>DHCMJ07802__coassemble_54_pt1 | contig 170752 bp, 150 predicted proteins | sample DHCMJ07802__metabat2_high_PE_028 | metagenome-assembled genome bin DHCMJ07802
GGAAGCGGATCAATGACCGCGGCAGCCCGGCCACGAGCACCACCACCACACCGCGGCCACCGACCACCAACACGACACCACCACGTCCCGGAAGTACAACACCATGAGCAAGACGAGCAAGTACCAGACCGCCTACCTCGAGTACCGCACCGCCCAGATCAACGCCGAGCGGATGCATGACCCGGACCTGACCCCCGAGGCGAACCGCGCCCGGCGCGCCGAGGCCCGCGCCGCAGCCCGCGCCAAGCTGCGCCAGGCGATCCCGCAGCGGCCCACCGGCCCCGACCCCCGCGACGCCGTGCTCGGCACCCTCGCCGCGACCACCGCGGATCAGATCGCCGTGCAGGGCCGCGAGCGGGAGAAGATCGAGACCCTGCTGGCCCGCGGCACGCACCTCTCCCAGGTCATCGCACAGGCCGACGAGCGCCGCCTGAGCGCCATCCTGGACTGGCTGGAGACCTCGGACCGGGTGCTGAACTCTCCCGACCCGCTCGCGGCGCAGGCGGAGCTGCGCGGTGCCGTGTTCGACCGCCTCGCCGGTCTCGGCTACGACGGCACGCAGCAGGCCCGCGACATCGCCGCCGAGCGCGAGCAGACGACCGCATGGGTCGATGCACTCGAGAGCGCGGCGAGCGGTGAACAGGTCGGCTACGGCCCCCGCGCCGTGATCTTCCAGGCCGACCCCGAGGCGTACCACGGCACCCTCGGCATGAAGCTCCCCGCCGAGGACACGCGGACCCTCGCCGACGCGGACCAGCACACCCGCGCCGACATGCAGCGCGAGCAGGCGGCGGACCGTCAGCAGGACCTCACGGGGACGGACCAGTGACCGGCCGCAGCATGGCCCGGATCGAACGGGCGAAGCGGGACGCGGCGATCCTCGAGGCCCTGGCCCAGGGGCGGACGCAGCGGCAGGCGGCGGATGAGCACGGGGTGTCCAAGACGACCGTTCACCGAGTCCTGACCAACATGCAGGAGACCCTGCCCGAGCAGGCTGTGGCCCGCGACCTGATGATGTCGAGGTTCGCCACCTACCGGGCGCACCTCTGGCCCCTGCTGGAGCAGGACCCGGTGCGGACGGTCCCCCGCCTGCTGGAGGTCGACCAGCTCGAGGCCCGCACCCGCGGCATGTTCGAGCCGCAGCAGGGCGAGGGCACCGCCGAAGTATCGGGCATGCTCGCGATGCTGATCGGACGGCGGGAAGGGGGTGCAGCATGAACCGGCTGGAGCAGCTCCGACTGCAGTGGGCAGCCGAGCTGGAGAAGATCGACGACGGCTACGCCGACGCACTGGAGGACGGCAAGGACCCGGTGCGAATGGCCCAGCTGGAGGGCATGATCGCCGCCTATCAGCAGATCATCCGCGACGCGGCACGCTGACGGGCACCGGACGGCCCCCACTCCCCTTCATCGGGGGCTGGGGGCGTCCAGCTTGTCGGCAGCGCGGCCCCGTCTGGGGTTAAATCATCGGATGGCGGTCCGTCCTGGTCCGCGCTGCCTGATAGGAGACTTCCGTGCTGTTCCTACTGACCCCGCCCCACGCCATCCTGTGGAGTGACCTGCCCGAACGCACTATTGACATCGCCCGCGAACACGGCGGCGACCTCGGCCGCCTGGACTGGCGCGACACCGAGGAGCCGCACGACCCGGCAACCGTCGTCCAGGTAGCACTGAGGCACGGGGAGGCGTGCAGTCGGGGCATCGTGTTCCCAGCATCGCCGCTGATCGCCGTGGAGGAGCCTGGGAAGCTGGCCAGCCTCCTGGAGAAGTCGCAAGAGTCCGAGCGTGCGCTGGCCCCGCACGATGAGGTGATGGAAGCACTGATGCCCGGGTGGATCGAGCACGGTCGAAAGCTGTCCGCTGACGTGGATGAGTCCGTTCGCCGCACTATCGCGCGAGAGCAGGAGGAGGCCGACGCCTTCATGGCTGCCCCGGTGCGCGAGGACGTCCGGGCCGCCTGGCTACAGATGGGCGGACTCGTCCTCTAACAACCCGCACAGGACAGTCTGCTGCCGTCACCCCCTCGGCAGGGCAGCAGGGCGGTCCCAGATCCCTTCACCGGGGCCGGGGCCGTTCCATGCTCGCGGGGCGGTAACGGTTCTGCCTCAGTGTCACGAAGCGCAGCAGTGCCATCGTGCAGAGTCATAGTGTCGATGTATCGCCGAGCGCACATCGCGCGACACTCGGGCTAGCGGCCCGCAAAGGAGGGAGCCCCGTGTTCGGACTGTTTAAGAAGCGACCACCGAAACGCCCTCGGCTTATCGAGATTCAGTACCGCGACCTTGATGAAGAACCTCGCGACGGCGGTAGGCCCTACGTATATACCTGGGCACTCAAGGAGGACCCGGAGGTAGGCGGACGGGTGTTTGTTCGTGGCGGGAATGGCGAGAGCACCCCTGCCGTCATCGTTGGGCTCAACGCGTCCCGCCCTGAGAACTACTCCTGGGATGAGCTTGCACCGGTCCTCCGCTTCGCAACTAGCCAGGAGCTGGAGGCAGCACGGAACAAGGCAAGGCGTCGGGCTGAGAAAGCGCTGAAGGATGAACAGGCGTGGCTCAATATGGCGCGCCGTGCTGCAGGGCTACCTACTACGGGGCGTGCCCGGAAAGCGCCCCCGGAAGGCTATAAGGACCTACCGCCCGTTGACGGGGATGCGCCCCCGGAGAAAGCTCATCGGCATGGCAACGGCTGGTGGCGAGCGTTTAAGGCAGCGGAGCGCCACGGTCGCCCTGCTGAGGAAATCGAGGCGTTCGCCTCCATCGCGCGCAGGTGGTATCAGAAGCGCGACGCGGGGTAGTGCGATAGTTCCGATGCATCGCATGCGTAATACGCCAGCGCTATAGCGGCCCCCGATCCCGTCACCCGGGCCGGGGGCCGCTCTATGTCTGCCGACCCGCTCACGGGCCGCACAGCGCCGTCAGCCGAGCGCGTCCGTGTCATAGGCCGTCGGGTCCGCAGGGTCCGCCTGGTCCCCGCCGTCGCCGTCGCCGTCGCCGAGCACGGTCAGCAGCTCGCCGAGGTGGTCCCGGAGCGCGGCAGCCCCGGCAGGGGTCAGGGCAACGTCGCCGAGGTGGATCACGTCCCCGCCGTCGGGCGCGCCGCCGAGGGCAGCCTGGACATCGAGCACGGGCGCGATCCTCTCGGCAGTCTCGATATAGCGGGACGGCGTGGCAGGGCAGCCGGATAGCGTCTCTGTGAACATGCGGGCGCGTAGCTGATGGACGATCTGACGGGCGGCGTCGTCGTGCATGTCGGTCATCGTGGAGTCCTCTCCCACGGACGGCACCCGTGCCCCGTGGGGCACTACTTGGGGCACCGCCCGTTACATTGATCTGTGATCTGTTGCGATCCCAGCAGCGGGAGCAGAGCAGACATAACGCCTGTTCATGTCCACTATTGAGATGAATCGCTGTTCAATGCGAAAGGGTGCGAAAGGTCCCGATTGCAACCGTCGGTCGCGGGTTCAAGCCCCGCCTGGGCTACGACGCAGCGATGCCCGTCCCGGCGGCACCGGGATCACCGCAGCAGTCCGAGGGAGCGCCGATGACGCCCGACGATGCACTGTCCTGCTACCTCCACCTGCACACCACGACGGCCCTGCAGGGCCTCTCGCTCGTCCCCGCCGACGCCACAGCCGACGAGAGCGGCGCGGCCGAGGCGAGGAAAGAGCTCGACCGGCTGCTGGGCGTCGAGACCGTCCACGGCATGCGCACCTCGCTGCGGCGGGTGCGCGCCGCGCTGCTCCTGATCGACCCGGTGCCTCCCGTGCCCGCCCTGCTCGATGACGACCTGCGCGGAGTCTCCCGTGCGCTGAGCGAGGTGCGCGACGCCGACGTGCTGACCGCCTCCCTGCTCGCCGAGATCGATGGGCTGCCCGCCCAGCACGTGCACGGGACGGTGCGTGCGGACCTGCTCGAGGCGCTGGCCGTGAAGCGCCGGGACGGGCTCGACGTGGTGCGCCGCAGCCGCGGCGAGCCGTCCTGGCAGAGGGCTCTCGAGCAGCTGGAGGCATGGCGTCACCGGCCTCCCCGCCTCACCGCGGGGCCTCCCCTTCTCCTGCTTGACCAGGCTCGCGCAGAGGTGCGCCGGCGGCTGCGGGACGCCGACGGAGATCACCGCGGGCTGCATGCGGCACGCAGGGCCGCGAAGCGCTGGCGCTATGCGGCGGAGCTTCTCTGCCCCGCTCTGCCGGAGGCGGCAGCGCACTTCGCCGCCGCGACGCTGATCCACGAACGGCTCGGCACGCTGCAGGACGCAGTGGTGGCCAGAGACTTCCTCGCCGGCCTCGCCCGGGCGGGCGCGGAGTCAGGCCGTGACGTCGCCACCACGCAGCTGCTGCACCAGCGGGCGCAGCAGCGGATCGACGAGGCGGTGAGCCACGCGCCGGAACTCCTGGTGCCGCTCCTCCGTCCCGTGCCTGTTCGACCGCCCTCCTCCCGCTCGCAAGCTCGCAGTTCGTCGGTCACTCCCCGCTCGCGCGAAGGGCGCGGCGGCGGCCCTGCACCTGGGCCAGGCGCGCCATGATGTCCTGATAGCGCTCGGCGTCCGAGGGATCGGTGCGCTGCAGGCGCTGCTTGAGCACCGAGTACTCGCGGGTGATGGACAGCTCGGTGAGCCGGTCCAGCAGCGAATGGGCGAGGCGGCGCAGGCCCTCCTCGTCCCGGGCCGGCAGGTCGAGGTTCGCGATCTCCACGATGAGCGGGCGCACCGTCTCCCCGGCGATCTCGAGGACCTGCTCGAGGTACCGGGCGGCATGGAGCCGACCCTGGACGGCGTCCAGCAGCGTGCCGGCGGCGAGCATCACGTCCCACACTCCCTGCAGGGCCGGCACGTGGAAGGCGTCATCCGGCAGCGAGGCGACCTTCTCGTCCTCCAGCAGCTGCGGGGACTGCAGCATCACCGCGAGCGACTGGGTCTCGACCTGGCCCACCGGGTCGCGAGGGCTGACCACGTCGGCGAGCCGGGCCGAGGGGATCGGGGCGTCCTCCGCCGAACTCCCCTGCCCGGCGCCGCCCTGCCCCTCCGCGACCGTGCGCGCCGGGGTGGCGGGCTGGGGAGCGCGGCCCTGGGAGCGGGCGGCATCGTGCACGGCGCGCAGCACGGTCGCCTCGTCCATCCCCAGCCAGCCGGAGAGGCGGCGGGCGTACTCGGGGCGCATCGCCCGGTCGCGGATCCGGGCGACCACCGGCGCTGCCATCCGCAGCGCGGTGACCTGCCCCTCGACGGTGTCGAGATCCACCTGCGAGATCGCGGTGCGGATCGCGAACTCGAACAGCGGACGGCGCGTCTCGATGAGGTCGCGCACCGCCTGGTCACCCTGCGCGATCCGCAGCTCGCAGGGATCCATGCCGCTGGCCTCGACGGCCACATAGGTCTGGGCGACGAAGCGCTGATCCTCCTCGAAGGCGCGCAGCGCCGCCTTCTGCCCGGCGGCGTCGCCGTCGAAGGTGAACACCACCTCGCCGGCCAGGCCCCGGCCGTCGGTGTTCAGCCGCAGCCCGGCCGAGGGATTGGAGTCCCCCATCACACGGCGCACGATCTTCACGTGCTCCGCCCCGAAGGCCGTCCCGCAGGAGGCAACGGCGGTGGTGACGCCGGCCAGATGGGCGGCCATCACGTCGGTGTATCCCTCGACCACGACCACCCGGTGCTGGGAGGAGATCGCCTTGCGGGCGATGTCCAGCCCGTAGAGCACGCTGGACTTGTGGTAGATCGCGGTCTCGGGGGTGTTGAGGTACTTCGGGCCCTGATCGGAGTCCAGCAGGCGCCGCGCGCCGAACCCGATGGTGTTGCCGGTGATGTCGCGGATCGGCCACACCAGCCGGCCGCGGAAGCGGTCGTAGACGCCGCGCTGGCCCTGCGAGACGAGTCCGCTGGCGGTGAGCTCCGCCTCGGTGAATCCGCGTGAGCGCAGCACCCCGGTGAGAGAGTCCCAGCCCTCGGGGGCGAAGCCGACGCCGAAATGAGCGGCGGCGTCCTGATCGAAGCCGCGCTCGGTGAGGAAGCGCCGCCCCACCTCGGCGGCAGGGGTGCCGAGCTGCTCGCGGTAGTACTCCTCCGCGATCGCATGGGCATCCAGCAGCCGGCGGCGGGTGCCGAAATCGGGGCGATTGCCGCGCCCCTGCCCGGCGTCCTCGTACTGCAGCTGGACGCCGTAGCGCCCGGCGAGCATCTCGACCGCCTCGACGAAGCTCAGGTGGTTGATCTTCTGGACGAAGGAGATCACGTCACCGCCCTCGCCGCAGCCGAAGCAGTGCCAGTGCCCCAGCTGGGGCCTGATGTTGAACGAGGGCGTCTTCTCGTCGTGGAAGGGGCACAGCCCCTTCATCGAGCCGATGCCGGCGGTGCGCAGGGTGACGTGCTCGGAGACGACCTCGTCCAGCCGTGCGCGCTCGCGCACGAGGTCGACGTCGGAGCGACGGATCAGTCCCTGGGCCACCCGTTCACAGCTCCGATCCGAGGCCGGGCAGGGGCGTGTCCGCAGCGGTCACATGGGTGAGGCTGCGGTCGAACAGCAGGTCGTGCAGGCGGCGCGCGGTGACGTCGGTGTAGGAGGCGATCTGGTCGACCACCACGCGGCGGCGGCCGTCGTCGTCGGCTGCGCTGTGCCACAGCTCGCTGAACAGGGGGCTGAGGTACTGGGTGCCGGTGTGCCACAGCCGCGAGTACAGGTCGCGGATGATCTCCTCCTGCGCCTCGTACACCGGCTGCTGCGAGGCGGAGGACATCACATAGGCGGCGGCGAGCCCCTTGAGCACCGCGATCTCCAGATGCGTCTGCTCGGGCACGACGATGTCGCCGCCGTAGCGGGAGATCGGCCCCTCGCCGTGGGTGGCGCGGGTCGCGGCGATCGCGGAGCGGGTGAAGCGGCCGATGAGCTGGCTGGCCATGTTCTTCAGAGCCGCCGCGGAGCGCATCGTGCCGGTGAAGGAGAGCATCCAGCTCGGCTCCTCCTCCAGACGGGTGAGCGCGGCGTCGAGCTCGTCGAGCGACTCCTCGGGCATGTACCAGTCCTGGACCACGTACAGCGCGGCGGCCCGCTCCATGGGGTCCTGCAGCTTCTGCAGATCGAGGGTGAGGCCGGTGATGGCGTCCTCGATGTCGTGGACGGAGTAGGCGATGTCGTCCGCGAGGTCCATCACCTGCGCCTCGAAGCACTGCCTGCCGGGCACGGCGCCCTCCCGCGCCCAGGTGTACACCTCGAGGTCATCGGCGTAGGCACCGAACTTCGGGGAGGCGGGATCCGGTCCCTGGCCGCGCGTCCAGGGGTACTTGATGGCGGCATCGACGCTCGCCCGGGTGAGGTTCAGCCCGTAGGGGCGCTCCTCGCCCACCATCTTCGGCTCGAGCCGGGTGAGGAGTCGGAGGGTCTGCGCGTTGCCCTCGAAGCCTCCGAAATCGGCGGCGAGGTCGTCGAGCACCTTCTCGCCGTTGTGCCCGAACGGCGGGTGACCGAGATCGTGGGAGAGGCAGGCGGCGTCGACGATGTCGGGATCGCAGCCGAGCTCCGCGCCGATGTCGCGGCCCACCTGAGCCACCTCGAGGGAGTGGGTGAGGCGGGTGCGCACGAAGTCGTTGGCACCGGCGCCGAGCACCTGGGTCTTGGCACCGAGCCGTCGCAGCGCCGAGGAGTGCAGCACCCGGGCGCGGTCACGCTGGAACGGGGTGCGCGCCTGCGACTTCGGCGGCTCGGGCACCCAGCGCTCCAGATCGGCGGCGCCGTACCCCGGGGGCGGCAGCGCCGCATCCGGGGTGGGGTGCGACGGGGAGCTCGTGCTCATCGGGTCAACCTCCGGAGGTGTCGAGCTCGGCCTCGTGGAGGCGGGTGGCATGCTCGGCGCTGAGCTCGCGCGAGGCCATCCAGCCCTCGGGCACATGCGCCTTCTTCGGGGTCCCGGCGCGGCCGCGCGGCCCCTCCACCGCGGCGCCCGGGTACGGGCTGGACAGATCCAGCTCGGCGAGCTTGGCGTCGAGGTCGGCCAGGGATTCCATGGTGGCCAGGCGGTGCCGCATCTGGCCGCCGACGGGGTAGCCCTTGAAATACCAGGCCACGTGCTTGCGCAGGTCGCGCAATGCGCGGCCCTCGTCCTCGAAGAACTCGATGAGCAGCTCGGCATGGCGGCGCAGGATCTGGGCGACCTCGCCCAGGCTGGGCCGCACCCGCTCCGGCCGGCCGGCGAACCCGGCGGCGAGGTCGGCGAACAGCCACGGCCGGCCCTGGCAGCCGCGCCCCACCACGACGCCGTCGCAGCCGGTCCGGTCCATCATGTCGATCGCGTCCTCGGCGCACCAGATGTCCCCGTTGCCGAGCACGGGGATATCGGTGACCAGCTCCTTGAGCTCGGTGATCGCGTCCCAGCGGGCGGTGCCGGAGTAGTGCTGCACCACGGTGCGGCCGTGCAGGGCGATCGCCGCCGCCCCGACCTCCTGCGCGATCAGCCCGGCGTCGCGGAAGGTCTGGTGCTCGTCATCGATGCCGATGCGGGTCTTCACGGTGACGGGCACCTCGGGGCCCGCGGCCTCCACGGCCGCGCTGACGATCCGGGTGAACAGCTCCGTCTTCCACGGCAGGACCCCGCCGCCGCCGCGGCGGGTCACCTTCGGGACCGGGCAGCCGAAGTTCAGGTCGATGTGATCGGCCAGGTCCCGTTCGCGGATCATCTCCACGGCGCGGCGCACGGTGGCGGGATCCACGCCGTACAGCTGCACGGAGCGAGGGGTCTCCTGCGCCCCCATCGTCACCAGGCGCCAGGACTCCCGATGGTCCTCGACGAGAGCGCGCGTGGTCACCATCTCGGAGACGTACAGGCCGCCGTCGTCCTCGCTGTGCAGGGCTCCGAATTCGCGGCACAGCAGGCGGAAGGCCATGTTGGTGATCCCCGCCATGGGCGCGAGCACGACGGGGGTGTCGATCGTGTGCGGCCCGATGGTGAGCGTGCGGCGGCGCGGCGCGTCTCCGGTCGTCGGCGCGGCGCCGCGGGACCGGTCGGCGAGCTGGCCGGCAGGCGGGGTGGGGTTCTCCAGGATGGTCATCGCCACGATTGTCCCATCATGGGCGCTCCTCCGGGAGGAAGCCGCGGGTGATGTGCATCGGGGAGCGATGGGGAGGACGGGTGAGGGCGCTTGGTCCCTGTCCCGCGCGCCGTTTCCGGGGGAGACTGGGAGCGTCGGCGCACCCCGGCGCCGCCACGGCACCCTCCGAGGAGGCGCGAGATGAGCACATCCGCAGCAGGCAGGGACGGGCCCCGCTTCGGCTTCGCCGCACAGGTCGAGCACACGGGGATCCGCCGCACGGCAGGGACCGCCGTCAGCCAGGGGCTGGAGGACGGCATCGCGCTGTTCCTCGCCGCCGAGGATCTCGGGTACGACGTCGGCTATGTGCGGGGCCGCCACCTGCAGGACGCGCTGGCCTCTCCCCTGCTGTTCCTGGCCGCGCTCGGAGCCTCCACCCGGCGCATCGCTCTGGGGACGGCGGTGCTGCCGCTGCGGTTCGAGAACGCGGGCCGGCTGGCGGAGGATCTGGCCACGGCCGATCTGCTCACCGGCGGTCGGCTGCGGCCCGGGGTGAGCTCCGGCTATTCCTCTCATGACGCGATGTACGCCCGCGCTTTCGGGGCGCTGGACGGAGAGCGCGCCGAGCACGTGGACCGCGTGCTGCACGATCTGCTCTCCCTGATGGAGGGGGAGATCGTCGCCACCGCCGATCGTCATGTCGAAGGGGTCGATCCCGGCTCGCCGCTGCGCGTGCGGCCCCAGGCGCCCGGGCTGCGCGAACGCCTGGCCTATGGGGCGGCGAGCCCGCAGCGTGCCGCGATGGCGGGCCGGCTGGGGCTCGGCCTGCAGCTGGCCACGATGGCCCCGGACGACGGATCGGGCCGGCCCTTCGCGCAGCTGCAGCTCGACGCGCTGACCGCCTATCGGGAGGCCTCGGCCGAGGCCGGCTTCGGTGCCGGTCACGTGATGGTCAGCCGCCAGATGATCCCGGTGCGCAGCGAGGCGGAGCTCGAGCGGTACGTCACCCTCCTGCCCCGCGAGCGGGCGGCGCGGCCCGGCGTCTCCGGCGAGCATCATGCGCACGAGATCGGCGGGCGGGAGGCCGTGTTCGGCGAGGTCGTGCTGGACCAGCCCGATGTGGTCGCCCGCGCGATGTGGGAGGACCCGGTGGTGCAGGCGGCCGACGAGATCGTGCTGGTGCTCCCCCTCGGCGCACCGCCGGAGGACCAGCGCGAGCTCCTGGCGACATTCGCCTCGCTGGTGATCCCTCCGCTGCGTCTCGTGCTGACACGGCGCCGCGGGGAGCACGCCGGGTAGCGCCGCCGCGGGAGGCCGGGACTACCGCGCGGTGGGAGGGCAGGAAGACAGCGACGAGATGGGACAATGCGGAGGCCCAGCCGTCCACCTGCGAGGAGAAGATCGTGACGTCCACCGCCGGCGCCCCGGGAACCGGCGCGCGCGCCCTCTTCACCTCCCGGTCCTGATCCGATGACCTCCACCAGCACGGATCACCCCGAGCAGAGCCGGCACGAAGAGTGGACCTGGCCCCCGCTGAGGGAGGCGCAGCGCGCCATCCTGCTGGACGTGCTGCTGCACGGCCGCCGCTCGCGCGCCGAACTCGGCCGCCGCATCGGCATGACCCGGGCGAGCCTCAGCAGGCTCACCCGCGAGCTGTCCGCGCTCGGGCTCGTGGCCGAGACCGGGGTGCAGCTGGACGGCGCTCGCGGCAGACCGTCCGAGACCCTCGAGATCGCCCCGGAGGGAGCGCAGTTCCTCGGCTTCAAGCTCACCGGGACCTCGCTCTACACCGCGCTGACCGACCTGTCCGCGCAGGTGGTGCTCATCGAGTCGGAGCAGCTTCCCAGCCGCGAGGTGGGAGACGTCGTCGACACGATGCGTCGCGCCACGGACCGGCTGCGGGAGCGGGCTCCCCGCCTCGCCGCGATCGGCGTGTGCCTCGCCGGTGATGTGCATCGGGAGCCGGAGCGCGGCGACGTGGTCAGCGGCTCCAGCTTCCTCGGCTGGGAGGAGACGCCGCTCCAGCAGCTCCTCGTCTCGGCGACCGGTCTGCCGGTGACGATCAGCAACGACGTGCAGGCACTCACCACCGCGCACCACTGGTTCGGGGCCGGCCACGGCACGCGCTCGCTCGCCGTCCTCGGCGTGGGCGAGGGCATCGGCTGCGGCATCGTCGTGGACGGCCGGCGGGTGCACGGCGCTCACGGCCGCCCCGGCAAGGTCGGCCATCTCGCCGTCGGCGGGGACGCCCGCTGCGACCAGGGGCATCGTGGGTGCGTCTCGGCGTACGCCACGGTGCCGGCCATGCTCCGCGCTGCGGGGGCGAGCGACTTCGCGGCGCTGGAGGCCGCGGCACGCAGCGGTGACGAACGGGCCGATCGCGCCTTCCGGGATGCGGCCGCAGCGCTCGGCACCGTGATCGCGACGCTCGCGAGCCTCATCGACATCGAACGCGTGGTGGTCACCGGTGAGGCGCTCGCCGTCGCGCAGCTGCACCGCGACACCGTCGACGCCGCGCTCCGGGCCCGGCTGGACCCGGTCTCCGTTCCTCCCGAGATCGTGCTGCACCCGTTCCGGTTCACGGACTACGCCTGGGGCGCCGCCGTGACGGCGATCCACAGCCTCGTCTGATCCTCGGCCGGCGCCCGCCCCGTCGGCCGCTCCTCCCGCACCGGCCCTCCCCGCTGCAGCTTCCGCTGGACCTTTCGCCGACCCGCGCCCTCGTCCCGTGCGCCCCGGTCCGCGCCGCCGCGGCACCGGTGCTCTCGTCCCCGCCCTCAAGGGGTTGACACTTTGTTGCACGCCGATACAAACTGTGTCGCGGTCGGCGGGCACACCGCGTCCGTCACACCCCACCGCGTCGAGGGAGATGCCGTTCGTGAAGCGCAGAACACTGCTGTCAGGGCTGGCCGGTGCCCCGCTGGCCGCGCTCGCCCTCTCCTCCTGCGGGGAGAACGGGCTCGGCGACGGGCCCGTCACCCTCGAGTACTGGGCCTGGAACTCCGCACAGAAGCTGCTGGTCGAGGCCTGGAACGCGACGCACCCCGACATCCAGGTGCGTCACACCGATGCCGGCGGCGGTGACGATTCGGCGACCAAGCTCGTCACCACCACCCGGGCGGGCAACGCCCCGGACGTCGCCCTCGTCGAGTACCCCACGCTGCCGTCGATGATCGTCGCCGGTGTCGCCACCGAGATCAGCGAACACGTCGCCGAGGTCGAGGCGGAGTTCCACGAGGGCATCTGGAGCCAGGCGAGCTTCGACGGACAGACCTACGGCATCCCGCAGGACGCCGGGCCGCAGGCGCTGACCTTCCACCGCGCACGCTTCGAGGAGCTCGGCGTCGAGGTGCCCACCACCTGGGAGGACTTCGCCGCCGCCGCACAGCAGGTGCGAGAGGCGGACCCCGAGACCCACCTCGCCACCTTCGCCCCCGCCGAATTCGGCGGCTTCGCCGGGTTCGCGCAGCAGGCCGGCGCGGTCTGGTGGGAGGGCAGCGGAGCCACGTGGCGGGTCGACATCGACGGCGCGGAGACCGCGGCCGTGGCCGACTACTGGCAGGACCTCATCGACCAGGACCTCATCGCCGCGGAGCCGATCCTCACCCCCGAGTGGAACGCGAAGCTCAACCGGGGCCAGGTCCTGTCCTTCCCCGCAGGCCTCTGGGGGCCCGGGGTCATCGCCAGCGTCGCCGGGGACATGGCCGGCGACTGGGCCCTGGCCCCGCTGCCGCAGTGGACCCCCGGCGATGACGCGGTCGCCTTCCAGGGCGGCTCTGCCGCGATCGTCACCACCTCCAGCCGTCACCCGGCCGAGGCGGCCCGGTTCGCGGCCTGGATCGCCACCGCGGAGGAGGCGTGCCGGATCCAGATCCAGGAGGGCAACTACCCCGCCTCGATCGTCGGCCAGGAGCTGAGCCTCGACAGCGACCCGCCCACGTTCATGAGCGGGCAGGAGGACTACTGGGAGGTCGCCGCGCAGATCGCCGCCCGCACCCTGCCGGAGAGCACCTGGGGGCCCAATGTCAACGTCGCCTCCACCGCGTTCGAGGACGCGATGTCCGCCGCGGTCAACGCCGGCACCCCGCTCGCGGACGCCCTCTCCGTCATCGAACAGGCCGTGGTCACCGACATGACCTCCGTCGGCTACACCGCCGAGCGCTGAGACTGCCGCACAGCACCGAGGAGATCCGCACACCATGACCGCACTCGAGACCGCGCCCCGGGCACGGGGACGACGACTCTCCCACCGCAGCTGGAGAGCGCCCTACCTCTTCCTGGCGCCCGCCGGGATCCTGTTCCTCGCCTTCCTCGCGATCCCCATCGCCTACGCGCTGTATCTGAGCGTGCGCGGGATGCAGATCGAGGACTCCGGCCCGTTCGGCGTCCAGACCGACACCTGGGTGGGGTTCTCCAACTACCTCCAGGCGCTCACCGATGCCGAGTTCCTGGCCGGTTTCTCCCGCCTGCTGGTCTACGGGCTGCTGGCCGTGCCGCTCACCCTCGGGCTCGCGCTCCTGTTCGCGCTCCTGCTGGATCTGCCGCGCGTGCGCGCGGTGCGGTTCTCGCGCGCGGCGATCTTCGTCCCCTACGCCGTGCCGGGCGTGATCGCCTCGCTCCTGTGGGGGTTCCTGTACCTGCCCACCACGAGCCCGCTGAACTGGGTGCTCGAGCAGCTCGGGCTGCCGGGGGTGGAGCTGCTCAGCGGCTCCCTGCTCTACCCGGCGATCGCGAACATCGCGGTGTGGACCGGGGTGGGCTTCAACATGATCATCATCTACACGTCCCTGCGGGGGATCCCCGAGGAGATCTACGAGGCGGCGCGGCTGGACGGCGCCACCGAGACGGCCATCTCCTGGCGGATCAAGATCCCGCTCGTCGCCCCCGCGCTCGTGCTCACCGGGCTGTTCTCCCTGATCGGCACGCTCCAGCTGTACGGCGAACCGACCACGCTGCGCCCGATGACCACGGAGATCTCCCAGACCTGGGTGCCGCTGATGAAGATCTACCGCGACGCCTTCGCCCGCGACGACATGTGGCTGGCGGCCGCCTCCTCCGTGCTCCTGGCCGTGGGGACCCTGATCCTGTCCGTCATCCTGCTGCGCCTCACCCAGCGCAGCGCCTTCGGAGGAGACGAGTGAGCATGACCGCCCTGACCGCTGAAGCCCCCGCACCCGCCGCTCCCACCCGCCCCGCACAGCGGGCGCCGCGCTCCGCCCGCCGGCCGCTGCTGGCGACCCTCCTCCTCCTGGGCGGGGCGCTGTACTGCCTGGTCCCCGTCGCCTGGGTGATCATCGCGTCCACGAAGTCGAACTCCGAGCTGTTCACCACCTTCACCTTCGCGCCCGGCACCTCCCTCGGCGACAACCTGATCGACCTGTTCGCCTACGGCGACGGCCAGTTCCTGCTGTGGGCCGCCAACAGCCTCCTGTACGCGGGCGGCGGTGCCCTGCTGTCCACGCTCGTGTCGACCATGGCCGGGTACGCGCTGGCGAAGTTCTCCTTCCCCGGCAAGAAGATCTGGTACTCCGCGATCCTCGCGGGCGTGCTGCTGCCGGGCATCACGCTCGCGGTGCCGCAGTACCTCCTGCTGGCGAAGATCGGCCTGGCCGGCTCCTACTGGTCGGTGCTGCTGCCCTGCCTGATCAACCCCTTCGGCATCTTCCTGGCCCGGGTCTTCGCCGCCGGCGCCATCCCCACCGAGCTGATGGAGGCCGCCCGCATCGACGGGGCCGGGGAAGCGCGCATCTTCGGCGCGATGGCCCTGCCGATGATGGTCCCCGGCATGGTCACCATCTTCCTGCTGCAGTTCGTGGGCATCTGGAACAACTTCCTGCTGCCCTTCATCATGCTCTCCGACGAGAGCCGGTACCCCTTGACCGTGGGCCTGTACACGCTGCTGTCGAAGGGCTCCGGCGAACCCTCCCTGTACAGCCTCGCCATCATCGGCGCCGCCGTGTCGATCATCCCGCTGATCGTGATGGTGCTGGTGCTGCAGCGATACTGGCGCCTCGATCTCGTCAGCGGCGGGCTCAAGGGCTGAAGCCCCTGAAGGATCCAGGCCCCTCTCACCCAGCCCGCCGCCCCTGTCCGCCCCCTCCCGCTGCGGCTCCGTCCCACAGCCGCCCCGCCCCACCCGTCAGGAGACCACGATGACCTCTGCCACCCCCGCCTCCTCCGAGAGCGGATGCGCCTCCTCCGCCGCCCGCCGGCCGTTCGACCCCGGCGCGCTGCTGTTCGGCGGCGACTACAACCCCGACCAGTGGCCGCGGGAGATCTGGGAGGAGGACATCGAGCTGATGACCCGGGCACGGGTCAACACCGTCACCCTCACCGTGTTCTCGTGGTCCCGGCTGGAGCCGACGGAGGGCATCTACGACTTCGCCTGGCTCGATGACGCGATCGCGATGCTCACGCAGGCGGGCGTCGGGTTCTTCCTGTCCACCCCCACCGCCTCTCCCCCGCCGTGGTTCAGCCTCGCCCACCCCGACGCGATGCCGGTGCGGCCCGACGGCACGGTGCTCAGCCACGGATCCCGGGACACCTACGCCATCAGCGCCCCCGCCTACCGCGAGGCGTGCCGGCGCATCGCCCGCGCCCTCGCTGAGCGCTACGGCGCGCACCCGGGACTGCGCGGCTGGCACGTGCACAACGAGTACGGGACGCTCGATCACGGGCCGCACGCGGCGCGCGCCTTCCGCCGGTGGCTGCGTGAGCGGTACGGGACGGTCGAGGCGCTCAACGAGGCCTGGACCACCGCCTTCTGGTCGCAGCGCTACTCCAGCTTCGACGAGGTGCGCCCGCCTCTGGCCACGCAGTACCTCGACAACCCCTCCCACGCCGTCGACTTCCGCCGGTTCGCCTCCGACGAGATGCTCGCGGCGATGTGCGAGCAGCGTGACGAGATCCGGGCCACCGGCTCCACCGCACCCATCACCACGAACTTCATGCTCCCCACCTGGAACCACCTCGAGCAGTGGGCGTGGGCCGAGCAGCAGGACGTCGTCTCGGTCGACCACTACCTGGACACCGCGGGGCCGGATGGCGAAGCGCACGTGGCCTACGGCAGCGACCTGACCCGCTCCTGGGCCGGGGGCGAGCCGTGGGTGCTCATGGAGCAGAACGCGCGCGGCATCATCACCGCCGACCGCACCTACGCCAAGACGCCCTCGCGGATGCTCCGCAACAGCCTGGGATACATCGCCCGCGGCTCGCAGACCGCGATGTTCTTCCAGTGGCGGGCCAGCACGGGAGGCGCCGAGCAGTGGCACGGCGCGCTCGTGCCCCACGCCGGAGGGGACGACGAGCTGTTCGCGCCCGTGGTCGAGCTCGGGCGGATCCTGGAGGCGATCTCCGAGGTGACCGCTCCGCCGACGGACGGCATCCTCCATCACGCCGACGTCGGCATCCTCTGGCACGCCGACTCCTGGTGGACGCTCGAGACGCCGAGCATGCCGCATGACGGCCTGCCCTACCGCGAGGAGGTGCGCGCGGCGCACCGCTCCTTCTGGCATGCGGGCATCGCCACCGATTTCGTGCGCCCGGGCGCAGATGCCTCGCGCTACCGGCTCCTGGTGGTCCCCGCGCTGATCGCCATGTCGACGAAGACGGCCGCGTGGCTGCGCGACTATGTCGAGGCCGGGGGGCGGCTCGTGGTCACCTACCTCTCGGCCCTCACCGACGAGAACCAGCGCGTGGGCCTCGGCGGCTACCCGGCCGTGCTGCGCGAGCTGCTCGGGATCACGGTGTCCGAGCTGCTGCCGCTGGCCCCGGAGGAGGCTGTGCATCTCGAGGACGGCTCGCGCGCCTCGGAGTGGGTCGAGCGGGTGCGGCTCGCCGACGCGAGCGCGCTGACCTCCTACCGGGACGGCCCGGTGGCGGGACGGCCGGCGGTGACCTCGGTCGCGCGGGGCCGCGGCACCGCGGTGTATCTCTCCGCCCGCCTCGTGCAGGAGGATCGCGATGCCCTCCTCATGGCCCAGGCGCAGGAGGCCGGCATCGGCCCGGTCCTGCCCGGTGCGAGCGGGCTCGGCGTCGAGGCGGTGCGGCGGCGCGGTGCGACGGCGGACTATCTGTTCCTGCTCCACCACGGGCAGGGGGACGTCATCGTGCGGGGCGAGGGGACGGAGCTGGTCAGCGGTGCCCGCACCGCCGACGGGGTGCGGCTGGACGCGGGCGGCGTCGCCGTGGTGCGTGTGGAGCGCGCGGCCGGGCTCGAGGTGGCGCCGGCCTGATCTGCGCGCTCCGCGCCGCAGCGGGTCCTCTGCTGCTGCGGCGCGGTGCGCCCGCGCTCAGTGCTCCACGAGGCGGCGGCGCGCCGCGGCGTCCACGAGCACGGCGACGTTGTCGCTGATCTGCTCGGCGGTGCCCTTCCCGGCCGGGAGCTCCCGCACGGCCGGATCGGTGATCTGCTCTGCGAGCAGGTCGGGCATCCCGCGCAGGCCCACATGGGGCCGGTCGAAGAACGCCTCGGTGGCGGGCTCGAGCGTGGGAAGCCCGTACGCCCCCTGCATCGCGGCGAGGAGTTCGATCGCGTCGGCGAGGGCGGCCTCGCGGGAGCGCCAGTCACGCGCTCTCAGCACCTCGTGGACGGCCAGCCGCACCACGTCACCGCCGGGCAGCGCCGCCGCCGACCGCGCGAGCCATTTGCCGTAGGGAGGCCAGCGGCGATGCAGCAGGTGGGCGAGATGCAGGAGGGTCCGCACGTGCCGCGCCGCGATCACCGCCGAGCCGTCCTCGTCCCCGCGCAGGCCGGCGCGGCCGACGTCCGGCAGCTCCTGCCCGAGGCGGTGCCAGTCCGCGGCGATCGCGTACAGCCACACATCGTGGGGATACCACTCCAGGCGCTCCCGGAGCGCGGTGAGCGCCTGCGGGCGGTCGTGGAAGACCTCCCCGGCGGTCACCTCGAGCACCGCCTGTCCTGTCAGGGACAGCCAGTCCACCAGGGTGAGGCCGCTGCCGGGGTCCAGGCCGAGCCGGGAGGTCGCGAACTCCGCGGCGGAGCACACCTCGACCCGCTGGCGCACCACCGGGTCCCAGGTGGTCGCGAAGCGGGTGGGAAGCCCTCGGAAGCGCGGGGGCAGCTCCTGCGCGAGCAGGGTGTCGATCTCCTGGGCGTGCCCCTCCTCGACCAGCAGGGTCAGTCGCAGCCCCCAGTCGTGGTCGCGGGACTGCGCGTCGTCGTACCCGAGCACGTCGGAGCCGGAGCCCAGCCGGGCGGCCGCGTGCTCGAGACCGGGGGCGTGTCGCGCCAGCAGCGGCGCGACGACGCTCTCGTAGTAGTCGCGGGACAGCGGGATCCCGGCGGGCAGCGCACCGCTCATGATCCCGCCGTCCCCGGCCCGGGTCTCAGGCGCCGAGCAGGCGCGCGGCGAGGTAGGACTCGACCTGGTCCAGCGCGACCCGCTCCTGCGCCATGGAGTCGCGCTCGCGGATCGTCACCGACTGGTCCTCGGCGGTCTCGAAGTCGACGGTGACGCAGAACGGGGTGCCGATCTCGTCCTGTCGGCGGTAGCGGCGGCCGATCGCCTGGGTGACGTCCATCTCGACGTTCCAGTGCCTGCGCAGCTGATCGGCGAGCTCGGTCGCGCGCGGCACCAGGTCCTCGCTCTTGGACAGCGGCAGCACGGCGACCTTCACCGGGGCGAGGCGCGGATCGAGCTTGAGCACGGTGCGCTTGTCGACCCCGCCCTTGGCGTTGGGGGCCTCGTCCTCGGTGTAGGCGTCCACCAGGAACGCCATCATGGACCGGGTCAGGCCGAAGGAGGGCTCGATGACGTACGGGGTGTAGCGCTCGTTGGCGGCCTGGTCGAAGTACTGCATCTTCGTGCCCGAGGCGTCGGTGTGGCTGGAGAGGTCGAAGTCGGTGCGGTTGGCGATGCCCATCAGCTCGCCCCACTCGCTGCCCGTGAAGCCGAAGCGGTACTCGAGGTCGATGGTGGCGGCGCTGTAATGGGCGCGCTCGCTGTCCGGGACGTCGAAGCGGCGCAGGTTGTCCGCATCGATGCCGAGGTCGATGAACCAGTTCCAGCAGGCCTCGACCCACTCGTCGAACTGCGCCTCGGCCTGCTCCGCCGGGGTGAAGTACTCGATCTCCATCTGCTCGAACTCACGGGTGCGGAAGATGAAGTTGCCGGGCGTGATCTCGTTGCGGAACGCCTTGCCGATCTGGCCGATGCCGAACGGCGGCTTCTGACGCGTGGCGTTGACGACGTTGAGGAAGTTCACGAAGATGCCCTGCGCGGTCTCCGGGCGCAGGAAGTGCAGACCGGCCTCGCTGGACACGGCCCCGAGGTAGGTCTTGACCAGCCCCGAGAACTCCTGCGGCTCGGTGAAGTCGCCGCGGGTGCCGCAGTTGGGGCAGGCGATCTCGGCCATGCCGCCCTCGGGGGCGCGGCCCTTCTTCGCCTCGAAGGCCTCCAGCAGGTGGTCCTCGCGGAAGCGGTTGTGGCAGCTCTTGCACTCCACCAGCGGGTCGGTGAAGGTCTCGACGTGCCCGGAGGCCTCCCACACGCGCTTGGGGAGGATGATCGAGGAGTCCAGGCCCACCATGTCGCCGCGCGACTGCACGAAGGTGCGCCACCACTGCTTCTTGATGTTCTCCTTGAGCTCCACGCCCAGCGGTCCGTAGTCCCACGCGGAGCGGGTGCCGCCGTAGATCTCACCGGACGGGAACACGAAGCCGCGCTTCTTGGCGAGTGCGATGACGTTGTCCAGCGTGCTGGCGGGGGCCTTGGCCACGGGGAGACTCCTGGTGACGGGTGGATCGGAACCGCTCCAGCATAGTCGCCACCGCGCTGTGACGGTCCCCACCCATGGGCGTGCGAGGCCTCCGTCGACTTGCGCGACCCCCTGGCGCTGGTGAGAATGATTGTCATGTCGTTTGCCTCCCGCCCCTCGCGGCGCTCCCTGCTCGCCGCCCTCGGCCTCGGTGCCGGGGGCGCATTCCTCTCGGCCTGCGGAGGCGGCAGCAGCGGTGACGGGGACGGCATCTCGGTCGTGACCTCGGCATATCCCCTCGCCTTCCTCCTCGAACGGATCGGCGGGGACCGCATCGCCCTCACCGATCTCTCCACGCCGGGCGCCGACGCGCACGGCCTCGAGCTCTCCGTCAAACAGGTCCTCGCGATCGAGAGGGCCGATCTCGTGCTCCAGATCCCGGGCTTCCAGGCCGCTCTGGACGACGCGATCGCCTCCCACGCGGGCGAGAACGTGCTGGACGTCTCCTCGGTGGTCCCCCTCCTGCCCGTCGATGCCGCGCTCGAACACCAGGAGCACGCGGGCGACACCGCGCAGGAGCACGCCGAGGGCGAGGATCCCGCCGACCAGCGGGACGGCGGAGAGCAGGAGGACGACGCCGCTCATGAGGACCACGACGGCGCGGCGCACGATCACGGACCGAACGACCCCCACTTCTGGCACGACCCGCTGCTGATGGCCGATCTCGGCGATGCCGTCGCCTCCCGGCTCGGCGACCTCTCCCCCGAGGACGCGCAGACCTTCAGCGACGCCTCTGCGACGCTCCGCTCCGAGCTCGAGGACCTCGATGCCGAGCTCGCGCAGTCCTACGGCGCCGTCGAGGGCGAGCGGCCCTTCATCACCAGCCACGCCGCCTACGTCTACCTCGCCGAACGCTACGACCTGCACCAGATCGGCATCGCCGGCATCGACCCGGAGACCGAACCCTCCCCGCAGCGGCTGCTCGCGCTCGAGGGCGTCGTGCAGGAGGAGGGCGTGACCACGATCTTCTTCGAATCCACCGCCTCGCCGAAGGTCGCCCAGACCCTCGCGCGGAACCTCGGCATCGACAGCGCCGAGCTCGACAACCTCGAGACCCGGCAGTCCGAGGACGCCGATTATCCTCAGATCATGCGAGACAACTGCACCGCACTGGTCGCGAGCTGGACGTGAGCGCCGCTACCCCGCCCGGCATCCCACCCGTCATCGAGATGAGCGGGGCCAGCGTCGCGCGCGCCGGCCAGCGCGTCCTGCATGACGTGGACCTGCGCATCGACTCCGGTGAGCTGGTCGCCCTGCTGGGTGCGAACGGCTCCGGGAAGTCCACGCTGCTGCGCGCCGCGGTGGGGGTGCTTCCCCTCGAGACCGGCTGCGCGCACCTGTTCGGGCAGCCGGTCCATCGCGGCAGCTCCCACGAGCGCGTCGGCTATGTGCCCCAGGAATCCTCGGAGGCGGGCTCGATCCCGGCCACCGCCCGGGAGACGGTCGCCAGCGGGCTGCTCTCGGCCCGCTCCTGGTGGCCCCGCAGCCGCGACCCCCGCGTGATGGACGCCCTCGACGCCGTCGGGATGGCCGATCTCGCGGGCCGGCCGATCACCCGGATGTCCGGAGGCCAGCGCCGACGGGTGATGATCGCCCGCGCCCTGGTGCGGGCCCCGCGGCTCCTCGTGCTCGATGAGCCGTTCTCGGGAGTCGACGTGCCCACCCAGGAGCTCATCGCCGGACTCTTCCGGGAGCTCTCCGCCGCGGGGACCACGATCCTCGTGGTCCTGCACGAGACCGGCCCGCTGGCCGGCGACATCCGCCGCGCGGTGGTGCTCGACCACGGCCGGGTCGTCCATGACGGCGCCGAGCAGGACCGCCCACGCCTCCACCCCGGCCACGGACACCCCGAGGACGCGGCCCCCCTCGACGAGTGCCTCGGACAGGAGATCCACCCCCTATGATCTCGCCGCTCGACCTGCTCACCTCTGATCTGCTGCGCTACCCGCTGCTGATCGCCGTGCTCATCGGGCTCACCGCCCCGGTGGTCGGCACCTATCTGGTGCAGAAGCGCCTCTCCCTGCTCGGCGACGGCCTGGGACACGTGGCCCTGACCGGTGTGGCCGTCGGCTGGCTGGTGGGGGCCTGGATGACCGCGACACCCGCGGATCTGCTCGCGATCCCCGGGGCGCTGGCCGCCTCCGTGATCGGCGCGCTGCTCATCGAGTACGTGCGCGAGGTCGGCCACACCAGCCGGGATGTGGCTCTCGCGATCCTGTTCTACGGCGGCATCGCCGGCGGCGTGGTGATCATCCAGCTCGCCGGGGGCACCTCCCAGAATCTGATGGCCTACCTGTTCGGCTCGCTGTCGACGGTCACCGCACCGGATGCGGTGATCTCCTTCGTGCTCGCCGCGCTCGTGCTGGTGCTGGGCGTGGGCCTGTCCGGTCTCCTCGCGGCGGTCACCGCGGACGAGGAGTTCGCGCGGGCCTCGGGCCTGCCGGTGCGCACGGTGAACATCGTCATCGCCGTGATGGCGGCGCTGACGGTGACGCTCTCGATGAGGATCGTCGGCGCGCTGATGGTCTCCGCCCTGATGATCGTGCCGGTCGCCGCCGCGCAGAACATCGTCGTGGGCTTCACCCGCACCATGCGCACCGCCATGGTGATCGCCGTGCTGTGCTCGCTGGGCGGCCTGCTCATCACCGTCTACGTGGACCTGCCGCCCGGCGGTGTCATCGTGCTGCTGACCATCGCGGTGTACATCCTCGGGCTGCTGGTGCGCGCCCTGCGCCCGGCACGGCCCGCCGCCCGGATCGGAGGGCCCGGGCCCTCCCGTGCCGCCGCGGCCCCCGCACCTGCACGTGCAACGCCCCACGACGGATAGAAGTCCCGGTCAGGGTGGGGGACAATGGGGCCATGCAGAGGAACACCCGCCAGCGCGCCGCGATCCTCGAGACGCTCTCGCGCCAGGAGGACTTCCGCAGCGCCCAGCAGATCCATGAGCAGATGCGCTCCGACGGCGAGACCGTGGGACTGGCCACGGTGTACCGCAACCTCCAGGCGCTGTCCCGTTCGGGCCGCCTGGACGTGCTGGTCGCCGGCGACGGGGAGTCCCTGTACCGCCAGTGCGAGGACACCGGTCACCACCACCACCTGGTGTGCCGCGAATGCGGCCGCACGGTTGAGTTCCTCGCCCCGAAGCTCGAGGCGTCGATGACCGCGATCGCCCAGGAGCATGGCTTCACCGAGGTGGATCACACCCTCGAGGTGTTCGGGCTGTGCACAGAACATGCCGCGCAGAGCGCCGCGGAGGACGAGGGCGGCACGCGATGATGGACTGGATCCAGGACCTGCCGCTGCTGCCGGCCGTGGCCTTCCTGTACGTGGTGATCTGGTGCCGGGCCGGTGCCACCTACCTGGTGGGCCGCGGTGCCCGCAAGGCCGCGAACCGGGGCCGCGTCGCCGCCTTCCTCGGCTCCCCGGGCGTGGTGCGGGCCACCGCGCTGATCAACCGCTGGGGCGCTCCCGTGGTGGCGCTGAGCTTCCTCACCGTGGGCTTCCAGACGGCGGCCAACGCCGCCGCGGGCCTGACGGGCATGCCGGCCAAGCGCTACCTGCCGGCTCTCGCGATCGGCGGCCTGGCGTGGGCGTTCATCTACGCCACGGTGGGGCTCGTGGCCTTCATGGCCTGGTTCGAGCTGTTCCTCGTCTCGCCGTGGGGTGCGGTCGCCGTGCTCGCGCTCGTGGTGGTGCTCATCGCGGTGCTGCTGCGGCACAAGCGCCGCACCGGCGGGATCCACGCCGCGGCGAGCACCGTCGAGTCGGCGCGGGGCAGTGCGCAGCCGCTCGCCTCCTCCGCCGTGGTCGATGCCGCGGCCTCCGAGCCGCCGGCCACCGACCGCTGAGCCGCTCGCCGGTCGCGCTGAGCCGCTCTCAGCCCTCGTGCGGGCTCAGGCGGGTGCGGTGTCCTGCTCCGGAGCGTCGATCGCCCCGCCGTAGCGGCGGTCGCGACGGGCGTACTCGGTGATCGCCCGCCACAGCACGCGCCGGTCCACGTCCGGCCACAGCTCCTCGACGAAGACGAGCTCGGCGTAGGCGGCCTGCCACAGCAGGAAGTTCGAGGTGCGCTGCTCTCCGCTGGTGCGCAGGAAGAGGTCCACATCCGGCATGTCCGGGTCGTTCAGATGGCGGGCGAAGCTCTTCATCGTGATGCCGCGGGCGCTGAGCCGCCCGGCCCGCGCCTCCTCGGCGATCTCGCGCACGGCATCGACGATCTCGGCGCGGCCGCCGTGGTTGACGCACATGTACAGCGTCATCCGCGTGTTGTGGCGGGTCAGCTCCTCGGCCTCCCGCAGCTCCTTGATGACGCTCCCCCACAGCCGCTGCGCGCGGCCGATCCACACGATGCGCACTCCCCACGAGTTCAGGGTGTCGCGCTGGCGGCGCAGCACGGAGCGGGAGAAGCCCATGAGGAACCGCACCTCCTCGGGGGAGCGCTTCCAGTTCTCGGTGGAGAACGCGTAGGCCGACAGATGGGTCACGCCGATCTGCAGCGCGCCGGCGACCACGTCCAGCAGCGCCGCCTCCCCCGCCTCGTGCCCGGCGGTGCGGGGCAGGCCCCGCCGATTCGCCCACCGGCCGTTGCCGTCCATGACCACGGCGACGTGCCCGGGGATGGTGGGCGCGGGCAGCTGCGGGGGCCGGGCGCCGCTGGGGTGCGCGAACGGCTCCTGGTACCCGTGGCGGTCGGCACCGGGCATGGGATCCTCCTGGGTCGATGGAGCTCGGTCGTGGCGGGCGCTCAGCGCTCGACGTAGTGCAGGGAGCGCACGGAGCGCTCGAGGTGCCAGGTCATGGTGTCGGTGATCAGCCGGCCCGCCTCGTGCATGACGGTCTCGTCGGCGTCGAGCACATTCTCCCAGTCCCCGGCGAGCAGGAAGATCATGTGCTCGATCGTGGACTGCCGCACGGCGATCGCCCCCGGCCGCCGGCAGGGCGTGCACACGAGCCCACCGGCACGGATGTCGATCGCGTGATGCGGCCCGTCGGCCCCGCAGGAGGCGCACACCCGCAGCTCCGGCGCCCAGCCGGAGACGGCGAGGGTGCGCAGCAGGAACGAGTCCAGCACCAGCGGCGGCGGAATGCGGCCCTCGGCCATCGCGCGCAGCGCGCCGACGAGCATGAGGAAGCCGCGCTGATTGGGGTCCACGAACTCGTCGGTGAGGCGATCGGTGGTCTCGAGCATCGCGCTGGCGGCGGTGAAGCGCCCGTATTCGGCGCTGATGCCGACGGCGAAGGCCTCGATGGTCACCACCTGGGTGACGGTGTGCAGGCTCCTGCCGGCGTGCAGCTGCACGTCCACGAGGGTGAACGGCTCGAGCCGGGCCCCGAAGCGGCTGCCGGTGCGGCGCACCCCCTTGGCGACGGCGCGGACCTTGCCGTGGCGGCGGGTGAGCAGCGTGATGATGCGATCGGCCTCGCCCAGGGGGTGGGTGCGCAGGACGATCGCGTCGTCGCGGTAGAGCTTCTGCTGCATGATCACCCGAGCCTACGGCCGCGGACCGCCCCGGCAGGGCAGGCCGGGGCGGTGTCGGCCAGGACGTCGGTCACCCGTCCGCCGCGCACCGAGCGGTCGGCGGGCCCCTCCTGCGGGCCCTGGCACGGCATGATGGCGCCATCATCCGTCGCACCGCGACCGCTGCGGTGCTGCACGACAGGGAGGCACGCACCATGGGGATCTTCTCGATGCTGCGAGGTGACGACTCGGCGCGGCGCACCGCCCGCGCGGCGATGAAGGAGGCGCGCCGCGGGCAGGCGTCGCAGGACGGGGCGCTCGAACGGATCGTGACGATGATCCGAGACACCGGCCTGGACGGGAAGCTCGCGTACTCCTCGGCGGCGGAGACCGCCCGGCGTGCGCAGCGGGGGCGCGGCCGCCGCCGACCGGAGGTGGCGGTGCGCCGCCTGGTGCGGCGGCACCGCCGGGGCGTGACCGCCGGCGGCTTCGTCACCGGGCTCGGCGGCTTCATCACCCTGCCCCTCCTGCTGCCCACGAACGTCCTGGAGTTCTACATCCAGGCCACCCGCATGGTCGGCGCGATCGCGGCGGTGCGCGGCTACGACCTCGAGGACGAGGAGATCCGGGTGCGGGTCCTCGCGGCGCTGCTGGGCGAGGAGTCCGGGGACGTGCTGCGGAACGTCGGGCTCGGGCCGGTCGCCGGGGCGGCCGCGCGCGGCATGGCCCGGTCGCTGCCGACGACCCCGCAGTCGCAGCTGGCCGGCGCGATCGGGGGCCGGCTGGTGCGCCGCTTCGGGCTGCGGTCCGCACGGCTGTTCGGCAAGGCGATCCCGGGCCTGGGTGCGGTGCTCGGCGCCGCTGCGGACCGCGCGCAGCTGAACCGGATCGCGAAGGCCGCACGGGCGGGATTCCCGCCGGTGCGCTGATGCGGGTGTTCGTCGCCCTCCGGCCCGCCCCCTCCGCGCTCGCGCACCTGGACGCGGCGCTCGAGGACGTCCGCGCCGGAGCGGGGCTCGCCCTGCGGTGGACGGATCCCGCGCAGTGGCATCTCACCCTCTCCTTCCGGCCCGATCTGCCCGCCGGGGCGCTCGAGGACGCGCTCCACGACCTCGCCGCGATCGCGGCCCGTCACCGGCCGCCGACGCTCCAGCTGAGCGGGGCCGGGGTGTTCAATGCCCGCACGCTGTGGATCGGCGTGGGAGGCGAGACCGCGCCGCTCGCAGCGCTGATGGGCGAGCCGCTGCTCGAGGGCGAGGGGCGGGAGCGGCGCCGCGCGCACCTGACCGTCGCGCGGGTCTCGGCCCGTGCTCCTCGCGCGCCGCGACGGCGCCGGCGGGGCGACCCGCCGCCGCCGGATCCCACCCAGCTCCTCCTCGCCGACGCCGTGCGGGCCCTGTCGGTCTACCGGGGCCCGAGCTGGGAGGCGACGGAGCTCGAGCTCGTCTCCTCCGCGCTCGGCGAGGGACGCTCGGGAGGGCCCCTCCACGAGGTGCTCGCCACCGTCCCCCTGGGCTGAAGGACGCCGCACCGCTGCCCAGCGCAGCGGGAGCCGGATGCCGCCGGGCAGGGCCAGTCCGGGCAGGGTCAGCCGGGGCGACGGCCGATCGCGAAGATGCGCCGGAACGGGAGGACGACGCCGCGCCCGCTGTCGGGATAGGCCTCGCGCAGCCGGGCGCGGAGCTCTACGGCGAAATGTTCGCGCAGCGGCTCGGGCAGCGCCTGGAGCGTGGGCCGCGCACCGGTGCCGCGCACCCACTCGAACACCGGATCCGGCCCATGCAGCACGTGCAAGTACGTCGTCTCCCACGCGTCCACCTCGAGGCCGAGGTCCTGGAGGGCGGCGAGGTAGGTCGCGGCGTCGTGCGAGGAGGGGGATGCGATCTCCTGCAGGTGCTCGGCGTACGGGGCCTCGGCGGCGAGCTCCCGGCGCAGCGCATGGCTGGGCTCGTCGAAGTTGCCGGGCACCTGCAGCGCCAGGCGGCCGCCCGGGGCGAGCATGCCCGCCAGGCGGGGCAGCAGCTCGAGGTGCCCGGGGACCCATTGGAGCGCGGCGTTGCTGAGCAGCACGTCGACCGGCCCGGGCGGCTCCCACCGGCGCAGGTCGGCCTGAACGGCCGAGATGCCGGGGACGGTCGCGGCGCGGGCGATCATCTCGGGGCTCGAGTCCACGGCGAGCACCTCCGCCCTCGGCCAGCGCCGCGCGAGCAGCGCGGTCTGCGTGCCGGGCCCGGCGCCGAGATCGACCACGCGCTGCGGGGCCTCTGCCGGGATCCGGGCGAGGAGATCGAGGAAGGGCCGGGCCCGCTCGTCACCGAACCGGAGATACTGCGCCGGGTTCCAGGTGTGCGTCATCGACCCTCCCCTTTTATCTTGACGTCAAGATATGTGCGGGGCGGTCGATGGTCAAGCAGTCGACGCTCGAGCACACCCGTCACAGCGCCGCGGTGAGGCTCACCTCGGTGCGCGGCTGCATGAGCGAGACGCCCTCCCCCGGTGCCACCCAGCCGCCCGCGAGCGACGGATCGTACGCAGTCTCGACCACGGTGAGCTGCTGGCCGGGGTCCGCCTCGGCGGTGATCAGCACGCTCTGCCCGGCCCGGAGGCCGTGGATCTGCAGCGTCTCGAGCCCTGCGGCGGAGTCGACCGGGACGCCGTCGACGGCGACCGCGGAGAAGCCGCCCGCCCCCGGGGTGAGGGTGAGGGCGGAGGCATCTCGCACCGCGGTGACCGCGATCTGCACCCGTGAGCCCTCGAGCCGCTCCACCTCGAGGCTCGGTGCCGGCAGAGCGGAGGTCGCCCGGGTGCCGTCGAGCGCGCGGCCCCAGTCGGTGCTGCCGGTGACCTCCCAGCGGGTCTCGCCGCTGACGCCGTCGACGTGGGCGGTGACCCGCTCCTGGACCGGCTCGGGGGAGGCGAGGGTCCAGGTGGTGCCGCCGACGACCAGGCCGAGCGTCAGCACCGCGGGCAGCACGGGGATCAGGAGACGGCGCAGGCGCCGGGACGGTTCCGCCGCGGCGGGCGCCGCACCGAGCAGCAGCGGCGCGGCGGCCCCGAGCCCGAGCAGTGCGGTGCCCGCCAGGGCACCGGCGGACGAGGCGATGCCGAACTCGGCCAGGGCGTGCAGCTGGGCACCCAGCATCCACCCGGTGGGCAGAAGGGCGAGCACCCGCACCCCGAGCGCCACGAGGCCCGCCCGCGGCGGCAGCACGCTCGCCAGCAGCGTGCCGCCCGCCGCGATCGCCGCGGGCAGGATCATCGCACCGCCGAGATCGGGCGAGTACACGCCGAGCACGGCCAGCAGGAGGGTGACCAGCAGGGAGGCGCCGAGCAGCGCTGCAGCGCGGGAGATCAGGCAGCGGGCGAGCACCCAGAGCGCCGCCGCCACGACTGCTGCCGCCACCAGCTCGGCGAGCACGAACAGCTCGGCCCGCACCGGCTCGTGCGTGGCCTGCGAGAGCATCTCGGGAGTCGCTGCGGCGGTGAGGGCCCAGAGCCCGGCACCGCCGAGCACCGCCCCGACGAGCACCAGCAGGAAGGCCGCGGCGCCGAGGGCGGCGCCCCGGAGGCTCACCTCCCCGCGCCGGCGCCGCACGAGCACGGCGGCGAGCACCGCGAGCGGGGCCAGCAGGGCCAGGGCCGCCACCAGCCCGGGCGGCACCTGCACCACGCCCCAGGGAGCGGTGGTCTGGACCGGGCTCTCCTCCTCGCGCGGCGTGAGCGCGGCGAGATCCCGCTGGGCGAGGTCGCGGGTAAGGGCGAGGGTGAGGTCGCCGTAGTGCTGGAGGGTGCCGGGGTCCAGGTGGTCGGCGTCGTCCTCGGCGGAGTGATAGGCCCAGGAGTCGCCGATGATCGCCATGTCCATCCCCCACCAGCCCCCGTCGCGATAGACGGTGAAGTCGGTGTCGTTGGGGAGGAGCGAGAACAGCGCATCGGTGAAGGATTCGAACTCGGGGTGCGGGGCGGAGCCGATCACGGCGTGCATCGGCCCGCTCGCCCGGGTGATCATCGGACGGCCCGAGATGCCGCGCGCCTCGTGGTTCAGCACCACCACGGGGGCGGCGAGCTCCTCGGCGCCCTCGGCGAGGAACGCCTCGGCGCCCAGCAGGCCGCGTTCCTCCCCGTCCAGGAGCAGCACCACCAGGTCGTTGCGCTGCGCTTCGGGCCCCAGCGCGCGCACCGTCTCGAGGATCACGGCGAGGCCCACGCCGGCGTCCGCGGCGCCGGGCGCGTTCGGGACCGAGTCGGTGTGGGTGGCCAGCACGAGGGTCCCGGTGGGGGCGGTGCCCGCTCGCGTCGCGATGAGGTTCCGCCCGTACCCGGCGCTCGCCTCGGTGCCCATCTCCCGCACCCCGAGCCCCTCCTGCGCCTCGATCTCGAACCCCCGAGCGGCGAGCTCGGCGGCGAGCTCCTCCTGGGCGCGGTCCACGGCCGGGGAGCCGACCGGGCGGGGCTCCTCCACCACGGGGGCGACCGCTTCGGCGGCGCGCTCCGCGCTGAAGACGCTCGAGGGCGCCTCCTCGCCCGCCGGCGGGGTGGTCCCGCGGGAGGCGGCCCCGGCGCCGAGCGTCGCCAGCAGCACCAGCAGCAGGAGGAGCGCGTGGGCGGGCGTCGCGCCGGGGGCGGTCGACGCCACGGCATCGGCGGGCTCGGCGGGGTGGTCAGTCGACGTCGGCATGAGGACTGTCTACCGTCCGCACCGCACCGGGCGCCTCCTGCGTGAGGAGGAGATGCGCGATCGTGTCCGCCCCGCCTCAGGCGTCGAGGCTGTCGAGGTCCTCGAGGGCGGTGAGGGTGCCGGCCGCCTCGAGCAGCGCCGCCCGGAACGCGAGCAGCGAGGGATGGCGCGCCGCACCGGCGCGAGCGGCGGTGTAGAGCGAGCGGCGGGGCTGCCCGGGCAGTCGGAGCACGCGGGTTCCGCCCAGATGCTCGGAGGCGATGAGACCCGGTACGAAGGCGACCGCGTGCCCGGTGCGCACCAGGTGCACCTGCAGCAGCGGATCCGGGGTCGCGAAGCGCACATGCGGCTCGATGCCCGCCTGGCGCAGATACGTGCGCGCCCAGGTGCCGGTCCGGCTGCCGTAGGGATCCAGCGCCCACGGCGCATCGGCGAGGGCGCTGAGCGTGCTCACCTCCGCCCACGGACCGGAGCGCGGCAGCACCAGCAGCAGGGGATCGCGCAGCAGCGCCTCCCGATCGGTGCCGCGGCGCACCCGATGCTCCCCGCCGGGATAGTCCTCACCCAGGATCACGTCGTAGTCGTGGGCCAGCAGCCCCTCGTACGCGTGGTCCACCTCCTGCTGCGCCATCTCGACCTGGAGGTCCGGGGAGCGCTCGGCGAGCACGCTGACCGCTGCCGGGGCGAGCGCGATCATCGGCGTCTGGAAGGACGCCACGCGCAGCAGCCCGCTGGCCTCGCCCTGCGCGAGGGCGAGCTCGGCCTCCGCCGTCTCCAGCAGCCCGAGCATCTCCTCCGCGCGGCGGGCGAGCTGCACCCCCGCATCCGTGAGCACCACCCGGCGGCCCACCTGCGCGAAGAGGGAGACCTTCGTCTCCCGCTCGAGCTGGGCGAGCTGCTGGGACACGGCCGAGGCCGACATCGAATGGGCGTTCGCGACCGCGGTCATCGTCTGCAGCCTGCGCAGTTCGTGCAGCAGGAACAGTCGGTGCAGATTCAGCATGCGCCCTCCCCCAATCATGAAGCTCGGCTTCACGATACAGGTAGGAAACATTCGCTGGACCTGGCGGGACAGGCGCGGGCAGAGTGGAGGCCGTGACCACCTCCTCCTCCGCTCCGGCCCGCCCCACGACGACCGGCCCGCTCCCCTCGGGCGGGGGCCGCGGCGTGCCGTTGACGCCCGTGCTGTTCATCCTCGGCTCCTGCTTCTCCCTGCAGTTCGGTGCCGCGATCGCCACCCAGCTCTTCCCCGCGATCGGCTCCTGGGGCACCACCGCGCTGCGGCTCGGGATCGCCGCGCTCGTGCTGCTCGTCGTGGTGCGCCCGAAGGTGCACCGCTTCAGCCGCCAGCAGTGGATCGCCGTGATCGTCTTCGGTGTCGTCATCGGGGCGATGAACGGAAGCTTCTACTCCGCGATCGAGCGGATCCCGCTGGGCACCGCGGTTGCCATCGAGTTCCTGGGCCCCCTCACCGTCGCCGCGGTGCTCTCCACCCGCCGCACCGACCTCCTGTGGGTGCTGCTGGCTCTGGCCGGGGTGGGACTGTTCGGCGTGGAGTCCTTCACCGGTGCGGCGTCCCTGGACCTGCTCGGCGTGCTCTTCGCGCTCGTCGCCGCGGTGTTCTGGGGTCTGTACGTGATGTCCAGCGCGCGGGTGGGCCAGCTGGTCGCCGGGCAGGACGGCCTGGCCGTCGCCATGGCGGTGGGGGCGCTCACGGTGCTGCCGTTCGGGGCGCAGGGCGCCCTGGTCGGGGTGATGGAGCCGCGTCTGCTCGTGCTCGCCGCCGGCACCGCGCTGCTGGCCTCCGTGCTGCCGTACACGCTCGAGCTCACCGCGCTGCGCCGGCTCCCGCGGCACGTGTTCGGCATCCTGCTGAGCCTCGAGCCGGTGGTCGCCCTGCTGGCCGGGGTGCTGCTGATCGGGCAGGAGGCCACCCCGCTGCGGGTGATGGCGGCGCTGCTCGTGGTGACCGCGAGCGCCGGGGTGACGCTCACGGCCCGGCGGGGCGGGCCCGAGCAGCCGCAGCCGGTGGATGAGTCACCGGGCTGGGACCTGCCCACGCCCACGCACGCCACCGTCACCGGGGAGATGCCGATCCTCACCGCGGAGGAGCTGCACGGTCCCGCCCGAGGTGCCGAGGAGTCCCCCGGCCGCAGCCGCTGAGACGACGACGCCGCGCCGCGAGGAGCCCCGGTGCCGGGGAGCTCGCCGCGGCGCGGCGTCAGGATCGTGCCGGAGAGGCCGGGCCGGCGGCTCAGCCGCGGGCGCGCTGCTCCCGGTTCAGCGCCGAGATGATCGCCTCGAGGGAGGCCCGGGTGATGGAGCCGTCGATGCCCACGCCCCAGAAGATCCGGTCGCCGATCTCGCACTCGACGTACGAGGCGGCCAGCGAGTCGTCGCCCTCGGTGAGCGCGTGCTCGGCGTAGTCGAGGATGCGCACGTCGATCTTCCGCTCGGCCAGCGCCTTGACGAAGCCGTCCAGCGGGCCGTTGCCGATCCCGGTGACCTCGTGCTCCTCACCGTCCACCACCAGGGTGACGGTGATGCGGTCCGCCCCCTCGCCGGTGGACTCCTGGCGCACGTCTCGGAAGCCGAAGCGGCCCCAGCGGCGGTCCTCCTCGGGAGAGGGCAGGTACTCGTCGGTGAAGGCGTCCCAGAGCGTCTCGGGGCTGACCTCGCCGCCGTCGGCGTCCGTCTTCTGCTGGACGATGCCGGAGAACTCGATCTGCAGACGACGCGGCAGGTCCAGGCCGTGCTCGGTGCGCAGCAGGTACGCCATCCCGCCCTTGCCGGACTGCGAGTTCACGCGGATCACGGCCTCGTAGGAGCGGCCGAGGTCCTTGGGGTCCACGGGCAGGTAGGGCACCCGCCAGACCATGTCGTCGATCTCCTTGCCGACCTTCTCGGCGTCGACCTCCATCCGCTCCAGGCCCTTCTTGATCGCGTCCTGGTGGGAGCCGGAGAAGGCGGTGAACACCAGATCGCCGCCGTAGGGGCTGCGCTCCGGGACCGGCATCTGGTTGCAGTGCTCCACGGTGCGGCGCACCTCGCCGAGATCGGAGAAGTCGATCTGCGGGTCGATGCCCTGGCTGAACAGGTTCAGGCCCAGGGTCACCAGATCCACGTTGCCGGTGCGCTCGCCGTTGCCGAACAGGCAGCCCTCGATGCGGTCCGCGCCGGCCAGGTAGCCGAGCTCGGCGGCGGCCACGCCCGTGCCGCGGTCGTTGTGCGGGTGCAGCGACAGCACGAGCGAGTCGCGCCGGTCCAGATGGCGGTGCATCCACTCGATCGAGTCGGCGTACACGTTGGGGGTGGCCATCTCCACCGTCGCCGGCAGGTTGATGATCATCTTGTTCTGCGGGGTGGGCTGGAACACCTCGATCACGGCGTTGCACACGCGCAGCGCGTACTCGAGCTCCGTGCCGGTGTACGACTCCGGGGAGTACTGGTACGTCACCGCCGTCTCCGGGACGGTCTCCTCGTACTTCTTGCACAGCAGCGCGCCCTGCACGGCGATGTCGAGCACCGCATCCTCATCGGCCCGGAACACGACGTCCCGCTGCACCACGGAGGTGGAGTTGTACAGGTGCACGACCGCGCGGTGCGCGCCGGCGATCGCCTCGTAGGTGCGCTCGATGAGGTGCTCGCGGGACTGCGTGAGGACCTGGATGGTGACGTCCTCGGGGATGCGGTCCTCCTCGATGAGGGCGCGCACGAAGTCGTAGTCGGTGCGGGAGGCCGAGGGGAAGCCGACCTCGATCTCCTTGTAGCCCATGCGCACCAGCAGCTCGAACATGCGCAGCTTGCGCTCGGAGTTCATCGGGTCGATGAGGGCCTGGTTCCCGTCGCGCAGGTCCACGGCGCACCAGCGGGGCGCGCGGGTGATGCGGCGCGCGGGCCAGGTGCGGTCCGGGAGCTCGACGCGGATCTGCTCGTCGAAGGGCAGATACTTGTGGATCGGCATGCCGGAGGGCTGCTGCGGCGCGTCTCCCGCCGGCCCGACGACGGGCGCTGCGGGGTCCGCCTCTGCCGCGACGGGCGCGGGGGCGGCGGGGCTGGTGATCGTGGAGTCAGTCATCTGGGGAGTCCTTCTCGCTGGGGATGCCGGTCGCCGGGCAGCACGTCAGCCGCGACAGGTTCCCGGCGGTTCAGGACCCGTCGCGGCGGCGAAGCAGGAGCAGCGATCCACGCATGCGGACACCGTAACACCGTCGGCGTCGCGGCTCGGCGCTGCTCACGATGCGAACAGGCGGGCTCAGAAGCCCAGCCGTCCCAGCTGCTTGGGATCGCGCTGCCAGTCCTTGGCGACCTTGATCCGCAGGTCCAGATGCACCTTGCGGCCCAGCAGGGCGTTGATCTCCGCCCGCGCACGGGAGCCGACCTCCTTGAGCCGGGAGCCGCCGCGGCCGATGATGATGCCCTTCTGGCTGTCGCGTTCGACGAACAGGGTCGCCCGCACCACCAGGCGCCCCTCCCCCGGCGCGACCTCGGCGAAGGGGTCGCCGCCCGGATCGGTCTCCACGACCTCCTCGACGACCACGGCGATCGAGTGCGGCAGCTCGTCGCGCACCCCCTCGAGCGCGGCCTCCCGGATCAGCTCGGAGATGCGGTCATCGCGCGTCTCCTCGGTGAGCTGGTCCTCGGGGTACAGCTGCGGCCCCTCGGGCAGGTGACGGGAGATCACCTCGAGCAGCACGTCGATCTGCTCCCCCTTCTTCGCGGAGATCGGCACGATCTCGTCGAAGCCCATCAGCTGGTCCACGCTCATCAGGTGCTCGGCCAGCACGTCACGACCCACCAGGTCGATCTTGGTGACGATCGCGATCACCTTCGGGCCGCGACGTCCGCTGCGCATCTCCGCCAGGTCCTCGGCGACGAAGCGGTCACCGGGGCCGATCTTCTGATCGGCGGGCAGGCAGAAGCCCACCACGTCGACCTCGCCGAGGGTCTCGCGCACCAGGTCGTTCAGCCGCTCGCCCAGCAGGGTGCGGGGCCGGTGCACGCCGGGGGTGTCGACGAGGATGATCTGCGCCTCGTCCCGGGTGACGATGCCGCGGATGGCGCGCCGGGTGGTCTGCGGCTTCGTCGAGGTGATCGCCACCTTCTCCCCCACCAGCGCATTGGTCAGCGTCGACTTGCCGACATTCGGCCGGCCCACGAGGGCGACGAAGCCCGAGCGGTGCGTCTCGGTCCCCATCCCCGCGTCGGCGGCCTGCGTGGGGGCGGGCGCGGCGGTGCCCGGATCCTGTTCAGCGGTCATTGTCGTCCTCCTGGTCGCTGTCCGGCGTGTCCTCGTGCGGCGGGGCGCTGCGCACCAGGACGGTGGACAGTCGCTTGCGGCGGCCGGTGCTCTTCTCGGCCTCGAGCTCGAGGCCGTGGGTGATCGCGTGGGTGCCGGGGATCGGCACGCGGCCGGTCACCTTGGCCAGCAGCCCGCCGACGCTGTCGATGTCGTCGTCGTCGAGCTCGAGGCCGAACAGGTCCCCGACCTCCGACAGGCCCGCCCGGGCGGGAACGCGGTAGCGCCCCTCGCCGAGGTCCTCGATCTCGGGTTCGCGGCGGTCGTGCTCGTCGGCGATGTCGCCGACGATCTCCTCGAGGATGTCCTCGATCGTGACGATACCGGCCACGCCGCCGTATTCGTCCACGAGCACGGTGATGTGCACGTGGCTGGTCTGCATCTGCGCGAGCACCGCATCGGCCGCGAGGAACTCCGGCGCGAAGCGGGCGGCGCGCATGATCTCGTGCACCGGCCGCTGCGGGCGCGGATCCCACGGCGAGTGGATCGCACGCATCACGTCCTTGACGTAGAGCATGCCGCGGAGGTCGTCGACGCTGTCCCCGATGACGGGGATGCGCGAGTAGCCGGAGCGGACGAACAGCCGCATCGCCTTCTCGGCGCTCGCGTCGGCGCTGAGGGTGACCATGTCCGGGCGGGGCACCATCAGCTCGCGGACCATGGTGCCGCGCAGGTCGAAGACCCCCTGGATCATGTCGCGCTCGCCCTCGCGCACGTGCTCGTCCTCGAGCGCCCGGTCCACGTTCTGGCGGGCCTTCTCGGCGCCGTCCTCGGCGGTGTCCTGACCGCCCGAGCGCGAGGCGAAGGTCGCGCCGAGCCCGGTGAGCGCCATGGCGGGCAGCCAAAGCACCGCCCGCACCACCGCGACCAGGGCGCGGGTGGAGACCAGCACCGCCTCGGGCCGGCTGCGCCCGATCGTGCGCGGCGAGATCGCGAGGACGAGGAGCATGAGCAGCCCGGCCACGACGACGGTCGCGAGACCGGGCAGCAGCAGGCCGGAGTGGCCCACGTGGTCGCGCACGGCCACGGTCACGCCCGCCACCGCGGCGACCATCACGGTCTCGGCGAGCATCCTGCCGAGCGACACGGAGGCCAGGGTGCGGGCGGTGTCCGCCTGCTGGGCCAGCACGCGGTCCCGCACCGCGGCGGGGCGCGGGGCGACCGCCTTCTCGAGCGCGGTGCGGGAGACCGAGAGCTGCGCGGCATCGACCGCGGTGAGCACGGCGGAGACCGCCCCTGCCAGGGCGATCAGGGGGATCAGGACGAGCAGCGCGAAGGTCAGCACGACAGCGCCCCCGGACGGGCGTGCGGGGCGAGCGGCGGTCGAGCGGGCCGGGAGGGCATGCTGCGGACGGTCAGCGCGCCGGCCGGGAGGCGAGGAAGGTGAGCAGGAGCTTCCGCTGGAGGTCGAACATCTCGGTGCGCTCGTCCTCCTCCATGTGGTCATAGCCCAGCAGGTGCAGGATCGAGTGCACGGTCAGCAGCAGCATCTCCTCGACGGGGCTGTGACCGGCCTCGGCGGCCTGTGCCGCCGCGACCGACGGGCACAGCACCACGTCGCCGAGCAGGCCCTCCGGGGCCGGCTGCTGAGGGGTGCCCGGGATGAGCTCGTCCATCGGGAAGCTCATCACGTCGGTGGGGCCGGGCAGGTCGAGCCACTGCACGTGGAGCTTCTCCATCGCCGCCTCGTCGACGAACAGGATCGACATCTCGGTGGCCGGGTGCAGGTGCATCGCCTCGAAGACGAAGCGGGCGAGCTCGATGAACTCGCGCTCGTCGACGACCGTGGTGGTCTCGTTGCGGATCTCGATGGTCATGAGCGGTTCCCCTCGTTCGGGCGGTGGCGCGGGTCCCGGCTGCCTCCGGGGCGGATCTCCCAGCGGCCGTAGGCCTCGACGATGTCGCTGACCAGGCGGTGGCGCACCACGTCCCGGGAGGAGAGACGGCAGAAGGAGATGTCGTCGATGCCGGAGAGCACCTGCTCGACCACCCGCAGCCCGCTCTTCTGGGCGCCGGGCAGATCGACCTGGGTGACGTCGCCGGTGACGACCATGGTGGAGTTGAACCCGAGGCGGGTGAGGAACATCTTCATCTGCTCGGGGGTGGTGTTCTGCGCCTCGTCGAGGATGATGAACGCGTCGTTGAGGGTGCGGCCGCGCATGTAGGCCAGCGGCGCGACCTCGATCGTGCCGGCGCCCATGAGGCGCGGGATCGATTCGGGGTCGAGCATGTCGTGCAGCGCGTCGTAGAGCGGGCGCAGGTACGGATCGATCTTCTCGTTCAGGGAGCCGGGCAGGAAGCCCAGCCGCTCCCCCGCCTCGACGGCGGGCCGGGTGAGGATGATGCGGTTGATCTGCTTGCTCAGCAGCTGCTGCACCGCCATCGCGACCGCGAGGTACGTCTTGCCGGTGCCGGCCGGTCCGATCCCGAAGGTGATGGTCGAGGACTCGATCGCCTCGATGTACGTCTTCTGCCCGACGGTCTTGGGCCGGATGGTGCGGCCGCGGGAGGACAGGATGGTGCGGGAGAGCACCTGCTCGAGCTTCTTCCCGCTCGCCCGGTCGTCGCCGTAGAGGGTCGCGGCCCGCTGGACCGCTTCGGCGGTGACGGCCTGGCCGCTGCTGGCCAGCTCGATGAGGGAGCGCACGATGTGCTCGCCGCGCCGAAGCGCCTCCTCCGTGCCGCGCAGGGTCACCTGGTGGCCGCGCACGTGCACGTCGGTGTCCGGGACCGAGTCCTCGAGGGCGGCCAGCGCCTGGTCATTCTCCCCGAGCACCTGGAACGGGCTGAGGTGGTCGGGGATGGCCAGCTTCCGCTCGCCCACCTCGGGTGGGCGGCCGGGAGCCGGGTGGAGGGCGTCGGTCACAGTTCTCCTTCTGCGAGCTTCCCGCCCGCGAGGACGTGCGCGTGCACGTGGAAGACGGTCTGGCCGGCATCGGGGCCGGTGTTGAACACGAGGCGGAAGTCGCCGTTGCCGCGGTCGGCCGCGACCTGCGCGGCGACCCGGGCGGTGTGGGCGAGCAGCGCGGGGTCCTCGGCGAGCTCGGTGATGTCCCGGCGGTGCTCGCGGGGGACGACGAGCACGTGCACGGGGGCCTGGGGATGGAGGTCGGCGAAGGCGATGACCTTCTCGTCCGCGTGGACCTGCTCGGAGGGGATCTCGCCGGCGATGATGCGGCAGAAGACGCACTGGTCCTCGTGACGGTCCGTGTCGTGCTCGTTGACGTTCTTTCCCATGCCCACGAGTCTACGGGAGCGACGAAGACCACCCTGCCTTGGGAAACCCCCAGAAAGTATGAGAAGTTTTAATCACTATGACGAAGCTCGGAATCATCCTCTCCAGTGCCCGCCCGAACCGTGTGGGAGAGCCCGTCTCCCGCTGGGTCCGAGATCATGTGCCGGCCGACGTCGAGATCGATCTCATCGATCTGCGTGACGTGGCGCTGCCCGCCTTCGACGGCGAGACCAGCCCCAAGCAGGGCCTGCCCAAGACCAGCGCGCACTCCGTCTCCTGGAGCGAGCGGATCGCGGCGCTCGACGCGCTCGTCATCCTCACCCCGCAGTACAACGGCTCCTACCCGGGCAACCTCAAGAACGCGATCGACTACCTCTACGGCGAGTGGCAGGAGCTGCCCACGCTGCTGGTCGGCTACGGCTGGGGCGCCGCGGGCGAGGTGCTTCCCCTGCTCGAGTCGCTCATGAGCCGCGTCGGCGCCGATGTGGTCGGCACCATCGGGCTGAGCTTCCGCGAGGATCTCTCCGTCGAGGGAGAGCTCTTCGTCGCGGAGGAGAAGACCGCGGTGCTGCGCGAGAAGCTCTCCGCGATGCTCGCCGAGGTCCCCGTCGGCGTCTCCTGATCCTGCGCGGGCCACGGCCCACCGCGCCTCCCGGCCCCGTCGAGCAGCGTCTCGGCGGGGCCGGAGCCGTCCCGGCCTCTCAGCCCCAGCGGCCCACGAGCGCGCTGAGGACGGCGAGAGCGGCGGGCCCGGCGGTCGAGGAGCGCAGCACCTCGGGGCCCAGCAGCACGGACCGGGCCCCGGTCTCGTGCAGGGCGGTGAGCTCCTCCGGGGCGATGCCCCCTTCGGGGCCGACGACGAGGAGGATCTCCTCCAGACCGTCCTCGCTCGCGGTGCGCAGCTGCTCGGCGAGGCTCATCAGCCCCACCGACTCCTGCTCGTGCAGCACCAGCACGAGCGTGCCCGCGGCCGTCCGCTCCCGCAGAGCGGCGAGCAGCTCGGTGGTGGTCACAGCGGGGTCGACGGCCGGGATCCCGGGGCGGCGGCACTGCTTCACGGCGGCGCGCACCGTGGCCTGCCACCGGGAACGGCCCTTGCGCAGCTTCTCGCCGCGCCACACGGAGACCGAGCGGCGTGCGATCCAGGGCACGATCCGATCCGCCCCGAGCTCGGTCGCGGACTCGACGGCCTGTTCGTCGCGGCCGCCGGTGGCCAGCGCCTGCACCAGGCCGAGCCGCGGGAGGCGCTGCACGGCGCCGGTGGGGTCCTCGAGCAGGCGCAGCTCGAGGGCCTCCTTCTTCGCGACGGTCACCTCGGCGAGGGCCTGGCGGCCCGGGGCGTCGGTGAGCAGCACCTGCTCCCCCACCCCGATCCGCGCGACCTTCGCCGCGTGGCGGCCCTCCTCGCCGTCCAGCACCAGCGGGTCCCCGGTGCGGGCGTCGGCCAGGGCGTCGTCGAGGATCAGGAAGCCGGGCGGGGTGGTGGGCACGGGGCGCTCTCCTGTCGGGTCAGAGGTCGCGCAGCCGGTCGCGGAGCTTCTGGAAGGGGCCGCCGTGGCCCTTGCTGCGGCGGGTGGTCTCGTCGCCGCGCAGGGCGGCGAACTGCTCGAGCAGCTCGCGCTCCTCGTCGCTCAGCGAAGTGGGCACGTCCACGTCGAGGATGACCCGGATGTCGCCGCGGCGCTCGCGGCGCAGCGGCGTGACCCCGAGCCCCTTGAGGGTGATCTCCTCGCCGGGCTGGGCACCGGGCCGCACGTCGAGGTCCTGGTTCCCGTCGAAGGTCTCCAGCGGGATGGTCGCGCCGAGGGCGGCGGTGGTCATGGGCACGGCGACGGTGGTGACGAGGTCGTCGCCGTCGCGGTCGAAGACGTCGTGGTCGGAGACGCTCAGCTCGACGAACAGGTCGCCGGAGGGACCGCCGGCCTCGCCGACCTCCCCCTCGCCGCGCAGCTGGATCCGGGTGCCGTGCTCGACGCCGGAGGGGATCCGCACGGTCACGGTGCGCTCGGTCGCGGTGCGGCCGTGGCCGGAGCAGCTCGTGCAGGGGCTCTCGATGACGTCGCCGTGCCCGTCGCAGGTGGGGCAGGGCGCCATGGTGACCATCTGGCCCAGCAGCGACTGGGCGACGCGCTGGACGTGGCCGGAGCCGTTGCAGGCGGTGCAGCGGGTGGGGCTCGTGCCGGGCTCGCAGCAGGAGCCGGTGCAGCGTTCGCACAGCGCCGCGGTGCGGAAGGAGACCTCCTCCTCGGTGCCGAAGACGACGTCCCGCAGCTCGATCCGCACGCGGCGCAGCACGTCGCCGCCGCGGCGCTGGCGCGGCACCGGGCCCTGGCTGCGCCCGCGCATGCCCGAGGCGCCGGCGAACATGTCGAAGATGTCGTTGAAGTCGAAGCCGGCACCGCCGCCGCCGGGGAAGCCGCCCATGCCCGGGCCGCCGCCCATGTCGTACTGGCGGCGCTTGTCCGCATGGGAGAGGGTCTCGTAGGCCTGGGAGACCCGCTTGAACTTCTCGGCGGCCTCCGGATCGGGGTTCACGTCCGGGTGCAGGGTGCGGGCCAGCTTGCGGTAGGCCTTCTTGATCTCCTCGGTCGAGGCCTCGCGGGAGACGCCGAGCAGGTCGTAGTAGTCCTCGTTCACGGGTGTGGATTCCTTCGCGGGGAGTGGGGGTGTGCGGGCCGCGACGGGCGGCGGGCGGACACGGGCGGGCGTGCGCGGAACGGTGCGGGAGGGCCCGCGGCGCGGCTATTCGAGATAGCGGGAGACGTAGCGGGCGATGGCCTGGACGGTCGAGATGCCGGTGGCGTAGTCCATCCGGCGCGGGCCGAGGATCGCCAGATGGGACCCGGCCCCGTACCCGGCGCCGACCACGGCGGTCTGCTGCAGCGCCCGGTCGCGGAGCTCCGAGCCGATCCGCACCTCCACCGCGCCCGGCGAGACGTGCATCTCGGTGAACAGGCGCAGCAGCACCAGCTGCTCCTCGAGCACGTCCAGCAGCGGCTCGACGTCGCGCGCGAAGTCCTGGGCGGAGCGGGCGATGTTCGCCGTCCCGGCCATCATGATGCGGTCCTCGGCGCGGGTCGCGGCCAGCGCTGCGAGGGCCTCGGCCACCTCGGCGGCGGCCGGGCGCTCGGGCAGCGAGAGCGACTCGAGGTAGTCGGCGAGGGGGCCGTCGAGATCGGTGACCTCACGGCCGGCGACGACCCGGTTGAGATGGTCGCGCAGACCGGCGTAGTACTCGGCGGGCATGCCCGCGATCACCGGGACGGTGCGCTGGTCGACCCTGCCGGATTCGAGGATCAGCACCACCAGCAGCAGCGAATCGGCCACCTTCACCAGCTCGACGTGGCGGATCCTGGCCTGGCGGCGCGCCGGGTACTGGACCATCGCCACCTGCTGGGTGGTCTGCGCCAGCAGCCGCACGGTGCGGCTGAGGAGCTCCTCGACGTCCCCGGCATCCTCGAGCAGGGCGCGGATCGCGCGGCGCTCGGGAGCCGAGAGAGGTTTGACGGTCGCCACGTGGTCGACGAAGGTGCGGTACCCCTTGTCGGTGGGGACCCGCCCGGCCGAGGTGTGCGGCTGATGGATCAGCCCCTCCTCCTCGAGCAGCGACATGTCGTTGCGCACGGTCGCGGCGGAGACGCCGAGCTCGTGCCGCTCCAGGAGCGACTTGGAGCCGACGGGCTCGCGGGTGGCGACGTAATCCTCGACGATCGCGCCGAGGATGTGGAGCTTGCGGGCGTCCGTGTCGCTCACCTCCTGCGCTGCGTGTCGTCCTCTGCGGCGGGCCGTCGGCCGACGGTCCGCGTGCCGGTGTCCCGGCGATACTGGCACTCTGCCGTGCCAGGTGCCAATCCTACGCATGTCCGGCGTGCTGCGCGGGGAGGCGTTCGCCACGGGTGTACGGTATCGCGCGTGCCTGCTGACTTCCCCGACCGGTACGGCCGTGACGTGCTGTCCTCCGGTCCGCCCGCCCACCATCGTCGTCGTCCCGCAGCCCGTGAGGTCGCCGCCACCCGGGACCTGGTCGTCGAGGAGGCCTCCACCGGTTTCACCGGCGCGATCACCCGGGTCGAGAAGATCGCGGGAGAGCTCGTGGTGGAGCTCGAGGACGGCCGCGGGGTGCGCCGCACCTTCCCGCTCGGCCCCGGTTTCATGATCGACGGCGCACCGGTGGTGCTCCGCCGCGCGGTCGCGAGGGCGCAGGCTCCGGTGCGTCGGCGCTCCGCCTCCGGGTCGGTCTACGTCGAGGCGGCGAAGGCCCGCACCGCGCGCGCCTCCCGGATCTGGGTGGAGGGCACGCACGACGCCGAGCTGGTGCAGAAGGTGTGGGGGCATGACCTGCGCGTCGAGGGCATCGTGGTCGAGCAGCTGGAGGGCGCCGACAACCTCGCCGAGCGCGTGCGCGAGTTCGGCCCCTCCCCCGGCCGCCGTCTCGGGATCCTCGTGGACCACCTGGTGAAGGGGTCGAAGGAGTCGCGCATCGCCGCCGAGGTGATGGCGCTGCCCGGCGCGCGCGGCAACGTACGGGTGCTCGGCCACCCGTATGTGGACGTGTGGCAGGCGGTCAAGCCCGCCCGCGTGGGCCTCACCGCCTGGCCCCACGTCCCCAAGGGCACCGACATCAAGGTCGGCTCGCTCGCCGCGCTCGGCTGGCCGCATGCGGACAAGGCCGACATCGGCCTGGGCTGGAAGCGGATCCTCGCGACGGTGCGCTCCTACGCGGACGTCGAACCGACGCTCTCCGGCCGCATCGAGGAGCTCATCGACTTCGTCACCGTCGACCCGTCCTGAGCGGGCGGGCGGGGGATATCCCCCGCGGAACCCGGTGGCCCGCCGCGCTGTCGGCTCGGAGCGCGCTCATTAGGCTGTGGACATCAGCCAGACGCCGGATGCCTCCGGCCCGTCCCGAAGAAGGAAACATGAGCCAGACTCCGAATCCGCACGACCCGTACGGCACCGAGCCCGGCACCCCCGACTCCGCGCCGCAGACCGAGCAGGGGGCTCCCACCTCGGATCCCGCGCTCCACCCGCACGATCCCTACGCCTACAGCCCCGATCCCGCCGCGGCGCCTGCGAGCGACGCGGGGACCGGCTCCCCCGCCCAGGATCCGTACGCCGGCGGCCCGCAGCCCTTCACCGCGGGCGCCGGTGCGTCCCACTCGCACGGCGGGCAGGCCCCGTACACCGCGCCGCACGGCGGCCCGACGGGCCAGGGGCCGAGTGAGGCTCCGGCCGGCACCGCGGGCGTGTACGAGGGTCCGCTGACCGGTCAGGTGATCAGCGGCTCGGACTCCCGGCTGTGGGCGACGCTCTCGCAGGCCGCGGTGGCCCTCGGGCACGTGGTCAGCTGGGGCTTCCTCGGCTGGGTCGGCCCGCTGGTGATCTTCCTGATGTACAAGGACCGCGACCGCTTCGTGCGCTTCCACGCCGCCGAGGCCCTGAACGGCGCGATCGCGGTGTTCATCGCGCAGGTGGTGCTCACGATCGCGATCGCCGTGGGCGGCCTGTTCACCTTCGGCATCGGCTGGGCGCTGTTCCCGCTGGCCGGCCTGCCGGCGCTGCTGCAGCTGGTGTTCTCCATCATCGGCGCGGTGAAGGCCAACCAGGGCCAGTGGTGGGGCTACCCGCTGAACCTCCGCCTGGTGAAGTGAGCGACGCGAGAGCCCCCGGGATCATCCCGGGGGCTCTCGTCATGCAAGGATCGTCGGCGCCTCAGGGCACCAGGTCGCGGATCACCGCGTCGGCGAGCAGCCGCCCGGAGCGGGTCAGCACCGCCCGCCCGTCGGCCAGGGCGGCGGCATCGAGGTGGCCGCGGTCGCGGTGGACGGCGAGCATCGGCCGGCGAGCCTCGGGCACGACATCCACCGGCAGGCCGTCGACGATCCGCAGCTCGAGCATGATCCGTTCGGTCAGGCGGTCCTCGGCGGCGACATGCTCCGAGTCGGCCACCGGCATCTCCCCGGCGGCGAGCATGCGCGCATAACGGCTGGGATGCTTGACGTTCCAGGCGCGCAGCCCGTCGCGGTGACGGTGGGCACCCGGGCCGATCCCCCACCAGTCGGTGCCGCGCCAGTAGGCGAGGTTGTGGCGGGAGCGCTGCGCCGGGGTGCGGGCGAAGTTGGAGACCTCGTACCAGGACAGTCCGTCGGCGCGGGCGAGGTCGTCGACCAGCTCGTACTTGTCCGCCATGTCGTCGGGATCCGGCTCCTGCAGCTCGCCGCGACGCAGCTGCCGCGCCATCGCCGTGTTGCCCTCGATGATCAGCGAGTACGCCGACATGTGGTCGACCCCGCAGGACAGCGCCGACCTCACGGAGGTCTCGACATCGGCGAGGGTCTCGCCCGGGGTGCCGTAGATGAGGTCGAGGCTCACGTCGAGCCCGGCCTCGCGCGCCCACTGCACCGCCTGCGGCACCTTCTCCGGGTCATGGGTGCGGTCCAGGGTCGCCAGCACCGAGGGCACCGCGGACTGCATCCCGATCGAGACCCGGGTGACGCCGCCGTCCGCGAGCCGGGACAGGGAGGCACGGGTGACGGAATCGGGGTTCGCCTCGGTGGTGATCTCCGCGTCCGGTGCCAGGGGGATCAGGGTGCGCAGGTGGTCGAGCATCGCGACGAGCTCGTCGGCGGGCAGCAGGGTCGGTGTGCCTCCGCCGAAGAAGACGGTCGAGATCTGCTCGTACTCGTAGCCGGCGGCGCGGTCCGCGGCGAGGGTGAGGTCCATCTCGGCCATGGCGTTGGCGGGGTATTCCGCCTGGGAGCCTCCGCCGCCGAGCTCGGTGGCGGTGTAGGTGTTGAAGTCGCAGTAGCCGCAGCGCACCGCGCAGAAGGGGACGTGGATGTAGACCGAGAGGTCTCCGCCACGGGTCGGGGCGGGGGTCACAGGCCCATCCCCAGGCCGAGACCGCGGCCGGTCGAGCGCAGTCGCGGCGCGAGCTGCCGGTCCTCCCCCGCGCGGGCCAGCGCGTTCTGCGCGGAGGCGGCGAGGGAGTCGTACAGCACGGTGTCGGTCTCCTCCGCCCAGTCCAGCAGCGCGCGGGCGCGGTCCGGGCCGAGCCCGCGGAAGGCGTCGCCGATGCTCACCCCGTGCGCGGGCCGCTCGAGCACCTCGATCGCGTCCCCCGCGCTCACCTCACCCTCGGTGAGCACCCGGAAGTAGGCACCGCAGCGGCCCTGGGCGGTGAAGGTGCGGCCCCAGCGGCGGTCGCCCATCCGTGCGGCGAAGGTGCCGCACGGGGTGCGGGGGCAGGTCGCCTCGAGCTCGGCGCCGCCGATCCGCCAGCGCTCCCCGATCACCGTCTCGTCCGTGTCCTGGCCGGTGGTGACCAGGTTCTCGCCGAAGAACCCGTCGGGCAGCTCGCGGCCGAGGCCCGCGGCGTAGGCCTCGCGCACCTCGCGGGAGAAGGCGTACACGGCCTTGAAGATCCCGCCGTGGTGCTCGCGATCCCCCTGGACGTCGCCGAGCACGCCGTGGGTGAGCAGGCGGACGGGGCCGTCGGCCGGCCGCTTGTCGATCCCGCTCATCAGACCGCTCTCGGCGACCGGGAACAGCTGCGCCACGGTGCACACCGCTGCGAGGCGACCGGTCGCGGCGGGGTCGAGGGTCACGTCGAGGGTGAGGGGTGCGGTCATCTCGGGGTACCTCCTGGGCCGACGCTCCGCGGGGCGGGACGCCGCCCCGCCGTCACTTCTTCTTGCCGTCCTTGGGCATGTCGCCCTCGTCGGAGGAGAGCGCGGCGATGAACGCCTCCTGCGGAACCTCGACCGAGCCGATGTTCTTCATGCGCTTCTTGCCCTCCTTCTGCTTCTCCAGCAGCTTGCGCTTGCGGGAGATGTCGCCGCCGTAGCACTTGGACAGCACGTCCTTGCGCATCGCGCGGATGTTCTCGCGGGCGATGATGCGGGCGCCGATGGCGGCCTGGATCGGCACCTCGAACTGCTGGCGCGGGATGAGCTTCTTGAGCTTCCCGGCCATCTCGACGCCGTAGTTGTAGGCCTTGTCGCGGTGCACGATGGCGCTGAACGCATCCACCGGCTCGCCCTGGAGGAGCATGTCGACCTTCACCAGATCCGCGACCTGGGAGCCGGAGACGTCGTAGTCCAGCGACGCGTAGCCGCGGGTCTTGGACTTCAGCTGGTCGAAGAAGTCGAAGACGATCTCGGCCAGCGGCAGGGTGTAGCGCAGCTCCACCCGCTCCTCGCTGAGGTAGTCCATGCCGCCGAGGCTGCCGCGCTTGGACTGGCACAGCTCCATCACGGCACCGATGAACTCGCTGGGCACGAGGATCGTCGCCTTGGTGATCGGCTCGCTGATCTCGTCGACCTTCCCCTCGGGGAAGTCGGAGGGGTTGAGCACCTCGACCTCGGTGCCGTCCTCCATCGTGACCTGGTAGACGACGCTGGGAGCGGTGGAGATGAGCTCCAGGTTGAACTCGCGCTCGAGCCGCTCGCGGACGATCTCCAGGTGCAGCAGGCCCAGGAAGCCCACCCGGAAGCCGAAGCCGAGGGCGGTGGAGGTCTCCGGCTCGTAGTTCAGGGCGGCGTCGTTGAGCTTGAGCTTGTCCAGCGCGTCGCGCAGCACCGGATAGTCGGAGCCGTCGATCGGGAACAGTCCCGAATACACCATCGGCTTGGGATCGGCGTAGCCCTCGAGGGGCTCCTCGGCACCGCGCACGGAGGTGGTGATCGTGTCGCCGACCTTGGACTGGCGCACATCCTTCACGCCGGTGATCAGATAGCCCACCTCGCCGGGGCCGATGCCCGGGGTGGGGTGCGGCTCCGGGGAGCTCACCCCGATCTCGAGCAGCTCGTGGTGGGCGCCGGTGGACATCATGTCGATGCGGTCGCGGGACTTCAGCGAGCCGTCGACCACGCGGACGTAGGTGACCACGCCGCGGTAGGTGTCGTACACGGAGTCGAAGATCATCGCACGGCAGGGGGCGTCGGGCTCGCCCTCCGGGGCGGGCACGGTGGCCACGATGTGGTCGAGCAGCTCGGGCACGCCCACGCCGGTCTTGCCGGAGACGCGCAGCACGTCCTCCGGGTCCACGCCCACCAGCTGGCCGATCTCCGCGGCGTACCTCTCGGGTTCCGCGCCGGGCAGGTCGATCTTGTTCAGCACCGGGATGATGGTGAGCTCGTGCTCCATCGCGAGGTACAGGTTCGCGAGGGTCTGCGCCTCGATGCCCTGCGCCGCGTCGACCAGGAGGATCGCGCCCTCGCAGGCGGCGAGGGAGCGGGAGACCTCGTAGGTGAAGTCCACGTGCCCGGGGGTGTCGATCATGTTCAGGGCGTAGTTGACGCCGTCGACCTGCCAGGGCATGCGCACGGCCTGGCTCTTCACGGTGATGCCGCGCTCGCGCTCGATGTCCATCCGGTCGAGGTACTGGGCGCGCATGGCGCGCTCCTCGACGATCCCGGTGATCTGCAGCATCCGGTCGGCCAGCGTCGACTTGCCGTGGTCGATGTGGGCGATGATGCAGAAGTTGCGGAGCCGCTCCTGGGGCGTCGACGCGGGAGCGATGTCCCGTGCCTCATCGACAGCGATCCTGGGGGTCACCGGCATACGTCCTCTCGTCGGTTCGGGATCCGGGCGCGCTCGCACCCGGGCATCGGCCCATCGTCTCACGCATCACGCCTGCGCACCGGCACGGTGCCGCCGCGGCGGGCCGACGTCACATGCTCCGGCTCCCGGGATCAGTGCGCCGGGCGGAAGTAGGTCGTGCCCAGCGCGCGGGTGACGGCGCCGGTGACCCTCTGCAGCTGCTCCATCTCCTCGTCGAAGTCCACGAGGATGTCCTCGAGGGAGCGGTAGCGCAGGCTCGCGAGCGCACGGCCGACGATCCGCCGGCCCGGCTCCGCGGCACCGAGGCGGTCGAAGCTGTTGCCGTGCAGCTTCGCGAGGGTCTCGAGCGCCTCCTCGAGCGCGCCGAGGCAGTGCACCGCCGAGCGGGGGAAGATCGAGTCCAGCAGGAGGAACTCGATGGCCCGGGCGGAGCGGACCCGCCCGCGGTAGGAGCGGATGTACGCCTCGTGGGCGCTGCAGGAGCGCAGCAGCATCGCGGTGGCCGCGGCGGAGGAGTCCTCGAGGTCGTGGTCCTGCAGGTTGCGGGCCAGCATGTCGGCCCGTTCGAGCAGCTGCCCGATCCGCAGGAACAGCCAGGCCTCGTCCCTCGTCATGGTGGAGTCCACGAGCCCGCCCACCACCGCGCAGCGGTCCTTGGCGAACTGGAAGGCGCCGTGCATGCGCGGGGGCCGCACCCCGCGGGGCAGCCCCAGGGTGGTGGTGTTCAGCGATTCCCACACCTCGGTGGACAGCGCCTCGCGCACGCCGCGCGCGTTCTCCCTCGCGGTCAGCAGCGCACCGGCCACCGAGGACGGGTTCGTGCGGTCGGTGACCAGGCGGTCCAGCACGCGCTGCACGGTGAGGTCCGCGGCGTCGACCTGCTCGACCCCGAAGATCCCGTAGACGCCCTCGCACGCCGCGGCGAGATCCTGCGAGGAGTCCTCGGTGATCGACTGCAGCTTCACGTCGAGGATGCGGGCGGTCTGATCGGCGCGCTCGACGTAGCGGCCGATCCAGAACATCGCGTCGGCGATCCTACTGAGCATCATGGGGCGCCTCCTCGACGTCGATGAGCGGGATGGCGGAGGTGACGGGGTCGGGTTCGTCCGCCCGCTCCGCGCCGTGCTCCTCTCGCGGATCCTCGAACTCGTCGTAGCTGTCGTCGGTGGGGTCCTCGATCCCCTCCTCGAGGCTCGCCTGCGACTGCGCCCTGACCGGAGAGGCCGCAGGTCCGGATGCGGCGTGGTCGGCGGCCAGCACCCAGGTGTCCTTGGAGCCGCCGCCGCGGGAGGAGTTCACGATCATCTCGCCGCGGGGCAGCGCCACCCGGGTGAGCCCGCCGGGCAGCACCCACACGTCGTCCCCGCTGTTCAGCGCGAAGGGCCGCAGGTCCACGTGGCGGGATTCGGGCCCCTCCTCGACGAGGGTGGGGATCGTGGACAGCTGCACCACGGGCTGCGCGATCCAGCCGCGGGGGTCCTCCAGCAGGCGTTCCCGCAGCGCGTCGAGCTCGGCTCGAGAGGCGGCGGGCCCGATGACGATGCCCTTGCCTCCGGAGCCGTCCACCGGCTTGACGACGAGCTCGTCCAGGCGGTCCAGGACCTCGGCGCGGGCCTCGGGATCCTCGAGCCGCCAGGTGTCGACGTTGGGGAGGGTCGGCTCCTCGCCGAGGTAGTAGCGGATCAGGTCCGGCACGTAGGTGTAGGTGAGCTTGTCGTCGCCGATGCCGTTGCCGATCGCGTTGGCGACCACCACGTTGCCGGCGAGGATCGAGCGCACCAGGCCCGGGACGCCGAGCATCGAATCGGGGCGGAACACCTCGGGGTCGATGAAGTCGTCGTCGGTGCGCTTGTAGATCACGTCCACCCGGCGCAGCCCGGCGGTGGTGCGCATGTAGATGCGCTCGTTGCGCTCGACGAGGTCCGAGGCCTCGACGAGGTCCACGCCCATGGTGCGGGCCAGCAGCGAATGCTCGAAGTAGGCGCTGTTGTAGCGGCCCGGGGTGAGCACCACGACGGTGGCCTCCTCCCCGGCGATGTCCGGGGCGGCGGCCTGCAGGGCCGACAGCAGGCGGCCCGGGTACTCGCCCACCCGGCGGACGGGCCGGTCGGCGAACAGCTCCGGGAAGCCCTGCGCCATGGCGCGCCGGTTGGAGAGCACGTAGCTGACCCCGCTGGGGGTGCGCACGTTGTCCTCCAGCACCCGGAACTCGCCGTCCCCGTCGCGCACCAGATCGATGCCGGAGACGTGGATCCTCACCCCGCCGGGCGGGGAGTAGCCGCGCATCGCGTCGACCACGTAGGTGGAGGAGGTGACCAGCTCGACGGGGATCACCCCGTCGGAGATCGCGGACTGGTCGTTGTAGAGGTCGTCGAGGAAGCGTTCGAGGGCGCGCACGCGCTGGCCGACACCGGCGGAGACGCGCCTCCACTCCTCCGCCGCGATCACGCGCGGGATCGCGTCGATCGGGAAGGGACGCTCCTCACCGGCGTAGTCGAAGGTGATCCCCTGGTCGAGGTAGCTGCGGGCCAGCGACTCGGAGCGGGCCCGGAACTCCTCCAGGCCCAGCCCGTCCAGAGCATCGTGCAGCGCCTGGTAGGTGGGTCGCACGCTGCCGTCGGGCGCGAACATCTCGTCTCCGCTCGCGCCGGTGCGAGCGCTGTGGAACAGCGAGGGGGCAGACATGTCTACCATTCTCGCACCACCCCCTCTCCCGTGTGGCGCAGACCGCCCAGGAAGCGAGCACCATGTCCCTGGCCTCTCGGCTCACCGCCGCTCTCCGCACCGCCGCCCGCTCCCCCGCCGTCCGCCGCGGCGTGCGCGATCTGGGCAGGGCCGCGACCCGTGCCGTGACGAGGCAGCGCCGAGGTGCGGGCGGCGGACGGCGCGGACGGCTCCACGGCACCGGGCCGGCGCCGGCCCCCGTCTCCCCGGACGGGGAGGGGGCGCACGCGCTCGCGGACCGCTCCTCCGCCGCTCCGCTCGCGCTCGTCCACGCGCCCCGGGCGGACGGGCGACCTGATCCGGGCGAGATCGTATGGGGGTGGGTGCCGTTCGAGGAGGATCTCTCCCGCGGCAAGGATCGCCCGGTGCTGGTGGTCGCCGAGGAGGACGCCGCCGTCGGCGGCTCCGACGGCGCCGGCCCGGTGCTGGTGGCGCTCATGCTCACCTCCCGCGACCGCACCGAGCCCGGCACCACGGCGATGGACGAGCACGGCGCGACCTGGGTGGACATCGGCTCCGGCAGCTGGGATCGGCAGGGCCGGCCCTCCGAGGTGCGGGCGGACCGGCTGCTGCGCCTGGCACCGGAGGCGGTGCGCCGTGAGGGCGGGCGGCTGGACCGGGCCGGCTACGATCGGATCGCCGCGGCGGTGAGGGAGGTGCACGGCTGGTCGTGACCTGGCCGGATGGCGGGTTCCTCGGGAGACACGCCGCACACCGCCTCACGGCGGCGCTCCTCGCTCTGGTAATGTCCTGCTCCGTATGTGTGACATACCGTTCGGTGTGCGCATGACGTCGTCCCGCCGTGTCAGGGGCAGCGATTCGTGCGACCCGGGCGAGTACCCGCGGCAGCGACCCGGTACCGACGTCTCCAGGCGAGTCCCCACCGCCGTCCCCGTCGGGTCCGTTCCTCAGCCGGCGCGGGAGATCCACCGCAGCAGCACAAGAGAAGAGTCTTCGTGGCAAACATCAAGTCCCAGATCAAGCGGAACAAGACGAACGAGAAGGCGCGCCTGCGCAACCGTGCCGTCAAGTCCGAGCTCAAGACCTACACCCGCAAGGTGAAGGCCGCCGTCTCCACCGGCGACGCCGAGGTGGCGGGCGAGGCGCTCAAGACCGCCTCCCGCAAGCTCGACAAGGCCGTGTCCAAGGGCGTCATCCACCGCAACCAGGCCGCGAACCGCAAGTCCGGTCTCGCCAAGCTGGTCGCCGACGCCACCAAGTGACGTCCGGCAGCCGATGAGCTGCCTCCCCGCCTGACGGGGTGAACGAGGAGCCCGGTGCGCAGCGATGCGCACCGGGCTCCTCCATGTCCGTTCCCGCTCGGGCCGGGTGGGGCCGCGTCTCAGCGAGCGCGGCGGGCGCGGCAGATGCCCATCACCATGCGCTGCACCGACCACTGCGGGTCCCGGCCGGCACCCTTCACCTCGTGATCGGCGCGGGCGACGGCCTCGATCGCCCGTGCCAGGGAGCGGTCGTTCCAGTTCCGCGCCTCCCGGCTGAGGTTGCGCAGCATCCAGTCCGGCATCCCCAGGCTGCGGGGGCCGGCGCCCGGGGCGGTGACCTTCGCGAGGGATCGCATCTTCGAGGCGATCGCGGCGACGATCGGCACCGGGTCGGCGCCGGCGAGCTGTGCCTGCTGCAGCAGCTGCAGGGCCTCCTGCTCGCGCCCGGCGATGGCGGCGTCCGCCACGGCGAAGGCCGTGGATTCCACGCGCCCGGCGGTGAGCGCGTGGACCTCCGCGACGCTCACCTGGGCGGGCTGTTCCCCCGGCTCGGGGGTGGTGTCCTCGATGAGCTGGCGGCTGATCGCGGCGAGCTCGGCGAGGTCGGTGCCGAAGGCATCGACGAGGGCGATGAGCGCCTCGGGCTGGATGCGGCGCTGCGCGCGGGCGAACTCCGCGGCGACGAAGGTCTGCTTGTCGCCGGCGCGCTTGACGGGGCTCGCGTCGACTCGCGGCACGCCGGCCTTCTTCAGGGCGTCCAGCAGCTTCTTGCCGCGGTTGCCGCCGCGGTGCACGAGCACCAGCGTGACGTCCTGTTCGGGGGTCTTGAGGTAGTCCAGCAGCTCGCCGACGAGGGAGTCGGGGGCCGCCTGCAGCTCGGGCACGAGCACGAAGCGCGGTTCGCCGAACAGCGAGGGGCTCGCCACCTGGCCGAGGGTGCCGGGGCCGAGGGCGTCCCCGGAGAGCTCGTGGACGGCGACGGAGGGATCCGCCTCACGGGCCAGGCCGCGCAGGCGCTGCACGGCGCGGTCGGCGATCAGGGTCTCGGTGCCGTGGACCAGCACGATCGGGGCGAGGGCGACGCTGTGCCACTCGACATCGCTCACTGCGAGCTCCTCACTGCTGGGGGGACTGGTCGATCCTATCGGGCCGGACCGACGCTGCGCGGCGGCGACGAGCCGTCGGCCGGGAGGATCACGGTCCCGTGCACGTCGGTGCGCAGGATCCGGGTGCCCGTGGTGTGCAGCAGGTCGAGCAGCTCGTCGGTGGGGTGGCCGAAGTCGTTGTCGCGGCCGACGGGCACCAGGGCGAGATCGGCGTCGAGCTCCTCGTACAGCGGGGCGTGCTGGAAGCGGGAGCCGTGATGGGCGACCTTGACGATGTCCGCCGGTCCCGGGCCGGCGGCGGTCAGCTCGGTCTGGGCGGCGGGTTCGAGATCGCCGAGCGCCACGAGGCGCGTGCCGTCCTCCCAGACGGCTTCGAGCGTGACGGAGCAGTCGTTGGCGGCGTCCCCCGCCCCCGCGCTCTGCTCCGCGGCGCTCGCGCGGTGCGCGTCCTCTGCGGAGCCCGGCCACAGCACGCGCAGGCGCAGGCCCGGGCGCTGCCAGGTCTGCCCGGTGGTCGCGACGGTCACCGGGGCCGAGGGGGCGACGTCCCGGGAGGCCTTGGGCAGGGGGCAGACCCACTGCTGCGCCGGGGCGCGCCGCCCGGTCAGCGCCGCCCGCCCGCCGGTGTGGTCCTGGTGCGGATGGGTGAGCACCAGCAGATCGATCCGTGGGATCTGCAGCCGGTCCAGGCACTGTCGCAGCGCCTCCGGGTCCGGTCCGGTGTCCAGGAGAACGATCGGCGCGTCGCGGTCCGAGGGCCGGGCGCGCAGCAGGACGGCGTCGCCCTGGCCGACGGCGCACAGGGCGAGGGTCCACGGCGGGGCGGTGCCGAGGGGGACCAGCCGCGCCGCTCCCGGGGCGAGCACGGCGACCAGCAGTGCCGCGACCGCCCAGCGCACGAGGGGTCGGCGGCGGGCGGCGACCGCGATCGTGGCGGCGAGCAGCGCGCCGACGGCCAGCACCGCCCCCGTGGCGCCCTCGGGGACGGCGATGCGCGAACCGGGCAGCGCATCGGCCGCCCGGGCGATGAGCAGCACCAGGTGGGCCCCACCCGCGGCGACGCTCCACAGCAGGGCCGCTGCGGCGGGCCACACGGTGCCCAGCACGAGGGCGAGCAGACCGATCACGGTGGTGGGCCCCACGAGCGGCCCCACGATCATGTTCACCGGCACCGCCCACAGCGAGATCTCCGGCGTGAGCAGGACCAGCACCGGGGTGCAGGCGAGCTGGGCGACCAGCGGCACGGCGAGGACGAGCGCGGTGGTGCGGCCGATCCGCTCGCCGCTGAGCTCGACGAGGGCGGTGGCGAGCGGCGGGGCGGCGATGAGGATCGCCGCGGTGGCGAGCCCGGAGAGCAGGAATCCGACGGAGGCGGCGGTGACGGGATCTATCACCGACCACAGCGCCACGGTGAGGGCGAGGGCCGCGACCGGGGAGGCTCTGATCCCGGCGAAGCGCGCGGCGAGCAGCGGGGTCACCATGGTCGCGGCCCGCTGCACGCTGGGTTCGTCGCCGACCAGCCAGAGGTAACCGGCCATCACGATCCCGGCGGCGAGGAGCCGGGGGCGCCGGCGCACGCCGAGCAGCAGCAGCGGTCCCAGCACGGCAGCGAGCACGAGCGCGATGTTCGCCCCGGAGACGGCGACCAGATGGGAGATGCCGGCGCGGCGCATGATCTCCTCGGCCTCCTCGCCGAGCCCCCGGGTGTCGCCGATGCTCATGCCCCGCACCAGCGCGGCGTCGTCCCGGGGCAGGTGGTCGGTGGCCTGCCGGGCCTGGTGGCGCAGGTCGTGGCGGGCCGTCTGCACCGCTCCCGCGAAGCCGCCCGCTGCCACCGGATGCACCTCGGTCGCGCGGAGCACCACCAGCGAGCCGCTGACCGCGGCGCGCCCGCGCAGGTGCACGCGATCGCCGTCCCGCACGCGCGACAGCTCATGCCCCGCGGTTCCGGAGGCGCGCACGAGGACGGGCACGGAGGCGGGCAGCGTCACCGCGTCCCGGCCCATGCGGGCCGGGCCGCGCACCGTCCGCGCCCTCATCTGCTGGCCCGAGCGGGACCACTGCGGTCCGCTGTCCGGCACGGCCGGGTCCGCGGCGGCCGCGACCGTCAGCTCGACGATCAGTCCCTGCTCCGCCGCGTCCTCGAAGGCTTCGGCGGTGCCGCCGTGGCGCTGCAGGGCGGGGAAGAGCAGCACCCCCGCCAGCACGATGATGCCGAGATGAGCGTAGATGCCGTGGGCGAGCCGGGGGCGGCCCATGAGCGTGATCGCGGTGAGCGCGAGGGCGACCAGCACGGCCCCGCCGGCGACGGCCGCGGCGGTGCCGGCGGTCACGCCGAGCACCGCGAGCGCCCACACGCAGGTCGCGCCGGGCAGCAGGCGAAGGTCGCTCCGGGTCATACGGTGGCCTCCGCACGGATCTTCTCGAGGGTGGCGGGCCCGATGCCGGAGACCTCGAGGAGGCCGTCCACCGAGGTGAAGGCGCCGTTCTTCTCCCGGTGCTCGAGGATGCGCTGGGCGATGGCGGGGCCCACGCCGGGCAGCTCCTCGAGCTCGGCCGCACCCGCGGTGTTCAGATCGATCGCTCCGCCGGCGTCCGTGCCGGGCGGGCCGCTTCCCTCGCCGCCGCCCGTCGGCGCGGCCGGGCCGTCCTCCGCGGGCGGTGGCTGTTCGCCGGGCAGGGGGACGTGGATCTGTTCGCCGTCGACGAGGGGACGGGCGAGGTTCACGGCCGCGAGCTCGGCCTCCTCCGTCGCCCCGCCGGCGGCGCGCAGCGCGTCATCGACCCGGGCGCCGCCGGGCAGGTGCACCACTCCCGGTGCGGCGACCGCTCCGGAGACGTGGACGATCAGCTCGTCGGAGGCGCCGTCCTCCGGTGCCGCCCCCGCCGCGGCGCCCTCCGTGGTCTCGGTGGTCTCGTCCCCCTCGGTGGGCTCGGTGGGCTCGTTCGCGGAGGGCGTTCCGGTGCTCGGTGAGGTCCCGTCGGTGATCTCCTGGGGACTCGCCTCCTCCAGCGGCACTGCGGAGCCGGAGCCCGAGAGGTGCACCGCGCCGACGGCGATGAGCACGAGCACGGCGATCCCCACCAGCGCCGACGGCGAGGGGGCGGGCAGCGTGAAGCGGCGGGCCGGGGTCTCCGCGGTGTGGTCGCGCCGCGTGATCAGCGCCTGGCCGGTGCGGCGATGCCTCCCGGCGCGGCCTCGCCGCGACCCCTCGGACCCTGGATGAGCTCCCATGCCCGCGAACCTAGGCGGGCATGGCCGGCACAGTCATCGACACCGTGCGCAGTGGGGACAACCACCCGCTGGGGAGGAACGGTCTCAGCGCCGGGAGGCCGGCCCTCGCGGGGTTCAGCCGAGGCCGAGCATCATCAGCCACTGGTGGCGGAACGCCACGGCGATCACCACGATCACCAGCAGGTACCACAGCAGCGACAGCACCACCCAGCGGCGCAGCACTGCCGCGAGCGGAGCCGGCGGCCGCAGATCTCCGCTCTCGACGGTGCGGGCGAGGGTCGCGAAGAACATGGGGGCCGTGACCGTCCAGATCACCATGCACCACGGGCACAGCGCGCGGATCACGAAGATCGTGGAGACGGCCAGGAAGTGCACATACCCGAACGCGAAGGTCATGCCGCCCAGCCGCGCCCAGCGGAACCAGGCGGGCAGCTCGGCCCGGGAGATCATCAGCGCGCCGATCGCGCCCATGAGCGCGAACCCGGCCAGGCCGATGGCCATGTTCGGGATCCCCAGCGCCGAGGACTGCCAGGTCATCATGACGTTGCCGCACGAGATGAACGGGTTCACGTCGCAGCTGAGGCTCGCCCCGGGGTTCGCGAGCAGGAACTCCTTGCCGACCTGCAGCTCGAGCGAGGCGATCCAGCCGATCAGGCCGCCGAGGAGCAGCACCAGCCCGGTGAGCCGCTGCCCGGCACGGGGCCGGGCGAGGCGTTCGGCGGCGAGCTCCGCATCGATCTGCGCGAGCATCGCCGCGTCGTCGGCCCCGGTGCCGGGGCTGTCGGGGGGCGGGGTCTCGTTCATGCGGTGACCGTGCTCTTCCGTGCGAGGGGACGGGTCGTGCTGCCGGTGCTCAGGCGACGGGATGCTCGCGGAACCAGGCCGCGAGATGCTCGTTGCCCTCGTCCATGCTCACACGGGGGGTCCAGTGGAGACGCTCCCGGGTGCGGCGCTGATCGAACCAGTGCGCGGTGGACATCTGCTCGGCGAGGAACTCCGTCATCGGCGGCTCGTCGTGCCCGGGGCGCTTCTCCCAGAGCCGTTCGATCACGCGCCCGGCGAAGCGGGCGGCGCTGCCGGGCACCCGCAGGCGCGGCTGCGGCACCCCGGCCGCGTCGCACCAGCCGGCGAACACGTCGCGCACGGTGCGGGGCTCGCCGTTGGAGACCACGAAGCTCTCCCCGTGCACGGCCTCGATCCGGTCGTGGGCGGCCACGATCGCGTCGGCGGCGTTGGTGACATAGGTGGTGTCGATCAGGGCCATGCCGTCGTCCAGCAGCGGGAGGCGGCCGCGACGGGCGCGGTCCACGATCCTGCCCACGAGCTGGGTGTCGCCGGGACCCCACACCACGTGCGGGCGCACGGAGGTGACGAGCAGGTCGTCGCTGCCGTCGGCCTCCATCGCCAGCAGCTCGGCGGCGGCCTTGGTGCGCGCATAGGGGCCGCGGGCCTTCGACGGGTCGGCGGCGGTCGCGTCGGCGCCGACGATGGCGCGGCCGAGGTGCGCGACGGACGGTGAGGAGACGTTCACCAGCGCCCCGCCGCCGTTGCGGCGCAGCGCGTCGAGCACATGGCGGGTGCCCTCGATGTTGATCGCCCGGTACTCGTGCTCGGGGCCGGAGATCGACACCTTCGCGGCGAGGTGGACCACCGCGTCCGCGCCGCGCACGGCACGGCGCACGTCCTCCGCTTCGGTGAGCGAGCCGGTGACGTCCTCGACCCCGTCGAGGCCGGCCGGGCGGCGCTGGAAGGCGCGGACGGTGGCGCCGCGGTCCCGCAGCGCGATCGCGACCGCACCGCCGAGCATGCCCGAGGCCCCGGTGACGAGGATCGTCGGTGCGCTCACAGCGCGTCCGCCCGCTCGCCGCGCAGGGTCTGCTCCGACCAGCGCGACAGCGCCGCGCGGTCGATCTTCGAGTTGTGGCGGATGTCGGTGGGCAGCGCGCTCGTGGTGAACACGGCGACCACCTCCGCACCGGAGCGGTCCCGCACGGCACGGCGCACGGCCTCCTGGAGGGAGGGCTCGGCGGGGCGGGGCCGGCCGGGCTTGCCGGGACGGTAGCGCTCCTGCGTCTCGAGGATCACGACCACCTGCTGGGTGCCGCGGGGGCCGACGACGGCGGCTCCGGCGCGGCGCACGGTGGGCACGGACTCCGCCGCGTCCTCGACCTGGACCGGGGTGAACAGGCCCTCGGCCGTGGCCAGGACGTGATCCGCCCGGCCCTCGACCCACAGCCGCCCCTCGGCGTCGAGATGGCCGACGTCGCCGGTGGCGTGCCAGCCGTCGAAGCGCATGGAGGTGCGGGTGGTGCGCCAGAGCATCAGGTAGCGGTCGCGCACGTGCGGGGCGCGCACCAGGATCTCACCGCTCTCGCCGGGCTCCTGGGTGATCTCGCCGGTGGTGCGGCCCTGTTCGTCCATCGCCGCGATGGCGATCTCGACGCGCGGCACGGGGCGGCCGACGCACACGCCGGAGCCCTCCCCCGCCGCGTCGATCCCCTCGAGGTCGATCGCGGCCACGGCCAGGCATTCGGTCATGCCGTACGGGGTCAGGGCCCGCGCGGCGGGCATCAGGCTGCGCAGCTCGCGCAGCAGGTGCGCCGGTATCGGCGCGCCGGCGGAGAAGAAGCTCGCCGCCTGCGCCATGGCGGCGCGTCCGGTGGCGTCGAGCTGGTCGGCGGTGTCGATGATGTTGCGCAGCGCGGCCGGAGCGGTGAACACGGCCGGTCGGCCGAGGGCCGCGATGGCCTCCGCGAGAGCCGGGGCGGTGAGGTCGCCGGGGCGCATGATGTCCATCGCCGGCACCACCGTCGGCGCGCCGAGCGCCGGGCCGAGCAGGGCGAAGGTCGCGAAGCCGGCCACCAGGCCGCGCTCGGGGTCGAGCTGCAGGGTGTCCCCCACAGCGGCGAACATCGCCCCGAGCTGGCGGTGCGTGAGCACGGCGCCCTTGGCCGGCCCGGTGGAGCCGGAGGTGAACAGGATCGCGGCATCCGCATCGGGAGCGGGGAAGGCCGCGTCCAGCGGCGCGCCGAGCTCGCGCATCATCGAGCCGGAGCGGGCCAGCTCCGCGATCGAGGTCTCCACTCCGAGGGCGACGCGGTCCACGGTGGGCAGCTGCTCGACCGAGAGGCGGCGGCCGGGCCAGCCCAGCGCACGGGCGCCGACGAGGGCGCGCTTGATGCCGATGAACCAGTCCGGGTGGGAGCCGATGACCGCGCGGGTCAGTCCCGGGATGCCGAGCCCCGCATCGGCGACCACCGCGACCGCACCGATGCGGAAGCAGGCATAGAGCACGCCGGTGAGGTCCGCGCCGGGGGTGATCAGGAGGCTCACCCGGTCCCCGGGGCGCACGCCGTGGGCGAGGAGCCCGGCGGCGATGTCGTCGACCCGGCGGTTCAGCAGCGACCAGGAGATCTCTCGCGGCTCGCCGTCCTCGGCGGCGAGCTCGACGACGGCCGCGCGGCGGGCGTGCTGCGGGTCCTCGGCGAGCTCGGCGATGCGGGCGCCGATGGGATGCTGCGGGGCCGGTTCGGCGTAGGAGGAGACGGGGCGCCACGCGGGAGCCTCGGTGCGCGGCTGCTCGGCGGTGCCGAAGGTGGTCGCGAGCCAGTCGGCGACCAGACCGGCGACGTCGGCGTCCTCCCACACCAGGTGGGAGGCCGTCTCGAAGCGGTGCACGTCCGCATGGGGCACGCGCTGGATGAGGTCGCGCAGGAAGCGGTCCGAGAAGGTGATGTCCCGCGGCCCCCAGGCGAAGAGCGTGGGGACGCGGAGATCCTTGATGCCCTCGGCGACCCGCTCGAGGGTCGCGCGGGAGGGATGGTCGGCGGCCGCCGGGATGTCGGCCACGAACTGGTCGATGCCGCGGCGTCGGGCGCGGCCCCGGTACGGGGCGAGGTAGGCGTCCTGCACCTCGCGCGGCAGCGCCGGCTTCGACAGCGCCAGGGTGGTGCGCAGGAAGGCATCGGTGAGCGAGGTCGAGGCGGTGCGGAAGCCGGGCGCGGTCGCCAGCTGCAGCGCCTTGGGGAGGGTCTCCTCGAGCTTCTGGTGCACACCGGTGTTGGTGAGGATCATCCCGGCCAGGTCGTGACGGTTGTCCAGGGCCCATCCGGCGGAGATCAGGCCGCCCCAGTCGTGGCCGACGGTCACCACCGGGCCGCGCAGCGACAGCGCGTCGGTGAGCAGCGACAGGTCGGTGATCCGGTCCTGGTAGCGGCGGGTCACGCCGGTGCGCTCTGAGTAGCCCATCTCGAGCTGGTCGACCGCGACGAGGCGCCAGGGGATGTCCTCCCGCACCAGCGAGCGGAACAGGAAGGAGTAGGTGGGGTTGCCGTGCACCGCCAGCAGGGTGCCGCGGGGGCGGATGCCGCGCTCGGCCAGCAGCGGGCCGGAGTCCAGCAGGTGCCAGCGGCGGGGCTCGCCGGTGTGGTCGCGCACCTCGAGGGTGCGGTGGAGCCGCGGGTCCACGCCGGGCTGCTCGGGGTACTGGGTGCTCTCGGGGGCCGCCGCGCGGCGCCGTCCCGTGCCGGGGGTGCTCACCACTGGACCTCCATCATCGCCGTGTTCAGTCCGGAGCCCACGCCCATCAGCAGCACGCGCTGGCCGCGCTGGACCTGGTCCTGGATGTGCGCGAGGGTCATCGGCACCGCCTCGGCGGCGATGTTCCCCCAGTCCGGGAAGGTCACCGGGATGCGCTCCATGCCCACTCCCGTGATCTTCGAGAAGTTGCGGGTGTAGACCATCGAGACCTGGTGCGGGATCACGTAGTCGATGCTCTTGAAATCCAGGCCCGCGTCGTTCGCGCCCTTCCAGGTGTCCACGATCAGGCCGATGCCGTTCTCCAGCAGACCGGCGGAGTCGGTGCGCATGTCCTGCATGTTCGCCACGCACAGCTCATGGTGCTCGGTGCCGGCGCGAGCCTGGGTGACCTTCAGGCGGTGGCCCTCGGGGTGCTCATCGGCCGGGCCCAGCACGGCGGCCGCCGCGCCCGAGCCCAGCGTGAGCGAGGCGAACTGGTTGTTGAAGTCGTCGCGGGTGGAGTTCTTCGCGTTGATCCGGTCGATCGTGCCGCGCTGGACCTCCTCGACGTCCTCCGCACCGACGATCAGGGCGTACTTGATCTGGCCGGAGTCGATCATCCCGGCGGCCATCGCCATGGCGTTGACGAAGCCGAGGCAGGCGTTGGTGATGTCGAAGTTCATGCAGCTGCTGGGCATGCCCAGGGAGTGGTGGATCCCGGTGGAGACCGCCGGTTCCAGATGCTGCCGGGAGACGGAGGCGTTGATGAGCAGCCCCACCTGGTCGCGCATGATGCCGGCCTTGGCCATGGCGCGCTCGGCGGCGAGCACCACACCCTGCTTCCAGCCGTTCTCGCGATCACGCCACCAGCGGCGCTCGTAGACGCCGGCCACCCGCTGCAGCACCCCCTTGGGCAGACGCAGCCGCTTCCGCGCCGGGGAGAGCATCTCGTCGATCTCGTCCGACGTCACCGTCACCTGCGGCAGGGTCATCTCGACCGCCAGCAGGCTGGTGTTCGCGTGGACGATCCCTGTGTTCCCGTTCCCCATCAGCGTGAGCTACCTCGTCGTTCCGTGTGGCTGTCGTCGTCGCATGGTCGCCTCACCAGGCCCGGCACATGCATCCGCCATTGTCCCACCTGCGCCTGGGGAGTCCCTCATTCGGTGGTGGATCCCACGTCGACCCCCGGGCCCTCCCCCTCGAGGTGATGACCGAGGTGGTGACGGGCGAAGGCGAGGCTCTGCCGCAGCGTGCGCTCGCGGACCTCCGCGTTGCTGCTGGTGGTGACCTCGAGCAGCACGGAGCCCTCCCAGCCGCGGTTGGCCAGTCGGCGCAGCACCTCGGCGCACGGCTGGTTGCCCTCCCCCGGCGGCAGGTGCTCGTCCTTGGTGGTCCGCCCGGAGCCGTCCGCCAGATGCAGGTGGGTCAGCCGGTCCCCCAGCCGCTCGATCATCTCGAGCGCATCGTCGCCGGCGGTCGCGGCATGGGAGAGGTCGACGGTGACGTGGGCGTACTCCTCGTCGGTGGGGTCGTGGTCGGGCAGGTAGTTCAGCAGCTCCCGCACGCCCAGCCGCCACGGGTACATGTTCTCCACCGCGATCGCGATCCCGTGCTCCTGCTCGAGCCGGGCCACGCCGTCGACGAAGCCGCGCGCGTACTTGCCCTGCCACCGGAACGGCGGGTGCGCGACGATCGTGGGCACCTCGAGCTCCTTGGCGATCTCGAGGGTGCGCTCGATCTTGATCCAGGCGTCCCGGCCCCACAGCCCCTGCAGGAGGAACAGCGTCGGGGCGTGCAGCGAGAGGATCGGCAGCTCGAAGCGCTGCGAGTACTCGCGCAGGATCTCCGGGTCCTGGCTGTCCCGCGGATAGGAGACCATCACCTCCATGCCGTCGTACCCGATCTCGTGGGCGAGGCGGAACGCCTCCTCGACCCCCGCGGGGAACACGGACGAGGTGGACAGACCCACCGGGATGCGGCGCTGCGGGTGCTGCTCGCTGCGCGGATCACCCGCCGAGAGCCGCCGCGAGAGCTTCTCCCGGGCGGAGCGGTTCGCGCTGCTGGGCCGGGTGTACGGCTTGCGGGCACCGTCTCGCGGTGCGTCCGTCGGCTGACGGTCACGGCGTCGAGTCACGGCACCTCCTCGGAATGGACAGGCGTGGTCAGTATGCAACAGCCCGCCGCCTAGACTCCTCCCCATGCCTGTTCGCGACCTGACCACCGAGGATTTCCTCGCCTACAAGACGGTGAGCGCCGGAGCCTTCAGCGGTTTCTTCGACCCCTCCGCGCCCGGCGCCCCGCAGGGCTTCTCCCCTGCCGAGACCGCGCTCGGCATCGACGCCGCGACCCTGCCCGGCGGCCTCGAGGGGGTCATCGCGGCCGGTGCCCGGATCCGCCATGACCGCCTCGCCCTGGGCGGCGGCACCGCCCGCTGCGGCGGCATCGCCGGGCTCGCCGTGCACCCGGCGCATCGCGGCGACGGGCTGTTCGGGACGCTGCTCACCGAGGTCCTCGCGCGCTGCCGGGACGAGAGGATGGCGCTGTCGATGCTGTACCCCTCGAATCCGGCGATCTATCGCCGTTTCGGCTACCAGGTGGTCGCTCGCGGCCAGTCGCTGATCGTGCCACTCGTGGATCTGCAGCGGATCCCGGCGGTCCCGGGGCGGCGCCTGGTGCCGGTCACCGCGGAGACGATGCCGCGCCTGCGGGAGCTGTACCACCGCCTGAGCGCGGGGGACAACGCGATGCTGCGGCGGGAGGGGCCGCTGTTCCCCGAGGAGCTGCCCGGCGGCGGCTGGTCGGCGCTGCTGCTCGTGGACGAGGACGGCGCGGACCGCGGGTACGTGTCCTGGACGCGGCGGGCCGACGCGGCGGACGGCGTCGGCCTCGAGGTGCACGAGCTCTTCGGCCGCTCGCGCGAGGATCGCCTCGCGCTGCTGCGCTCGCTGGGTTCCTGGTCGACGGTGACGGAGCTGATCCGGCTGCGGCTGCGCACCGAGGACCCGGTGCTGGACGTGCTGCCCGGGGGCGGGGCGCGCCCCGATCCGCGGCCCGTGCCGCTGGTGATGATGCGCGTCATCGACACGGCCGCGACCCTGCGCGCCCGCCGGGCGCCGGCCGGGCTGGCCGGTGCTGTGCGGCTCGTCGTCGAGGACGCGACGGTCCCGGCCGGCACCTGCGCCGCCGCGGGGACGTTCCTCGTCACCGCCGCCGAGGGTGCGCTCACGGCCGTCCCGGCGGCGGGCAACAGGGCGGAGAGGGGCAGCGGTGCGGAGCCGGAGGCCGGCGCTGCGGAGGCGTCGCTGGGCACCGCGCGGCTCGACATCCATGCCGCCTCGCTGCTCCTGGTGGGCGGGCGCACCCTCGCCGATGCCCGCCGGCTCGGTCTCTCCGCCGAGGCCGATCCGGCTGCCGAGGGCTTCCTGGACACGCTGCTGGCCGGTCCCCGGCCGAGCGTCCTGGACGCCTTCTGACCCCGCCTTCCCACCCCTTCGCCGACCGCCCCTCGACCCCGGAGCACTCCCGCATGGCCAAGCTGCATTTCAAGTACGGAGCGATGAACTCCGGCAAATCCGACACCCTGATCAAGACCGCCTACAACTACGACGAGAGAGGCCTGGCGACCCTCACGGTGAAGCCAGCTCTCGATACGAAGGGCGAGGACTGGGTGGTGGCACGCGGCGGCGCGAAGCGCCTGGTGGACGTGCTCGCCTGTGCCGGCGAGGACCTGCGCGCCCGGGTGAACGCGACGGCCGACGAGCGCGGGCTGCGCCCGCTGCACTGCGTGCTGGTCGACGAGTCGCAGTTCCTCGAGCCCGCGCAGATCGACGACCTGTTCCGCATCGCGAAGCACGATGGCGTCTCGGTGATCTGCTATGGGCTGCGCTCCGACTTCCGCACCTCGATGTTCCCCGGTGCCTCGCGGCTGTTCGAGCTGGCGGACAACATCGAGAAGCTGCCCACGATGTGCCGCTGCGGCTCGCAGGCGGAGTTCAACTGCCGCGCCGTGGGCGGCCGCTTCGTCTTCGAGGGCTCGCAGGTCGCGATCGACGGTGCCGAGACGACGTACATGTCGCTGTGCGGGCCCTGCTTCATGCAGGAAGAGGAACGCGCCGGCGCCACCGTGCTGGGGTGACACCGGCGCGTGCCGGGGCGTCGGGGGCTGGGAGCCCTCGGAGCAGCTCTCAGGAGCTCAGGGGACGGTCCTCGCCGACCTCCGCGTCGCCGCCCGCGCTGGCGCTGTCCGAGGACCGCGCGGCCAGGGACGAGGCGTCGGCCGAGGCATCGGAGCCCTCATCGTCCGAGCCGCCGAGCCGCTCCTTGGCGGAGTCCGCAGCGCCGGCCACGGCCTCCTGGGCCTTCGAGGCGACCTCGGGTCCCTTCTCCTTGACGGTCGAGGCGGTGTCCTGCGCGACCTTCGTCGCGGTCTCCTTGGCCTGGGTGGCGCGGCGCTGCACCTCGGGATCCTCGGCGACGCGGTGGGCGGTGCGCTCGAGCGATTCGTAGGGTCCGCGGCCGGCGCGGGAGCCGATCACGAAGCCGATCGCGAGTCCGGCCAGGAAAATGAACTTCTTCATCACTGCCTCCAGCATCGTCGGGGGATGTGACTGCATCGTGCCACAGGCCCCCACCGCGGCGAGGTCGCACCGACCGACCGGTCCCGCGAGGGCGGGGCCGCGGGAGTGCCGCCTCGTCGGTCTGCGTCGGTCCTCGTCGGCCCGCTCCGAGAGGCCGGCGCCGGCCTGTGCCGGGCCCTTCGGAGCTCACCGCCGGGGCCGAGAGGACATACGATCAGGGCACGGCGACGGCGTGGTCCCCCGGGACCGTCCGCTCGCCGCCGCACTGCACCGTCGCCGTGATCCCGAACGAGGAGAAGACTCCGTTGTCCCCCGTGCACCCCTCGCAGTCCCCGCTCGATGACCCCCGCCGCATCCCGACCGTCGAGGACGTCGCGGCGCAGGTGCGCTCCTGGGTGGACGCCGCCGCCACCCGCCCCGTGCCGGGCGCGGCGACGATGCTCTCGGACCTGCTGCGGGACCCGAAGGGCCTGGACTTCACCCTCGCCTTCGTCGACCGGGTGATCCGTCCGGAGGATCCGCGGGCCGCCGCGGTGGAGCTGCGCCGGCTCGCGCAGGATCCGCCGGCCTTCCTGCCCGCGCCGCTGCGGCGCGCGGTCGCCCTCGGAGGCGCCGCCTCGCGCCTCGCCCCCTCGGTCGTGGTCCCCACCGCGCAGGCGGCGATGCGGCGGATGGTGGGGCATCTGATCCTCGATGCGCGGCCCGGCCCGCTGGGGGCCTCGATCACGCGCCTGACGGCGGACGGCACGCATCTCAACATCAATCTGCTGGGCGAGGCCGTGCTCGGCGCGCAGGAGGCGGCCCGACGGCTCGAGGGGGTGCGCGAGCTGGTGGCCCGGCCCGACGTCGACTACGCCTCCATCAAGGTCTCCTCGATCGTCGACCATCTGCCGCTGTGGGCCGCGGCGGAGACCGTCGACCACATCGTCGAGACGCTGCTGCCGCTGTACCTCGAGGCCGCCCGCGCCGAGCGTCCCACCTTCCTCAACATGGACATGGAGGAGTACCGCGACCTGGAGCTGACCCTGCAGGTCTTCGAGAAGCTGCTGGACCGCCCGGAGCTCGCCATGTTGCAGGCCGGGATCGTGCTGCAGGCCTACCTGCCCGACGCCCCCTCCGCCATGTCCCGGCTGCGCCGCTTCGCCGAACGTCGCATCGCGGAGGGCGGGGCACCGATCAAGGTGCGTCTGGTCAAGGGCGCCAACCTCTCGATGGAGCAGGTGGACGCCTCGGTGCACGGCTGGCCCCAGGCCCCGCTGCTGTCGAAGGAGGAGACCGACGCGCAGTACAAGCGCATGCTGCTCGAGGCGCTGGACCCCGAGAAGCTCACCGCCGTGCATCTCGGGATCGCCGGCCACAACCTCTTCGACGTCGCCTTCGCGCATCTGCTGATGCGCGAGCGCGCCATCCCCACCGGGCCCGGGCACGGGGTCGAGTTCGAGATGCTCGCCGGCATGGCCCCGGGCCAGCAGGCGGTGGTGCGCGAGGCGACCGGCACCATGCGGCTGTACGTGCCGGTCGTCCATCCCCGCCACTTCGACGTCGCCGTCTCCTACCTGGTGCGCCGCCTCGAGGAGAACGCCTCCTCGCAGAACTTCCTCTCGGCCGCGTTCGAGCTGGACAGCTCCGAGGAGCTCTTCTCCCGCGAGCAGGACCGCTTCGCGCGGGCGCTCGAGCGCGCCCTGCGCGAGACCTCGGTGGCGACCCATCGCGACCAGGACCGCCGCGACGAGGCCCGTGACGCGCACGGGGTCGTGCCCCTCGGCTCCCCGGCGCTGCCGGCGGTGCCCGGCGCCTTCCGCAACACTCCCGACACGGACCTGTCGACTCCCGCGAACCAGGAGTGGGCCGCTCGGATCACCCACCGCATCCGCGGCTCCGAGCTCGGTGAGGCCGAGGCGCGCGCCGCCCGCCGCGAGAGCGTCGAGGAGGTCGACGCCACGCTCACGGCGGCGCTCGAGGCGCAGCCAGCGTGGGAGGCGCTCGGCGTGGAGAAACGGGCGACGATCCTGCGCCGGGTGGCGGGCACCCTCGCCGCGCACCGGGCCGAGCTGCTGGAGGTGATGGCCGCAGAGACCGGCAAGACCCTCGAGCAGGGCGATCCCGAGGTCAGCGAGGCGATCGACTTCGCGCTCTTCTACGCGGAGCAGGCCGAGCAGCTGGCAGCGCTCGAGGACCTGAGAGCGCAGGCACGGCCGCTGACCCTGGTCACCCCGCCGTGGAACTTCCCCGTCGCGATCCCCACCGGCGGGACGCTCGCCGCGCTCGTCACCGGCAGCGCCGTGATCATGAAGCCGGCGCCCCAGTCCCGCCGCTGCGGAGCGCTCATCGGGCGCCTGCTGCACGAGGCCGGTGTGCCCGATAGGGTCTTCACCCTCGTCGACGTGCCGGAGGACGAGGTGGGGCGGTCCCTGATCGCCGATCCGCGGGTGTCCCAGCTGATCCTCACCGGTGCCTCGGACACCGCGGCGCTGTTCGCCTCCTGGCGGCCGGAGCTGCGGATCCTCGCCGAGACCAGCGGCAAGAACTCCATCATCGTGACCCCGCAGGCGGATCTCGACCTGGCCGCCCACGACGTCGCCGCGAGCGCCTTCGGGCATGCGGGTCAGAAATGCTCGGCGGCCTCGCTCGTGATCACCGTCGGCTCGGTCACCACCTCGCGCCGCTTCTCGGCCCAGCTGGCCGACGCGGTGCTGAGCCTGCACGTGGGGATGCCCACCGACCCGACCGTGCAGATGGGTCCGGTGATCGAGCCGCCCGGGGAGAAGCTCCGCTCGGGGCTCACCGAGCTCGCGGAGGGCGAGACGTGGCTGTCCCGTCCGCGGCAGCTGGACGAGGGCGGTCGAGTCTTCTCCCCGGGCGTGCGCACCGGGGTGCTGGAGGGGTCTGCCTTCCACCTCACCGAGTACTTCGGGCCGGTGCTCGGCGTGATCCACGCCGAGACGCTCGAGGAGGCGGTGCGGATCCAGAACGGCACGGCCTTCGGGCTCACCGCCGGGCTGCACTCCCTGGAGCCCTCGGAGATCGCCTGGTGGACCGAGCACGTGGAGGCCGGGAACCTCTACGTCAACCGCGGCATCACGGGGGCGATCGTGCAGCGGCAGCCCTTCGGCGGCTGGAAGCGCTCCGCGATCGGGCAGACCGCCAAGGCCGGCGGCCCGAACTATCTCGTGCACCTGATGGACTGGGCCGACGCCGCGGCCGTGCCGGACGCTCTCGCCGAGGCGGACGCCTGGCTGGCCGAGGCCCGGCACAGCGACCGGGAGCACTGGGCGAGCACCTTCGCCCCGCGCGACGTGCAGGACCTCCACGGCGAGATCAACCTGCTGCGGCACCTGCCGCTGCCGGTGATGGTCCGCGCGACGGAGGGGACCTCCACGCAGGAGCTGCGGCGCGTGCTGCACGCCGCCGCGACCGCCGGCGCCGAGGTGGAGGTCTCGGTCCCGCAGCAGCCGCTCGCGGACGCCGCGCTGGCCGCCGGGATCTCCGAGGCGGCGGTGCGCCTCGAGGACGCCGCCGCCTTCGCGGCCCGGGTCCCCACCCTCGAGCAGAGCCGGATCCGCCTGCTCGGCGAGGCCGACGACGCGCTGCGCCGCGCTCTCGCGGAGAGGATCGAGGTCGCCCTGTTCACGGGCGCCGTCGTGGCCAGCGGGCGCGTGGAGCTGCTGCCCTTCCTGCATGAGCAGGCGATCAGCGCCACGAACCACCGTTACGGCGATCCCCTCCCCCACGCCCTGGATCTCAACGGCGGCCGCGGCTGGGCCCGCGGCTGCGCCTGAGGACGGGGCTCAGACCGCACCGGCTCGACGGGCCTCGCTCCGGGGACGCCCGCTGCGACCCGCGGCACACCTCCCGCCCGGAGGAGGTGCCGTGGGTCGCAGCCGTTCGCGTGCCTCTGCGCCGCGAGGCGGCGGACGTCGTACCGTGCTGCGGTAGTCTCCCGCCCTCATCGAAGGACTCCGATGTCGGACAGCTCCCCGCAGCCCCGCCCCTCACGGCCCCGCGATCCCCACCTCGACAACGCCCGCGGCATCCTCATCGCGCTCGTCGTGGTGGGACACGCCATCGAATGCTTCGCGGCCGAGGCGGGCGTGCTCGGGGACACGCTGTACACGGCGATCTACTCGTTCCACATGGCCGCGTTCATCATGATCTCGGGCTTCCTCTCCCGCTCGTACCGCAACGAGCCGCGGCAGGTGCGGCGGCTGCTCACGGCGATGGTGGTGCCGTACGTGCTCTTCCAGCTGATCCATGAGGCGGGGAAGGCGCTGCTGCTCGGCGAGGACTTCGAGCTGCAGATGTTCCTGCCGGCGTGGACCCTGTGGTTCCTGGTCGCCCTGGTGGCGTGGCGCCTGCTCACGCCGGTGCTGCGGCAGCTGCGCCATCCGCTGCTCTTCGCGGTGGCGATCGCCGTGATCTCCCCGCTGGACCCGGATCTCGACTCGACCTTCAGCCTGGGCCGGATCGCGCAGATGCTTCCGTTCTTCGTGCTGGGGCTGGTCACCACGCCGCAGATGCTCGAGCGCCTCCTCGCATTCCGTCACCGCTGGGCGGGGGGTGCGGTGCTCGCGGGCGTCGTCACCGTCGCTCTGCTGGTGGGCGACTGGCTGCCGCCGTCGGTGTTCTTCCTCCGCGGGCCCTACGACCTGGACGACGGCGTCCTGTCCGAGATGGTCCTGCAGGTGCTCGTGCTGCTGGCCGGCGTGGCGGGCAGCCTCTCCCTGCTGCTGGTCGCACCGCGCGGGCGCTCCGCGCTCACCGTGGTCGGCGAGCGTTCCCTGACGGTCTATCTGCTGCACCCGGTGGTGCTGCTGCCGTTCCGGTACGCAGAGCAGCTGCCGGCCTGGTGGGCGAGCTGGTGGGGCACGCTCGGGCTGGTGGCGCTCGCTCTGGTGCTGACCGCTGTGCTCGCCAGCGGCATCGTCGCTCACGCCACCCGGTGGCTCACGAATCCGCCGATCGGTCACCTGCTGGTGCGGCCGGAGCAGCCTGCGGCCCCCTCCCCCGCGCCCCGCTGACGGCGACCGTCGCAGTCGACGCCGTGTGATGCGTGATGCGTCGGACCAGGTGCCGCATTCCGACGCATCACGCAGCCTGCTGGTGCCGGTGGTGCGCAGCAGCGGAGGGGGCGGCGCGTCAGCTGGTCGAGGCGGTGCCGACGCGGGCGCCCTCCGGCACCTCGCCGCCTTCCTCGCCGAGCACCGCATCGCCGATCACGGTCACGTCGGCGCCGAAGGTCCAGTCGCCCTGCACCTCGAGGCTCGAAGCGTCCTTGAGCGAGGGCACGCCGTAGGGGAAGCGCGGCTCGAAGTCCTGGATGAGCTTGTAGGACCCGGCCTGCAGCGACACCGTCGGCACGTTCTCGACCTGCTGCACGAGCGCGGCCCGCTCGTCGAGCGCGTAGGCGTCCGAGCGCACCAGCAGCAGATCGGAGGTCGCCTTCACCGGCAGGAAGCGGTCGCGGCCCACCACGATCGCGGTCGCGCCGTCGAACACCTCGATCGCGGCGCCCATCGCGGACTCGATCTGGTAGACGGGGGTGCTGGTCTTGTCGGCCGGGTCCACCGTCTTCTCGTTGCGGATCAGCGGCAGGCCCATGATCCCGTCGCGCTCGGCGAGCACCGCCGCCATCTGCTCGAGGTCGAACCAGAGGTTGTTCGTGTGGAAGAACGGGTGGCGGTGCTCATCGGTGAAGTAGTCCATCTCCTCGGCCGGGGTCTGCGCGGTGTCGCGCAGGATGAGCCGCCCGTCGGACTTGCGCACCGCCAGGTGCCCGCCCTTGCGGTCGGCGGGCGTGCGGCGGCACAGCTCCGCGGCGTAGGGCGCGCCGGTGGCGGCGAACCAGGCGGCGATCACCGGGCTCGGGACGGTGCCGAGGTTGTCCGAGTTGGAGACGGAGGCGTACTTGAAACCGGCGTCCAGCAGCTGCTGGAGCAGGCCGGAGGTCTGCAGCGCGGTGTAGATGTCGCCGTGGCCGGGCGGGCACCACTCGAGATCAGGATCTGCCTCCCAGTCCACCGGGGTGAGGTCGTCCTGGCGGAGCTTGGGCTCCTTGTTCTGCAGGAAGTCCAGCGGCAGGTCGCCGACCGGGAGATCGGGGTACTTCGAGAGCACCTCGAGGGTGTCCTCCCGGGTGCGGAAGGAGTTCATGAAGATCAGCGGCAGACGCGACCCGGTGCCGCGACGGGCGGCGAGGACCTGCTCCACGATGATGTCCAGGAACGATTTGCCGTCCCGCACGGGCAGCAGCGACTTGGCCTGGTCCAGGCCCATCGAGGTGCCGAGCCCGCCGTTGAGGTTGATGATCGCCAGCTGGTCGAAGACCTGCTTGGCCTCGCCCACATCGATCTTCACGTCCTCGAGCAGCGGCGGGTCGAGGTACGGCTCGATCGTGTCCTCGGGGATCGTGCCGGTGACGCCGTCCTCGAGCTGACCGTAGTAATGGGAGAAGACGTCGATCGCGGTCTGTGCGACCCCGTCGTCGGCCATCTTCCTCTGCGCTGCGGCAAGTCCTTCTGTGCTCATGGGTCCAGGGTATCGGGACGGAGGCGTGCTCTGCTCCGTCCGTCCCGACCGCCCTCTGGATGTCAGCCGTCGAGCGCGAGCCGCGGCCAATGGGCGAGCGCGCGCAGCACGGACCGATCATGCGTGGCGAGCACCACGGCCGACGGGGTCTCCTCGAGCGCGTCGAGCAGGTCGTCGACGCCGCTGATCCCCAGGTGGTTGGTGGGTTCGTCGAGCAGGGCGACGTCGGGACGCTCGGTGAACAGCGCGGCCAGCGCCCGCCGTCTGCGCTCCCCCGGGCTGCCCCGATGGGGTGATCTCGCCCCGTCGTCCTCCTGCTCGAGCAGTCCGATGCGCGCATCGCTCAGACGCCGCACCGCTCCGACCGTGGGGGCCAGGTCCCCGGCCAGGACGCGCAGGAGCGTCGTCTTGCCGGCGCCGTTCGGCCCCACCACGAGCAGGCGGTCGCCACCCGCGAGGCGCAGCGAGGTGGAGGCCAGACGCGGCGGCAGCCCGGCTTCCCGCTCGACCTCCACTCCGTCGGCGCGCAGCAGAGGAGTCCCTGCCCGGGTGTCGGAGGCGGGGAGCCGGAGCCGTGGAGGCGGCGTCGGCACATCGAGCCGATGCTCCTGGAGACGATCGAGCCGATCGTTCATCGCCCGCACCACGCCCGGGGCGCGGCTCTGTCGCTGATGCCTGCCGGTGCCCTTGTCGGGTCGCCATCCCGTGGAGAGGCGGGAGCGAGCCGTCTCGGCCTGGGCCTGCAGCCGCTCGTGCTCGTCCTGCTGCGCCCGGTGGGCGGCCTCCCAGGCGGCCCGATGACGGCGTCTGGCCTGCTGCCATTGCTCCAGTCCGCCGCTGACCAGCAACGGCCGGCCGTCACTGGTCGGGTCCAGATCGAGGAACCCGGTGGCGATCTCGGCGAGCAGCGCCCTGTCGTGGGAGATGATCGCGGCCGCCCCCGGATGCTCGCGCACCGCCTGGGTCAGGTGGCCGAGCCCACGGGCGTCGAGATGGTTCGTGGGCTCGTCGAGCAGGAGCAGATCGGCCCGGGCGGCGATCACCCCCGCCAGGCGCACCCGGTAGCGCTGGCCCACGGACATCGTGTCGAGCCGGCGCCCCCGCTCGGTGATCGCGCCGACCTCCTCGAGAGCGACCTGGAGGCGGCGGGGCGCATCCCAGGCGTCGATCGCCGTGGCCGCGGCGAGGGCGTCGTCGTAGCGCTGCGCCGCGGCGGCCCCGGTGTCCTCGCCGAGCGCCGAGGCGGCCTCGTCGAGAGCGTGCAGCACGCCGAGCGGACGGGCCAGGAGCTCGTCGAGCAGTGCGCCGACGGTGCGCGGATCCGATGCGTCCACGGCCAGCTCCTGAGACACGACGCCGAGGCTGCCGTGTCGTGCGATCGTTCCGGCATCGGGTTCGAGGTCGCCGCCGAGCGCCTCGAGGAGGGTGCTCTTGCCGCGTCCGTTCTCCCCGACCACGGCGAGGCGGTCGCCCGGAGCGAGGGTGAGGTCCACGCCGCGCAGCAGCACCCGGCCGCCGCGGGCGAGGTGGAGGTCCCGGGCGCGCAGGTGCGCAGCGCCGGTGGTGGTGCGGACAGAGATGTGTGACGTCATGTCGTGCCTTCCGGTGAGCGGTCACCGGGCATGGCGGAGCGCCGCCCGGTCGGAGTCCGGACGACGGCGCGAGGGGATGTGCTGTGGCGCCGCCGTCAGCGGCGGGCGCGGGGGCGCGGCGCGACGGTCGCGAAGCACAGGCAGGAGAACGTCATGCCCCGACCGTAGAGCTCCCGCCGCGAGGCGTCACGCGAATACTCGAGGACCACCGCGGCGCCACATCGTCCGCTCGCCGCCTGCCGCCTCTGCTCGGCGTCGCCCTCCGTACGATGGCGCGATGAGCACCTCCTCCCTCACGCAGCTGCGCGACCTCATGCACGATCACCACATCCGTGCGGTGGTGTCGGATCTCGACGGGGTGCTGCGGCTCTTCGATCCGTCTCTGTGGGGCGAGCTCGACGCGATCGGCGGGGTGCCGGAGGGCACGGTCTACGAGGCGGTGCTCGGTCATCCCTTCCTCGACGAGGTGGTGCGGGGCCGTGGCACGCACCGCCAATGGTGCGAGCACGCAGCATCCGCCCTGGTGGCGGCGGGCAGCACGCCGGAGCGTGCCGACGCCGTGATCCGGGGGTGGCTGTCCTCCCCCGCCCGGATCGATCGAGAGGTCCTGGACGAGCTGGAGACGCTGCGCGCCGCGGGGACGGCGGTGTTCCTCCTGACCAACGGCACCGACCGGGTTCCCGAGGAGCTCGACGACCTGGAGATGACGCCCTTCCTCGGCCCGGGCCGACGGTTCCTGCTGAACACAGCGGATCTCGGTGCCGCCAAGCCTGACCGCGGCGCCTACGCGCTTGCGCATGCGCGGATCGAGCACGAGCTCGGCGAGAGCCTGGACGCCGAACAGGTCGCGTTCCTCGACGACTCCCCGCGGCACGTGCGCGGTGCCGCCTCCTACGGGTGGCATGCGGTGCTCCACCGCGCCGTGTGAGAACGGGGATGCCGGCCCCGTCGGAGCACGCGCCCGCCCTCCCTTAGAATCGACTGCTATGAGCACAGTCCTGTCCGCGGTCGCCTGGCCGTACGCCAATGGTCCCCGCCACATCGGCCATGTCGCCGGCTTCGGCGTCCCCTCCGACGTCTTCTCCCGGTACATGCGGATGGCGGGCCATGACGTGCTCATGGTCTCCGGCACCGACGAGCACGGCACCCCGATCCTCGTCGAGGCCGACAAGGAGGGCATCAGCGCCCGCGACCTCGCCGATCGCAACAACCGCCTCATCGTCGAGGACCTCGTCGCGCTGGGGCTGAGCTACGACCTGTTCACCCGCACCACCACCCGCAACCACCACCAGGTGGTGCAGGACATGTTCGTCACGGTGCGGGACAACGGCTACATGATCGAGCAGACCACCTCGGGGGCGATCTCCCCCTCGACGGGCCGCACCCTGCCGGATCGCTACATCGAGGGCACCTGCCCGATCTGCGGCGCCGGCGGTGCGCGCGGCGACCAGTGCGACAACTGCGGCAACCAGCTCGACCCCACCGACCTCATCGACCCCGTCTCCCGCATCAACGGCGAGACCCCGGAGTTCGTCGAGACCTCGCACTGGTTCCTGGATCTGCCGGCGCTGGCCGCAGAGCTGGGCCGCTGGCTCGACGAGCGGGAGGCGACCGGGCTGTGGCGCCCGAACGTGATCCGCTTCAGCCAGAACATCCTCGAGGACATCAAGCCCCGTGCGATGACCCGCGACATCGACTGGGGCATCCCGGTGCCGGGCTGGGAGGACCAGCCGAACAAGCGCCTGTACGTCTGGTTCGACGCGGTGATCGGCTATCTCTCCGCCTCGATCGAGTGGGCGCGCCGCTCCGGCGACCCCGAGGCGTGGCGCAGGTGGTGGAACGATCCCGAGACCCTCGCCTACTACTTCATGGGCAAGGACAACATCGTCTTCCACTCGCAGATCTGGCCGGCGGAGATGATCGCCCAGAACGGCGAGGGCGACAAGGGCGGCGAGCCCGGCCGCTTCGGCGAGCTGAACCTGCCCACCGAGGTGGTCTCCAGCGAGTTCCTCACCATGGAGGGCAAGAAGTTCTCCTCCTCGAAGGGGATCGTCATCTACGTGCGGGACGTGCTCGAGCGCTACCAGCCCGATGCGCTGCGCTACTTCATCTCCGCGGCCGGCCCGGAGAACCAGGATGCGGACTTCACCTGGGTCGATTTCGTCTCCCGCACCAACAACGAGCTGGTCGCCGGCTGGGGGAACCTCGTCAACCGCACCGCGGCGATGATCGCGAAGAACGTGGGCGAGATCCCGGAGGCCGGAGAATTCGAGGAGATCGACACCGCCCTGCTGGATCAGATCCGCGAGGGCTTCACCACGGTGGGCGGCCTCATCGAGGCGCACCGTCAGCGCGCCGCGATCGCGGAGGCCATGCGCCTGGTGGGCGAGGCGAACGCGTACGTCTCCCGCACCGAGCCGTTCAAGATGAAGGCCGAGGAGCAGCGTCCCCGCCTGCTCACGGTGCTGCATGTGCTCGCCCAGGCGGTCACCGACCTCAACACGATGCTCGCCCCCTTCCTGCCGCAGTCCGCGAACGCGGTGGAGCGGGCACTGGGCGGGCAGCGCCAGATCGCGCCGATGCCCCGCATCGAGGAGGTCGAGGATCTCGACGGCGGGCCGCGCTACCCCATCATCACCGGCGACTACACCGACGTCCCCGCCTGGGAGCACCGACCGGTCACACCCGGCCAGACGGTCGCCAAGCCCACCCCGATCTTCGTCAAGCTCGATCCGACGATCGCGGAGCAGGAGCTCGAGCGGCTCGAGGCCGCCGCGGAGGAGTGAGCACGGCCCGGCGCGGGCACCGCCTCCTGCGCACCTGACCGTCTGGCCCGTCCCCGCCCCCCACCGGGCGGTGAGGGGATACGGTGTCCGCACCGAAGCCCTCGGCGAGGAGGCGTTGCCGCCATGTCCACCCCTGAGCCACGATCCGGTGCGGGCCCCGCACCCGCCCAGCATCTGAACACGAAGGTCGTCGGGATCTCGATCGCCGCCGCCGTCGGCGGTTTCCTGTTCGGCTTCGACACCTCGGTGATCAACGGCGCGGTCAACGCGCTCTCCGACGAGTTCTCCCTCGGCGCCGGGCTCACCGGTTTCGCGGTCTCCTCGGCACTGCTGGGCTGTGCCATCGGCGCCTGGTTCGCCGGCGCCCTCTCGAACCGGTTCGGCCGGATCCCGGTGATGGTGATCGCCGCGATCCTGTTCTTCATCTCCGCGGTGGGCTCCGGTCTCGCCTTCGGGGTGTGGGATCTGATCGTGTGGCGCGTGGTGGGCGGCCTGGGCGTCGGCGCCGCGAGCGTCATCGCCCCCGCCTACATCGCCGAGGTCGCGCCCGCGAAGTTCCGCGGCCGCCTCGGTTCCCTGCAGCAGCTCGCGATCGTGCTGGGCATCTTCACGGCGCTGCTGTCGAACGCTGTCATCGCCAACTCGGCCGGAGGCTCCTCGGAGACGTTCTGGCTGGGGGTGGCGGCCTGGCGGTGGATGTTCATGATCGAGGCGGTGCCGGCCGCGGCCTACGGGATCATGGCCCTGTTCCTCCCCGAATCGCCGCGCTTCCTGGTGCGTCGCAACGAGCTGGACCGGGCCTCGAAGGTGCTCTACGACTTCACCGGCGAGCCGGACGTCAACCTGAAGATCGAACAGATCCGCCACACCCTCGAGCGGGAGGACACCGAGAGCCTGCGCGATCTGCTGGGCGGGCGCCTGGGCCTGAAACCGATCGTGTGGCTGGGCATCCTGCTGTCGCTGTTCCAGCAGCTGGTGGGCATCAACGTCATCTTCTACTACTCGACCACGCTGTGGCAGTCGGTCGGCTTCGACGAATCACAGGCCCTGCTCACCAGCACCTTCACCTCGGTGATGAACATCGTCGCGACGATCATCGCGATCCTGCTGGTGGACCGGGTGGGGCGGCGGATCATGCTGCTGGTCGGCTCGGCGGGCATGACCATCTCCCTGGGGATGATGGCCCTGGCCTTCTCCTTCGGGGAGGTCGCCGCCGGCAGCGAGGCCGTGACGCTGCCGGACCCGTGGTCGACGATCGCCCTGATCTCCGCCAACGCCTTCGTGATGTTCTTCGGCACCACGTGGGGCCCGCTGGTGTGGGTGCTGCTCGGGGAGATCTTCCCCAACCGGATCCGGGCGTCGGCGCTCGCGGTCGCCGCGGCAGCGCAGTGGGTGACGAACTGGGCCGTCTCCGCGACCTTCCCGACCCTGTCGACCATCGGTCTGACCTTCGCCTACGGGCTCTATGCCGGCTTCGCGGCGCTGAGCCTCGTGTTCGTGTACCTGTGGGTGCCGGAGACGAAGGACCGCGAGCTCGAGGACATGGACACCCTCTCGCTGGGGCGGGCCGCCCGGAAGGGCTGAGATCCCGGACGGGCTGAGCACGCAGCGGCGCGGCCCCACGCGGCGCGGTCATGCCCCGCGCGCGCCGCAGCCTGGTGCCCGCGCCCCGGTCGCGGGGCGCGGGCACCAGGCGCATCGGGCGCCGCGTCAGCCCGTGAGAGCCCGTCAGCCCTCGAGGGTGGCGCGGGCCGCGGAGGCGATGTGGTCGGCGTCGATGCCGGCCCAGGCCAACAGCTCCTCGGTCGTGCCGGAGCCGGGCACCCCGTCGACCGCGAGATGCTTGAGGTGCAGGTCGGTGATCGGCTCGGCCGCGAGCGCGGCGAGCACCGCGGCACCGAGACCGCCCTCGGCGTGGTGGTCCTCGGCCACGACGACCCGGCCATCGGTCTCGCCGACGGCCGCGCGGATGCCCTCGGCGTCCAGCGGCTTGATCGAGTAGGCGTCGATCACCCGCGCGCGCACGCCGTCCTCGGCGAGAGCTTCGGCGGCGGCGAGAGCCTCGTGGAGGGTCACGCCCGCGCCGATGAGGGTGACGGCGTCATCCTCGGAGCTGCGCAGGGTCTTCGACCCGCCGACGGGGAACGTCTCCTCGGGGCCGTAGAGGACCGGGTACCCGCCGCGGGTGGTGCGCAGGTAGCTGACGCCGTGGAGGTCGGCCATCTCGACCACGAGCGCGGCGGTGGACGTCGCGTCGCTGGGGTACAGCACGGTCGAGCCCTGGGTGGCGGCGATCATCGCAAGATCCTCGAGGCCCATCTGGGAGGGGCCGTCGGCGCCGATCTCGACACCGGCGTGGGAGCCGACGAGCCGGAGGTCGGCCCGTGAGATGGGCGCCATGCGGATGAAGTCCGCGGCGCGGGTGAGGAAGGCGGCGAAGGTCGAGGCGTAGGCGAGGTAGCCGCGGGCGGCGAGGCCGGTGGTCGCCGCGACCATCTGCTGCTCGGCGATGAACATCTCGAAGAAGCGGTCCGGATGGGCCTCGACGAAGTCGGCGACGCCGGTGGAGTTGGAGACCTCACCATCCAGCGCCACCACGCGCTCGTCGACATCGGCGAGGGCGGAGAGCGCCGGCCCGTAGGCCTTGCGGGTGGCGACCTCCTCGCCGGTCTCGAAGCGGGGCAGCTCGACGGTGCCGCGGTGGGGCGCGGGCCGGTCGATCCGGGGCGGCTTCGGTCCCCGCACCTGCAGGGAGCGCTCACCGCCGAGGGCCGCGATCGCCTCCTCGGCGCGGTCCTGGGGCAGGGGTTTGCCGTGCCAGCCGGGCTCGTCCTCGATGCCGGGGATGCCCTTGCCCTTGAGCGTGCGGGCGAGGATCACCAGCGGGCGCTCCCGCTCGTCGTCGGCCCGGGAGAGCGCCTCGTCGATCGCGCCGACGTCGTGGCCGTCGATGATCACGGCCTCGGCGCCGAACGCCTCGACGCGGGCGGCGTAGGCGTCCAGGTCCCAGCCCAGCTCCGTCTCGCCGCGCTGACCCAGGCGGTTGACGTCGACGATGGTGACGAGGTTGGTGAGCCCGTAGTGGGAGGCGGTGGAGAAGGCCTCCCACATCGAGCCCTCGGCGAGCTCGCTGTCGCCGGTGAGTACCCAAACGCGGTAGGGGGCCTTCTCGAGCCGCTTGCCGGCGAGGGCGACGCCCACGGCATCGGGCAGCCCCTGGCCGAGGGAGCCGGTGGCGACGTCGACCCAGGGCAGCACCGGGGTGGGGTGCCCCTCGAGGCGCTGATCGAAGCGGCGATAGCCCTCCATGAGCTCCTGGTCGGAGACCACGCCGGCCGCCTTGTACACCGAGTACAGCAGCGGCGAGGCGTGGCCCTTGGAGAAGATCAGGTGGTCGTTGCCGGGAGCTGCGGGCTCGTCCCAGTCGTAGCGCAGGTGGCGGGACATGAGGGCGGCCAGGAGATCGGCGGCGGAGAGGCTGGAGGTGGGGTGGCCGGAGCCGGCGCTCGTCGAGGCGCGGATCGAATCGACGCGCAGCTGGGCGGCGAGCTCCGGCACCTGATCGAGGTCGAGACCGTCGTGCATGGTCGTGGTCATGATGACTCCTTCCGAGACGGTGGTGCCTGACCTGCCCACCCTAGGAGCGCGCTGTGAGGACCCGCAATGTTCCGCGACCGGCTGGTCGGGGCGCGGGGCCGCGCGGCGGTCGCCGGGTCGGCGGCGACCTCCGCGCCGGGACCCAGCCGGTGCGGCTCAGAGGCCGAAGACCCGCAGCACCACCGCGTGCGCGCTGCCGGCGGCCTCTCCGCCGGAGCGCAGGATATCGGGGATGAACTCCTCGGGCCGCGGATGGTCGGTGACATGGGCGAGGTAGGCCTCGTGGGCGTGCAGCGAATCGACCGCGGCCTGCACCTGCTCCTCGTCCACGCTCTTGGCGTGGGTCGGCGAGGGGTGGCCGGCGATCATCAGCTGGGAGGCCTTCCACGGCTCGAGCCCTTCGCTCTCGCGCAGCTCGCGGAACACCCACGGGTTCGCGGCGTCGCGGGCGGCGTCGATCGCGGCGAGCCCGGCGACGCGGTGATCGGCCTGGTTCAGGCCGCCGTAGGCCTCGACCTCGAAGTTCGCGGTGAGGATCAGGTCCGGGCGCACCTGGCGCACCACCCGGGCGATGTCGCGCCGCAGCGCGAGCCCGCCCTCGAGCATGCCGTCGGGATGATCGAGGTAGCGCAGATCGGAGACCCCGACCCTCGCGCAGGCGCGGCGCTGCTCCGTCTCGCGCAGCGGGCCGACGGTCGCGGGATCCTCGGCCATGCCGGCCTCACCGCGGGTGAGCAGCAGGTAGCTGACCTCGATGCCGGCCGCGGTCCATGCGGCGACGGCGGCCGAGGCCCCGTACTCCATGTCGTCGGGGTGGGCGACGATGCACAGCACGCGCTCGACCCCCTCGTCGGGCAGGGGCGGCAGGAGGGAGGGCGTCATCGCAGTCATGGGCCCAGCCTAGGCGGGCGCGCGCCGGCGGGCGAGGTCCCGCAGCACTCTGCCCGCCGCGGCCCGTCCCGCCCGGTTGGCGCCGATCGTCGAGGCGCTGGGGCCGTAGCCGAGCAGGTGGATCCGCGGGTCATGGGCCACCGCGGTGCCGTCCATGGTGATCCCGCCCTGTGCGTTGTGCAGCCGTAGCGGGCGCAGGTGCCGCAGCTCGTGGCGGAAACCGGTGGCCCACAGCAGCACGTCCAGCGCCGTCTCGCGGCCGTCCGCCTCCCGCACGCCGTCCGCGGTGATCTCGGTGAACATCGGCCGACGAGCCAGGATCCCGCGCCGCCGGGCCTCCCTCAGCGCGGGGGTCAGGGGCAGCCCCGTCACGGAGACCACGCTGCGCACCGGCAGCCCCTGCCGCACCCGGTCCTCCACCTCGGCCACGGCGGCGCGGCCGAGCTCGGTGGTGAAGGGGCGGTCCTCGAAGACCGGTTCGCGACGCGTGTACCAGAACGTCTCCCCCACCTCCGCGATCTCGAGGAGGTGGCCGATGGCGCTGATGCCTCCGCCGATGATCCCGACCCGCATCCCGGCGAAGTCCTCGGCGCGGCGGTAGCCCGCCGTGTGCAGCTGCCGGCCGCGGAACCGGCCGGCCCCGGACAGGGCCGGGACGAAGGGCCGGGTCCAGGTGCCGGTCGCGTTGAGCACCGCGCGGGTGCGCAGAGGGGCGCGGGGCCGCCCGTCGGGGTCGCGGGAGCGGACCAGCAGCGGCACGGGATCCGCGGCCGGGTCCGGGCTCGGCTCGGTGCTCGGATCGTCCTGGACGGCGGTCACGTGCACGGGGCGCTCGATCGGGGTGCCGAGGCGGCGCTCGAACTCGGCGAAGTACTCCGGCACCGCCCGGTTCGCGCTCTCGGTCCGCGCCGCCTCGATCTCCGGCATGCCGGGCAGCTCGCGGATGCCGTTGACCGTGGCCATGGTGAGGCTGTCCCAGCGGTGGCGCCATGCCCCGCCGGGACCGTGCTCCGCATCGAGGTGCACGACGCTCACGCCGCCGCGACGCTGCAGATGGTGCGCGGCGGAGAGCCCGGCCTGGCCGGCTCCGATCACAACGACGTCCGCGCTGCGCACCTGGGACTCCATGCCCGGCACAACGCGGGGACCCGGGAGATGTTCCCTCCGGGCGAGGGATCTCACGCGGCGGTGGTGACCTCGCTGCCCGAACGCGCGGCGGCCAGGCCCGCCTCGAGATCCGCCCAGAGGTCCTCGCGGTCCTCGAGCCCCACGCTGAGGCGCACGGTGCCGGGGCGCACGCCGCAGGCCTCGCGCTGCGCGTCGGTGAGGTGGGAGTGGGTGGTGGTCGCGGGATGGCAGACGAGCGAGCGGGCGTCGCCGATGTTCACCGCGATCGTCCACAGCCGCAGCGCGTCGCAGAACGCGGCGGCGGCCGCCTCGCCTCCCTCGAGCTCGATCGAGAACACGCCGGAGGTGCCGTGGGGGAAGTCGCGCTCGGCGAGGTGCGCGTCGGGGCGGCCGGGCAGCGTGGGGTGCGCGACGTGGGCCACGCCCGGCCGGCCGTGCAGGCGGGAGGCGAGCGCGGCGGCGTCCTCGCTGATGCGCTGCATGCGCAGGTCGAGGGTCTCGATGCCGACCAGGATCTGCTGGGCGCTGGAGGCGGGCAGGGTGGTGCCGAAGTCGGTGACGTACTTGGCGCGGGCGTAGGCCAGCAGGCCGGAGCCGCCGCGGGCGTAGTCGTCGGCGAAGGTGACGCCGAAGCGTCGGTTGGGGGTGGTCAGGCGGCTCCAGCGGTCCGGACATCGGCGCGGGTCGAAGCGGCCGGTGTCGACGATGAGCCCGGCGATGGTGGTGCCGTGCCCGCACAGGTACTTCGTCGCCGAATGGACGACCACGTCGGCGCCGTGCTCGCCGGGGCGGTACAGGGCGGGGCTGGCGAGGGTGGAGTCGACCACCACGGGCACGTCCCGCTCGTGGGCGATCGCGCTGAGCGCCGGGAGGTCCACGAGCTCCGCGCCCGGGTTGGCGATGGATTCGACGATCGCGGCGCGGGTGCTGTCGGTGAACGCGGCCTCCCAGGCCCCCAGATCCCACGGATCCACGACGGTGCAGGTCACGCCGAAATCGGCGAGGGTGTCATCGAGGAACTCGGTGGTGCCGCCATAGAGTCGGGAGGAGGCGACGACGTGGCCGCCCGGCGCGGCGAGCGCGCACAGGGCGATCGTGGTCGCCGCCTGCCCGGACGCGACGGCGATCGCACCGATCCCCTGCTCGAGAGCGGTGATGCGCTCCTCGAGCACCGCGGTGGTGGGGTTGCCGGAGCGGGAGTAGGCGAAGCCGTCCGCGCGCCGCTGGAACAGTGCCTTGAGCGCGGCATGGGAGGGCTGCGCGTACGCGCTGGCCGTGTGGATCGGCGGGGTGAGCGCCCCGTGGCCGTCCGCGGCGGCGTCCCATCCTGCGTGGATCCCTGCCGTGCTCATCGCTGCTCCTCGCCCTTCGTGATGCTGACCGGACCATTCTCCGGAGCAGCACCGGGCGCGGGCGATCTCTATGACGGAGTATGGCGTGCCGGCCGCGGCTCCGTGGCGGGGGTCTCCTCGCGGGGTGTGCCGTCGGCCGTCCAGAGACCGGAGGTGCCGCGGCGGTGCGAGCCCAGCAGGTGGGTGTCGACCACGCCGAGAGCCTCCATGAGGGCGAACATCGTGGTGGGGCCGACGAACCGGAAGCCTCGCCGCTTGAGCTCCCGGGCGAGGGCGACCGATTCGGAACTCGTGGTGGGGATCTCCGCGACGGTGCGCGGCATGGGCGTGCGGGAGGGGCGGTAGGACCACACCAGGTCCGCGAGGGTGGTGCCGGGGCCGCGCTCCCCGCGCAGCGCGCGGGCGGCGCGGGCGTTGGAGATCGTCGCCTCGATCTTGCCGCGGTGGCGGATGATCCCGGTGTCCTCGAGCAGCCGGGCGACGTCCCCCGCGCCGAAGCGCGCGACGCAGTCGACGTCGAAGCCGGCGAAGGCTCGGCGGAACCCCTCGCGGCGGCGCAGGATCGTCGCCCAGCTCAGCCCGGACTGGAACCCCTCGAGGGCGAGCCGCTCGAAGACGCCGCGCTCGTCCCGCACCGGCATCCCCCACTCGGTGTCGTAGTAGCGGCGCAGGTCGTCGTGGACCGAGGCCCAGGCGGGCCGGGCGAGCCCGTCGTCGCCGACGACGAGGCCCGGCCCGGCGCCGGGGGAGGCCGCCGCGGCGCCGGGGGTCAGCGCCGGCTCCTCACTCGTCGATCTTCCCGATCGCCTCGCGCTTCTCGGCCTGGAACTGGTCCTCGACGCGTCCCAGCGCCCAGTAGGCGGAGATCGAGATCTGCGGGCGCGGGATGCCGGCGTCCTTCACCAGCACCTGGCGCAGCTGCTTGGTGATGCCGCGCTCGACGTGGCAGAACACCTGCAGCTCCTCGGGGTCGGAGAGGTCGAGCCCGCGCACGGTCTCGACGAGCTCCTCCCGCGCACCGATCACCCAGCGCAGCTCCACGCCGCGGGGGTGCTCGAGCTCGAGGCGGTCCTCCTCGTGATCGAGGTGGATCACCACCAGTCCGGCGGCGTCCTCGTCCATCGACTCGAGTGCGGCGGAGATCGCGGGCAGAGCGGCGTGGTCGCCGATCAGCAGGTGGCGGCGGGTCTCGGGCTGCGGGGTGTAGCCGCCGCCGGCGCCCATCAGGGCCAGCCGGTCACCGGGCTGCGCCTCGTCGGCCCAGCGGGCGGCGACGCCGTTGTCCGCACCTTCGCCGTGCAGCACGACGTCGATGTCGATCTTCTGGTTCTCGTCGTCCCAGTGCCGCACGGTGTAGGTGCGGCGCGCGGGCATCAGCTCGGGGCTCTCCTCGCGCAGCGCGTCCATGTCGTAGGGCGGCTGCAGCCCGGAAGCCGGGTCGGCGATGAGGAACTTGACGTACGCGTCGGTGTGCTCGTTGCGGTTCAGCGCGCTGTACCCCTCGCCTCCGAGGGTCAGGCGCAGCAGGCGCGGCGAGAGACGGGTCTTGCCCATCACCTCGAGCACGGCCTGCTTCTTCGCGGGGCGCGCACGCCGCTGCGCGGGCGCGTCGGCGGAACTGGTCCGTTCAGTGGTGGTCATGCCCTCCACATTACGCTACAAATCTCTTCCGTAAATGCGTGAGGCTTGCCTTCTGTCCTGCTCTAGGCTTCTTCCATGAGCGTCCACCCCCTCCCCGAGGTCGATGTGGTCGTGGTGGGCTCCGGCCCCAACGGCCTCGCGGCCGCCGTGACCCTCGCCCGCGCCGGCCTCTCGGTGCAGGTGCTCGACTCCGAGGACACCATCGGCGGCGGTGCCCGCACCCTCGATCTCGGGCTCGCCCCGGGAATCGTGCACGACATCTGCTCCGCGGCACATCCTCTGGCGCTGGCCAGCCCCTTCTTCGCCGAGTTCGACATCCGGGCGCGGGGCGTGCGCGCGATCGCCCCCACCGCCTCGTATGCGCAGCCGCTGGAGGCGGGACCGGCGGCCATCGCCTGGCACGACGTCGAACGCACGGCCGAGGGTCTCGGGGCCGACGGGCCCGCCTGGCGGGCGCTGCTGGGCACCCTCTCGCGCCACCAGGACCTGGTGGTCGAGCTGGCCCTCGGGGACAAGCGCTCGCTCCCTCCCGCGCTGCTCACCCCGGGCGCCCTCGCCGCGGCGCCCCTCTACGGCGCGCTCATCGGGCTGCAGGGCACGCCGGCCTGGGATCTCCCGTTCCGCACCGAGCCCGCCCGGGCGCTGCTGGGCGGGGTGGCGGCCCATGCGATCGGGCGGATGCCGTCCCTCGCGATGGCTGCGACCGCCGGCCTGCTGGGCACGATCGCGCACGGGGTCGGCTGGCCGATCCCCGTCGGCGGCTCCCAGTCGATCGTCGACGCCCTGGTGGCGGACCTGCGCGCCCACGGCGGCACCGTCCACACCGGCCACCATGTGCGCACCTGGCGCGACGTGCCGGCCGCGCGGGCGGTGCTGCTGGACACCCCGGCGCCCGCCGCGGCGGAGATCCTCGCCAACCGCCTGCCCGCCTCGCTCGAACGGGCGCTGCGCCGCTTCCCGCACGGCGACGCCGCCGCGAAGGTGGACTTCGTGCTCTCGGGCCCCGTGCCGTGGCGCGATCCGGAGGTCGGCGAGGCCGGCACCCAGCACCTCGGCGGCACCCGGGAGCAGATGGCGCACGCCGAGGCGGAGGTCGCCGCGGGGCGTCTGCCCGCGCAGCCGGTGACCCTGGTGAGCGACCCGTCGGTGGCCGACCCCTCGCGCCGCAGCGGCTCCCTGCGCCCGCTGTGGGCCTACGCGCACGTCCCGGCCGGGGACACGACCGACCCCACCGAGCTGGTCACCGCGCAGATCGAGCGCTTCGCCCCGGGATTCCGCGATCTGGTGGTCGCCGCGCGCGGCATCCCCGCGTCGCAGATGTCCGCGCACAACCCGGCTCTCGTGGGCGGCGACATCTCGATGGGACGGGTCACCATGGCCGGGATGATCGCGCGCCCCACCGCACGCTTCGACCCCTACCGGCTGGGACCCACCGGCTGGTACCTGTGCTCCTCGGCGACGCCTCCGGGGCCCGGCGTGCACGGGATGTCCGGGTGGCATGCGGCCCGGCGGGTCCTCGCGCACGAGTTCGGCATCACGCAGCCGCCGGACCTCTCCCCCGCACCGGTTTCCTGACACTCGTCCCCGAGACTGACTGCTCACATCCGTGTCGCGCACGTTGAAAACGTGTCCCCGCGTGACCCAGGATTGCTCTCCGTGAATTCTCCGCAGAGCCCAGATCCCGCCCCGCACCTGCCCGAGCACGCCGGCGGCGATGGCGGCGGGCTCACTGTGCCGCCCTCCGGTGCGGCGTCCCCCTCCCCCTCGGACCGGTCCTTCCTCGGCCAGCCGGGACCGCTCGCCAACCTCTTCAGCGTCGAGCTGTGGGAGCGCTTCAGCTTCTACGGCATGCAGGGGATCCTCGCGATCTACATGTACTTCGCCGCGACCTCCGGCGGGCTGGGGATCGACGAGGGCGTCGCGCTCGGCATCGTCGGCGCATACGGCGGCTCGGTCTACCTCTTCTCGATCCTCGGCGCGCTGATCTCCGACCGGCTGCTGGGCCCCGAGCGGACCCTCTTCGCCAGCGCCGTGATGATCATGCTGGGCCATCTCGCGCTCGCGCTCGTGCCCGCGATCCCCGGTCTCATCGCAGGCCTGCTGCTGGTGGGCATCGGCTCCGGCGGTCTGAAATCCACGGCGGCGACGCTGGTCGGCTCGCTGTACTCGCGGGAGGATCCGCGGCGCGACGCCGGGTTCTCGATCTACTACATGGGCATCAACATCGGCGGGCTGCTGGGTCCGCTGATCACCGGCTTCGCCCAGCAGCTGTGGGGCTTCCATCTCGGCTTCGCCCTCGCCGCGGTCGGCATGGCCGTGGGCCTGCTGCAGTACGCCCTGACCCGCAAGGGCCTGCCCGCGAGCGTGCACACCGTCCCCGACCCGCTGCCCCGCTCGATGTATCCGCTGTGGGCCGGGATCGGCCTCGGCACCGTCGTGCTCGTCCTCGTGCTGGTCTTCACGGGGGTGCTGAACGCAGGGAACCTCGCGACCGTGGTCGCGGGCCTGGCGGTGGTCGGGGCGCTGGTCATCTTCGCGCTCCTGCTGACCTCGAAGAAGCTCGACGCCGACGAGCATTCGCGCGTGATCGCCTTCATCCCGCTGTTCATCGGCACCGCCGCGTTCTTCGCCCTGTTCCAGCAGCAGTTCACGGTGATCACGCTGTACTCGGACACCCGGCTGAACCGCGAGGTGCTCGGCTGGACGATACCGATCTCGTGGGTGCAGTCCTTCAACCCGTTCTTCATCATCACCCTCTCGCCGCTGTTCGCGGCGCTGTGGACGAAGCTCGGCACCCGCCAGCCGGGCACGCCGCGGAAGTTCGGCGTGGGCATCATCCTCATGGGCTCCGCCTTCCTGCTGTTCCTGCCGATGGCATCGGTGGTGTCGGTGCCGGTGCTGTGGATCGCGCTGATCATGCTGGTGGCGACGTTCGGCGAGCTGTGGCTCTCGCCCGTCGGGCTGTCCCTGGCGACCAAGCTCGCGCCGCGGGCCTATCCGGTGATGATGATGGCGCTGTACAACCTCGCCGTCGCGCTGGGCACCTCGCTCTCCGGGGCGCTGGCGACCTTCTACTCCGCCGATGCGGAGGTCGCCTACTTCGGTGCGCTGGGCGCGGTCACCATCGCCATCGGCCTGGTGATGCTCGCGATCTCCGCACCCGTGGCGCGGGGCATGCGCGGGGTGCGCTGAGCGGCGCGGCCCCGACGGCCCTCGGCGCCGTCCTCTCCGGTCACGGGAAGCTCTGCCGCTGACCTCAGTCGCCCTCGCGCAGCAGCGCCACCACGGCGACGAGCAGCGCCTCGGAGCCGTGGAAGCGCCCCTGGTCCCGGTCGAGAGCGCCGATGGCCACCAGCTGCTCGAGGTCGTGCATGACCCGCATCCAGCGCCCGATCTGTTCGCTGTCCTGCTGGACGGCCGGGTCCGCAGTGGTCGGGTCCGGCATCCGCAGCCCCTCCTCGCGGCAGCAGACCAGCAGAGCGGCGGCGGTGTCGGGCATGCCGCGGAAGCCGCCGTCCTCGCGGTCGCGGGCATCCCGCCCCAACAGCATCGCGGTGAGCACCGCATGGGCGAACTCGACGAAGCCCTCCGGGTCCCCGTCGGCCGGCACCGCGGGGACCGGCCCGGCGGCGCGCCGCACGCGGCCCTGTTCCACCTCCAGCCATCCCCCGTCGCGCAGCGTCACCCAGGGACCGACGATCTCGGGGTGGTCCCACATGCTGCGCACGCCGCGGTCGACGCCGAGGGCGGTGAGCAGCTGCGCCGTCTCGGAGCGGCCCAGCGCGCCGGTGGCGGTGACCCGCCGGCCCTGGCCCACGTGGTCCAGCAGGGTGAGGGCGCGGCGCACGAAGTCGTTGCCGGCGTAGGCCTGGGGGCCCTGGGCGAGCTCGATCTCCTGGAGCGCCTCGGCGGAGTGGGTGGGCTCGGGCAGGAACCAGGGCCAGGAGCTCTGCTCCGACTCCTGCGCCTCGGCGGCACGCAGCGCCTCGGCCCGGTCGTAGGGGTGGCTCGGCGCCTCGAGCCGGCCGGTCTCGCTCAGCGCGAGGCGCTCCCCGTCCGGCAGGCCGTTGTACCAGTGCATGAACGCCGCGAGCTCGTCCTCGTCCTCGAGGTCGACGCCCAGGGACAGGCCGTAGCCGAGGATGTTGGTGGAGAAGGAGCGGCGGGTGGGGTCGTCAGCCGCCTCGAGCGCCGCGAACTCGAGCGCGCCGAGCACTCCCGAGACCTGCCCGACGCTCATGGACTCCGCATGCCAGCGGCCCGTCTCGCGCAGATAGGCGACGAAGCGGACGAGCGTGGGCACCACGTCCATCACCTGTTCGCGCGGTTGGACCACGGTGCGCGGCATCACCTCGGTGAGCAGCGCGGTGGCCAGATCCTCGGTCCACAGCCCGGGATCGGGGCTGGCGAGCTGCTCGGCCTTCAGCCGCAGCAGCGTCTCGAGAGTGCGGATCTCGTCGGCGACGGGCGCCTCCTCCTCGGCGGTGATGCGCCAGGTGCCGTACTCGGACAGCACCAGCTCGCGTTCTCGCCGCTGGGTCTCCCGCTCCTCCGTCATCCCTCCAGCATGCCTCAGGTGATGCCGCGGCGGGTGGCGCCGGCGTCCAGCATCTTCTGCGCACGGGCGATGGTGCGGGAGTCGTAGGCGCCGATCGAGCGCGCCTCGTTCAGGGCATCCTGCTGCACGTCCAGCAGGAGCTGGCTCAGCTCGGGCAGCTGCGCCGCGAGCGGATCGGCCTCCCCCGCCGTGGTGCGTCCGTTCTGCCGGGCGCTGAGCCGTCTGGCCCGCTCGAGCACCTGCTCGTCGAAGCGCCCTCCGTCGCGGCGTCGCAGATCGGGATTGTCCAGCACCTGCCCGGCGGCGGCCTCCTGCAGCTCGCCCAGCAGCAGCGAGAGCTCCCGCTGCGCGGTCTCCTCATCGGTCCCGCGGATGCCGAGCACCCGGATCAGCAGCGGAAGGGTGCCGCCCTGGGCGACCAGCGTCACCAGTGCGACGACGAACGCGAGCAGGATGAGCTGGGAGCGGTACGGGAAATCGACCGGCAGCGACTGCGCGGCGGCGAGCGTGACCACGCCGCGCATCCCCGACCAGGCGATCACCGCCCCGCCCCGCCAGCCCAGCCCGTTGCCGGCGTAGAAGCGGGCATCGGCGTGGTGCCGCTGGAGCCAGCGCTCGATGCGGGCGCCCTGCGGGTTCTGCTGGAAGTGCTCATCGGCCGAGACCTGGTCGAGCACCTCCTGGAAGCGGCGCGCCTTCTCCTCGTGGCCGGCGCGGCGGCTCCGCGCGGTGAGCACCACCGGCACCACGAACACGGCCCGGATCACGCCGAGGGCCGCGACCATCGCCACGCCGATCCAGATCGGGTCGACCACGGAGAGTCCGGCGCCCTGGACATCGGCGACCAGGGTGCGCAGCTGCAGGCCCATCAGCAGGAACACGCCGTTCTCGAGCAGCAGCTGGATGGTGAGCCAGTTGATCCGCTCCGCGGTGCGGTCCTGCACGCTCAGGCGCCGCACGCCGCCGGTGCCGGTCACCAGCCCCGCCGCGACCACCGCCAGCACCCCGGAGGCGCCGGCGCTCTCGGCGGGCAGGAACGCCAGGAACGGCACCACGAAGGAGATCGCGGTGGTCAGGGCCGGCTGGTCGATGCGGGAGCGGAGGGCCACGGCGAGCAGCCCCACGGCCGCGCCGATCAGCACGGCCACCGCGACCGCATAGGCGAAATCACCGGCCGCCTGCCAGAACGAGAACGCCCCGGCGGTCGCGGCGACCGCGGTGCGCAGCAGCACCAGGGCGGTGGCGTCGTTGACCAGCCCCTCCCCCTCGAGGATCGTCAGCAGCCGCGGCGGCAGGCCGAGCCGCTTGCCGATCGAGGTGGCGGCGACCGCATCCGGCGGGCTGATGACCGCGCCGACGGCGACCGCGGCGGCCAGGCCCAGATCCGGGAAGATCCACCACAGCAGCGCACCGGTGCCGAAGGCGGAGACCAGCACCAGCACCACGGACAGGGCGCCGATGGTGCGCAGGTCGCGCCGGAAGTCGACGGCCGGCATGTTCACCGCGGCGGAGTAGAGCAGCGGCGGCAGCACGCCGGCGAGTATCAGCTCGGGGTGCGGGGCCAGCGGTGGCAGGCCGGGCAGGAAGCTCAGCCCCAGCCCGAGCACCACGAGGGCGATCGGGGTGGCGACCCCGAACTTCGGTGCCAGGTACGAGGCCGCGACGATCAGCAGCACGCCGACGACGGCGACGAGCTCCAGCTGCTCCACTCCCATGCACGGATCCTAGAACGCGCGCCGCCAGAACTCCGTGGCCGTTCGTGACGTGATGGGCGACACTGGGGGGTGCCCGGACCGGGGCGAGGCCCCCGGGCTCCGCCCCGCACCGAGGCGCGGCGGAGCACGGAGCACGCCGAAGGAGGTGGCGATGGCACAGGTCAAGGTCTACAACCTCGGATACGACCCGGAGACCGGGGTCGGCGAGCTGCTGCACACCACCACCGTGCGCCATGCCCTGGGGATGATCCGCCGGGAGGTCGCCGATCCGGTGGAGATGACGATCATCGAGGACCGCATCGTCCCAACCGTGCTCGAGCTGACCCGCGAGCTGAGCGGGGCGTGGGTGGAGGGCGCGGGCCGGCGCTCGGTGGGCTTCTCCTACCGGGCGGTCCATGAACGGGACCACTGGACCTGCGCCTACTGCGGCCGCAGCGTCTCCAAGACCCCGCCGTGCGAGGCGCTGCTGGCGACGGTCGATCACATCCTGCCCGCCTCCCGGGGCGGCTGCTCCTCGTGGACGAACCTCGTCTCGGCCTGCAAGGAGTGCAACAACCGCAAGGCGGATCGCACTCCCGAGGAGGCCGGGATGCCGCTGCGCGTGGACCCCTATGACCCGGCGTGCTCCTACCGGGTGGGCGGCTTCGCGGAGCGGCTGCCCGTGCTGCTCAGCAGCTGAGTGCGCGCGAGCGCACGGGCGCAACGTGACGATCACCGCACCCCAGGTGAACAGCAGATATCTCATCTATGAGTTACGGTCACGACATGACTGAGAACGAGGACTACCTGTCGCGCATCGGCACCCTGATCCGGGACGCCCGCCAGCACTCCGGCCTCACCCAGGCCCAGCTCGCCTCCGAGCTCGGCACGAGCCAGAGCGCGGTGAACCGCATCGAGAAGGGGCAGCAGAACCTCACTCTGGAGACCCTCTCGAAGATCGGCTCCGCGCTCGATTCCGAGCTGGTGGGGCTGGGCACCTCCGGCCCGAGCCATCTGCGGGTGCACGGCGAGACCACCCTGTCGGGCTCGATCGATGTGAAGTCCTCGAAGAACGCGGGCGTCGCGCTGCTGTGCGCCTCCCTGCTGAACACCGGCACCACCGTGCTGCGCAAGGTGGCGCGCATCGAGGAGGTCAACCGGCTGCTCGAGGTGCTCACCTCGATCGGGGTGAAGGCCACCTGGCTCAACGAGCAGAACGACCTCGAGCTGAAGGTCCCCGCCACCCTCGACCTCTCCTCGATCGATGCCGGCGCCGCCCGCCGCACCCGGTCGATCATCATGTTCCTGGGCCCGCTCCTCCACCGCGCCGGGACGTTCCAGCTCCCCTACGCCGGCGGCTGTGACCTGGGCACCCGCACCGTCGAGCCGCACATGACCGCGCTGCGGCACTTCGGCCTCGACGTGGTCGCGACCGACCAAAACTACCAGGCCACCACCTCCCCGGTCGACGGCTCCCGGCGCCCCATCGTGCTCACCGAGCGCGGCGACACCGTCACCGAGAACGCGCTCCTGGCCGCGGCGCTGTACGACGGCGAGACCGTGATCCGCAACGCGAGCCCCAACTACATGGTCCAGGACCTGTGCTTCTTCCTCGAGAAGCTCGGGGTCGCGATCGACGGGATCGGCACCACCACGCTGCGCGTGCACGGGAAGACCTCCATCGCCACCGACGTCGACTACGCCCCCAGCGAGGACCCGATCGAGGCGATGAGCCTCATCTCCGCCGCGATCGTGACCCGCTCGAGCATCACGGTGCGCCGCGTCCCGATCGAGTTCATGGAGATCGAGCTCGCGCTGCTGGAGGAGATGGGGCTGCGCTACGACCGCTCCGAGGAGTACATGGCGGAGAACGGCAAGACCCGCCTGGTGGACATCACCACCCACCCCTCCGACCTCCGCGCCCCGATCGACAAGATCCACCCCATGCCCTTCCCCGGCCTGAACATCGACAACCTGCCCTTCTTCGCCGTGATCGCCGCGACCGCGGAGGGCCAGACGATGCTGCACGACTGGGTCTACGAGAACCGGGCCATCTACCTCACCGAGCTCACCAAGCTCGGCGCCAACGTGAAGCTCATGGACCCGCACCGCGTGCTCATCGAGGGGCCGACGCGCTGGAGCGGCGCGGAGCTGGTGTGCCCGCCGGCGCTGCGCCCGGCCGTGGTGATCCTGCTGGCGATGCTCGCCGGGAAGGGCACCTCGGTGCTGCGCAACGTGTACGTGATCAATCGCGGCTACGAGGATCTCGCCGCCCGGCTGAACAAGCTCGGCGCGCGCATCGAGACCTTCCGCGACATCTGATCCTCGCCGTCTGCGAGGTCGGTGATCTCGGAGTCACGGACGCCTCGGCGGGCTCCGTCCGGGCTGTGCGAGCCTGGACGGAGGACCGCCGCGGGAGCCGGGCGGAGGAGCGCGCGGCGCCGGCGAGCGGCGCGGCGAGACGACTGCGGTGAGCGAGGAGCGGTGTGAGCGATACCGACCCCCTGCTCGTGCTCGCCATGGCGGCCAGCACCTTCGTGGGCGCTCTCGCCCAGCGCTCGACCGGGATGGGCTTCGCCCTGCTCTCCGCGCCGTTCCTCGTGCTGGTCCTCGGGCCGCTGCAGGGGATCCTCGTGGTCAACGCCGCCTCCTGCGTGGCCAGCGCGCTGATCCTCGTGCAGGTGTGGCGGGACATCGAATGGTCGCGAGCCGCGGTGCTGGTGCCGATGGGCGCGCTCGGCGTGATCCCCGGGGCGGTCGCCGTGGCCCTGCTGCCGGAGGCGCCGCTGACCATCGTGGTGAGCCTGCTGGTGATCCTCGGCCTGACCGCGACCCTCCTGATGCGCGACCGCACCGTGCCGCCCTCGCTCGGGCTCGGCGCGATGGGCGGCTTCGCCTCCGGCTTCATGAACGTCACCGCGGGGGTGGGCGGCCCCGGTGTGGTCGTCTACGCCCGCGCCACCGGCTGGGCGCACCACCGCTTCGCCGCCACCGTGCAGCTGCACGGCCTCGTGCTGAGCATCGTCTCGCTCCTGGCGAAGCGGGAGCTGCCCTCCCTCGAGCCGACCGGATGGGCGGCGCTCCTCCTCGCCCTCGTGCTGGGGCTCGTGGCCGGTGACCAGCTCGCACGGCGCGTGGACGGCTCCTCGCTGATGCGCTCGGTGATGGTCATCGCGATGACGGGCGGGATCCTCGCCCTCGCCCGGGGCGTGCTGGCGATCCTGTGAGGGGCGAGGCTGCACCGCAGCGCCCGGAGGTCGCTACGATCAGGCAATGACCAGCCAGGAGAACGCCCCGGAGGCCGTGATCGGTCGCGCCGGCTCGTACGAGAAGGGCGTCGCGCGGCGTCAGGAGATCCTGGACCGGGCGATCGAGGTGTTCCGCGAGCGCGGGGCCGGCGGCACGTCGCTGCGCTCGATCGCCCAGTCGATCGGGGTCTCCCATGCGGCGCTGCTGCACTACTTCGACTCCCGCGAACAGCTGCTCGTGGCCGTGTACGAGCGCGCCGAGGGGCAGCGCGACACCTCCGGGGATGCGGCCGAGTCCGCCCTGGACGTCCTGGTCAAGGCCGCGATGATCAACGTCGGGGTGCCGGGCATGGTCGAGCTGTACACGAGCCTCGTCGCCGCCTCGCTCGCCGCCGAGGGGACGCCCTCGAACGAGTTCTTCAGCGCCCGCTTCGCCCGCATCCGGGACGAGCTCACCCAGCGGCTGACGGCGGAGCAGGCCGCCGGCCGGCTGCGAGGGGACGTCGAGCCCGCCGATATGGCGGCCCTGCTCATCGCGGCCTCCGACGGTCTGCAGATCCAGTGGCTGCTCGAGCCCTCCGTCCAGCTCGAGCGCACCCTGGAGACCTTCTCGATCCTGCTGGCGCCTACTTCTTGAGGCTCCCGCGCAGATCGGGCACGTCCGCCAGCAGGCGGCGGGTGTACTCGCCCTGGGGGGCGAAGATGACCTCCTCGGTGGTGCCGCGCTCGACCACCTTCCCCCGCTCCATCACCGCCACGCGGTCCGCGAGGTAGCAGGCCTGCCCGATGTCGTGCGTGATGAACAGGACCGTCAGCCCCAGCTCGTTGCGCAGGTCGTGCAGGACGTTGAGCACGTTCACGCGCAGGGTCGCGTCGAGCATGCTGGTGGCCTCGTCGGCCAGCAGCACCTTGGGCCGCATCATGAGGGCCCGGGCCACCATGACCCGCTGCCGCTGCCCGCCCGAGAGCTGGTGAGGGAACTTGCCGAGGGTATCGCGGGGCGTCATGTCGACGTAGCCCAGGCACTCCTCGATCAGCGCGTCGGCCTCGTCCTTCGGGACCTGCGCGAGGGCGAGGCTGCGCCGCAGCAGGGACCCGACGGTGAAGAACTGGTTGAAGGAGGCGAAGGGGTCCTGGAAGACGGCCTGCACCTCCGACCAGTACTCGCGCAGCCCGCGCCCCGACAGCGAGGTGACGTCCTGCCCGCGGAAGGTGATCGTCCCCGAGGTCACGGGCATCAGCCGCAGCAGCATCCGCGCGAGCGTGGACTTGCCCGAGCCGGACTCCCCCACCACGGCCAGGACGCTCGCCTCGGGGAACTCGAGGCTGACGTCGTCGACCGCGACGATGGTGCTCCCCGCGACGGAGAACTCCTTGGTCACGTTCCGGCAGGACAGCAGGATCTCCCCGTCCGCGCGGCTGTGGGTGATCATCTCCGGGGTCGGCGACTGGCTCATCGCGTGCCCACCTCCTCGTCTCTGGTCGGGGCGTCCTGCCCCGTGGTGCCGCGTCCCGAGGGGTCGTGCCCCGGGGTCTCCCGGCCGGCGGTCCCCTCCGCGCGGCGGCGCGCCCTGCCCCGCCGTCTCGTCTCCTCGCTCGGGTCGAGCACGGAGGACAGCAGCGTGCGGGTGTAGTCGTGCTGGGGCTCCTCGACCAGCTGACGGGTGGGGCCTGTCTCCACGATCCGGCCCGCGTTCATGATCGCCAGCTGGTCGGAGACCTGGGAGAGGACCGGCAGGTCATGGGTCACGAACACCACCCCGGACATGATCCGCTGCTCGACCATCGCCAGCAGCATCTCCACGAGCATGCGCTGGCTGGAGACGTCCAGGGCCGAGGTCGGCTCGTCGGCGATGAGAAGGCGCGGGTTCTGCAGCGTCGAGATCACGGTGATCATGCGCTGCTTCATGCCGCCGGAGAGCTGGTGGGCGTACGAGTCGAGCACCCGCACCGGCATCTCCAGCATCTTCAGGCGATCCCGGGCGAGGTCCAGCGCCTCGTCCGGGGAGAAGCGGCGGTCGTGCGCGCGCATCACGTCGACGACGAGGTTGCGGATCCGCAGCGTGGGGCTGATGGAGTTCATCGCCCCCTGGGGCAGCATCGAGACCGTGCGCCCCCGGTAGGGCCGGTGGCGTGCGAGGTCGGCGACCGAGAGCGTGGACAGGTCGATGCTCTCGCCGTCGATCTCCAGGGTGCCCGAGAGGATGTACAGCGGCGGGGTCGCGATCATCGCCAGGGCGTTGCCCAGCGTGGTCTTCCCGCAGCCGGACTCCCCGGCCAGCCCGAGGATCTCCCCGTCGCGCAGCTCGAGGGAGACCCCGTCGACGGCGGTGAAATCCTTCTCCCCGCCTCCGTAGACGCAGCGGATGTTGGTGGCGCGGGCGAGGAGCCCGCCCTCGGCGGGTGCGGGCGGCGTGCCGTGCGGCGTGCTCATGCGTGCTCACCTGCTCTCGTGGGTTCGGGGGCGTCGGCCGGGAAGGGCTGCTCGGCCAGCAGCCGCGCCTCCTCGGCCCGGCGTGCCGCGGCCTGTTTCATCTGTTTGCGCTTGCCGCGCCGGAGGCGCGGGTTGAACACCTCGTCGAGGCTGGCCTGCAGCAGCAGGAAGCCGAAGGAGACCAGGGTGAGCACGATCGTCGGCGGCAGGAACGCCCACCAGGCACCGCTCGCGACGGCCTGGAAGGCCAGCGCCCAGTGGAGCTGGGTGCCCAGGGAGTCGGCGCCCGAGGGGCCCAGGCCCAGCATGGACAGCGCCGCCTCCGCGAGGATCGCCCCGGCCACCTGCAGCACGAAGGCCATCACGGTGTAGGACAGGATGTACGGCAGCACGTCCTTGAGCAGGATCGCGGGCAGCCGCGCCCCGGAGAGCCGGGCCACGTCGATGTGCTCGCGGGTGGCGACCGAGGAGGCCTGGGCGCGCACGGCGCGTGCCGTCCACGGCCAGGAGGTGATGCCGATGACGATCGCGAGCGACCAGATGCTGCTCTGCGGCAGCGAGATCGAGATGAGGATCAGCACGATGATCGAGGGGATCGCGAGCACCACGTTCGTGATGCCCATGAGCAGCTCCTCGAACCAGCCGCCCACATAGCCGGAGAGCAGGCCGATGAGCACGCCGATGGTGGTGGCGACGATCCCGGCGACCAGGCCGATGATGAGCGAGGTGCGGGTACCGGCCATCAGCACGGCGACGACGTCGTGGCCGAAGTTGTCCGTGCCCAGGAGCAGGCCGTCGCCCGGGGCGTCGTACAGCGAGCCCACCTTCTCCGAGGAGCTGGTGGGGTACACCAGCCCGGCGAGGCCGAGGAGCACGATCCCGGCCACGAGGACCAGCGCGATCCAGAACCTGCTGGAGAAGTTGAAGGAGCGGAACGGATTGCTGCGCGGAGCGGCCTTCTCGTCCGTGACGGGTGCGTTCGGGGTGCTCATGTCACTTCTCCCCCGCCTTGGCCGCGCGGATGCGCGGGTCGATGACGCCGTAGGCGATCTCCACCAGGAAGTTCGCCACCAGCACGGCGAGGGTGATGATGAGCGTGACGGCCTGGATGACCGGGTAGTCGTTCTGCGTGATCGCGGCGAACAGCAGCGTTCCCACTCCCGGATAGTTGAACACCAGCTCGGTGATCAGCGCGCCGCCCACGAGGGTGCCGATCGCGAGGGCGAGGCCGGTGATCTGCGGGAGCATCGCGTTGCGGAAGATGTACTGGGTGATGCGCCCGTCCCGGATGCCCATGGCCCGGGCGTAGTTGACGTAGTCGCCGCCGAGCTCGTAGATGGCCATGGAGCGCATGCCCACGGCCTGCCCGCCGATGAACACGACCACGAGGGAGAGGAAGGGCAGCCAGTAGTAGCTCACCGCGTCCCAGAGGAAGGCCGCGGAGAACTCCGGGGTCAGCCCCAGCGAGTACGCACCGCCCACGGGGAAGACACCGGCCACGACGGCCATGCCGTACAGCAGCAGGATCGACAGGCAGTAGTACGGCATCGCCGAGAGGAACAGGGCGCTGGTGAAGACGCTGCGGTCCCAGTTCCCGCCGCGGAAGGCGGCGATCGCCCCCACGACGTTGCCGAGGATCCAGCCGATGAGCACGGCGGGCAGCTGCACGGCGATCGACCAGGGCAGCGCCTGGCCCACCAGCTCGTTGACGGAGGCGGGGTAGTTCGCGAACGAGGTCCCCAGGTCGCCGGTGAACACCTTGCTGAGGTAGGTGAGGAACTGCTGCCACAGCGGGGCGTCGAGGCCGAACTCGGCGACGAAGCCCTCGTAGATCTGCTTCTGCTGCTCCCCGGTGACCGCGCCGCCGCGGGCGAGGTTGGAGACGATGACGTCGACGGGGTTGCCCGGGACGAGCCGGGGCAGCAGGAAGTTCAGGCTCACTGCTGCCACCAGCGCGACCAGGTACCAGCCCGTCTTCCGGGCGATGTAGCGGCCGAGGGTCACGGGACGCTCAGCCCCCGATCTTCTTCAGCGTGAAGATCCACTCGTTCCCCGCGCCGCGGAACATCGGCGGCGCGTAGTCGTTGTCCTCGGCGGGCCAGTTGGACCAGTTCGTGGCGTTGAACTCGAAGAACTCGTCCGGGCGGTACATGAGCGGGAAGGCGGGCACCTCGGCGCGGTAGAGGTCGTCGAGCGCCGTGAGGGCCTCCTTCTTCGCGTCGTCGTCGGAGGCTGCGGCGGCCGCCTCCAGCAGGTCGTTCACCTCGCCGTTCTCCCAGCGCCCGTAGTTGCGGTAGGCGGTCTGTCCCAGCGGCGCCATCTCGACGTTGCTCATGACGTCGCTGAACCGCTGCCACGGGGTCGAGGGACCGGTGCCTGCCACGTACCAGCAGGCCATGTCGAAGTCGCCGTTCTGGATCGCGGACTGGGTCTGGGCCTGCTGGGGGAAGTTGGTGACGGCGTCGACCCCGATCGCCTGGAGGTTGGTCGCCATGATCTCGAGCGCCGCGTTCCAGTCGGTCCAGCCCTGCGGGGTGATGAGCTTCCACGGGCCGAGCTTCTGGCCGTCCTTGGCGTAGATGCCGTCCTCGCCCTTGGCGTAGCCGGCCTCCTCCAGCAGCGATTCGGCCTTCTCCGCGTCGTAGATCCACCCGTCGGATTCGGCCTTGCCGCGGTCCAGCCACTGGTCCTCGGCGCCGTCGGGGATGATCAGCGAGGCGAGCACCTGGGAGGAGTAGCCGCTCATCGCGGTCTCGGCGATCGAGGCGTAGTCCACGGCGTGGGCGAGGGCGCGGCGCACGGCGGGGTCGTCGAGCCCCGGCAGGGTGGTGTTGATGAGCAGCATCGGCATCGAGCCGGGGCTGTAGTAGGGCTTGTCCCGCAGGTAGGTGCCCACAGGCTTGCCCGACTCCCACATCTTCCAGATCTGCGGGACGAACTGCTGCATGACGTCCAGCTCGCCGTTCTGGAACTTGAGGTTGCCGTCCTCGTTGGACTTGAAGATGGGATGGATGATCGTGCTCATCGCGGGCAGGCCGCCGTAGAAGTCCTTGCCCCAGTAGTCCTCGTAGCGCGTGAGGATGATCTGCGTCTGGTCCGCGAGATCGAGGGTGAAGGGCCCGGTGCCCATTGCCTCGGTCGTCTCCCAGCCGGCGATCTTGTTCCCGGTCTCCTCGGCGACCTTCTCGAAGACGGCCTTCGGCACGATGAACTGGGTGGCGATCGAGTTCAGCACGGCGCCGACGTTCTTGCGCTCCTGAGTGACCGCGATGTTGATCGTGCTGCCCTCGGCGGTCATCTCGTCGACCTCGGTCCAGAACGCCGCGACGCCCAGGCCCGGGTCGATCTTGCCGAGCTCGAAGGTGTACAGCACGTCGTCGACCGTGAAGTCGCTGCCGTCGTGCCAGGTGACCCCGTCCTGGAGGGTCAGGGAGATGGATTCGCTGCCGGTCACCTCGTAGCTCGCGGCCAGGCCGGGCAGCAGCTCGCCGGTGACGATGTCGAAGCGCAGCAGGGTCTCGTAGACGTACTGGGCGACATTCGCGGCCGCCGGCCAGGCGGGCGAGCCGGCGAAGGTGTTGAAGTTCGTGGGCGGGCTCCACTGGAAGCCGGCGATGAAGAGCTGATCGGCGGCGTCGCCCTTGCGCCCGGGACCGGCCTTGCCGTTGTTTCCCACGCCCACGAGCTCGGTGCCGCCGTCACCGCCTCCGCCTCCGCTGGCGCCGCCGGTGGCACCGCCGCAGGCCGCGAGGGCGGCGGCGCCGCCGACCATGCCGGTGCCGGCGAGGAATCGACGGCGCGTGGCGCCGCCGGGGATCTGAGGTGCTGCGGAGTCGGACATGATGAGACCTGCCTCTCATGATGCGCTCCGGTGCACGGAGCGTCGGGTCACCGTTGACCCGTGCAGGAATTGAACCCCGCGGCGACGGAAAACCTCCACTGGTAGGCGTCACGGTCGCATAACGATTGTGAGGTACGTCTCCTAGTGCTGCAGGGAGAGGGACGAAAGCCCCGGGAACTGCGCGCCCGCGCGGTGCCGGGCGCGCGCCACGATCTGTTTCGCGGCGACGTCCGCCCCGGCGAGCAGGGGTGAGGGCACCCCTGGTGTCGCGCCGATCGCTGAGCCGGGCTGCGTCGAGGCCGCGGGGATGCCGAGCACCACGACGGACTCGTCGACGGTGCCGTCCTCGGCGATGAGGTTGTGGCCGGCGAGCACCTCCTCGCCGAGCTCGGCGCGGGTGGCCTCCAGGGAGTGGGTCTGCACCCCGTCGACGGTGTGGATGCGGGCGCGCCCGCTGTCCAGCAGCGCACGCAGCAGCGGATCATCGGTCTGCGGGATCCTGCCCTTGGACATCCGGGTTTCGAGCAGCACGGAGGCGGTGACCACGCCTCCGGTGATCGGCGAGGCGGCGCGGAACCGTCCGGCGCTCGCATCGGCCTCGATCACCATCTCCGGGCCGAGCAGGGAGACGACCCCCGCCTCGAGCAGGGCGAGGAAGAGCCGCACTCGATCCGCGGGCGGACCGGAGGCGAGGGCGAGGGAGTCGCCGTCGAACCAGCCGAGCACATCGCGGGCGAGCGACCGCCCGGTGAACACGCCCAGGCCGGTGAGCCGGCCCACGCGGCGCCGGAGCGCGCCCATGGCGCCGTTGACCGCTGCGCGGGGGTGGTGCCATGGGTCGGAGAGCGAGCCCAGCTCGTCGGCGATCAGGCGCCGCACCATGCCGTCCCAGGCCTGCGGGGAGACGGGCTCGCCGCGGGTGGGGCGGTGCAGCTCCTCGAGCGTCCAGCGCCAGCGCGGCGCGGTGATCGAGGCGTCGAGCACGGCGTCGACCTGCTCGGCCGTCTCCGCGGCGTCGAGCGCGGGCAGCCAGTCGCCGCGGATCGCCGCGGGCTCCCGCTCGGTGAGGGCCTCGAGGTAGACGCGGGCGAACTCGCGGGCGAGCACCGGCCACACCTCGGCGCCGAAGTCCACGTCCGTGCGCTGCTCGAACGCGGAGAACCAGTCATCGCTCGCCCAGGCGGGGCTGAAGGGCCGCACGGAGCGGCCGCCCTCGGGCTTGGAGCGGTAGGGGACCCCGCGCCGGGAACCGACCACGAGCTGCGGTTCACGGCCGCTGGGCCGGTAGCGCAGCCGGCCGTGCGGGTCTCCCGGGACAGGCTCGACTGCGCCTCCCCAGTCGGCCACGAGCTGGCCGATCACGTCGAAGAAGTTCGCGCCGAGGCCGCGCACCAGCACCGTCTCCCCCGGCGGCAGGCCGACGTAGTCGCGTTCGGCGGGCATCCCGGGCTCGGCGTACCGCAGGTCGAAGCGCTCGGCGAACTCGATCAGCGCCGTGACCTCGCCGCCGCGCTCGGACTGCACCATCCCCTGGGCGAGCACCACCGTGGGGGCGACGAGCCTCCGGCCGTCCTCGAGCACCACCGCGGTCTCCTCCCCCGCCGGGGCGAGGTCCACGGCGCGGGCCACGACCTCGAGGACCTCGATGGCCCCGCCCGCGATCGCGGCATCCAGCTGGTCGCGGAAGTACACGCCCTGGAGCCGGCGGGTGGGGAAGTCGGCGCCGGTGAGCTCGGCCGCCTCCTCGAGCACCCACTCGCCGGCCGGGTGCCCGCCGTCGGCGCGGATCCTCCGAGCCCAGTCCACGAGGTCCGGCCCGGGGGCGTCGGGGCCGGTCATCGGGGTGGAGTCGTCGGGGTGGACGGTGGTGGCGTCGGCCTGGGTGTTGTTGAGGTACTGGGCCGGCTGGTCGATGAGCCAGGTGGCGCCGGAGCCGACGGCGAGGGCGTCGATGATCGCCAGGCGCACCGGGGAGGTGCCGGCGGAGGTGACACGGGCGGCGGTGCGCAGCGCGGTGGCCACGCCGCGGGGCCCGCCCCCGACGATGACGGCATCGAGATGGTCGGCGGCGGTCATCGGCCGGTCACGGACTCGAGTGCCGGCTGGGCCGGCGCGGTGCGGCGGCGGGGTGCAGAGGTCATGGGGTCCTCGAGGGCGGAGCGGGACGGAGGGGTCGGTCTCATGCGGCGTCGGGCAGTGAGGGATCGCCGAGGCTGAGCATCAGGCGGTTCGCCCAGGCGAAGAACGCGGCGGCGCACAGCAGGTCGGCGATCTCGGGGTCGGTGAGCCCCTGGGCGCGCAGCGGTGCGAGCGGCACGGCCGACGGGCGGGGCCGGGAGAGCTCGGCCGCGGCGGTGATGATCGCCGCCCAGCGCTCGTCCTGGCCCGCGCCGAGCGGCGACAGCTCGGCGGCGATCCAGTCCGCGTCGCGCTCGAGCGGGGCGGCGAGCAGCGCCTCGACCTCGGCCTCGCGCTTGGCGAGGGCGGCGGCCTTGCGGGCGTGGACCGAGGCGCAGTAGATGCAGTCGTTGACCTTGCTGGTCACGGCGGCGGCGAGCTCGCGCTCGGCCTTGGGCAGACCGTCGCGGGGCAGGAAGATCGCGTTGTCGAGCAGGCTGCGGGCCCTCGTCACCGACGGGGTGAGGGAGAGCATCCGGAAGTAGACGCTGTTCGCGCTGGACTTGGAGGCGAAGGAGTCGCGCTGCTCGTCGGTGAGCTCACCTTCCTCGGGCACGGCGATCCACGGCTCCCACTCGAGCTGCTCGCGGGTGAAGTGCGCGGGACGGATGCGGCCCGTGCGGGTGGTGCCGCCGTGCGCGGCGGCACGGTCGCGGGTGCGCGGGGTGCGGACGGGTGCGTCGGCGGCCGGGACCTCGAGGCCGCGCAGCGCGGCGAGCCCCGCCACGAGGCGCTGGAGGTAGCTCTCGAAGGAGACGAGCTGGCTGAGGAGCACGGCGGTGCGGGGGTCGTGTCCGGCGTCGGCCAGGCGCTCCTGATCGGCGAGGGTGACCAGCGCCGGGGAGAGGGAGAGCGCGTCCACGTGGTCGCGCAGGGCGGCCAGCGCAGGGTCCTCGGTGAGCGGGTCGGCGGCCAGCAGCGCGGCGGAGGCGCCCTGGGAGCGGTGCCACTCGGCGAGCGGGCCGCTGCCCTGCCATTCCGCGGAGACGGCGGCGAGCGCGTGCAGCACGGCGGCGGGCAGCGGCTGCGGTGCGCGGTAGAGCGCGTCGTAGGCGGCGCGGGTGTGGGTGAGCACGTCCGGGCGGAGCACGGCGCGCAGCTCACCGCCCTCGGGCGCGTCGGTGAGCAGCGCGGCGAGGATCTCGTGGGCGTCGACGGGGGCGGAGACGGCAGTCATACGCACATCTTAGGGACGACCAAAGCGCGCCCGGCCTGCGGGGACGTGTGCCTCCGCTCACGTCGGCGCCTCATCACCCCATCACCTGGGGCGACAGGCGGCGCGGGGACGTCATCTTCTGTCATGTGCACTGTTCCGCGCCTCGGGGCAGCGGACTCCGTGACGACCCGAGAGGGCTGTTCAGCCCTCGAGCCAGCGGGGCTCGACGAGGGTGACGCGGGGGGTCGCGTCCTCGGTGCGCAGCAGGCGCACGAGCTCGGAGACCGCGAGCTCGCTCACCTCGGCGCGGCGCGGGTCGATCTGCGGGACGGGGGCCAGCAGGCCGCTGACGTCGGCGAGATCCTCGCCTCCCAGGGCGAGCAGGACGGTGCCCTCCTGCGCGAGCGCGCCGGAGGCCGCCATCGCGAACAGCACCTGGCGCACGCCGCCCAGACCGAAAAGGGCGGTGCGGGCGTGGGGAGCGGCCAGGCGCCGGGCGCGCGCGGGGACCTCGGCGAGCGGGCCGTCGTCGAGCACCACTGCGACCGGGATCTCCTCGGCCGCGTCCTCGACGCCGGCGAGGAAGCGGGAGACGTCGTTGCGGGAGCGCAGATGGTCGAGGGCGCCGAAGAGCAGCAGGTGCGCGCATCCCTCCTCGTGGGCGCGCTCGAGCACCATTCGGCCGAGCATCTCGAAGTCGAGGTCGATGACGGAGCCGTGGGGGAACTCTTCGGGTTTGCCGATCGTCACGAACGGCAGCCCGGAGGCGAGGACCGGGGCGATGCGCTCGTCGTGGCGGTCCACCTCCATGAGGATCAGCGCCTCGCACACGCCGGTGCGCACCACGCGCCGGATCCCGTCGGCCCCCTCCTGCGCGGTCACCAGCAGGATGTCGTAGCCGTGGCGGCGCGCCTCGCGGGCGATCGTGCGGACGAACACCATGAGCACGCCGTCGTCGCCGTCGGCCTCGGGGACCATGAGGCCGATGACCCCGCTGCGCCGGGAGCGCAGCGTGCGGGCACCGGAGTTGGGGTGGTAGCCGAGCTCGAGGATCGCCGCCTCGACGCGCCGGCGCGTGGCCTCGGAGATGGGGCGGGAGCCGGTGAGCACGTAGCTCACGGTCGACTGGGAGACCCCGGCGAGGCGGGCGACGTCCTGGCTCGTCGGCGGCTTCTGCCGCCCCGCCCTGTCCTCCGCCATCTCCCGCCCTCCCCGGCGCGCCGTCACCCCGTGGTGAGTCCGGAGGCTCCAGTCTTCCATGCCTCGAGAGCTCCGCTGCGGCCGTCGGCGCGGTCCAGCGCACGGGCTCCGGCAAGGGCCCCGTCGAGCAGATCCGCGAGCTGCACCCTCGCACCGGTCCCGGCCGAGCGCACGGCGGCCTCGACGATCGCCTGGGTCCACACGTTCGCGTGCACCTCGGACTCCGGGGCCTGGCCGCCGCGCAGCGCGGCGCAGAATGTCGCGAGGGAGGCGTCGAGCTCCCAGCGGTCCTCGGAGCCGGGCGTGCGGCCGGCGCGCTCCGGGCCCTCAGCGGGGTGCGCGGTGGGCGGGCTCTCGCCGTCCCAGAGCACGCTGCCGTGCTCGCAGCTGAGCCGCCACTCGCCGTTCCAGCTGGTCTCCGCTCCCGGCGAGCACCAGGAGCCGGAGAAGGTGTGCACCGCCCCCGAGTCGTAGGTGATCGTCACGGTCGCGGCGGCATCCCCGGCGTACCAGCTCCAGGAGGGGTTGTAGGAGGTGGCGGTGACGGAGACGGGCGCGCCCTCGACGAGCACCCGGCCGGCGTCGAAGGCATGGATCGCCATGTCGACGATCAGGGGCTGGTCCATCTCCTCGCGGAAACCGCCGAAGCGGGGCGCTTTGAGGAAGCGGGTGTCCACGATCCCGGCGCCGCCGAGCTCGTCGGCCAGCCGTCGCGCCTCGTGCAGGTGGGGGTTGTTGCGGCGGGACTGGGAGACCATGAACAGCTGCCCGGTGGTCTCGGCGTGACCGGCCAGGGAGACGGCCTCGGCGAGTGTCGCGGCGCAGGGCTTCTCGCCGAGCACCGGGTAGCCGGCGTGGAGGGCATCGGCGGTGACGGTGTGGTGGGCGGCGGGGATGGTCACGTCGATGATCGCCTCGGCGCCGGCGCGGCGGGCGACCTCGAGCATGTCGGTGCCGGTGGCGATCCCGGCGCGCTCGCTCTCCGGGACCGTCTCCGCGACGGCGCGCTCGGCCGCGCCGTCGAGCAGGTCGGCGACGCCGACGAGGCGGGCCGCGTCGTTGCCGAGCACGGTGCCGATCCAGGCCCTGCCCATCCCGCCGGCGCCGACGACGACCACCGGCACCGGCGCCGCGGGCGCGTCGGGGGTGGCCGGGGTGGCGCTCATTCGCCCTTCCCCGCTGCCGCCGCGTCGCCCACGCCCTGCCCGGAGGCGCCGGTGGTGAACCACTCCGTCTCGTAGCGGTCGAGGAAGGGCACCTGGCGGTCGGCGACCGCCGGGCGGGCCCACTGCACCCCGTTGGCGATCACGCGGCGCACGTCGGTGTGCTGGTAGACGGGGTAGTCCTGGTCGCCGGGGCTGAAGTAGAAGATCTTGCCCTTGCCGCGGCGGAAGGTGCAGCCGGAGCGGAACACCTCTCCCCCGCTGAAGGAGGAGACGAACACGAGCTCATCGGGCACCGGGATGTCGAAGTGCTCCCCGTACATCTCCTGCTCGTCGATGATGATCGGGTGCGGCACGCCCTCGGCGATCGGGTGGGAGGGGTTCACCGTCCACACCAGCTCTCGATCGGCCTCGTTGCGCCAGCGCAGGGTGCAGGTGGTGCCCATGAGGCGCGTGAACGGCTTGGACCAGTGCCCCGAGTGCAGGACCACCAGGCCCATGCCGGCCAGGACGTGCTTCTGCACGCGCTCGGCGACCTCGTCGGAGACCTCCTCGTGCGCCATGTGCCCCCACCAGGTGAGCACGTCGGTGCGGGCCAGCACCTCCTCGCTGAGGCCGTGCTCGGGGTCGTCGAGCAGGGCGATGCGGGTGCTGACGCCCTCGCCGAGATGCTCGACGATGCCGTCGCGGATCGCGGCGTGCATGCCCTCGGGGTAGTGCTCGCGCACGCGCTGGTCGCGCTGCTCGTGGCGGTTCTCGCCCCAGACGGTGACGCGCAGGGGTGCGGTGGGAGTCGTCATGCGGTGCTGCCTTTCGCGGAGGAACGAGCATCGATTCGAATCGATGCCGATTTCGTCCATCCTCGCCCAGCCGGCCACCGCCCGCAAGGGTCACCACGCGGGTGCGGGCGGTTCACCGTCGCCGTGCGCTGCGACGGTGCTAGCGTGCCGGGGTGACCGACTCGGATTCCCGTTCCCCCGCCTCGTCCACCACCTCCGCTCCGGCGGCCCCTGGAGGAGGCACGATCGGCTTCGACCGCGAGCAGTACATCGAGCTGCAGTCGCGCCACATCCAGCACCGCCGCGACCAGATCGGCGGGAAGCTGTACCTGGAGATGGGCGGCAAGCTCTTCGACGACCACCATGCCTCGCGCGTGCTGCCGGGCTTCACTCCGGACAACAAGATCGCGATGCTGCACCGGCTCAGGGACGAGCTGGAGATCCTGGTGTGCCTGAACGCGAAGGACCTCGAGCGGCAGAAGGTGCGCGCGGATCTCGGCATCCCCTACGAGGACGACGTGCTGCGGCTGATCGACGTGTTCCGCGAGCACGGCTTCCTGGTGGAGAACGTGGTGCTCACCCAGCTGGAGGAGTCCAATCATGTGGCGCACGCCTTCATCGAGCGGCTCCAGCGGCTGGGGCTGAAGGTAGCCCGGCACACCGTGATCCCGGGCTACCCGCAGGACACCGCCCGGATCGTCTCCCCGCAGGGCTTCGGCGCGAACGAGTACACGCACACCACGCGCGACCTGATCGTGGTGACCGCGCCGGGGCCGGGCTCCGGCAAGCTCGCCACCTGCCTCTCGCAGATCTACCACGACCACCAGCGCGGGATCAGCTCCGGCTACGCGAAGTTCGAGACCTTCCCGATATGGAACCTTCCGCTCGAGCACCCGGTGAACCTCGCCTACGAATCGGCGACCGCGGATCTCGACGACCTGAACCTCATCGATCCGTTCCACCTCGCCGCCTACGGCAAACAGGTCACCAGCTACAACCGGGACGTGGAGGTCTTCCCGCTGCTGCGCACCCTGCTCGAGCGCCTGACCGGCGCATCGCCCTACTCCTCCCCCACCGACATGGGTGTGAACCTGGTCGGGGACTGCATCGTGGACGACGCGGTGTGCCGGGAGGCGTCACGGCAGGAGATCATCCGCCGCTACTACAAGGCGCTCGTGCACGAGCGGATCAACGACGAGGAGGACGTGGTCTCCCAGCGGATCGGGATGATCATGTCCAAGGCGAGCTGCGCGCCGGGCGACCGCGCCGTGGTGGAGCCGGCCCTCTCGGTCGAGGCGCGCACCGGGGAGCCGGGGGCCGCCATCCAGCTCGGCGACGGGACGATCGTGGCGGGCAAGACCTCCCCTCTGCTGGGCTGCTCAGCGGCGATGCTGCTCAACGCGCTGAAGCACCTGGCCGGTCTGGCGGATTCCGTGCAGCTGCTCTCCCCCACCTCGATCGAGCCGATCCAGACCCTGAAGACGGAGCATCTGGGATCGCGCAACCCGCGCCTGCACACCGACGAGGTGCTCATCGCGCTGTCGGTCTCCGCCTCGAGCGATGAGAACGCCCGGCGTGCCCTGGGCCAGCTGCGCAGCCTCGCCGGCTGCGACGTGCACACGACCACGATCCTGGGCACGGTCGACGAGGACATCTTCCGCAACCTGGGGATCTCGGTGACCTCCGAGCCGCGCTTCCTGCACAAGGCGCTCTACCACAAGCGCTGAGCCCTCCCCGGGCCGGCGCTCACCCCATCGCGTGCAGCGTGAGGGCGGCGAGGAAGCCGAGCGTCGCCAGCAGTCCCGAGTACAGCGAGTCCTCGGCGAACGCCTCGGGGATCATGGTGTCGGTGATCATGGCGAGGATCGCTCCTGCGGCCAGGGCGTTCACCGCGGCGAGGGTCCCGGGCGAGGCGCCGTCCAGCAGTGCGAAACCGGCCAGCGCCGCCAGCCCCGAGGCGAGGGCGATCGCGCCCCAGATCCCGAACACGTAGCCGGCGCCGCGCCCGGCCCGCTTCCATCCCGCGCTGCTCGAGAGACCCTCGGGGACGTTCGAGATGAACACGGCCGCGAACATGGGCACGCTGAGGCCGGGACCGCCCAGGACGCTGAGGCCCAGCACCATCGACTCGGGCACGCCGTCCAGCAGCGCACCGATGGCGATCGCTCCCCCGCTGCCGGAGTCCTCCTGCGCCGAGGGCTGCTGATCGCCGGAGCGCTTGCGGTGGCGGGCGCCCGATCGGGCGAGCAGGATGTTCAGCCCCACGTAGATGACGGCACCGGCGAGGAAGCCGCCGCTCGTGGCGAGCAGCCCGCCCTGGTCCATCGCCTCGGAGACCAGCTCGAGGGTGAGCGCCGAGATCAGCACGCCGGCGCCGAACGCCATGATCCCGGCGACAACCTTCGCGGGGACCTTCACGAACCAGGCGATCGCGCTGCCGAGCAGCAGGGCACCGCCGGCCACCAGGCCAGCGAGCAGGGCGATCATCCAGGGGGCCATGTCCACTCCTCACGGTCGGGGGTCGCTGTGAAGGAACGATAGCCCTCCGCCCGAGAATGCCGGGGCTCCCAGCCATCGACCGTCCTGACCACGCGTGCCGAGGACCCGCCCACGACCGCCCGCGCGGGGACGTCCCCGGTGACCGCCGCCGCGGCGGCGGTCACGGCGTGATCGGCGATCGAGGCCCCGGACAGGGCGCGAGGGGCACCGGATGTGGCGCGGTGCCCCTCGCGCGCTCTGCGACCGTCTCAGTCGTCGAGGTGCTCGACTGCGTAGTCGGCCTGCTCCTGGGTGAACTGGTCACCGTAGGGCGAGGACAGCTGGTCGCGGATCGCCTCCGGGGACATGTCCATCGTGTCCCGGTAGACGATCGCGGACTGGCGGGCGTTCTCGTTCCAGTCCGCCTCGATCGTGTCGATCGCGTGCTGCGCCTGCTCCTCGGTGAACTGCTCGCCGTGCTCGGAGGTGAGCTGCTCGAAGATGCCCTGCTTCGACATGTGCATGGTCTCGGAGTAGCTCTCCGCGGACTGCAGCGCGTTGTCGTTCCAGTCCGCGTCCAGGGTGTCGACCGCGTACTGCGCGGCCTCCTCGGAGAACTGGTCCCCGTACTCGGAGGTGAGCTGCTCGAAGATGCCCTGCTTCGACATGTGCATGAGATCGGAGTAGGTCTCGGCGCTCTTCAGTGCAGAGGCGTGGTCGGAGGGGACGTCGCCGTCGGCGCCGTCCTCCTCCGCAGGGGCCTCTGCCGGCTCCTCGTCGGCCTCCTCCTCGGCGGGAGCGTCCTCCGCAGCGGTCTCGTCCTCCGCCGCCTCCTCAGCAGGCGCGTCCTCGCTCGCCTCTGCGGCGTCGCTCGGCGTCTCCGCCGGCTCGGCGGCCGACGTCTCCTCGGAGGCAGCGGGATCGTCGTCGCCGACGCCGCTGAAGACCAGGGCCGAGCAGCCGCCGACCGCGAGCACGAGCAGGGCGAGGCAGCCGCATCCGGCCGCGATCAGACCTTTCTTCTTCCCGCTCCTGGCGGGAGCGGTCGGGGCGGGCACCTCACCGGGTGGGGCGCCGTGGGCAGGGCCTGAGAACTCGGGGCCGGAGGGGAGGTCCGAGGAGCTCGGATCCTGGGGAGAAGGGGGCATGCTCGTCACGCTGGACTCCATTCTGGGTACGGCACGCTGACCGTCGGGCACGGTGGTGCCGGGGCCGGTGCGGGGGTGAGGCGTGGGACGGGTGCGTCGGCCCGAAGAGTCGCGGTGACGCGTCGAGCTCCGGCGTCTCGACCACGGGAGGGGCGAGGGAGCTGCGCCGTTGTATGCCTGCTCCCGCAAGGTACCGACGGGCTGGGACATTCCAAGCTCGCCCACGCAGGATCCGTCCGCCTGCCAGCGCTCACAGGAGCGGAGCGCGAGCTCCTGCGTCCGCTCTCGCGACGCGTGGGTCACCTCGACCACCGGGAAGTTCAACCCGGCGTGCTCTACTCAGGAGATGAACCCCCGCTCCTCCACCCGCCGCTCGATGTCCCGCGCCGAGGCGCTCTCCTGGAACCCGAACTGGTCGGTCGGTGATATCCGCGTGATCGAGGAGAACCTCGACAGGCTCGCCGCGCGCACCTTCTTCCGCACGAGGTCGAACAGCACCGTCACCGCACAGGACGACTCGGGGCGCTCGATCATGTACCTCCACCCCGGATATGTGACGTTCCCCAAGGGCCTGGCACCCGAGGACCGCAAGGATCTCGAGTTGCACGGCTTCACCCTGTCCACCGCACAGTCGCGGGCCGCCTCCCGGGCGATGCCGGAGGAGACCCTCTCCTTCTGTCCGGGCTGCTTCTATGCCCTGCCCGCCACGGGCGTGTGCGACACCTGCGGCTGAGCAGGACCCGGCTCCGCTGGCGTCGCCGCTGTGCGGGCGCGGCGCAGCGGAGGCGAGGAGCACCGCTGTCGCCGCGCCGCTGCCAGCGCTTTCGGGACAGTGGCGGGGCCCCTCTTGACAAGCACCCGCTCCACCCTCCACTCTCTACGTCATACGATTAACTGATCGTTGATCGGACAGGACCGACGAGCTGAGGACGAGGAGCATCGCGATGGCGCAGCGCCCCACCATGCACGATGTCGCCGCGAAGGCCGGCGTGTCCCAGGCCGTCGTCTCGCTCGTGCTCGGCGGCCGCTACGCCGGCCGCGCCTCGGAGCGCACCGCGGAGCGGATCCGCGAGGCGGCCGACGCCCTCGGCTACCGCCGGAACCTCCAGGCGAAGACCCTGAAGACCGGCGTCGCGGAGATCATCGGCCTGGTCGGCGACGAGGTCGCCACCTCCCCCTTCTCGGGGCAGATGATCAAGGGGGCCCAGGACCTCGCCTGGGGGGAGGGCAACACCCTCATGACGGTCGACACCGGCGGCGATGCCGCCCTCGAGGCCGCCGCGATCGAGACCATGCTCTCCCACCAGGTGCGCGGGATCCTCTACACGGCGATGTATCACCGCGAACTCGAGGTGCCGAGCGCGGCCCTCGAGACCCGCGCCGTCACGCTCAATGCGCGCGATCTCACCGGGAGCACGCCGAGCGTCGTCCCCGACGAGGAGAAGGGCGGGTACGACGCGACCCGCCTCCTGCTCGAGGCGGGTCACACGCGCATCGGCATGATCAACATCCAGCCCGAGGAGGCGATCCCTGCGGCGCGCGACCGCCGCCGCGGGTACCAGCGCGCCCTGGCCGAGGCCGGCCTCCCCTCCAGCCCGGAGCTGATCATCGCCGGCGAGGGCATCCACCGCAGCGGCGACGAGGGGGCGCGCGCCCTGCTCGCGCTCGAGGAGCCGGTCACGGCGATCTTCTGCGGCAACGACCGGACGGCGCTGGGCGCCTACCAGGCGCTCGACGAGCTCGGCCTGCGCATCCCCGAGGACATCTCGATCGTCGGCTTCGACGACCAGGACGTGCTGCGGGACTTCTTCCACCCTCCCCTGACCACCGTGCAGCTGCCCTTCCTCGCCATGGGCGAGCAGGCCGCGGCGCTCGTCCTGGATCCTGCAGCCGCTGCGGAGACCCACATCATCCCCTGCCCCGTGATCCACCGCGGATCCGTCGCTCCCCCGAAAGGACGCTGAGGCATGACCACCGACACCGCCGTCGGCCCTGCACCATCGCAGGCCCCCGCACCGCCGGAGAAGGCGCCGAGGAACGCGCCTCGCCGCTCCCGGCTGCGACGCATCCTCCAGAGCTGGCAGTTATACGTACTACTCGCGCCGGCCGTCATCTACCTGATCGTGTTCAAGTACTGGCCGATGTACGGCGCGCAGATCGCGTTCCGCGAGTACAACCCGATCGACGGCTTCTTCTGGAGCCCCTGGGTGGGCCTGGAGCACTTCGAGACCTTCATCTCGAGCTTCCAGTTCGGGCGCATCGTCGCCAACACGCTGACGATCAACACCGTCGGCCTGCTGGTGGCGTTCCCGGTCCCGATCATCCTCGCGCTGATCGTCAACCAGCTGCCCAGCGAGCGCTTCAAGCGACTCACCCAGACGGTCCTCTACTCCCCGTCGTTCATCTCGGTGGTGGTCGTGGTCGGCATGATCCACCTGCTGTTCTCGCCGAGCTCGGGCCTCGTCAACCACATGATCTCCGCCTTCGGCGGCGAGCCCATCTTCTTCATGGGCACCCCCGAGTGGTTCCGGCCGCTCTACATCGGCTCGGACGTGTGGCAGAACGCCGGCTTCTCGATGATCATCTACCTCGCCGCGCTCACCGCGATCGATCCCTCGCTCCACGAGGCCGCGCGCATGGACGGCGCGAACCGCTTCCAGCGGATCCGCCACATCGACATCCCCGGGATCCTGCCGGTGATCACGATCCTGTTCATCCTCGCCGTGGGCAACATCTTCAACCTCGGCTTCGAGAAGGTCTACCTGATGCAGACGGACCTGAACCTGCCCACCTCCGAGGTCATCAACACCTACGTGTACAAGGTCGGCCTGCAGGGCGCCCAGTTCAGCTACTCGGCGGCCATCGGGCTGTTCAACTCCGTCCTGAACCTCCTCCTTCTGGTGACCTTCAACTGGGTCGCGAAGAAGGCCAACCAGTCGAGCCTGTGGTGATACCGATGACGACATCCACCCGCACCCTGCCCAGCAACCGCACGTTCAGGCCCCGGCCGCAGAACGTCGTGAACCGCGTCGCGGACCCCCTGTTCGTGATCATCACGTACGGGATCATCGCGCTCGCGATCCTGCTCATCGTCTACCCGCTGTACTTCATCGTGATCGCCTCGATCTCTGATCCGAACCTCGTCCAGCAGGGCAAGGTCGTCCTCTTCCCGCGCGGCGTCACGTTCGACGGCTATCTCACGATCTTCGGCACCTCGACCATCGTGCGGGGCTTCATGAACTCCGTGATGTACACCGCAGTGGGCACCTTCATCAGCGTCGCGATGATCCTCTTCGGCGCCTACGCCCTGGCCCGCAAGGACATGCCCGGCCGGAACGTGTTCATGATCCTGTTCGTGGTCACGATGTTCTTCGACGGCGGCATGATCGCCCGGTACCTCGTGGTCAAGGAGCTGGGCATGCTCGACACGATGTGGGCCGTGGTGCTCCCCGGGGCGGTGGGGGTGTGGAACCTCGTCATCGCCCGCACCTTCTTCGAGCAGAACCTCTCCCCCGAGCTGAGGGAGGCGGCGCAGCTGGACGGCGCCTCCGACTTCCGCTTCTTCTTCAGCATCGCCCTGCCGCTGTCGAAGCCGCTCATCGTGCTCATGGCGATGATCCACATCGTCGCGAACTGGAACGCCTTCTTCGACGCGATGATCTACCTCAGCGACGAGTCGAAGTACCCCCTCCAGCTCATCCTGCGCAATGTGCTCATCCAGTCCCAGGCCTCCGCCTCCGGGATGGACATGGCGTCGATGGACTCCACGGCCGCGGCGCAGAAGATGGGCGAGCTGCTGAAGTACTCGATGATCGTGGTCTCCACGATCCCGCTGCTCGTCGCGTTCCCGTTCCTGCAGCGCTACTTCATCAAGGGTGCGACCCTCGGCGCGCTGAAGAGCTGACCGTCCCCCGACGTCCCGATCCGAACCGTCATACGTACAACTGATCTGCAACCCGAGACGAAGGAGTCCCACCATGCTGTCCCGTCGCCAATTCACCCTCGGTGCCACCGCCCTCTCCCTCACCGCCGGCCTCGCGGCCTGCGGCCGCCCCTCCGCGACCGAGACGGAGGACAAGTCCTCCGACGTCGGCCTCACCGACTCCGGCCTCCCGGTCGTCACCGGTGACCTCACCCTCCGCTTCGGGGGCGGGAAATCCGCCCTCGCCCCCGACTACGAGTCGATGGAGCTGGTCAAGACCTGGACCGAGGATTCAGCCATCACCATCGACTGGGTCAACGAGCCGGACGAGGTCTGGGCCGAGAAGAAGAACCTCCTGATGGCCAGCGGCGAGCTGCCCGACGCCCTGTTCAACACGGGGCTCTCCGACGCCGAGATCGCGAAGTACGGCGCCAACGGCACGCTCGTCGCCCTCGAGGAGATGATCCCCGAGCACGCCCCCACCCTCCACGGCATCCTCGAGGAGCGCCCTGACATCCGCTCCGCGATCACCGCCTCGGACGGCCACATCTACTCGCTGCCCAGCGTCGAGGAGCTCGGACTCGTCGAATTCCCGAGCATGCTCTTCCTCAACACCGACTGGCTCGAGCAGCACGGCCTCGACATGCCGACCACGGTGGACGAGTACCACGAGACGCTGCTGGCCTTCAAGGAGGACGGCCCCTCGGGCGTCCTGCCCCTGTCCTTCATGGGGGCCGAGAACATCGCGGATCTCATCGCGGCGATCGGCGGCCAGGCCGACAACCCCGACCACCGCATCGTCCAGGACGGCAAGGTCCTGTTCACGGCGGACAAGGACGGCTTCGCCGACGCGATCGCCACCCTCCACACCTGGTACCGCGAGGGCCTCATCGACCAGGAATCCTTCGCCCAGGACTACGTCAAGTTCATCGCGAAGGGCAAGGCGGATCCGCAGACTCTCGGCTCCTTCTTCTTCTGGGAGATCACCGAGGTGGTCGGCTACGAGCGCGCCGATCAGTACCAGATCGTGCCGATCTTCCCCGGCCCCGACGGCGTGCAGCGGGCCTGCGTCGCCAACAACCAGGAGATCAACCGCGACGCCTTCGCGATCAGCCGCACCAACGAGTACGCCGCGGCGACGCTGCGCTGGGCCGACATGCTCTTCGACCCCGTCATGAGCGCGCAGGCGAACTGGGGTCCGCTCGGCATCGCCCAGGAGATGAACGACGACGGGATGCTCGAGCAGATCCCCGTCGCCGACGGCGAGAGCGAACAGGAGCGCCGCGTGAAGGTCGCCCCGGGCGGCCCGAAGATCATCACCGCGGAGGACTTCGAGACCGTCGTGCTGCCCGAGCCGCGCGCCGCCGAGCGCCAGGAGCAGATCGCCGAGTTCTACGAACCGCACCGTGCGAACGAGAAGTACCCGCCGGTGATGCTGTCGGTCGAGGAGCTGAACGAGATCAGCACCATCGAGGCCGACGTGAAGACCCTCGTGGACGAGAAGATCTCGACCTGGATCGTCAAGGGCGGCATCGAGGAGCAGTGGGACGGCTACGTCGCCCAGCTCGAATCGATCGGCCTGCCCGAGATGATCGAGGTCTACCAGACCGCCTACGACCGCTACATCGACAACGCCTGACCTGACCGTCACCCGATCCCGGGTGCGGCCGCTTCCCCGACGACAGAGAGATCATGACCCCCACCACGCTGTCCCCGTCCCGTGCCGACCTGTACCGTCCCCGGTTCCATCTGACACCGGAGTCGACCTGGATGAATGACCCCAACGGCCTCATCCGCCACGAGGGCCGCTGGCACGCCTTCTACCAGAACAATCCCCACGGCAGCCTGTGGGGCAACCTCTCCTGGGGCCACGCCGTCTCCGACGACCTCGCGACGTGGACCCACCTGCCGGTGGCGCTGCCCTGCTCGGAGCACGAGATGATCTTCTCCGGCAGCGTCGTGCACGATGCCGAGAACAGCTCGGGTCTGGCCGCGCCGGGCGCATCCGGACCGCTGGTGGCCTTCTACACCAGCGCCTACTCCCCCGACCACCCCACCCACCCCGGGCTCCAGGCACAGTCGATCGCCTACTCCACGGACGGCGGGACCGAGTGGACCTTCTACGCGGACAACCCGATCCTGGACCGCGGCTCCGCGAACTTCCGGGACCCCAAGGTGTTCTGGCATGCGGAGAGCGGGCGCTGGGTGATGGTGACGGTCGAGGCGGCGGATCAGCAGGTCCACCTGCACACCTCGGCGAACCTGCTCACCTGGGAGGAGGCCTCGGTGTTCACCCATCCGGGGCTGGACGGGGTGCTGTGGGAATGCCCGGATCTGCTGCGGGTCCCGGTCACCGGCACCGCCGATGCTCCGGAGGGCGAGGCATGGGTGATGGTGATCAGCACCAATCCGGGCGGGCCGGCCGGCGGCTCGGGCGGCTACGTGCTGATCGGTGATTTCGACGGCCGCACCTTCACCACGCAGGCGCAGCCGCAGCCGCTGGACCTGGGCCAGGACTGCTACGCCGCGGTCTCCTTCTCCGGGGTGGAGGGCGCTCCGGTGCTGCTGGGCTGGATGAACAACTGGGCCTACGCCGACCAGACCCCCACCGATCCGTGGCGCTCCGCCATGACCCTGCCCCGCACGCTCCACCTCGAGCCGGTCGCCGGCGGCGGCCTCGAGCTGCTCCAGCACCCGATCGTCCCGGAGGCGGTGCGGACCGTGGACCTCGGTGCGGTCGCGACCGCGGTGGAGCCGGTGGTGCTGGACGCCGTGGAGCCCTTCCGCGTGCAGGGCACTCTCGGTCTGCGCACCCCGCAGCGCATGGTGCTCCGCTTCGGCGAGGAGGAGGCCGCCCCCGAGCTGGTGCTCTCCGTGGACGCCGAGGGACGGGTGGTCCTGGATCGGAGCGCCGCGCACGGGGTGGACTTCGCCCCGGAGCACGGCGCCTCCGCGCCGTACACACCCGCGGCCGGGAGCGAGGAGGTGGCGTTCGATCTGGTGGTCGACCGCTCCTGCGTCGACCTGCAGCTCGACGGCGGCCGTGCGCTGGTCTCGCAGCAGATCTTCCCCGGCGCCGCCGAGGTGAGCATCCGCGGCGAGAGCGCCTGAGGGCAGCGCCCGACGGTTCAGCGCACCATGCGCAGCGCGGCGATGCCGCCGAAGGCTGATCCGTCGTCCTCCGCCCCGTCGGCGGTGAAGCCGTTGCGCTCGTAGAAGCGCACCGCCCGCGGGTTGCCGCGCGCGACCCACAGCTGGGCCGCGGCACCCGCGGGCAGGACGGCGTCGAGCAGATCCTGCCCGATGCCGCTGCCCTGATGCCGCGCGAGCACATAGAGGTTCGTCAGCTCGAGGCCCCGCAGCGGCGCGACCTCACCGCGCGGCACCGCGGGCGCGGTGATCGCCACGCCCACGATGCTCCCGTCCGCCTCGGCGAGCATCGCCTCGACACCCGTGGAGAGCATCGTCCGCCAGTTCTCGATGCTCCGCTCCCGATTGGCTCGCCGCCAGAAACCCGCGTCGGCGAGGTCCGCGTAGGTCTCGACGAAGGAGGCGTAGTGCATGGCGCCGGCATCCTCGGCATCGTCCGGGACAGCCGGCCGCAGGCGGACCTCGTCAGCGAGCATGGAAGAACGGCAGCCGCGCTCCGGCGCCCGCGCCATGCATCGATGCAGCTCGGTTCACTCGGGTCGAGCTGTCACCGTGCGTTCGACCGCCGACGCCAGCTGCTGCGCCGCCCGGGCGCTGTCGTACGTCGGGTCCTCGTGGTGCTCGGCGACGATCGCGTCGATGGCACCGCCCACCGCGAGCGCCGCGGTGCGCAGATCCTCCTGCGCGGTCGTCTCCTCCTGCGCGTTCATGCCCTGGGCGGCGCGCGCCTCCGCGAGCAGCTGCGCGAGCGGCGCCCATCGCTGCCTCGACTGCCCGGACGGTCCCCGCCGGGTGAGCGCCTCGATGGCGACCCGGGTGTGCTGCGGGTGCGTGCGGAAGTGCCCCACGAGCGCGGTGATGTAGGCGCGGGGCCGTGCCGTCGGCCGCGCCGCCTCCACGGCGGCGCCGACCTCGGACACCATCGCCGAGAGCACCTGTTCGTACGCGGCATCGAGCAGGGAGGAGACCGAGCCGACGTGGTGGAGCACGCTCGCCTTGCTCAGCTCCGCACGCTCGGCGACGCGGCCCAGGGTCGCCGCACCGTAGCCCTCCGCCCCCACGAGCTCGATGGTGAGCGCGATCAGCTGTTCCCTGCGCGGCTGCGGAGCGCCGGGAGGCCGGCCCGCACGTCTCCCTGTTGACATGCCCCTCAATCTACCGGAGGGTCGATTATGTGACTGCGCTGCGTCGAACCGATCGTCCGCTCCGACTCCGGCTGCTCCTCGCCGGTCTCCTGGCCTGCGCGCTGATCGCCGGGTATCTCGTGGGCGCAGGTCGCGCGGCGCCGATCGGCCACTGGCGCTCGGACGAGGGGCGCACCGCATACCTCGAGGCGTACGAGGCCGCCTTCGCGGAGATGCCGGATCCCTCGGAGGTCCGTGACATCCGCACGGGCTTCGGGATCGTGCGCGTGTACCGCTTCGAGGGCGCGGGGCCGGCCCGCCATCCGCTCATGGTGCTGCCCGGCACGGCCTCGGGCGCCCCCGTCATGGCGGACAACCTCCCCTCGCTGCTGGAGATCGGTGACGTCTACGCGATGGATCTGCTGGGCGAGCCGGGTCGCAGCGTCCAGGAGCGCCCCCTCACCTCCGACGCGGACAAGGCCGCCTGGCTCGCCCAGGTCCTCGCCGCGCTCCCGGAGGAGCAGTTCCACCTGCTCGGCCTCTCGATCGGCGGATGGACCGTCACCAACCTCGCCCTGCACCATCCCGAGCGGGCCGCGAGCCTGATCCTGCTGGACCCCGTCCAGACGTTCGACGACATACCTGCCGGCACGGCGCTGCGCTCGATCCCCGCCGCCTTCCCCTGGATGCCGAGGTCGTGGCGCGACTCCTTCTCCTCCTACACCGCAGGCGGCGCACCGGTGGAGGACGTCCCGGTCGCTCGCATGATCGAGGCCGGGATGAAGAACTACCGGATGGTCCAGCCCTCCCCCACCCGGATCACGCCCGAACAGATCGGCACCCTCCAGATGCCCGTGCTCGCCATCCTCGCCGGGCAGTCGGTGATGCATGATCCGCCGACCGCAGAGCGGACCGCCCGCGCGTCGCTGACGGAGGGGCGCATCGAGGTGCTCCCCGAGGCCAGCCACGCCCTCAACGGCGAGCATCCCGATGAGATCGCGGCGCTCACGGGCGAGTTCCTCGCCGAGGTCGAAGAGCGCTGAACCACACCTCGCCCGGGGCGCTGCGTCGCCCTGCCGATCCTGCGCGTGCAGGAGGAGCGTGGCACCGGACCGCGCAGGGCGGCGGATCCCGGCGTGCGCCCGGGTCCCGCCGCCCTCGTCCGGGAGTGTCAGCCGATCTTCTTCAGCTCCGAGAAGGTGATGATGTAGTCCGGAGAATCGATCGACATCGCCTCGGTGAGGTTCGAGGTGTAGTAGCACGTGTCGTTGCCGTCGGTGCCCGACTTCAAGGTCCCGGAGAAGCGCACCGTGTCGCCGGGGGCGAGCGCGAGGGCGGCGTCGTACAGCGGGGTCCCCTGCTCGACGAGGGTGTTGTCGACGATGTCCGAGAGGGCGTTGTTCCAGGTGCCGATCTCGATGTCATCGTCGATCGCCACGGTCACGATCGCCTTGCCCTCACCGTTCGCGTCGACCGTCTTCACGGTTCCGATCCAGTCCGTCACCGCACCGTCCGGGACAGACTCGCACATCGCGTCGCTGCGCACGTTGAGCACGTTGCCGCGCTGCAGATCGGTCTCGGCAGACTTCGCGTCCGCACGGCCCTGCGCGACCGCGGCCGACATCGCCTGCTGCGCGGCGGGGACATCGGCGGCCGGGGCCTCATCGGCGACCGGCTCCTCTGCCGGCTCCTCCGCCGGTTCCTCGGTAGGCTCCTCGGACGCCTCGGCGACCGGGGCCTCGTCGGCGGGGTCCTCCTGGACCGCGGGGTCGACGTCGGCGGGCTCCTCGCTCGCAGCCTCGTCCTCGATGGATGCGGCCTCGGCGGATGCCGTGGCGATGATCTCCTCGTGCTCGGTCGCGGCATCGATGTCACTGCTCGTGGCGGAGCTGATGCTGCTGAAGATCAGCCCGAGGAGCAGGACGATCGGCGTGACGATCCAGGCGATCCGCTTGTTCTTCTCATAGCCGGCGAGGCGCTGACCGGTGCTGTCACGGCCGCCGGTGAGGATGATGAGCAGCAGGTCGACCAGCGCCCAGACTCCCGCGCCGCCGCAGGTGACGAGCTTGAGGATGCCCAGGCCGATGAAGCCTCGGTAGAAGCGGTCCACGCCGAGGACGCCGAGGAACAGCGCGAGGACCCACGCGGCGACGAAATCCTTGGGCGGAGGCTGCGATGGCACGGGCGAGAACTGCCCCGGAGGCATCTGCGCCGCGAAAGGGACGCCCTGCGGTCCCGGCGCCTGGTGCCCGTAGGCGGGCTGGCCGTACGGCCCGTTCGGAGACGGGGGCCCATACGGAGAGCCTCCGTACGGCGCCGGGCTCTGCGGGTAGGGGGACGGCTGAGGCTGCTGCGGGTGCCCTCCGTTCGGCGACTGGGACGGGTAGGCAGCTCCCTGCCCGGGCTGGTGGGGCCTGCCGCCGTGCGGCGGTGGGGGCGGCGGAGTAGATGTCACGAGGGCTCCTGGAAGGAATCGGGCGCACGACAGCGAGCCCTGGAGGTGAGGGAGGGTGGCCCCGTCGGTGGCCGCGCACGGGGAAGGCTGCGTGTCCGACCGGGCTTCCTGAATCATCAACCATCCGCCAGGCGTTCAGGGCGCGCCCAGCTCTTGTTCAGCTCACACCACCCCCTCCGCGCCCCTCCGATCTGCACGAACACACTGCACTATGATCTCTCTCTCACCTGTGTCGGTCATCTGTCTGCGGGGGCGTCGCGGCCTCCGCGCGCACGGGAATTCTGGCGCGTACCCTTCGTCGGGCACCCTCGCCGCAGCATCTCCACCCCGTCGAAGGATCCCGATGCCCTCCCCCGATCACACAGCCTCCCCGGCGGCCTCCGCCGACCGTGATCCGCGCCTGGACCGTCCCTGGCCGGCCCTGTGGTCGATCGTGCTGGGCTTCTTCATGATCCTCGTGGACACCACGATCGTCACGGTCGCGATCCCGCGCATGCAGCAGGACCTCGACACCGACCTGACGAGTCTGCTGTGGGTCACCAGCGCGTACCTGCTCGCCTACGCCGTGCCGCTGCTGATCACCGGGCGGCTCGGGGACCGCTACGGGCTCAAGGCCGTGTACATGGTGGGGTTGATGGTGTTCACCGCCTCGAGCCTGTGGTGCGCGCTGGCCGGTGACGTCGGGATGCTGATCGTGGCCCGGGTGGTGCAGGGGCTCGGGGCCGGTGTGATGACCCCGCAGACGATGTCGATGATCACCCGGATGTTCTCCCCGCAGCAGCGGGGGCGGGCGATGGCGTTGTGGGGTGCGACGGCGGGCGTGGCGAGCCTCGTGGGACCGCTGCTCGGCGGAGTGCTCGTGGACGGTCCCGGCTGGGAGTGGATCTTCCTGGTCAACGTGCCCGTCGGGATCCTCACGCTGCTGCTCGTGCAGCGGAACGTGCCGCGATTCTCGCGCCGGGCCCACTCCTTCGACTGGCTCGGGGTCGTGCTCTCCGCGATCGGGCTGTTCCTGCTGGTGTTCGGGATCCAGGAGGGCAACACCTACGACTGGGGCAGGATCACCGACTCGCTGCGGATCGGCCCGCTCGAGACGGGCATGCCGGTCAGCGTGCCGGGTCTGATCATCGCGGGAGTGGTGGCGCTCGCGGTCTTCGTCGTCTGGCAGGCGCGGAACCGTCGCGAGCCCCTGGTGCCGCTGTCGCTCTTCCGCGATCGCAACTTCTCGGTCGCGAGCCTCGCGATCGCGATGATGGGCGCGACCGTGCTCACCCTCGCGATCCCCGCCACGCTGTTCTTCCAGCAGGTGCTCGGCATGACCCCCACCCAGGCGGCGCTCATGACCGCCCCGATGGCGGTGGTCTCGCTGGTCCTGGCCCCGCCCGTCGGCCGCTGGATGACGCTCCACGACCCGCGCTGGATGGCGCTGGGCGGCTTCGCCTCGCTGGCCGGCGGTCTGCTGTGGCTCTCCCGCCTCATGACGCCGGAGACCCCGATCGTGCTGCTCCTGCTGCCGTTCCTGCTGGTCGGGCTCGGCAACGCCTTCGTCTGGGGGCCGCTGTCCCTCACCGCGACGCGCAACCTGCCGCCCTCCCTCGCCGGGGCGGGCTCCGGGGTGTACAACGAGACCCGCCAGATCGGTTCCGTGCTGGGATCGGCGGCGATCGCGACCCTCATGAGCGACCGTCTCGCAGCACGGATCGGCGAGGCGACCGGCGGCGCCGGCGGCACGGCCCCGGCAGGAGCCGAGGGCGGCACGGGCACGCTGCCCGAGGCGCTTCATGCGCCGTACGCCGCGGCGATGAGCGATGCGATGCTCCTGCCCGTCGGCCTCGCCGCCGTCGGGGTGCTCGCCGCGCTGTTGATCGGCAAGCCCGTGGACACCGGGGTGTGGGCGCGGGACGAGTGAGCGGCGCCCCTCAGCGGTCCCGGCGGCCGCGGGAGACCGCGTCCTTGAGGCGGGTCGGGATCCGCACCGCGCGCTCCGCCCGGTGGAAGGCGTCACCGGCCTGCCGGGCGACCTTCGTCAGCTTCTTCTCCGTCCTCGTCAGCCGCTGCTCCGCCGCCGCGGCGCGCCGTTCCGCACCCTCGACGGCGCGGCGCGTCGCGGCCAGGTCCGCCTCGGCCGCATCCAGCCGACGCTCCAGGGCCGTGATCCGCTCCGCGCTCTTCGCGGCGCGGGCGGCGGTGGTGCGGCGCAGCTCGGCCTGCTCCTTCTTCCGGCGGGCTTCGCGGTCCTGCAGCACCGCATGGCGCTGCACCGCCGCGGGCGGGTCCTCGAGCCAGGTGGGCCGCACCGCCGGCGCGAACTCCGTCCCGGCGACACGCTGCTCGTAGGCGGCGAGGGCCGCCTCCTGCCCGGGATCGTAGATGTGCGAGAAGCCGTTGTCGTGGATGAAGCGGCTCAGCGTCTCGAACCGCTCGGCATGCCCTCGGTTGAACTCGGTGAAGTCCGCGTGCGAGAAGAGCTCCTGCACCGAGCCCGGCTGCCCGTCCGCCCCGCGGACCAGGGACGGGATGCCGTGGTAGCGGGCCAGCTCCAGGGTGCGGGAGTCGTGGGCGAGCATGACGGCGGGGGTGCCGGCGAGGATCGCGGCGATGTTGCCGTGCGCCCGGGCGCCGAAGGAGAAGTCCATCGTCGCCAGGCGGTCGAACCAGGGATGCGCGTCGATGAAGAACTCGGCCCGTGACGCCGTGAACTGGGGATGGGAGCGTTCCAGGGGCAGGCGCGGATCATTCGCGACGTACGGTTCGCTCGCCCAGAGCATGAGCTCGAGGGTGCCGTGCTCCTGGGGGATGTAGGTCGCGGCGTAGCGGGCCTCCGCGTCCTCGACGAGGTCACCGCCGAAAGGATCCTTGGTCTCCAGGTTGTAGGCGATCGGCGCCCCGTGCCGGAGCGTCTCGGGCACCTCGACCCGGTGGCCGGGGCCGTGGAGGGCGAGGGAGGGACAGCCGATGACCTCCACGTCCCGGAACCCCAGGGAGGCCAGGTAGTCCGCGGTCATCTCGCCGCGCACCGACAGGGCGCTCGAGCCGTTCAGGACCGCGCGGGCGAACCGCTTGACCGTCGGCTCCATCGCCTTCAGCGCCGCCGGGTCCCCGTCCAGCGGGAGCTGCGCCCCGCCGGAGAGCATCAGGAACGGGATCGTGAGGCGCTCGAGGAACTGGGCGGTGCGCAGCAGCTGCCCCTCGAACTCCGGCCGGAAGGCATTGGCCAGCGGCAGGATGAACCCGTCGTACTCATCGTTGACCTGCGCGGCCATACCGGCGTTGATGCGGTAGTGGTTCGCATCCACGATCGTGTCCGCCGTCGAGAACAGCTTGTGGGCCGCCGCACCGTAGACCAGGTTCCCGCTGTTGGTGCCCAGCAGGTTCCGTTCGAGAGTGAGGAAGGGATCGACGACGTCGAAAGGTGTCTTGCCGAGCCTCATCAGGTAGCGCGTGGTCATCGTGTCCCCGTCGTCGCGAACATGGCGCGGGCGCCCCGCGGCGGCGACGCTCGTCGGTCCCGCTCCCGCAGGCTACCGGGCCGGCACGGCGGGAGACGGGAGGCAGGAGGCGAGTGCGCCGTCCACACCGCCGCGCCGCGCTCGCGACCCGTCGGCCCGCCCGCCTAGAGTGGCTCCCATGAGCATCCCGCCTGCCGCCGATCAGATCTCCGCACGTCGCGAGGGTGACGCCGGGCAGGCGGACCGGGCGCTCGAGATCCTCTCCAGCGTCTTCGGCTATGACTCCTTCCGCGGCGATCAGCGCGCGATCATCGAGCAGGTCGCCGCCGGCGGCGACGCCGTGGTGCTGATGCCCACCGGCGGCGGCAAGTCGCTGTGCTACCAGATCCCCGCGCTGCTGCGCGAGGGCACCGGGATCGTGGTCTCGCCGCTGATCGCGCTGATGGCGGACCAGGTCGCGGCGCTCGAGGGCGTGGGGATCCGCGCCGCCTACCTCAACTCCACGCTCGAGCTCGACGAGGCCCGCGCCGTCGAGCAGCAGCTGCTGGCCGGCGAGCTCGACCTGCTGTACATGGCACCCGAGCGGCTGGTGCTCCCCCGCACCCAGGATCTGCTGCGCCGCGCCCACCTGGCGCTGTTCGCGATCGACGAGGCGCACTGCGTCTCCCAGTGGGGGCACGACTTCCGCCCCGACTACCTCGGGCTGTCCGTCCTGGCCGAGGCGTTCCCGACGGTGCCGCGGATCGCGCTGACGGCCACCGCGACCGAGGCCACCCATCGCGAGCTCACCGAGCGGCTGCAGATGCAGGAGGCGGAGCATTTCGTCTCCAGCTTCGACCGGCCCAACATCCAGTACCGGATCGAGCCCAAGGCCTCGCCGCGCGAGCAGCTGCTGCGGCTGATCACCACCGAGCACGAGGGCGAGTCCGGGATCGTGTACTGCCTCTCGCGCAAGAGCGTCGAGCAGACGGCGGAGGCGCTCGTGGCCCGCGGCATCCCCGCCCTGCCCTATCACGCGGGTCTCGACGCGGCCGTGCGGCAGGATCACCAGGAGCGGTTCCTGCGCGCCGAGGGCCTGATCATCGTGGCGACCATCGCTTTCGGGATGGGGATCGACAAGCCGGACGTCCGCTTCGTCGCGCATCTCGACCTGCCCAAGTCCATCGAGGGCTATTACCAGGAGACCGGCCGTGCGGGCCGTGACGGGCAGCCCTCGACCGCCTGGATGGCCTACGGCCTCGGCGATGTGGTGAGCCAGCGGAAGTTCATCGACACCGGCGAGGGCTCCGAGCAGTTCAAGCGCAATGCCCGCTCCCATCTCGACGCGATGCTCGCCCTGTGCGAGACGGTCTCCTGCCGCCGGGTGCAGCTGCTGCGCTACTTCGGCCAGGACACGGAGTTCACCTCCTGCGGCAACTGCGACACCTGCCTGTCCCCGCCGCAGACCTGGGATGCGACCGTCGCGGCGCAGAAGCTCCTCTCGGCGCTGATCCGTCTGGACCGCGAGCGGGGCCAGAAGTTCGGCTCCGGCCAGGTGATCGAGGTGCTGCTGGGCCGGGAGAACACCCGCTCCACCCAGTCGCGTCATCATGAGCTGAGCGTGTGGGGCATCGGCGAGGAGCTCTCCGAGAAGGAGTGGCGCACCGCGATCCGGCAGCTGCTGGCCCGCGGCATCGTGGAGGCCGAGGGCGATTACGGCGTGCTGATCCCCGGGCCGCAGGCCGGGCCGGTGCTGCGTGGGGAGAGCACCGTCGAGCTGGCCGTGGACCGCGCCCCGCAGCGTTCCTCCCGCTCGGGCGGCCGACGGGCCGCGGGCGCCTCCCGCGCCGCGGAGAGCCTCGAGCCCGCCCAGCGGGAGCGTTTCGAGGCCCTGCGCGCCTGGCGCACCGCCGTCGCGAAGGAGAAGCAGATCCCGCCGTACATGGTGTTCTCGGACGCCACGCTGGTGGGGATCGTCGAGGCCCGCCCGGCAAGCGTCGCGCAGCTCGGCGCGGTCAGCGGCGTCGGTGCGAAGAAGCTCGCCGAATACGGCGAGGCCGTGCTCGAAGCGTTACCGGATGCGCCGACCGGGTGACTGGGCCCTCGGTATCCTGAGGTGATCTGACCAGCAGTGACTCCGGGGGGATGTACGCCATGACCGCACCGTCGCCGATGCCGCAGGGGTCGTACACGCCCCCGCCCGCCGAACCGGTCTCGAAGAGCTCCTCGCGCAGGAACCTCATCATCGCCGGCGCGCTCGCCGGGGGCGGCTGCTTCCTGGTGCTGCTGGTGGTGCTCGTGCTGGTCATCGTCCTCGTGATGCGCGGCGGCGGGGGCACCGCGGCCGGGGCCGACGGCGAGGAGTCGAGCATCGCGAGCCTCTCCCCCGAGGAGCAGGCCACGGCGCTGGTCGCCGACTACTTCGACGCCCTCTCCACGGGAGATGCGGAGAACGCTCTGGAGCTGCTGGGGCCGCAGGACGATCCCGACATCACCACGCTGCCGGTCGAGGCGTACTCGCAGGCACTCGAGCTCGCCCCGGTGGCGGAGGTCGAGGTCGGCACCCCGGTCCTCGACGAGAGCGGCCTGATCAGCGGCGAGGTGCCGGTCACCTTCACGGTCGGCGAGCAGACGGTCTCGGATGCCTACTCGGTGCACGACTATGACGACGACGGCGTGCTCGAGCTGACCGGCTCGGGCGCGGACGAGACCGTCCCGGACAACGTCACCGGGCTCGACACGACGCTCAACGGGGTCGAGGTGACCGCCGGGCAGCGGGTCCTCCTCCTGCCCGGCGGCTACGAGCTCGCCTACGGGAGCGAGCACTTCGCGCCCACCTCGACGGATCCGCTGCTCGTCGGGGAGCAGTACGGCCACGTGGACTGGCCGGATCCGGAGCTCACCGAAGACGGCCAGACGGCCTTCCGCGGCGCGGTCCAGGAGGCGGTGGACGCCTGCCTCACAGAGACCACGCTCGCGGCCGGGTGCGGGATGACCCCGGTGCCGGAGACCAGCAACGACGGCTGGACCATGGTCGAGGACACGGTGCAGCGCTCGATCTCGGAGGACACCCAGCGCACGATCGACACGATGGAGGGCACCCCCTCCTACGACGAGCCCACCTACGTCGAGGGCAGCAGCATCGGCACGGTGGAGACCACCATCGAGTGCACCAAAGACGATCAGAAGGGCACGTGCGAGCTGTGGCTCGGCGGCGGGATGGGCCGCCCGCACGTCGACATGTCCGATCCGGAGCTCCCCGTCACCTGGGGCTGAGCCTCAGCGCACCCCGTCCGGGAAGTCCGCGGGCTCGCCCGGGCGGGGCTCCGGCGTGAGGTCGATGCCGTAGTCCGCGGCGAGGCGCAGCTCGGTGCCCGCGAGCACGCCCTCGACGTTCTCGTCGAGGTGGAACACGCGCGCACCGCGCAGGCGGTGCTGCTCCTCGCCGTCGAGCGCGTAGGGGGCGAAGCCGGTCGCGGGCGCGTAGCCGAGCAGGATCCCGTAGTAGTCCGCGACGTAGCTGTTGGCGTGATCGTGGCCGACGAACAGGCCCTTGACGTCCCCGCGGTGCAGCATCGCGGCGAACATGCCCGAGTTCACGGGCCCGGGGCACTCCTCCTCGTTCCGCTCCCCCTCGATCCGGTGCTTGGTCACGGCGCGCTCGTGATCGGCGTCGGTGCGGGAATCCACGGACGCGAACCATGCGAAGCGGTGCTCCCACAGGGCGATGTGCTGGAACACCAGGCCCGGGACCAGGGCCCCGTTGCGCCGCTCGAGCTCCTGCGAGGTGGAGAGGTACCAGCCCACCTGGTCGGGGCGGAGCCAGTCCCAGTCGGGGTATCCCTCGAAGTCCTGGCCCGCGATCTGCTCGGGAGCGTAGCGGCCGGAGTCCAGGAGCCACAGGGCGAACGCCTCAGGGGTGCCGTCGGCAGATGCCAGGGTCAGCACCTGGTTGCCGCTGCCGGTGATCCCCTCGGCCTGGCGGGTGTTGACGTTGTGCGCGTACTGGCGGACGAAGTCGAGGTAGGCCTCCTCGTCGAGCCCCGTCCGCTCCGAGGAGTCCTCGTCATGGTTCCCGAAGGTCAGCGCCCAGGGGATGCCGCGATCCTCCATCGGCCGCACCACGTTGTTCAGCGCCTGCTTCGCCTCGAGCGCCGTGGTCGGGGAGCCGTCGATGACGTCCCCGTTGATGACCACGAAGTCCGGGCGCACGTCGTCGAGCACGGCCTCCTGGAGCGCGATGGTGCGCTCGTCGGTGCGGTGGGAGTCCTGTGTGTCGTTGAACTGGACGGCGGTGAAGGTGCCGTCGTCGTGGAAGCGGAGCTGATTGCGCACGATCCCATTATCGGGGCGCGGGCGCCGGGCGGGGAGCGGAGTCGCCTCCGCGCCGGCGAGGCCCATGCCGGTCAGGGAGGCCGCACCAGCGGCGGAATAGCGCAGCAGGTCCCGGCGGGTGCGGGTGGGGCGGGCAGGGGTCACGAAGGGCCACCTTTCAGGAGATCGCCGTGCGGGGGAAGCTCCAGGGAACCTGGCCCGGGCGACGGCGAGCCGACGGGGGCGCGCCGTGCACGGGTCCTCGGGGCGAACAGCTGGTGACATCGACGCCTGCGCGCGCTCAGACGCGCGTGAGGCGGCGGACCGTCCGCGCCACCAGGGCCTCGAGCGGGCCGCGGCCGCCGCGTGCGGCGAGCACGGCGCCGAGCGCGAGCGTGAGCACGACGTGCACGCCCAGCACCCCGACGCCTGCGACGTACCAGGGCATGGAGGTGAGCTCCCCGCCCGAGGCCACGACGGCGAGGAGCAGCGCGGCGGTGGTGAGGAGCACGTGACCGACGTAGATGCTCAGCGGCGCGGCGCCGGCGGCGCGCAGCGTGCGGGCGGTGCGGCTCTGCAGCTGCCGGCCGGCGGGCAGGGCCCAGGTGAGGGCGCCGAGCACCGCGGCGGAGAGGCCTGCGGTGGCCAGCATGTCGCCGAGCGTGCCCGTGTGGGGCGCGGCCGTGTACCAGGCCCCGGGAGTGGCGTGGCCGAGGGCCGCGGCGAGCAGCGGCAGGGCGTGCCCGGCCGCGGCGGTGACGGCACCGGCCAGGAGCATCTGCCGGGAGGAGCGGACCGGGTCGCCGTGCTGCTGGGCCCGCAGCAGCCCGCGCATCAGCACGATGCCGAGCAGCAGGTACGGCACCCAGGTGATCAGCGGGTACTGGCCGGTCAGCACGAGTCCTCGCAGCACGCCGACGGGATCGTCCAGGCTCAGCAGGGTCACGGTGCCGAACTCGACCGGGCCGGGGACGGCCGCTGCGAGCGGGGCTCCGCCGAGCGCGAGCACGCCCAGCAGCGGCACCAGCACGCGGCTGGGGACGAGCAGCAGCGGCGCGGTGAGCATCATCGAGAGGCCGAACGGCACGAGCACCACCATCACCGAGGTGGGGGCGAGCTCGAGCACGAGACCGAGCAGCGTCACGCACGCCCCGCGCACGAGCACCGAGGCCACGGCGCGCCCGCGCTCCCCGCGTGCGAGGGGTCGCCGTGTGGCGAGCACGAGGCTGCAGCCGCCGATCACGGCGAACAGGGTCGAGGCGCTGCCGGCGGCGCGGGCGTCCGCGGCGCGGGCGAGGTGCCCCTGGATGCCTGTGCTGGCGGGGTCCAGCGCCAGCGGGGCGAGCAGGTGGACGGCCATCATGCCGAGGATCGCGAGCAGCCTGGCGAGGTCCAGGGCCTCGATGCGGGCGGTGGCGGTGCGGGCGCCGCCGGGAGGCGAGCTGCCGGCGCGGCCGGGGGCGCGGTCGGGCTCGGGTGCGGGGCGGGCTGCGGGGCGGGAGGGCGCGGAAGAGGTCATGCCTGCCAGGCTTCCGCGCCCGCCGCGCTCGGGCATCGGCGCACGGATCGATCCCGGCCCGCGGTCTCATACCGCAGGGGGAGGTGAGGTGTCAGCCCTGCGCATCACCGCCCCACTCCCGGGCGAACGCCTCCCTCCGCGCGGCCTGCTCGACCGGATCCGGCACCGGCAGCGAGGCGATGAGCTTGCGGGTGTACTGGTGGCGGGGCCGCTGCAGCACCTCGGGGCCGTGGCCGTCCTCGACGAGGTCCCCGCGGAAGAGCACGCCGATGCGGTGGGCGAGGGAGTCCACCACCGCCAGGTCGTGGCTGATGAACAGGGCCGCGAAGCCGAGCCGCTGCTGCAGCTCCCGGAACAGGTCGAGCACCGTCGCCTGCACCGACACGTCCAGGGCGCTGGTGGGTTCGTCGGCGATCAGCAGCTCCGGTTCGAGCACCAGGGCGCGGGCCAGGGAGATGCGCTGGCGCTGCCCGCCGGAGAGCTCGTGCGGGTAGCGGCCGGCATAGGTGCCCGGCAGCTCGACCGCCTCCAGCAGGGCGCGCACCCGTGCGCCGCGCTCGGCGGGGCTGAGATGCTCCTCGTGCACGATCAGCGGCTCGGCGATGCACTGTTCGATCGTCAGGTGCGGGTTGAAGGAGGTCGCCGGGTCCTGGAACACGAAGCCGATCCGTCGGCGCAGGGGCTTGAACGCCTTCTCCCGCATCCCGTTCATCTCGTGGCCCAGCACGCTCAGGCTCCCACCGGTGGTGCGTTCGAGCCCGGCGATCGCGCGCCCGATGGTGGTCTTGCCCGAGCCCGACTCCCCCACCAGCCCGAACACCTCGCCGGCGCGGATCTCGAAGTCCACGCCGTTGACGGCCCGGAACGGGGCCCGGCCGAGCCGTCCCGGGTATTCGATGACCAGGTCCTTCGCCACCACCACGGGTGCGGCCTCCTCGAGGGCGGCCCGCTGTGCGGGATCGAGGGCGGTCCAGGCGGAGTCGCGGCCCAGGTGCGGCACCGCCGCGAGCAGCTTCTTCGTGTACGCCTCGCGGGGTGCGGCGAACAGCTCCTGCACGCCGGCGCGTTCGATGATCTTCCCGTGGTGCATGACGGCGACGGAGTCGGCGAGGTCCGCGACCACGCCCATGTTGTGGGTGATGACGATGATCGAGGTGCCGTGGCGTCGCCGGATCTCGCGCAGCAGGTCGAGGATCTCGGCCTGCACGGTGACGTCCAGCGCGGTGGTGGGCTCATCGGCGACGATCAGCTCGGCACCCAGCGCGAGCGCCATCGCGATCATGATGCGCTGCTTCTGCCCGCCGGAGAACTCGTGCGGGTAGCGGTCGATCCGTTCGGCGGCGTCGGGGATGCCCACCGAGTCGAGCGCCCGCACCGCCTCGGCGCGGATCTCCTTGCGGGTGATCTTCGGGCGGTGCGCGCGCAGCCCTTCCCCGAGCTGCCACCAGATGGGGAAGACGGGGTTCAGGGCGCTGGAGGGCTCCTGGAAGATCATCGAGACGTCCTCGCCGCGCAGGGCGCGCAGCCGGGCCGCGGACAGCCCCACCAGGTCGGTGCCGGAGACGAGCACGGCCCCCGAAGCCTCCGCCGTCTCCGGCAGCAGGCCCAGCACGGACCGGGCGGTCACGGACTTGCCGGAGCCGGATTCGCCGACGATCGCGAGGATCTCGCCGGGCGCGACCTCGAGGCTCACCCCGTCCACGGCGTGGACGTCCCCGGCATCGGTGGCGAAGTGGACGTCGAGCTCGCGGAGGGCGAGGCGCGGGCCGCCCTGTGTGCCGGTGTGTGCAGCGGTCATGAGGCCGCCTCCTTCCGGGCGCGACGCCGGCTGCGCCGGGTGCGCAGGCGGGGGTCGTTGAGATCGTTGACGGATTCGCCCACGAGGGTCACCCCGAGCACGGCGAGCGCGATCGCGAGGCCCGGGAACATGCCCGTCCACCAGATCCCGCTGGTCGCGTCGGCCATCGCCCGGTTGAGGTCGTACCCCCACTCGGAGGCGCTGGTGGGTTCGATGCCGAAGCCGAGGAAGCCGAGCGCGGCCAGGGTGAGGATGGACTCGGAGGCGTTGAGGGTGAAGATCAGCGGCAGGGTGCGGGTGGCGTTGCGCAGCAGGTGGGTGCCCATGATGCGGCGGTGCCCGGTGCCCACCACCTTCGCCGCCTCGACGAACGGCTCGGCCTTCAGCCGCACCACCTCGGCGCGGGTGACCCGGAAGTACTGCGGGATGAACACCACCGTGATGGACAGGGCGGCGGCGAGGATGCCGCCCCAGGCGTCGGACTGCCCGCCGGAGATCACGATCGACATCACGATCGCGAGCAGCAGGGAGGGGAAGGCGTAGATCGCATCGGCCACCATCACCAGCACCCGGTCCAGCCACCCGCCGACGTAGCCGGACACCAGCCCGATCGCCACGCCGATGAACAGCGAGGCGGCGACGGCGCAGGCCATCACGGCGACCGCGGTGCGGGTCCCCCAGATCACGCGCGAGAGCACGTCGAAGCCGGTGACGGTGGTGCCCAGGGGGTGGGCGGCCGACGGCGGCTGCTGGGTGCCGAAGCGCACCCCGTCGGACCCGGTGTCGGCGAAGCCGTGGGGTGCCAGCAGCGGCGCCAGCAGGGCGGTGAGCAGCAGGAGGCCGACCAGCACCAGGCCGGTGACGAGCATGCCCCGCTGCAGGCCGACGCTGCTGCGCAGGTGGCTGAGGATCGGCAGGCGCAGGTACCAGGGCGCGCGGCGGCGCTCGGCCACCTGGCTGGCCTCGGCGGCCAGGCCGGTCGCGCCGGGATCGCCCTCGCCGACGGGTTCGGGGTTCGAGAGGGTCACCTCAGTACCTCACTCTCGGGTCGATGAGCGCGGCGATCACGTCGACCACGAAGTTCGAGAGCGCGACGATCACGGCCAGCATCATGACGATGCCCTGCACGGCGATGTAGTCGCGGGCCTTCATGTACTCGGCGAGCATGTATCCCAGCCCGTTCCACTCGAAGGTGGTCTCGGTGAGCACCGCGCCGCCGAGCATCATCGCGACCTGCATGCCCATCACGGTGATGATCGGGATCAGGGCGGGCCGCAGCCCGTGGCGGGTGGTCAGCCGGGTCTCGGCCACGCCGCGCGAGCGGGCCGATTCGATGTACTGCATCTCCAGCGTGCCGATCATGTTGGTGCGCACCAGGCGCAGGAAGACCCCGCCGGTGAGGATGCCGAGCGCCACGGCCGGCAGCACGGCGTGGCCGAGCACATCCCTCAGCAGCTCCGTGTCCCCCAGCCGCAGCGCGTCCAGCAGAGAGAACGGGGAGGGGTTGAGGATCGTGCTCATCGTGATCTGCCCGCTGGTCGAGAGCCTCCCCGCGACGGGCAGCCAGCCCAGGCCCACGGAGAACACGAGCTTCAGCAGCAGGCCGACGAAGAAGACGGGGGTGGCGTAGCCGAGGATCGCGATGATCCGCAGCACGGCGTCGGGCCAGCGGTCGCGGGTGCGGGCCGCGATCATCCCCAGCGGCACGCCGAGCAGCAGCGCCACGACGAGCGAGTACACGACCAGCTCGAAGGTCGCCGCGCCGTAGGTGGTCAGCACCTCGGTGACGGGGGTGTTGTCGGTGTAGGTGGTGCCGAAGTCGCCGCGCAGCACCCCGCCGAGGTAGTCGAAGTACTGCACGATCAGGGGGCGGTCGTAGCCGGCCTCGGCCCGTCGCTGCGCCAGCTGGTCGGGGGTGAGGCGGCCGCCGAGGGCCGCGGTGATCGGGTCGCCGGTGATCCGCATCAGGAAGAACACCATCGTCATGAGGATGAGGACGGTGGGGATGATGAGCAGGAAGCGGACGAGGATGTAGCGGCCGAGGCCTCCCGACGCACGTCTGCGCGTGCGCCGGGGGGTGTCCTCGACCTCGGGGTCGAGCGCGGTGCTCACTTCGAGATCGGCGAGATGCGGAACTTGAAGGAGGAGTCCAGGGTGACGCCCTCGACCTCCGCGGTGGACACCGCGATCTGCGCGCCCTGCAGCAGCGGGAGCGTGGAGATCTCCTCGGCCACGAGGTCCTGGATCTGCACGAACAGCGCCTCGCGCTCGGCCTCGTCCTGGGTGCCGCGCTGCTTCGCGATGAGCTCGTCGACCTCCTCGTTCGTGAAGTGGTTGGCGAGGAAGTTCTCGGTCGCGAAGAACGGGGAGAGGTAGTTGTCGGCGTCCGAGTAGTCCGGGAACCAGCCCAGCTGGTAGGCGGGGTAGACGTCGTCGACCCGGTCCTTGGAGTACTGCACCCATTCGGTGGACTTCAGGTCCACCTCGAACAGGCCGTCGGCCTCGAGCTGGTTCTTCACCGCGGCGTACTCGTCACCGGAGGAGTTGCCGTAGTGGTCGGGGTTGTACTGCAGGCTGAGCTGCACCGGGATCTCGACGCCGGCGTCCTCGAGGCGGGTGCGGGCCCGGTCCGGGTCGGGCCCGCCGGAGCCGTCGCCGTACAGGTCCTGGAACTGGCTGCCGGAGCCCGGCAGCCCTTCGGGGATGTACGAGTACAGCGGGGTGTAGGTGCCGTTGTAGACCGATTCGGAGATCGCCTCGCGATCCAGCAGGTCGGCGACCGCCTGGCGCACGGCGCGGGCCTTGTCCGGATCCGCGTCCGCGGTCTCCTCGCCGTACGGGTTGGTGTGGAAGTTGAACACGATGTAGCGGATCTCGCCGCCGGGGCCGTCGTGCACGGCGACGGCGTCGTCCTCCTGGAGGTCGGCGATGTCCGTGGCGGACAGCGAGCGCCAGACGCAGTCGATGTTGCCCTGCTGGATGTCGAGCTTCATGTTGTTCTGATCGGCGTAGTAGGACATCACCACGCTCGAGGTGGCGGGGGTGCCGAACAGGCCCTTGTACTCGGGGAACGCCTCGTAGGTGACCAGCTCGTTGATCTTCCAGCTGGTGATCTTGTACGGGCCGGAGAAGGCTTCGGCGTCGACGATCTCGTTGTCCGCCAGGGTGGAGTCCGCGGGGAACACCTCGGAGTCGACGATCGGGCCCACCGGGCTGGTGAGCACGTACGGGAAGGTCTGGTCGTTGGGCTCCTTGAGGTGGAACTCGACGGTGAGGTCGTCGACGATCTCGACCTTCTCGAGGTTGCCCAGCAGGCTCGAGGGGCCGTTGGGGTCGGCGATCGCGAGCTGTCGGTCGAAGGTGTGCTTGACGTCCTCGGTGGTCAGATCGTTGCCGTTGGCGAAGGTCAGGCCCTCCTGGAGCGTCACGGTGAAGACGGTGTCGCTGGTGAACTCGGCGGTCTCGGCGAGATCCGGTTCGGGCCGGCCGTCCTCGGAGCCGATCGAGGTGTTCAGCAGGTAGGAGTAGCACTGCGTCCACACGGTCGAGGAGCCGTTGTCGTAGGCGGCGGCCGGGTCCAGGGCGGTGACCTTGTCGGTGGTGCCGACGGTGATGGTGCCGCCGCCCCCGCCGTCGCCGCTGCCGGAGCCGCCGGAGCCGTCGCCGTCCTCGGTGGTCTTGGCGCAGGCGGTCAGCAGCACGGGGACACCGGCCATCGACACCAGCACGGCGCGGCGTCGGGGGGTGAAGGCGGCATCGAACATCGGATCCTCCTGAGGATGGGGGAGGCGCCGCAGGGACCACGGCGTCGGGGGCATGGGCGCCGCATGTGACGTGGCGCACCACCGGTTGTGAGCAACCTAGCAGTGCGCCGTCACCCCGCCCATCAGCCGGACCGTCCCATCAGGTGACGTGATGGAAACGTTATGCCGTCGGGGCGTGCACCGGCTCAGCCCTCGTTCCACCAGCGCAGCACCCGCAGCGCCTGCGCGGTCAGCCACGGCGAGGGCTGCCCCACGCCCACGTCGATCTCGAACCACACCTCGCCGGGCAGCACGTGCTGCTGCAGCCAGGTGCCATCGGGCTGCTGGGCGTCCTGCACCAGCGTGATCGCCTCCTGCATCCGCGGGTCGCGCCGGCCGGCGGCCCGGAAGTGATCCAGGGCGCCGAGGGCGGTGTAGATGTGCCTCGGCGGGTACAGGAAGTGATCGACCCAGGAGCCGACGATCTCGCCGGTGGTCAGGCGCCGGGTGAGGTTCCGGCGCAGCAGGTACTCCTCCCCCGCCCGCTGCACCTCGGCCGTCGCCGCGGTGCCGCCGGTGCGCTGTTCGTGCGCGTGCAGCGCCCGCAGGGCGTTGAGGGTGGAGTGGAAGCTCGCCCGCGTCGAGCCGTTCTCCCACTCGCAGTTCCAGCCGCCCTCGGCCATCCGGTGCTCGACGAACCAGGTTGCGAGGCTCTCGACGTCCGCGCCGAGCCACAGGCCGTTGGCGAGGGTCATCGCGTTGATGCACACGTCCACCTCGCCGCCCCAGTAGGGCAGCGTGGGATCGAACTCCCAGCGCGCGTTCCGGGCGAGCTTCGCCGCAGTGTCGCGGGCGGTCAGCGGGGCGGGGTCCATCCCCCATTCCCGCAGCGTGGTCAGCGACCAGGTGGTCGCTGTCCAGGGCTGGCCGGGCAGCAGCTCGCTCTCGGGGTCCTCGAGGTATCCGGCCGGGAAGAACGCTCCGCCGGCCCACAGGCCCGTCTCGGGGTCCTGGCGCTCCAGCAGCGCGGCGCCGAAGCCCTCGTGCGGGATGCGGGCCCGGGTGTCCCTCCACTGCTGTTCGGGGGCGTCCAGCAGGTCGCGCTCGACCTGCCAGCGCAGTGCCGGATCGGTGTCGAGCAACCAGGTGATGACGTCGGTCGGTGCCATCCCGCGATCCTCCTCGCGAACTCACCCGCGGGCAAGCCCGCCCGACGTCACAGCGGGTACGGGCCGAAGCGGGACCAGGCCACGAACACCGACAGGATCGCCAGCAGGATCGAGGGCAGGGCGGCGGCGGTGCCGTCGCCGCGACGGACGTGCACGAGCGCGGCGAGGACCATCGTGATCGCGAGCCCCGCGGCGGCCATCGGCACCAGGACCGTCGCGACACCGGTGAGCGCGGGCAGGAGCAGGCCGATCGCCCCCAGGATCTCGAGCGCCCCGATCCCGCGGATCACGAGCTGCGGGAAATCCTCCACGTAGGGGGTGCGGTCGATCTGCTGGTCACGCGCGGTGGCGAGCTTCACCACCCCGCTGGCGGCGAAGATCGCGGCGAGCGCGAAGGCCAGTATCCACAGCAGCAGGTCCATCGGTGCGCCTCCTTCATCGGGGCCTCCCAGTATCCCTGCGAGGGGTGGTCCGTGTCACGAAATGCCGTGCTCCGTGGTCATTCCCGGGGCTGCGTGGTCATCCCCGGGGCTGCGTGGTCATTCGCGGGCGCGGACCAGGCGCTCGTGACCGCTCTCCTCGAGCTCGGCGATCTGCGCGTTGCCCTTGAGGAAGTCGTTGAAGGAGCGGTAGCCGATCGCCTTCTCGCTGAAGGACGAGTCCATGCGACGCATGTGCGACTTCACCGCGGAGGCGTGCAGCCATTCGCTGTCGCCGCGGTCCCCGAGCTGGAGGGCGCGCTGGAGCAGCCGGGTCGCGGCCTCGCGCGGGTCCTCGCCGCTCTCGTCGTCCTCCGCCTCCTCGGCGGCGTCGGCGGCCTCCTCCGCGGCGCGCTCGGCGGCGCGGGCCTTCGCGTCGGCGTCGGCGCTGCGGCGGGAGCGCCCGCGCTCGCCGTCCGCGGTCTCCGAGACGCTCTCGGAGACGGCCTGGCCGCTCGGGGCGCTCGCTCGGCGCGAGCGGGTGCGCTGCGGCTTCGTGGGGCGCTCCACCCCGGGCAGGTTCTCGTAGGATTCGAACTCGTCGCAGGCGGCGGCGAGGGATTTCGCGGTCGAGCCGGCCACGCCCATCGCGATGACGTAGCGGCCCAGGCGGCGGCAGCGCTGCGCGAGGGGGACGTAGTCGGAGTCGCCGGCGACGATCACCACGTGGGTGAGGTCCGGCATGAGGTAGAGGTCCTCGACGGTGTCGACGGCCAGGCGGATGTCGGCGCCGTTCTTCGCATAGGCCGCGGCGGGGAACAGCTGCACGAGGTCCACGGCGCGGGCGACGAGCTGGCTGCGGTAGATCGCGTTGACCGGGGAGGACCAGTCGGCGTAGGCGCGGGTGAGCATGAGGGAGCCGAAGGAGGCGGCGTAGTCGATGACGGCGCCCACGTCCACGGTGGCCTTCGCGAGGCGCTCGGCGATCTCCGGCTCGGTGGGGTCCTCGGCGATGCGCTGGCGGTCGCGGCTGTACGCCTGCCGTCCGTGCACCCGGTCGTACCAGGACATGACGATGTTGTCGAAGTCGAGGTAGACGGCGACGCGAGGATCCTGAGAATCAGCCATGGGTCCAGTCTGCCCCGTGCGTCGGCTCGCGGGGGCACGACATGCGGGCGGCGCGGTGCGTGGCTCGCGAGGCTGGCCGGGCATGGTAGGCCGGTCGCGCCGCCCCGGCCCCCGCCCGGCCCCGGCGCGGTGCCCGCGGCCCGGTCGGCGGTCAGGCGGAAGGCGGCCCGCTCTTGATCTGCAGCGACTGCCGACGGCGGTGGACGGTCAGGTATTCCAGGCCGTCCTCGCCCGCGCGGAATCCGCGCACCGTGCGCCGCGGCAGCAGGGCGACGTCCCCCGCGCGCAGCGGCTCCTCGCCGTCCTGGGTGACCAGCGCCCCGTCGCCGCGCACCACGTGGACCAGCGTGTCCACCTCGGCGCCGACGTGCGCGGGGATGCTGTCGCCGGCCGGCAGCCGGATGAGGTTCGAATCCAGCTCGCGGTCGGGTTCGGCGATGGACCAGACCGGGCCCCGGCGGGGCTCGTCGGGCTGTGCGGAGGTGTTGGTGAGGATCGGCATGTGCGGGTCTCCCGGAGATCGATGTCTCGACCGTACCTGGCACCGCGCCGCCCTCAGCGCTCGGCCGCCTCGGGCGCGGAGGCGACGGCGACGAGATCCGCGGCCGGGCCGCTGAGCCGCCGGGGCCCGCTCCACACCGCCGTGAGCACCCGGCGCAGCCGGTCCCCGGCCACCGGCACCCGGCAGAGCTGTCCCGCCTCGAGGGAGGAGCGCACCGCGAGCATGCTGAGCACGGCCGGGCCCGCCCCGGAGGCTACCGCGATCCGCACTGCGGCGTTGCTGCCCAGCTCCTGCACGGGCGCAGTCCGAGCAGCGGCGGGCAGCAGCTCCTCGAAGGCGTCCCGGGTGCCGGATCCGCCCTCGCGCACCACCAGCGGGGTCCGGGCCAGCTCCCCCGGGTCCAGCGGCCGCTCCCGCTGCGCCCAGGGGTGCTCGGTGGCGACGACCACCACCAGCTCGTCCTCCCGCAGCCGCATCGCGTGCACCCCGCGCGGCACGTGAGGGGTCTCCACGAAGCCGAGCTGCAGGTGCCCGTCATGGATCCCGGCCAGCACCTTCGTCGAGTTCAGCACCTCGAGGTCCACACGCACGCGCCCGCTGGTGCGTCGCAGCTCGGTGAGCCAGGCCGGCATGAGGTGCTCGGCGATCGTCATGCTCACGCCCACGCGCAGTTCCCGGGCGCCCTCGTCGCGGCTGTGGCGCAGCCAGGCGGAGAACTCCTCCGCCGCCTCGAGGAGCTCGCGGGCGTGGGCGGCGTAGAGAAGCCCGGCCGAGGTGGGGCGGGACCCGCGCGGGTCCCGCTCGAGCAGGGCGGTACCCGCCTGCGCCTCGAGCTGGGCGATCATCCGGCTCGCGTTGGGCTGGTGCATCCCCAGCCGGCGAGCGCCGGCCCCGAGCCCGCCCTCGTCGACGACGGCGAGGAAGAGCGCCAGGGCCTGCAGGTTCGGCAGCGAGTGAGGCATATCAGAAGTGTATGCCCCGGTCGCGAACTGCTGTCTACCGGTCCGTCACCCCCGATGGAACCGTGAAGACCATGACTGCTGCACCCGCTGCCACCGCTTCCCCCGCCCCACCCGCGCCGCGCCTCTCCGCATGGCCGGGGATCCTGCTCTCCCTCGGTGTGGCCGCCGCGTCGATCCTGCTCTCCCGGGTGCTGCCGGGCGTCAGCGCGCTGATCATCGCGATCGTGATCGGCATCGTCGTCGCGAACGTCACCGCGCTGCCCGCGGCGCTCGCCCCGGGCCTGTCCATCGCGGCGAAGAAGCTCCTGCGGGCCGGGATCGTGCTGCTCGGCCTCGAGGTGGTGCTCGGCGACCTGCTCGGCCTCGGCGCACCGATGCTCGCCGTGGTGGTGGTCGTGGTGACCGGCGGGATCCTCGGCACCCTCGCCCTCGGTCGCGCGCTGGGCGTGGACCGCGGGCTGACGCTGCTGGTGGCCTGCGGCTTCTCGATCTGCGGCGCGGCGGCGGTCGCGGCCGCGGCCGGCGTCACCGATCCTGACGAGGAGCACGAGGAGAACACGATCACCGCGGTCGCGCTCGTGGTGCTGTGCGGCACCCTGATGATCGCCGCGGTCCCGGCCGTCGCCGCCCTGCTGCAGCTGGACACCGAGACCGGCGGTCTCTGGGCCGGCGCATCGATCCACGAGGTCGCACAGGTGGTCGCCGCCGGAGGGGCGCTCGGCGGCGCCGCGCTGACGCTCGCGGTGATCGTGAAGCTCGCCCGCGTGCTGATGCTCGCGCCCGTGATGGCGGTGCTCAGCCTCCAGCAGCGCCGCCGCGGAGCGGCCGACGGGAAGCGCCCGCCGCTGGTGCCGCTGTTCGTCCTCGGATTCCTCGCGATGGTGCTGCTGCGCTCCCTGGCGCCGCTGCCCGAGAGCGTGCTCGAGCCGGCCTCCCTGCTGCAGACGGGCCTGCTGGCCGCGGCGATGTTCGCCCTCGGCACCGGCGTGAAGGTGCGCAACCTGCTCCAGGTGGGACCGCGCCCCCTCGCACTCGCCGGCCTGTCCACCGTGCTGGTCGCCGCGATCGCCCTGGGCGGGGTCATCCTGGTCTCCTGACCGCCGAATGTCCCGCACCTGCGGCGGTATAGTCGCTGTCATGACGCAGCTGCGGGTACGGGAGGCGGCGGTGTTCCTCGGAGTCAGCGAGGACACCGTGCGCCGCTGGATCGAGAAGGGCAGCCTCGCGGCGAGCGCCGACGCGACGGGGCGGAAGGTGCTCGAGGGCACCGAGGTGGCGCGGCTGGCCCGCGAGCTCGCGGTGACCCCCGAGGTGCCCGGCGCACCCGCCACCTCGGCGCGCAACCGCTTCGTGGGCCTGGTGACGGACGTGGTCATGGACCGGGTGATGGCGCAGGTCGAGCTGCAGTGCGGACCCTTCCGCGTGGTGTCCCTGATGAGCAGCGAGGCGGCGCGCGAGCTCGGGCTCGCCCCGGGCACCGTGGCCAGCGCCGTCGTGAAGGCCACCCAGGTCGTGATCGAGGCGGCCCCCGCGCGGCCCGGCGGCGGGGCTCCTCCCGCGGGCGAGGACCGATGAGGCGCGCCCTGCGCCTGTGCGCCGCCGTGGCCGGGGCCCTGGCGCTGGCCGCCGGCTGCGGGAGCGGCGCCACCGCCGACCGTGCTGCGGACGGGGGCGGTGCCGGCGGGGCGGAAACGGTCCGGATCTTCGCGGCGGCCTCCCTGCAGCAGCCCTTCGAGGAGCTCGGCGAGCGCTTCGAGGCCGAGCACGAGGGGGTCGAGCTCGAGTTCAACTTCGCGGGCTCCTCCACCCTCGTCGAGCAGATCCAGCAGGGCGCCCCGGCCGACGTCTTCGCCTCCGCGGACGAGGCGACCATGGACGCGCTCGTCGACGCCGGGCTGCAGGAGGCGCCGCCGGTCGAGCTCACCACCAACACGCTGATGATCGCGGTGCCTGCGGGCAACCCCGCGGGCGTCACCGACCTGGCGTCCCTCGAGGCGGAGGGTCTGCATCTCGTCGTCTGCGCCCGCGCGGTCCCCTGCGGCGCCGCGACCGCGGAGGTCGAAGAGGCGGCGGGCCTGGAGCTCGCCCCGGTGAGCGAGGAGCAGTCCGTCACCGATGTGCTGAACAAGGTCACCACTGGTGAGGCGGACGCCGGTCTCGTCTACACCACCGACGTGCGGTCGGCCGGCGAGGCGGTCGAGGGGATCGCGTTCCCCGAGGCGCAGGATGCGGTGAACGTCTACCCGATCACCACCGTCGCCGGGGCGGGGCACACGGACCTCGGCGCGCAGTTCGTCGACCTCGTCACCGGTGAGCAGGGGCAGCAGGTCCTCGCCGCCCACGGGTTCGGTGGCCGATGAGCTCCCTCCCCCGCTGGGTGCTGGTCCCGGCCGTGCTCGGCGGTCTCGTGATCCTGCTGCCGCTGACGGCGATGGCCGCCCGCGTGCAGTGGACGGACTTCGTCCCGCTCATCACGAGCGACGCCTCCCTGGCAGCGCTGCGGCTGAGCCTGCAGACCTCCACCGTCAGCGCCGCGCTCTGCGTGCTGCTGGGGGCACCGATGGCGCTGGTGCTGGCCCGCTGCGAGTTCCCCGGCCTCTCCCTGCTGCGCTCCCTGGTGCTGCTGCCCCTGGTGCTGCCGCCCGTCGTGGGCGGCATCGCGCTGCTGTACACCTTCGGCCGGCAGGGCCTGCTGGGCCGGCAGCTCGAGGTGCTGGGCCTGCCCATCGCGTTCTCCACCACCGCGGTGATCCTCGCCCAGACCTTCGTGGCGCTGCCGTTCCTGGTGATCAGCCTCGAGGGGGCGCTGCGCACGGCCGGGACCCGGTACGAGCAGGCGGCGGCCTCCCTCGGGGCCCGCCCTTCGCGGGTGCTGCTGCGCGTCACCCTGCCGCTGGTGTCCCCGGCGCTGCTGTCCGGGACGGTGCTGTGCTTCGCCCGCGCGCTCGGCGAGTTCGGGGCCACGATCACCTTCGCCGGGTCCCTGCAGGGCACCACGCGGACCCTTCCGCTGGAGATCTACCTGCAGCGCGAGAGCGATCCGGAGGCCGCCGTCGCCCTCTCCTTCCTGCTGATCCTCGTCGCGGTGCTGGTGATCGCCGTGGCCCGTCGGCGGAGCCCTGCATGAGCCTGTCGCTGCGCGCCGAGGTGCCCGAGCGCGGCGTCGCGATCGCGCTCGACGTCCCCGACGGGCAGACCCTCGCCCTCATCGGCCCCAACGGCGCGGGCAAGTCCACGGTGCTCTCGCTGGTGGCCGGGGCGCTGCGCCCCACCAGCGGCCGGGTGGTGCTCGACGGGGAGGTGCTCACCGATGCCGGCCGCTGGGTGCCGCCGCATGCGCGCCGGGTGACCACCCTGAGCCAGGATCCGGTGCTGTTCCCGCATCTCACGGCGCGGGGAAACATCGCCTTCGCGCTGCGCTCCCGGAGGGCCTCCCGGGCGCGGTCGCGGCAGGAGGCGCAGCGGTGGCTGGCGGAGCTGGGCCTCGAGGGGCTCGCGGAGCGCCGGCCGTCCCGGCTCTCGGGCGGGCAGGCGCAGCGGGTCGCGATCGCACGCGCTCTGGCCGCGGATCCGCGGCTGCTGCTGCTCGACGAACCGATGGCGGCGCTCGACATCGACGTGGCCTCGGCGCTGCGCGAGCAGCTGCGGCGCTTCCTGCACGGGCGCACGGCGCTGATCGTCACCCACGAGGTGCTCGACGCGCTCACCCTCGCCGATCGCCTCGTGGTGCTCGACGGCGGGCGGATCGTCGAGGACGGCCCCACCGCGGAGGTGCTGCGCCGTCCCCGCACCGCCTTCTCCGCCCGGTTCGCGGGGCTGAACCTCGTGACCGGGCGCTGGGACGGCAACGCCGTGCATCTGCCCGGCGGGGGTGTGCTGGCAGCGGTGCCGCCCGCGGGCCTGGCCGACGGGGACTCGGTGCATGCCGCGTTCCGCCCCTCGGCGGTGCATCTGCAGGGCACGGGCGGGATCCCGCGCACGGTCGCGTCCCTCGCCCCGCGCGGGGACCTGGTGCGGATCAGCGCCGAGGATCTCGCCGCGGATCTGCCGCCGCACGAGGTCGCCGCGCGGCAGCTCGCTCCGGGCGCGACCGTGCGCCTGGCGGTCCCCGCCGACGCGGTCGCCCTGTACCCGCAGGCGCCGCAGACCTACGATGACTCGCCATGAGCGATTCTGCGCAGGGCTCGGGCAGCGGCTTCACGGTCCTGCTCGCCTTCGCGGCCAACTTCCTGGTGGCCTGCGCGAAGACGGTGGTGGCGGTGCTGACCGGCTCCGCCTCGATGCTCGCCGAGGCGGTGCACTCGTGGGCGGACACCGGCAACGAGGTGTTCCTCCTCATCGGTGAGCGCCGCAGCCGCCGGCCCGCCGATCCGCAGCACCCGCTGGGGCACGGGCGGGACGGCTACGTGTGGGCGATGTTCGCCGCGATCGGGCTGTTCGCGGTGGGTGCCGGGGTCTCGGTCTGGCACGGCATCCAGTCGCTGGGCGCGGCGGAGTCGGAGTCGGCCGGCTACCGGTGGGCGTATCTCGTGCTCGGGATAGCCGTCGTGCTCGAGGGCACCTCCTTCCTGCAGGCGCTGCGGCAGGCCCGATCCGGTGCGACCGCGCGCCGGATCAGCGTGCTGCGCCATCTGCGCACCACCTCCGATCCGATGCTGCGCGCCGTGTTCGCGGAGGATGCCTGCGCCCTGATCGGTCTGGTGCTCGCCGGGGCCGGTATGGGCCTGCACCAGCTCACCGGCGAGCCGGTGTGGGACGCGATCGGTTCGATCCTGGTGGGTCTGCTGCTCGGGGTGGTCGCCCTCGTGCTCATCACCCGCAACACCGCCTTCCTCACCGGGGAGGGCGGCAGCCCGCTCGCCCGGCGCATGCTCCTGCGGCAGCTGCTCGAGCATCCCGACGTCGAGTCGGTGAGCTTCCTGCACGTGGAGTGGATCGGCGCGGACAGGCTGTTCGTGGTCGCCGCCGTGGACATGGCCGGGGACCTTCCCGAATCCACCCTGCGCACGCGGATGCAGCAGGTGGAGGACCAGCTCGAGGAGACGCCCGGCGTGATGCGCGCGGTGCTCACGCTGGAACGTCCGGGCACCACCGAGCGGCTCCGCCCCGCACCGCTGCCCGACTGGTACGACCAGGGGCCGCGCAGCGCGCGGAGCCCGCAGTGACGGGCGGGCTGCTGGCCCACGTCGATCTGCGTGCCCTCCACGCCGAGCTGCGGGACCGGCACGGCCCGCAGGGCTGGTGGTGGCCCGGGCAGGAGCCGTTCGAGATCGCCCTCGGCGCGGTGCTCGTGCAGCGCTGCCGCTGGGCACAGGCGGCCGCCGCGCTCGAGGCGCTGCGCGGCGCAGGACTGCTCGCCCCGGCGCCGCTCGCCGCCGCGGAGGAGGAGACGGTGCGCACGCTCGTGCGGCCGGCCGGCTTCCCCCGGTCCAAACCGCGGCGGGTGCAGGCCCTGGCCCGCTGGTGGGGGCACGGCGCCGCAGCGGCCGAGGGGATGAGCGACGAGGCTCTGCGCACCGCGCTGCTGGCCGTCGAAGGGGTTGGTGAGGAGACGGCCGACGCGATCGGGCTGTACTGCTTCGGCCGCCCGGCCTTCCTGTGCGATGAGTACGCCCGCCGCCTGCTGCGCGGGCGCGGTGCCGCGGTGCCCGCCTCGTACCGCAGCTTCCGGCGGGCGCTCGGCCCGGCTCTCGCGCGGGCCCGGTTCAGCGTCGAGGAGCTCGCCGAGCTGCACGGGCTGATCGTGGAGGAGGGCAAGCACGCCGCTGCGCGTGGAAGGATCGCGCCGGGAGGACCCTGACCTCCCGAGGTGATCCTCCGCCCCGCGACGGGGGCCGAGCCGCCGGCGCAGACGTCACCGGCGTGCTGCGCGCGCCGCAGCTCCCCACCGAACAGCAGAAGGGCCCCACCGCTGGGTGGGGCCCTTCTGACGAGTCACTGTCTCACGAGATTCTCGAGTGGAGCTAAGGGGATTCGAACCCCTGACCTCTTCCATGCCATGGAAGCGCGCTACCAACTGCGCCATAGCCCCGAACCGGGTGCCGCCCTGAGGCGACTCGTCGATATTACATCGATCCCGGGATCAGCGGAAATCCGGGGCGAGGTTGTGTGACACCAACCTCATCAGGCCATCTGCAGGCTCGCCGTGGAGCGGCTCGAGCACCGAGCGGTGGCAGTTCTCGAGCCCTGCGATGCCGCGGAAGCCGTGCGTGTCCAGGCCCAGCAGCGCGGTGATGCCCAGCGTGGTCGCGGCGCCGTGGCCCACCACCATCACGGTGCCGCCCGCGTGCTGGGTCACCAGGGCGCGGCAGGCGGCGGCCACCCGCTCCCCCACCTCGGGGCGGTCCTCGACCCCGAGCCCGCTCACGGGCCGGTGCGCGCGCCAGTCCGCGTGCTCCTCGGGCCAGCGGCTGCGGATCTCCTCGCCCTTCAGCCCCTCCCAGCGGCCGAAGCTGCGCTCGAGGAAGGCCACGTCGGTGGTGATCTCCACATCGGTGCCGCTGCTGATGAGGCGGGCGGTCTCGCGGGCGCGCTCGAGCGGGGAGGCGACGATGACGTCCGGCGGATCGGCGGTGATGGTCGGGGCGAGCGATTCGGCCTGGCGGATGCCGGTGGCGTTCAGCGGGATGTCGACCTGGCCCTGCAGGCGGCCCTCCCGGTTGTAGTCCGTCTGACCGTGCCGCACGAAGACCAGGCGGGTGCGGGGAGCTCTCACGCCGTCGGGTCCTCGTCGATCTGCAGGTCGATGACGGGCGCATCGCGCCACAGCCGCTCGAGCGCGTAGAAGGCGCGGTCCTCGGCGTGCTGGACGTGGACGACGATGTCGCCGTAGTCCAGCAGCACCCAGCGGGCGTCGCGCTCGCCCTCGCGGCGCAGCGGCTTGCGGCGGCGCTCGCTGAGCAGCGCCTCCTCGATGCCGTCGACGATCGCGGCGACCTGCCGCTCGGTCTCCCCGCTGCACACGAGGAACACGTCGGTGATGACGACCAGCTCGGAGACGTCCAGGCCGATCACCTCGTCGGCGAGCTTGTCGGCGGCGGCCTGTCCGGCCACCCGGGCGAGGTCGAGGGATTCTTCAGGGGCGCTCACGCGGCAGCTTCCTCCAGGACGGGATGGACGAGGGGTGTCCCCGACGGGACGGGCAGGGCGGCATCCGCGGCGGACGCCTCGCCGGGGCCGATGACCCCGGTCAGCAGCAGCACGACCAGCACCACGAGGGCGATCGCGATGAGCGCCCACACCAGCCACACCAGGGCGCGGCCGCCGCTGTTCTCGGGACGGTGCAGCACCTTGCCCTCGAATCGGGGCGCGGGGCGAGGGTCGGGTGCCTCGGTGACGGAGAGCTCGCCGAGCTCGACGCCGTCGTGATCGAGGGTGGTGGTCGCCGCGGAGCCGTCCTCGGCCCCGGGCGCCGATGCCGACGCCGATGCCGATGGGCCGGCCTGCGGGTCGGGCTGCTCGCTGAGCTCGATGATCCGCGCCCGCCTGCCGAACTTGCGCAGGGTGGGCACGGGGGCGTCGGCGGTGGGCGGGGCGACGGCGCCGCGCACACCGGGCACGGTCCTCTGCTCCCCGCTCGCCTCCATCGCGGCGCGCGCCTCGAGGGCGGCGCTCTCCTCAGGGCTGAGCGCACGGGCGCGCCGCCCGCGCCGCGGAGTGGTCTCGGGCTCGGTCATCGGCCGTCACCTCCTGTGTAGAGGGCGTACTTGTTGATGTATTGGACGACCCCGTCGGGGACCAGGTACCACACGGGCGCGCCGGCGGCGACGCGGGTGCGGCAGTCGGTGGAGCTGATCGCCATCGCCGGGACCTCGATGAGGGTGACGCCGTCCTCGGGCAGGCCGGAGGTGTCGAGCTCGTGGCCGGGCCGGGTGACGCCGACGAAGTGCGCGAGCTCGAAGATCTCCTCCGTGTCCTTCCAGGTGAGGATGTTCTGCAGCGCGTCCGCCCCGGTGATGAAGAACAGATCCGCCCCGGGGTGCTCGTGGTGCAGGTCCCGCAGGGTGTCGATCGTGTACGTCGCGCCGGGGCGGTCGATGTCCGCGCGGGAGACGGTGAAGACCGGGTTCGCGGCGGTGGCGACCACCGTCATGAGGTAGCGGTGCTCCGGATCGGAGATCGCCTGCTCCACCTTCTGCCACGGCCGCCCGGTGGGGACGAAGACCACCTCGTCCAGACCGAAGACGCTCTGCACCTCGCTGGCGGCGACGAGGTGGCCGTGATGGATGGGATCGAACGTCCCGCCCATCACGCCGATCCGTCGTCGCTGCAGCTCCACGGAGGTCAGCGGTCGGAATCGGCGGTGTTCTTGCGCTTCTTGTCCAGGCTGCGGTGGTGCGCGCCGCCGGTGAGCCAGGTGAATCCCAGCAGCACCATGAAGGTGATGAAGATGCCGATGCCGACGGCGGGGGCGGGCAGCCCCTCGCTCGCGGACGCGCCGGACTCGGCGAGGATCATGAGCTGATCGATCATGGTCTTGGAGGCCTTTCCACGGGTGACCGAGCCATCATCCCACAGCGGCGCGGAAGGTCATCCCTCGACGCGCTCGATGGGAGTGGGGTCACGGCCGCGCGTGCCCCTGCCCCACCACCAGCCACTTGCTCGCGGTGATCTCCTGCAGGCCCATCGGGCCGCGGGCGTGGAGCTTCTGGGTGGAGATGCCGATCTCCGCGCCGAAGCCGAACTCGCCGCCGTCGGAGAAGCGGGTGGAGGCGTTGGCCATCACCACGGCGGAGTCGACCTCGTCGAGGAAGCGCTGCTGGCTGCGCACGTCGGAGGTGAGGATCGACTCGGTGTGGCCGGTGGAATGGGCGCGGATGTGGGCGAGCGCCTGGTCGAGGTCGTCGACCACGGCGATCGCGAGCTCGAGGGCCAGGTACTCGGTGTCCCAGTCCTCCTCGGTGGCGGGGACCACCTCGGCAGTGGTCCCGGCGGCGGCGAGGATCCCGGCCGCGGTCTCGTCGGCGTGCAGGCGCACCCCGGCCTCCGCGAGCGGTGCGGTCAGCCGCGGCAGCGCCTGCTCGGCGACGTCGCGGTGGACGAGCAGCGTCTCGAGCGCATTGCACACCCCGATGCGCTGCAGCTTGGCGTTGGCGACGATCTCGACGGCCTGGTCGAGGTCGGCGCTCGCGTCGACCAGCACGTGGGTCTTCCCGGTGCCGGTCTCGATGACGGGCACCAGCGAGTGCTCGACGACGCGGCGGATGAGCCCGGCGCCGCCGCGCGGGATCAGCACGTCCACCAGGCCGCGGGCGCGCATCAGCACGTCCACGCCCTCGCGGCCGTGCGCATCGATCCCGGTGATGAGGTCCTCAGGCAGGTCGTGGGCGGCGAGCACCTCGCGCAGCACGCCGATGAGCGCGGTGTTCGAGTGCAGGGCTGCTGAGCCGCCGCGCAGCACCACGGCGCTGCCGGCCTTGAGCGCGAGGCCCGCGGCGTCGACGGTCACGTTCGGGCGCGCCTCGTAGACCATGCCGATCACGCCCATCGGCACCCGCACCTCGCGCAGCTCGAGGCCGTTGTCGAGCACGGAGCCGCGGATCACCTCGCCGATCGGGTCGGGCAGGGCGGCCGCGTCCCGCAGCTGCTCGGCGATCGCCGCCACCCGGTCGGCATCCAGGGCCAGGCGGTCCCGCAGGCCGGGCGCGATGCCGGCCTCGTCGGCCGCGGCGAGGTCCCGCGCGTTGGCGGCGACGATCTGCTCGGCCTGGGCGACGAGCGCCTCGGCCATGGCCCGCAGCACGCGGTCCTTCGCGGCGCGGTGGAGGCGCGCCAGGGCGGGCTGGGCATCCTTCGCGGCGCGGGCGGCGGAGAGGACGGCGGTGCTCACAGAAGTCTCCATGGCCGGAGTCTACGAGCCGGCCCGGGGTCCGTGCCTCAGAGCACCACCAGCTGGTCACGGTGGATCGCGGCGCGGCCGAACCGCTCCCCCAGCTGCTCGCGCGCCTCCTCGGTGCCGCGCCCGGCCATGGCACGCAGCTCGTCGCTGCTGAAGGCGGCGAGGCCGCGGGCGAAGACCGGGCCGTCGGGGCCCAGGACGTCCACGGGGACCCCGGCCGGGAAGGTGCCCTCGACGGAGGTGATGCCGACGGCCAGCAGCGAGCGACGGCCGCTGCGCACGGCGTCGGCGGCGCCCTCGTCGAGGCGCAGGCTGCCCGCGCCGCGGGTCGCGAAGCGCAGCCAGACCAGGCGCGAGCGGCGCCGGCCCTGGTGGGCGGGGAAGAAGGTGCCCACGTCCTGCCCGGCGAGGGCGGCGGAGAACTGCTCGGTCGAGGTCATCAGCGCCGCGGTGCCGGTGGTGGAGGCGAGCTGCGCGGCGGAGAGCTTGGTGACCATCCCTCCGGTGCCCACCTTGGAGCCGACCGAGCCGATGTTGACCCCGGCGAGACGGGCGACGTCCTCGACCTCGCCGATGCGCTGCGCGCCCGGCTCCCGCGGCGGGGCGGTGTACAGGGCGTCGACGTCGGTGAGCAGGATCAGCGCGTCCGCGCCGAGAAGCTGCGCGACGAGCGCGGCGAGGCGGTCGTTGTCCCCGAAGCGGATCTCGTGCGTGGCGGTGGTGTCGTTCTCGTTGACCACGGGGACGGAACCCAGGTCCAGCAGCGCCTCGAGCGCGGTGCGCACGTTGCGGTAGGTCGCCCGCCGGATCACGTCGGATTCGGCGAGCAGCACCTGCCCCGTGATCAGGCCGTGCCGGGCGAAGGCTCCCTGCCAGGCGGTGGCCAGCAGCGCCTGGCCCACGCTCGCCGCGGCCTGCTGCAGCTCGACGGCGGCGGGCCGCTCGGGCAGGCCCAGCGGGCCGAGGGCCGCGGCGATCGCGCCGGAGGAGACGATCACCAGCTCGGTGCCGCGCCCGGCGAGGGTCGCGGCGGTGTCCGCGATCTGCCGGATCCGCTCCTCGTCGAGGCGTCCGCGCTCGTCGGTGAGGCTCGAGGAGCCGATCTTCACCACCAGGCGGCGCGCCGTGGTCAGGGCGTCACGGGAGGTCAGCCGCTCGGGCTGGCGGAGTTCTGCGACGCTCACCGCGTCGCCCCGTCGGACGGGTCGCTCCAGTGGCCCGCCTTGCGCTCCGCCTCCATCGCGGCGATCCGGTCCATGCGGGCCGCCGTGCGGGCCCGCTGCTGCTCCTTCTTCGCCTCGCGGGTGGGGCGGTGGCGCTCCTCGAGCCGGTCGTCGGTGCCGCGCCGGCCCAGCAGCTCGGCGCCGCCCACCATCGTCGGCTCCCAGTCGAAGACGACCGCGTCGTCCCCGGGGCCGATGAGCACGGTCGACCCGGCCACCGCACCGGAGGCGTACAGCTCGTCCTCGACGCCGAGCTTCGCGAGGCGGTCGGCGAGGAAGCCGACGGCTTCGTCGTTGGTGAAGTCGGTCTGGTGCACCCAGCGCTCGGGCTTGTCGCCCTGCACCCGGAAGGCGGTGCCGCCCTCGTACTGCTCGGTGACGACGCGGAAGCCCTTCTCGTCCACCGCGCGGGGGGCGAGCACGATCGGGGCCGGCTCCGGCTCGGGCAGCGCGGCCCGCGCCTGCTCCACGAGATCGCCGAGCACGAAGGACAGCTCCCGCAGGCCCTTGTGCGAGACGGCGGAGACGTCGACGATCGGCACCTGCCGCTCGGCGAGCTGGTCGCGGATCATGTCGGCCATGTCCGCGCCGTCGGGCAGGTCGGTCTTGTTCAGCACGATGACGGTGGGCCGCTCCATGAGCGGAACGCGCCCCTCGGTCTCCTCGTCGAGGCTCGCCGCGTAGCTCGCGAGCTCGTGCTCGATCGTGGCGAGGTCGCCTGCGGGGTCGCGGTCGGATTCGAGCGAGGCGGTGTCCAGCACGTGCACCAGGACGTGACAGCGCTCGATGTGGCGCAGGAAGTCCAGGCCCAGGCCCTTGCCCTGGCTCGCGCCGGGGATCAGCCCGGGAACGTCCGCGATGGTGTAGCGGTGCTGGCCCGCCTCGACCACGCCGAGGTTCGGCACGAGCGTGGTGAAGGGGTAGTCGGCGATCTTCGGCCGGGCGGCGCTCATCGCAGCGATGAGGGAGGACTTGCCGGCGCTGGGGTAGCCCACCAGGGCGACGTCCGCGACGGTCTTCAGCTCGAGCACGAGGGTGCGCTCCTCGCCGGGTTCGCCGAGCAGCGCGAAACCGGGGGCCTTGCGCTTCGCGTTCGCCAGCGCCGCGTTGCCCAGTCCCCCGCTGCCGCCGCGGGCGGCGACGAAGCGGGTGCCGATGCCGACCAGGTCGGCCAGCACGGTGCCGTCCGCCCCGGTGACCACGGTGCCGTCGGGGACCGGGAGCACGAGGTCCTCGCCCCGCGCGCCGTGGCGCAGGTCGCCCTTGCCGAAGCCGCCGCCGGTGGCCCGCTGGTGCGGGCGGTGGTGATAGGCCAGCAGCGTCGTGGTGGAGGCGTCGACCTCGAGGATCACGTCACCGCCGCGCCCGCCGTCGGCCCCGTCGGGCCCGGCCAGGGGCTTGAACTTCTCGCGGCGGATGGAGGCGGCGCCGTTCCCGCCCGATCCCCCGACGACCTGCAGCTGGACGCGGTCGACGAATGTGGCCATGGGTGCACTCCGATGCTGAGGAGGAGAAATGCCTCGAGGGGCGGAGCGTTCGGCTCCGCCCCTCGAAGGACGCTGTGTGCCCCGGGAGCCGGGGCGAGCGGTCAGACCGTCTCGACGACGCTGACCACGCTGCGGTCGCGCTTGCGGCCGAACTCGACGGTGCCCGCGGTGAGCGCGAACAGGGTGTCGTCGTTGCCGCGGCCCACGCCGTCACCGGGGTGGATCTTGGTGCCGCGCTGGCGCACCAGGATCTCGCCGGCGCCGACGACCTGGCCGCCGAAACGCTTGACGCCGAGACGCTGGGCGTTGGAGTCGCGCCCGTTCTTGGAGGAGCTGACGCCCTTCTTAGATGCCATCTGGGATCAATCCTTGTCTGGTCGAGGGATCGCTCAGGCGATGCCCGTGATCTTCAGCCGGGTCAGCTCCTGGCGGTGGCCCTGGCGCTTCTTGTAACCGGTCTTGTTCTTGTAGCGGAGGATGCGGATCTTCTCGCCGCGGAGGTCCTCGACCTTCTCGGCGGTGACCTTGACCTTCGCGAGCTCGTTCTGGGCGGAGGTGACCTTGTCGCCGTCGACCAGCAGCACGGGAGCGAGATCGATGCTGTCGCCCGCCTCGCCTGCCACGCGGTTGATCACGATGGTGTCACCGACCGACACCTTCTCCTGACGACCGCCTGCGCGGACGATTGCGTACACCACGTCAATGCTCCATCTTGTGATTCGGATCTGCTCTGGAAGTCGAGTTCCCTGCCGGGTGTCACCGCGGACCTGCGACCGTCAACCGGTCCCGGACCGTGAGGCCCGAGCGGGAGATGCGGTCGGCGATGTCCACCGGGAGCACGACTGCGACGCGTTTTGCGCCAGGGAACAGCTTACGATCCCGCGACCTGCCGGTCAACCACCGGACACGGTCCGACCTGCGAGAACGCCGTCACACCCTGTGGAACGCGTCACCCCTGGTCGGGGGTGTCCTGCTCCGGGGTCTCCGCGGCCGCGCTGTCGGCCTCCGCCTCGGGCGGCGTCGTGCTTCCGGAGGCGGCGGCGATCGAGGCGATCGTCGCCCGCGCCAGGGCGCGGCTGTCCTCGTCGTCGGCGAGGCGGTGCACGTCGTTCTGGGCGTCCTCGCCGCCGTTGTCGCCGTTCTCGGAGTCGTCCTTCGCCCCGCTGCGCGAGCGCCGGCCGCGGCGCCGCGAGGACTTGGCGGACTCGTCCCCGCCGTTCCCGCCGCCGCTGCCGCCGTGCTGGTGCTCGCCGTCCATGTCGACCAGCAGGCCGCGGCCGTTGCAGTGCTCGCAGGAGTGGGAGAACGTCTCGACCAGCCCCTGGCCCACGCGCTTGCGGGTCATCTGCACCAGGCCCAGCGAGGTGACCTCGGCGACCTGGTGCTTGGTGCGGTCGCGTCCCAGGCACTCCACGAGGCGGCGCAGCACGAGGTCGCGGTTGGACTCGAGGACCATGTCGATGAAGTCGATGACGATGATCCCGCCGATGTCGCGCAGCCGGAGCTGGCGAACGATCTCCTCGGCGGCCTCGAGGTTGTTCTTGGTGACGGTCTCCTCGAGGGAGCCGCCGGAGCCGGTGAACTTGCCGGTGTTCACGTCGACCACGGTCATCGCCTCGGTGCGGTCGATGACGAGGGACCCGCCGGAGGGCAGGTACACCTTGCGGTCCATGGCCTTCAGCAGCTGCTCGTCGATGCGGTGCTTGGCGAAGACGTCCTTGCCGGGGCTGGTGGGGACGTGCCGGGTGACGCGGTCGAGGAGGTCCGGTGCCACGTCGCTGACGTAGGAGTGGACCTCGTCGTGGACCTTGTCGCCCTCGACGATCAGGGAGGTGAAGTCCTCGTTGAAGACGTCGCGCACCACCTTGATGGCGATGTCCGGCTCCTGGGAGAGCGCGACCGGGGCGGAGCGGCTCTTCTGCGCCTTGGTGATCTTCTCCCACTGGGCGCGGAGGCGCTCGACGTCGTGGGTCAGCTCCTCCTCGCTCGCGCCCTCGGCGGCGGTGCGCACGATGACGCCGGCGTCCTCGGGGATGATCTGGCGCATGATCTTCTTCAGGCGCGCCCGCTCGGTGTCGGGCAGCTTGCGGGAGATGCCGGTCATCGACCCTCCGGGCACGAACACCACGTACCGGCCGGGCAGGGAGATCTGGCTGGTCAGGCGGGCGCCCTTGTGGCCGATCGGGTCCTTGGTGACCTGCACCAGCACCGGGTCGCCGCTCTTGAGCGCGAGCTCGATGCGGCGCGGCTGGCCCTCCAGGCCCACGGCGTCCCAGTTGACCTCGCCGGCGTAGAGCACGGCGTTGCGGCCCTTGCCGATGTCGACGAATGCCGCCTCCATGGAGGGCAGCACGTTCTGGACCTTGCCCATGTAGACGTTGCCGACCATCGAGGTCTGCGACTTCTGGGCGACGTAGTGCTCGACGAGCACGTCGTCCTCGAGCACCGCGATCTGGGTGCGGCCGGGGCGCTCGCGCACCACCATCGAGCGCTTGACGGACTCGCGGCGGGCGAGGAACTCCGCCTCGGTGATGACGCTGCGCTTGCGGCCGGCGTCGCGGCCCTCGCGGCGGCGCTGGCGCTTGGCCTCGAGGCGGGTGGAGCCCTTGACGGCCTTGACCTCGTCGCGCGCTTCGCGGACCTTGACCACGGTGTTCGGCGGATCGTCGGGCGAGCTCGCGTCATCGCCGTTGCTGCCGGAGCGGCGGCGACGACGACGGCGGCGCGAGCTCGAGGAGCCGGAGCCCGAGTCTCCCGCCTCGGAGCTCTGGGAGCCGTTCTCGCCGTCGGAGTCGTCCTGCCCGGCATCCTCGGAGCTCTCGTCCTCGCCGTTGTCGCCGGCGTCGTCCTCGCCGCGGCCGCGGCCGCGACGGCCGCGTCCTCCGCGACGGCGCCGACGGCGCGAGCTGGTGGAGCCGTCCGCGGAGCGGTCCTCGCCCTCGTCCTGCGAGGAGCTCTCCGTCTCGGTCTCCTCCGCGGAGTCCTCGGTGCTCCGCGAGTCGTCCTGGCCCTCGCGCTGCGAGGAGCGGCGCGAGCGGCTGCGGCTGCGGCGGGAGCGGGGGCTGTGCTCCTCGTCCATGCCCTCGCTGTGGGCGGAGCGCTCGGCGGATCCGGTGTCCTCGGCGTCGTCGGCCTGCTCGGAGTCGTCATCCTCCGCGGCGGGGGCGAAGGCGAGGTCGGCGCTGCCGACGGGAGCATCGTGCGGGCCGACGGTGGTGCGCGGCTGCGGGGTCGGGGCCTGGAACAGGAGCGAGGCGAAGTCCATCTGGACCTGCTCGCGGCGGCGGGCGCGGTCGTCCTCGGCGGGATCCTCCGGCGCGGCGCCGCGGGCGGAGGCCAGGGCACGCAGATCGTCGACGACGGGGTTGTCCTCGCCGTCGGCGCTCTCCGTCTCGGTCTCGGCCCCGGAGGTCTCCGCGACCGTCTCGGTCTCGGTGCTCGCGGTCTCGGCGCTCTCGGGCTCCGTGGTCTCGGGGGCCGGCTCCGCAGCGGGCTCGTCCACCGGCGCTGCACGCTCGGGCGTCTGCTCCGCAGCGGTCCCGACCTCGGCGGCGGGGGCGGTCGGCGCTCCCGCGGGTGCGCCGGCGCGGCGGCGGCGACGCGTGGGCGTGGTGGGCGCGGGCTCGGCGGGGACGTCCTCCTGCGCGGCGACCACGGTGCGGGGGGCGGTGCTCTCCGGCTCCGGGACCGTCGGCGGGGTGAAGGCGGGGGCTCCGGCAGGGGCGCCGGCGCGCCGGCGGCGGCGCGCGGGGGGCGGGTTCTGCGTCTCCGACGTGTCGTTCTCGGGTTCGTGGGTGCTGTCAGCCATGCGGCCGTCTCCTTCTGGAGGACCAGCGCACCCTGGTCCCGTCTGGTCATCGTCGCTGAGGACGGAAGTCTCAAGCCCTCACCGTCGCGCAGCTCCACCGTGGAAGCGCTGCGATGCCGAGCGCGGGAGCACTGCGGTCGCGGTCGTCCGCGTAGCCGGTGCTCCGACGTCACGACGCCGGGAGGTTCCCCCACCCGGTACGGAGCGGAAGAGTGCCTCGGCCAGTATGGCACAGGGCGCTTTCTCGGCCGCGGAGGACATGCGCTCCGGCCGCCCACCTGCGGGGCCGTGCCACCAGGACCATGGTCCTGTCCCTCCCAGCGGCAGGGGCGTAGCTTTCATGACAGCGTGTCGCCCCCTCACTGGAGTACTCCCCCACATGGATGCCCTCGACCTCGCACGGTGGCAATTCGGCATCACCACCGTGTACCACTTCATCTTCGTGCCGCTGACGATCGGGCTCTCGCTGCTCGTCGCCATCATGCACACCCGCGCGGTGTACGCGAAGGACGCCCTGCGCAAGGACGCCTGGACCCGGATGACCAAGTTCTTCGGCTCGATGCTGATCGTGAACTTCGGCATCGGGATCGCCACCGGCATCGTGCAGGAGTTCCAGTTCGGCATGAACTGGTCCGAGTACGCCCGCTACGTGGGCGACGTGTTCGGCGCACCGCTCGCGCTCGAGGGCCTCGCCGCGTTCTTCCTCGAATCCGTGTTCCTGGGGCTGTGGATCTTCGGCTGGGGCAAGATGCCCGAGAAGATCCACCTGCTCACCATCTGGGCGGTGGCGCTGGGCACCACCCTCTCGGCGTACTTCATCATCGCCGCGAACTCGTTCATGCAGCATCCCGTCGGCGCGATGCTGAACCCGGAGACGGGCCGGGCCGAGCTCGACCCCTCGCAGGGCTCGATCCTCGCGGTGCTCACCAACGTCACCGCGATGGCGGCCTTCCCACACGTGGTCTCCGGCGCGTGGCTGGTGGCCGGCGCCTTCCTCACGGGTGTCGCCGCCTGGCACATGGTGCGCCACCACAACCGGGCCCGCGCCCTGGGCCTGGACACGCCGGAGGGCCAGGAGCAGCACCTCGCCGCGCGCGATCTGTACCGGCCCACCGTGCGCTTCGGCGTCATCGCGATGTTCGTCTCCGCCCTGGTGCTGGTGATCTCCGGTGACGTGCAGGCCAAGCTCATGTTCGAGCAGCAGCCGATGAAGATGGCCTCCGCCGAGGCGCTGTGCGAGACGCAGACGGACGTGCCGTTCTCGATCCTCACGGTCGGCGGGCCCAACGCCTTCAGCGAGGACTGCGACGGCGTCACCCACCTCATCGAGATCCCGTACGTGACCGGGATCCTGGCGACCAACGACCCGCACGCCGAGCTGCAGGGCGTGGACGACCTCAACGCGCAGTACAAGGAGCAGTTCGGCGAGACGGCTCTGGACATCAACGGCGACGAGGTCGCCGCCGACTACCGCCCGAACCTCTTCGTCACCTACTGGTCCTTCCGGCTGATGATGGGCCTGGCCGCCTTCAGCGGGATCCTCGCGTTCTGGGCGCTGTGGGTGACCCGCGGCAAGGGCGAGGCCGCGCGCACCACCGGCTCGAAGGCCTTCGCGTGGTTCGCCGTGCTGGCGATCCCGATGCCCTTCCTCGCGAACTCCGCCGGCTGGGTCTTCACCGAGATCGGCCGCCAGCCCTGGGTGGTCCACCCCAATCCCCTGGACCCCACGGTGCGGCTGATGACGATGCAGGGCGTCTCGAACCATCCCGGCTGGATGGTGCTCACCTCGCTGGCCGCGTTCACGCTCGTCTACGGCGTGCTGGCGGTGCTCTGGTTCGAGATGATGCGCCGGGCCGCGCTCCGCGGTGCTCCGCTGGCGAAGCGGGACCCGGACAGCGGCGAGCTCGACACCCCCACCCTCTCCTTCGACTACTGAGACAGGACCCACCGGATCATGGACGCCATGCTCGACCCCACGGTCCTCGAGACCCTGTGGTTCTTCCTCATCGCCTTCTTCTTCCTGGGCTACTTCGTGCTCGAGGGCTTCGACTTCGGGGTGCAGATGAACGTCGCCACGTTCTGGCGGCGCGGCACCGGCACCCGCGGCACCGTGCTGCGCACCATCGGGCCCGTCTGGGACGGGAACGAGGTGTGGGTGATCACGGGCGGCGCGCTGCTCTTCGCCGCCTTCCCCGAGTGGTACGCGACGCTGTTCTCCGGCTTCTACCTCGCCCTGCTGCTCCTGCTGGTGGTGCTGATCGTGCGGGTGTGCGCCTTCAAGTGGCGCGAGAAGGTCGACAGCGAGCGCTGGCGCAACGGCTGGGACGTGGTGCACGTGATCGGCGGCTTCGCCCCGGCCCTGCTGTGGGGCGTGGCCTTCTCGAACATCGTCGCCGGGGTCTCGATCGACGAGAACCGCTGGGTGACCACCACGCTGCTGGAGCTGCTGAACCCCTTCGCCCTGCTGGGCGGGCTGGTGTTCGTGCTGCTGTTCTGGCTGCACGGCACCCTGTACCTCGCGCTCAAGGTCGAGGGGCGGCTGCGGGAGGACGCGAACCGGCTCGCCGGCATCCTGGCCTGGCCCACCCTCGTCGCCGGTGCCGCGTTCCTGCTCTGGTACCAGCTGGCCCACTCCCACAGCGCGCTCACGCTGATCCCGCTCGCCGTCGCCGCGCTGGGCCTGCTCGCCGTGGTGCCGCTGAACCGGCAGGGCCGGGAGGGGCTCGCCTTCGGCGCGACCACCGCCGCGATCACGGGCGCCGTGATCACCCTGTTCGGGGGGCTGTTCCCCTACGTGCTGCCGGCAACGAACGACGCCGCGAACTCGCTGACCGTCGCGAACGCCTCCTCGACCGGCCACACCCTGACCGTGATGCTGGTGGCGCTGTGCGTGTTCATGCCCGTGGTGCTCGCCTACACCGTGTGGACCTATCGCGTGTTCCGCCACCGGGTGAGCGACGAGGACTCGCCGGCTCCCGGTGCGGAGCTGCTCGAGAAGGCCCGCAAGGGCTACCGGGAAGCGTTCGAGCAGGAATGAGCGACCCCGGCCCATGACCACCGCCGCCGCACCCACCGCCCACGGTCCCGACCCAGGGAGCGCCACCGCGCCCGCCCCCGGGCCTGCCGACGCCCCCGCCCCGCCGGCACCGCGACGCCGCCAGCCGCCGCTGGACCCCCGCCTGGTGCGGGAGGTCCGCGCGGCGCGACGCCACGTGGCGCGCACCGTGGTGCTGGGCCTGGTGCAGGCCGGCTGCGTGATCGTCACCGCTGTGGTGATCGCCCGCCTGGGCTCCGCGCTGCTGGTGGACGGCGTGATGCCGCTCGCGACGCCCGAGCTGCTGCTCGCGCTCGTGGCGGCGCTCGCGGTGCGCGCCGGGACGGTGCTGCTCGAGCAGGCGACCGCGCATCGGGCCGCGACCGCCGCGATCAGCGATCTGCGGGCGAGGATCGTCGGCCATGCCGCGCGCCTGGGCCCCCGGGCCGGGGCGGGGCGCGGCGCGGACCTCACCGCGCTGGCCACCACCGGCATCGAGAACCTGCGTCCCTACCTGGTGGGGTACGTGCCGCAGCTGCTGCTCTCGCTCACGGTGACCCCGCTGTGCCTGCTGACCATCGCGCTGCTGGATCCGCTCAGCGCCGTCATCGCCGTCCTCACCCTGCCGCTGGTGCCGCTGTTCATGATCCTGGTCGGCAAGCTCACCGTGGGCCGTTCCGAGAAGCTGCTGGGGGACATGCGCTCGCTGTGGTCGCAGCTGCTGGACCTCACCGAGGGCCTGCCCACCCTGCGGGCCCTGGGCCGCGAGAAGGGACCGGAGCAGACGGTGCGCCGGCTCGGGGACCGCCATCGCGCCTCCGCGATGGGCTCGCTGAAGTACGCCTTCCTCTCCTCGATGGTGCTCGAGCTGCTGGCCACGCTGTGCGTCGCGCTGATCGCCGTGAGCATCGGCCTGCGCCTGGTGGGCGGCGAGATGGCGCTGCTGCCCGCGCTCGCGGTGCTGGTGCTCGCCCCGGAGGTCTACCAGCCGCTGCGCAACGTCGGCGCCCAGTACCACGCCTCCACCGACGGGCTCGCCGCGGTCGGCGCCGCCTTCGCGGTGCTCGACGAACCGATCCCCGCCGACGGGGCCCGCCCCGCCCCGGACCTGCACGGCGCCGCCCTCGCCCTGCGCGGCGTCTCGGTCCGCTCGCGGGACGGCCTCGCCCCGCAGCGCGCCGAGCTCACGGTGCGCCCCGGGCGGGTGCTCGCGCTGACCGGCCCCTCGGGCGCCGGGAAGACCACCGCGGCGCAGGTGCTGCTGGGGCTGCTGGAACCCGAGGAGGGCCGCGCCGAGATCATCGCCGCCGACGGCGCCGTGACCGCCGTGCACGAGGTCCGGCGGCGCAGCCTGTGGGAGCAGGTCGCCTGGCTCCCCCAGCGCCCCGTGCTGCCGCCCGGCACGATCCGGTCCGTGCTCGCCGCCGCGCGGCCCGACGCCGACCAGGACGCACTCGAGGCCGCGGCCGCGGCGACCGGCCTCGACACGGTGATCGCCGAACGGGGCTGGGACGCGGATCTCGGCCGGTCCGGTCGCGGCATCTCCCTCGGGGAGCGGCAGCGCCTCGCGCTCGCCCGGGCGGTGCTCTCCCCCGCCCCGCTCGTGGTGCTCGACGAGCCCACCGCCCACCTCGACGGCGCGGCCGAGCAGGTGGTCCTCGAGCTGATCGCCGCCCTGCGCGCCGCCGGGCGCACCGTGGTGGTCATCGCGCACCGCTCCCGCCTGGTGGACGCGGCCGACGACGTGGCCCGTGTGGAGGCCTCCCGATGAGCGCCGCCCCCTCCGCCCTGCGCCGCGCCGAGCAGGCGCTCGAGATCCCCCGCGCCCGGCTGCTCGCCGCCGTGCTCGCCGCCTGCGCGACGCTCGGCTCCGCCTTCGCGCTCGCCGCGGTCTCCGCCTATCTCGTCACCCGCGCGTGGACCATGCCGCCGGTGCTCGACCTCACGGTCGCGGTGGTGGCTGTGCGGGCGCTGGGCGTCTCCCGCGGCGTGTTCCGCTGGGTCGAACGGATGCTCACCCATGACGTCGCGCTGCGCGGCGTGGTCGCGCTGCGCACCAATCTGTTCACCGCGCTCGCGGCACGCACCGACGATGCGCTGAGCCGGCTGCGACGCGGCGACCTGCTGTCCCGCCTCGGAGACGACGCCCAGGAGCTCGGCGACCACGTCATCAAGGCGCTCGTGCCCGCGGCGGTCGCGGTGGTGATGGGCGTGGCGGTGCTGACGACCTTCGCGGCGCTCTCGCCGCCCGCGGCCCTCGCGATGCTCGCCGCGCTCGTGCTCGCGAGCGTGCTCGGCCCGCTGGCCGCCCACCGCGCCGCACGGCTGTCCGAGCTGGCGGTGCTCACCACCCGCTCCGGGGTCAGCGCGCAGACGCTCGAGATCCTCGATGACGCCACCTCCCTGCGCCTCGAGGGGCGGCTCGACGGCGCGCTCGACCTGCTGCAGGAGCGTCAGGCCGCGCACGATGCCGCGATCGACCGGGCGGCTCTGCCCGCGGCGATCGCCGCGGCGACGGTGCCGCTGTCGATGATCCTCGCGGTCTCGGGCGCGCTGCTGGCCGGGGCGGACCTGTGGTCCTCCGGTGCGGCGAGCGCCGGGCAGATCGGGATCCTGCTGCTGCTCCCGCTGTCCTCCTTCGAGGCGGCCACTGCCCTGCCCGCGGCCGCCTCGCAGCGCGCCCGCTCCCGGGCCGCGGCCGAACGGCTCTCCGAGCTGGTCGGCCCCGGCCCGCAGGCCACCGCCCCGGACCGCGCCCCGGCGGGCGGGCCCGGCCCCGCCGACGGCGTCCCGACGCTGCGCGCCGTCGGCCTCACGGCGGGCTGGTCGCCGGAGGCGCCGCGGGTGCGGGAGCTGGACCTCGAGCTTCCGCCCGGAGCGCGGCTCGCGGTGGTGGGCCCCTCCGGCTGCGGGAAGTCCACGCTGCTGGCCACCCTCGCCGGGCTGCTGGCGCCGCTCGCGGGGCGCGTCGAGCTCTCGGGGCAGGACATCGCCGGCCTCGCCGCCGCCGAGGTGCGCGCCGGGGTGACGCTGTTCGCCGAGGACGCCCACGTGTTCGCCACCACCGTGCGGGAGAACCTGAAGGTGGTGCGGGGCGGTCTGGGCGAGGAGGAGATCCGCGCGGCGCTCGCGATCGTCGGCCTCCGGGACTGGGTGGAGACCCTGCCTCACGGGATCGACACGGTGCTCGGCCCCGACGGCACCACCGTCTCCGGCGGGGAGCGGCGCCGGCTGCTGCTGGCCCGCGCCGTGGTGCGCGGTGGTCCGGTGCTGCTGCTGGACGAGCCCACCGAGCATCTCGACACCGCCCGCGGCGACGCGCTGCTGGGCTCGCTGCTCACCCCGGGCGATTCCTCGGTGGTCCCCGCGGACAGTACCGTCGTCGTCGTCACCCACCGCGTCGAGGCGATCCCGGACGGGACGCCGATCCTCCGCCTCCAGGAGCACCAGTGAGCACTCCCCAGCCGTCGACCATCCCCTCCGTCCGCGCCGACCGTGCACGGATCCAGGACCTCGGCGGCGCCGTGCTCGCCGGCGGCGAGACCGAGGACCTGCTGGATCTGCTGCTGCACTCCGCCCGCACGGACCTCGCGGCCCGCAACGCGCTGCTGGTGATGCCGCTGACGGCCGAGAGCTGGAGCGTCGAGCTGGTCGACGGGCCGGATGCCGCCGAGCTGCTGGGCGCGGAGATCCCGCCCGACTCCGCCACCGGGGCAGCACTGCACCGCGCCGACGCCGACGTGCTCGAGGCGATCGAGGACCTCGAGCTCGGCGCACAGCCGTCCCGCGCGCTGGTGGGCGTGGTCGACGCCGCCGAGCACGGCCTGGGAGCGCTCGCCGTGCTGCGGCCCGCGGACGGCACGCCCTTCACCGCCGCGGACCGGGAACGGCTCGATGCCCTGGCCGGCCTCCTCGCCCTCACCCTGCGCGCCCCGACCCTGGGGGTCAGCTCGGAGATCGACGACGAGCGCGGACGCATCGCCCGCGACCTCCACGACCTCGCGATCCAGGAGCTGTTCGCGGTGGGGATGGAGCTCGAGGCGCTCGTCGACTCGCTCGAGGCGCCCGGCATGACCCCGTCGAATGCGCGGATCCGCAGCTCGGTCGCGACCTCGGTGCAGGGGGTCGAGAACGCCGTCGCCCAGATCCGGCAGATCGTGCAGTCCCTGCGCCGCGAGCGCACCGAGGCGACGCTCACCGAGCAGCTGCGCCACGAGGTGGGCCTGGCCACCGCGGGTCTCGGCTTCGTGCCCTCGATGCGCCTGCCCCCGCATCCGGCGGAGATGGACGCCGAGCTGCCGCCCGAGATCGCGGAGGACGTGGTCGCCGTGGTGCGGGAATGCCTCGCCAACGCGGCACGCCACGCGCATGCCACTGCGGTCGCGGTCTCGGTGAGCGTGTTCTCCGAGGGGGTGGACCGGGTGGTGCAGGTCAACGTCTCCGACAACGGCCGCGGGATCGACCCCACGGTGCGGCGCCGCAGCGGCCTGGCGAACATCTCCTCGCGGGCACGCCGTCACTCCGGCTGGGTCGATGCCCTGGGCCTCGAGCCGGGCACGATGATCTCGTGGCGGGTCACGCTGCCGCCCACGAGCTGAGCGGCGTCCTCCCCGGGGCGGCGGGCGCCCCGCCGGTCACTGCTGCTTCCACCCGGCCCGGCGGCGGGCGGCCACCATCGCGGCGACCTGGGTGCGGCGCTGCATGCCGAAGGCCTGCAGGATGATGGTCACGCGGTTCTTCACGGTCTTCTCCGCGATGCCGAGCGCATCGGCGATCTCGCGGTTGGAGTGCCCGTCGCCGATCAGCTCCACGATCCGCTGATCGGAGTCGGACAGCTCCGGTCCCTCCTCGACATGGTCGGCGGGCCAGACCGCCCGGCCGGCGTGCACGGCCTTGATCGCCTCGACGATCTCCTGCGAGCGGGCGGACTTCAGCATCAGCCCGGCGGCCCCGGCGGCGCGGGACTCGCGCAGCGCGGCGACGTCGTCGAAGCTGGTCAGCACCAGCATCCGCTGCTCGGGATCGAGCTCGCGGGCCGTCTTCATGACGTCGATGCCGGTGCCGTCGGGCAGCTGCAGGTCCACCACCAGCACCTCGGGGCGGATCGCGGGCAGGCGACGGTTCGCCTCGGCCACCGAGGAGGCCTCCCCGATCACCCGCAGCGCCTCGCTGGCATCGATCACGGTGACGATGCCGCGGCGGACGACCTCGTGATCGTCCACGAGCATCACGCGGATCGGATCTGCCTTCTCGGTCGCTGTCACGGGGCGTCCTTTCACGTCGTCCTGCGCTGGCATCGGGGGCAGTAATGGCTGCTTCGGCCCTGATGGACCACCCGACGAAGCAATCTACCGCACCGGGTGCACGGCTCACCCTCCCGCCCGTACGCCGCCAGGGAGCGGGCGAAGTAGCCGCTGCGCCCGTCGACGTTCACGTACAGCGCGTCGAAGCTGGTGCCGCCCACCTCGAGCGCCCGCTCCATCACCGCCCGCGCGGCGCGGAGGATTCCGAGGGCTCGGCGCTGGCTGAGCGCGGTGCCGGGGGTGTCGTAGCGGGTGCGGGCCGCCCACAGCGCCTCGTCGGCGTAGATGTTCCCGATCCCGGAGACGATCTCCTGGTTCAGCAGCAGGGTCTTCACGGCGCTGCGGCGGGTGCGCAGCGCGCGGGCGATGGCGGGCAGGTCCGCGGCCGGGTCGAGCAGGTCGCGGGCGATGTGGGCGGCGCCCTCGGGCAGCAGCGCGTCGGGGCTGCCCACCGCGGCGAGAGAGCCGTCGGCCGCTTCGACCAGCGGGCTCGTCCACAACCCGCCGAAGAGGCGCTGGTCGACCAGGTCCAGGCGCGCGCCGTCGTCGAGGTGGAGGGAGAGACGGCGGTGGCGCAGCGGATCGGAGGCGGGCCCCTCGGAGGCGGCCGACGGGGCGGCGGCGGGGGCTCCCGGGGTCGCGAACCGCAGCTGGCCGCTCATCCCGAGGTGGCCCATCAGCGCTTCGCCGGTGTCCGCGCCGTCGGGATCGGCCAGCCGCCACCACAGGAACTTGCCGCGACGGGCGACGGCCGTGAGGGCGCTGCCCTCGAGCGCGGCGCGCAACCGGTCCGCTCCCCCGGCCTGGCGGCGGATGATGCGGGCGTCGAGCAGCTCGACATCCGTGATCGTGCGGCCGAGGGTGCGGGGCGCGAGGCCGCGCCGGACCACCTCGACCTCGGGCAGCTCGGGCATCCGGTCAGCCCCGCGGGATGAGGGTCTCGCCGCGCTCGGCGAGGACCCCGCGCACCGCGTTCTGCGCGGCGGCGAGCTCGGCGTCCTTCTTCGAGGCGCCGTCGCCGCGGGCGGTGACGATCCCCGGCACGGTGACGGTGGCGGTGTAGACCTTCTGGTGCTCGAGACCGGACTCGCTGAGGGCGTAGGTGACGTTCTCCCCCTCGGCGGCGGCGATCTCCTGCAGCCGGGACTTGAAGTCGTAGCCGGCCTCGAGGAACTCGTCCGAGTCCAGCAGCGGCCGCAGCAGGTCCAGCACGAAGCGGCGGGAGACGTCCTGCCCGAGCGCGAGGTGGACGGCGCCGATCACCGCCTCGGTGGTGTCGGCGAGGATCGAAGCTTTCGCGCGCCCGCCGGTGAGGTCCTCCCCGCGGCCCAGGCGCACGTACGCGCCGAGGTCGAGCTTCGAGGCGATGACGGCGAGCGCCCGCGTGCTCACGGTCGCGGCGCGACGGCGGGCGAGGTCCCCCTCCGGCAGCGTGGGATGCGCGGCGTAGAGATGCTCGGTGACCGCGAGCTGGAGCACGGCGTCGCCGAGGAACTCCAGGCGCTCGTTGTGGGGCAGGCCGTCGTTCTCGTAGGAGTACGAGCGATGGGTCAGCGAGAGCTCCAGCAGCCCGGAGTCCTGGAGGTCCGCGCCCTGCCCGGCGTCGAGCGGGAGGCGCTCCAGCAGGCCCTGCGGTGCGGCGGCCTCGGTGGCGCGGCGCCTGCGCGCCATCAGGCCTCCTCGCCCTTCGCCGTGTCCTCGGCGCCCTCCTCCGACGCCTCGTCGAACAGGCCCTGCAGCACGGCGAAGCGGTCGTCGATGATGTCGTGCGCGTGGTCCGGGTCGTCCTCCATGCGGAAGCCGCACTGGGCGCAGAGGCCGGGGCAGTCCTCGCGGCACAGCGGGCGCTCGTCGGCCTCCATCGCGAGGGCGTCGCGCACCAGCGGGCCGAGGTTCACGTCATCGCCCTGGAGGAGCTCGGTGTCCTCCTTCTCCTCGGCCTTGACCTTCTCGGGGTACATGAACAGCTCGTCGAGTCGGGCGGTGACGTCCTGGTCGACGGGGTCCAGGCAGCGGGAGCACTCGCCCTCGAGGTGCGCGGTGACGGTGCCGTGGGCGTAGATGCCCTCGACCACCGATTCGAGCTCGGCCTCGACGGCGATGTCCTGCCCTTCGGGGACCTGCATGGCGACGCCGCCGGCCTCCCGGGGCGGGGCGGGGACGGTGCGCTCGACGTGGCGGTGCGATCCGGTGCGGCCGACGAGGTCGACCACGTCGAACAGCAGGGCGGTGTCGAGCGTCGTGTCAGGGGCGTTGTCGGAAGACATCGGGGACGGTCCTTTGTGTCGAGGGGGTGTGTGCGTCACGAGGAGGCGTGCGCCGAGCGGGTGCGTCGTCGAGCTGCGTGCGACGAGGGGGTCGTTCAGGATACGGCCGCAGCGGCGCGCAGCGCGTCCAGGGAGGGGCCGGGGAGCATGTCGGAGACGTCACCGCCGAGGCTGTGGACCTCCCGCACCAGGGACGAGGAGATGTGCGACCAGGCCGAGTCGGTGAGCAGGAAGACGGTGTCGACGTCGGCGAGGTGATGGTTCATGCGCGCCATCGGCTCCTCGTAGGCGAGGTCGAGCTGGGAGCGCAGGCCGCGGATCACGGCGGTCGCGCCGACCTCGCGGCAGAAGTCCACCAGCAGCCCGCGAGGCAGCGTGCGCACCTCGACGGCGCCGGAGAGGTCCTCCTGCTCGAGGGTCGTGGTGATCGCGGCCTTGCGCGTCTCGAGATCCAGCGTCCCCTGCTTGGAGGGGTTGTGGGAGACGGCGATGATCACGTGGTGCCCGAGCGCGGCGGCCCGACGGGTGAGGTCGAGGTGCCCCAGGGTGAAGGGATCGAACGAGCCGGGCAGGACGACGGTGCTCATGGCGCCACTCTAGTGCGCCGTGCCTGGACAGCTCAGGTGAGTTCGATCGTCACCTCGTGGTGGCCGTCGTCGTCGATGGTGCCGATCATGAGGGCGCCGGTGATGCCTGCGAGGGCGCCGGTGCCGGAGCCGGGGGCGATGACGTACTGCAGGGTGGGGTCGCCATCGGTCATGGTGCCGAGCTGCTGGAGCACGAGGGTGCCCTCGCGGCCGTCGAGGCTGCCCTCGAACAGCTCGGTGGCGACGTAGGAGGCGCTGCCGCTGGCGGGGTCGCCGGCGGTGAGCATGACGCCGCGGGAGGTGCCCTCGAGGGCGCCGCTCCAGGCCTTGACCAGGTCGAAGCGGTCGGCGGCGCCGGTGAGGATCTCGGCGGGGGTGAGGTCGACGGTGAAGGTGGCGGTGAGAGAGGTCATGGCTCCAGTATCCGCGCCCGGTGCTCGCTCGCCAGCAGGGCGTAGGAGGCTCCGTCGAGCCAGCGGCCGCTGCGGTGCAGGGACTCGCCGCGGAACACTCCTTCGAGCCGCAGCCCGATCTTCTCCATCACACGGCGGGAGGCGAGGTTGTCGGCGAAGCAGGCGGCTTCGACGCGGCGCACGCCGAGCCCGTCGAAGGCGAGGTCGAGCAGGGCCGCGGCGAGCTCCGTGCCCAGCCCCCGCCCCTGTGCAGCGGGGTCGAGCACCCAGCCGACCTCGGCCTGCTGCCCGGCGGCCCTGTCCCTCATATCGCTCTGGGACCAGGCGTCCTGGCGTTCGACCTTGCCGACGGCGACGATGCGGCCGCGGTGCAGGCCCACCACGGCGGATTCGAGCTCGTCGTCCCAGTGCTCCTGGTGGGCCTCGAGCGTCGGGCTCAGCGTGGTGGTCCACTCCTGCACCTCGGGGAGCCGGTACCAGGGCCAGATCGCGACGGCGTCCTCGCTCCGCCCCGGTCGCAGCGTGAGGCGCGCGGTGGTCAGGGGCCAGTCGAGATCGCGGAGGCAGCGCATCATCGGGTCAGGGTAGCGCCGTGGTGCGCGCAGCGGCGGAGGCTGAGCAGCGGCGGGATCAGAACGGCGGCGGGGCGTGCTGGGGCAGGGGTGCGAGGGGTGGAGGTCCGGGGTCGTCCCCCTCGTCGTACTCCGGATCCGAGTAGTACTCGAGCAGGTGCATCCCCCACCGGTACGACTCCTCCCGGTCGGCGATCTCCGCCGGCGATTCGTCGAAGATCCCCTGCGTCGTCAGCGCTTCGATCTCGAGGTCGCCGTGGTACTGCTCCCAGGCATGCTCGAGCTTCTCGGAGAGCTCGCGGGTGATCAGGTCGGTGTTCCGGGCGACCTCGCGCTCGAGGGTGCCGGCGATCCGCCAGCGGGTGATGCCGGTGTCCGGGTCGCGGTCGGGGTCGATCAGGCCGGCCGTCTTCATCCGGTGGTGGATCCTGCACAGGCGGTGGAGGTTCGCGATCTCGGTGGGGCCGCCGCGCTCGGGATGCTCGTGGTCGAACTCCTCGACGTGGTCCATCTCCCCGACGGTCATGACGTTGCGGGTGCAGCCGGGGACGGCGCACACGGGATCGATGAGGCGGAGGTTCTCGGCCATCGCCGCGCTGGGCCGGTAGGTGAGGGACGCCGAGGGGAGGTAATCCCCGGTGGCGGGGTCGGTGAGCACGCGCTCGAAGGCGGGGGCCTTCGCGGCGAGCCGGCGCGCCATCCGTGCCGGGATCGGGATCGTGCCGTCGAGGGTCGCGGGGGCGTGCGAGAGGCCGAGCAGCGTGAGGACGGGCACCACGACGGAGAGGCGGAAGGCGGGTTCGGGCACCTCGACCGGCCCGGTCTCGAGCATCGCGCGCACCGCGATCGCGTACCGCAGGGCGGCGAGGGACATCTTGCGGCCCTCGCGGGCGGCGTCCCCGTCGAGGTCGAAGGGGATCGGCGCACCCGTCGTCAGAGCGTGGCGCTGGGCGTCCTGGACGGCGCGCGCGGCGGCGTCGAGACGGTGGCCGAAGGCGGCGATCTCCGGGATCGGCCCGCGGATCATGAGGCATGCCGTGCCGTCGCCGTCCGGGGACGGCTGGATGAACACGCTGCGCTGCTCCTCCGGCGATTCCTGGACCGCTGCCCTGCCGAACCATTCCACGAGGTGGCGCAGCTCGCGGTAGAAGCGCTCGACGTCGATCGAGTCGAGCTGCCAGGCGGCGACCCGCTCATCGACCTGGCGGCGCTGGGCGGGGGCGAGGCGCAGGACGCTGCGGATCAGCCACTCGAACCACTCCACCGGCAGGATCCCGCTCTCCACGCACGCGAAGCACGCGGGAAGGTCGGTGACGGCGAGATGGGCATCGCGCAGTCGATCCTCTGCACGGGGCAGCTTCGCCCGCAGACCCGCCGCGGCGGCGAGTGCGTTCAGCGCCTTCTCGTTCCCCTCGTCCTCCTCGGACCAGAGGGAGGCGAGGTCACGCATCTCCGCGGTGTAGAGGGCGGCGTGTTCCCGGCTGCGGCGGCGGAAGAGGCGCAGCACCGTCTCGGCCTCCGGGGTGTGCGGTGCGACCTCGGCCCGCTCGACGAGGGACTGCGGCGTCAAGCGTGTGCGGGCACGCACCGGAGGACGGGGCGGTTCCGCGTGCAGCTCCCCCATGATCCTCCCCCTGCATCCCATCGCGACCTCGCCGTCGCAGACATCGTCGTCTCCCCAGATTAGAACACCTGCACGATATGCGCCAGAGCCTCACTGAGTTCCCTGAGGAAATGTGGATGACGGTGATGTGGGGAGGGTAGCGGGTGCTCCACAGTGAATGCACATCG
>DHCMJ07802__coassemble_68_pt1 | contig 145810 bp, 125 predicted proteins | sample DHCMJ07802__metabat2_high_PE_028 | metagenome-assembled genome bin DHCMJ07802
GGACGGGACGGGACGGGACAGGACGGGACGGGACACATGCGACGAGCGCGCCGCCCGGGGGCGACGCGCTCGTGAGCGACCAGCGACCGGTGACCGGCCGGTCAGGGACTCAGCGGATGCCGAGCTTCGAGGTGCAGGCGGGCCAGGCGCCCCAGCCCTGCTGGGCCTGGACCTTCTTGGCGATGTCGATCTGCTGGGCGCGGCTGGCCTGATCGGCGGTGGGGGCGTACTTGCCGCCGCCGAAGGCCCTCCAGGTCTGACCCGAGAACTGCAGGCCGCCGTGGTAGCCGTTGCCGGTGTTGATCGACCAGTTGCCGCCGGACTCGCACTGCGCGATGCGGTCCCAGACGGAACCCGACGGGGCGGACGGTGCCGAGGCGCCGCTGTCCTTCGAGGAGGACGAGTCCTCGGAGCTGCGCTCGGAGCTGCGGTTGGCCGTGCTCGAGCTGGAGCGCTTCTCGGACTTCTTCTCGCTCTTCTGCTCGGTCTTGGGCGCCTCGGCCGCGGGCTCCGGAGCGGGCTTCGGCTTCTCCTTGGTGCCCTTGGCGACGACCTTGGTGACCGGCTCGGTGACGACGTCCTCGGAGACGACCTCGGACTCGGTGACCTCGCCGTCGACGACGGTCTCGGCGTAGACGAGCTCCTTGGAGCCGGCCTTGCCCTCGGTGGTGGTCTTGGTGGTGCCCTCGTACAGGGAGTCGTCCTCGACGGTCTTCGTCTCGAACGGGATCTCCTTGGTCTCGGTGCGCTCGTTCTCGCGCACGCGCTGGATCTCATGGGTGGCGCCGTCCTCGAGCACGGTATCGCGCGGGACGTCGGCGGTGTCGGTGTCCTCGATGTCGCCGAGCACCTTCTCCATCGCGTCGCCCACGGTCAGCGCGGTGACCTCGAAGGTGTCCTGGCCGTACTGGCCCACGAAGGTGACCGTCTTGCGGGTGACGATCTCGACCTCGCCCTCGGTGTCGCTGAGGCTGGTCTCCGGCTCGGGGGTGATCGCGGCGCCCTCGGCCTTGTACTCGGCGTCCTCGAGCGCGTCGGCCACGGTGTCACCGGTGGTGAGCAGCTCCTGCTCCACGCCGTCCACGCTCACGGTGACGGGGGTGCGCTGGATGACCTGGATGTCCATGCCGTCGGTGACGGCCTCGTCGACGCCCGGCAGGACGAGGTCGGTGTCCTTGACCTCGATGCCCTGCGCGTCGAGCAGGTCACCGACCGTGGGCTGCGAGAAGGTGCGCACGGTCGACTCCTCGCCGTACACGCTGAGCTGCGCCTCGTTCGACATGGCGAAGGCAGTGCCACCGCCTCCGACGGCGACGACGCAGACGGTCGCGGCGCCGATGATCCACGGGGTCTTCTTCACTGGTGCACCTTTTTCCTGCCGCGGGCGTGCGGCGAGTCGTAACGTTCCCTGAGCTTCGAACCCCGCGGGGCGGGGTCTGCAGCTCCGGCACGCGCGCGCCGCCGCGCAGGGGGCGCTGCAGGAAAGGTCGCGTGGGAACTGCCAGGTGCCATGCTTTCTCTCTTCGCGCCGATGCGTAAGGGATGCGGCCAGACTTTGAGGAAGGACCCACGAGGGCTTTACCCTCCCGTGAACTTCCGGGTCGGGCAGGTCACGCATGGCGCCCCGGAGCGGCTGTTCGACGCGACGTGGCCCACAGGATCCGCCCGTCCGCGCACCCGCTCCGCCTCGCCGCCCACCCGCTCCGCGTCACCGCGCAGCGGCCCCCGCCGAGCGCGAAGGGCGCCGCACGGCACCTGCCGGACGCAGGAACGCCGCGGGGCGGCCCCACCTCGGTGGGACCGCCCCGCGGCGGATGCTCGCCCCCTCACCGCCGTGCGGCGGCAGGGGCGGGCGCGTTCAGGACCGGCTCAGCGGAAGTCGGTGCGGAACGGGTCGGCGTAGTCGATGTCGTCGAGGTTGACCGCGCCGGTCTGGCCGAAGCCGGAGAAGTCCAGCTCGTCGTAGCCGGGCACCTGGTACATCTGCGCCTTCGCCTCGTCGGTGGGCTCGACCGCGATGTGGCGGAACCGCGACAGGCCGGTGCCGGCCGGGATGAGCTTGCCGATGATGACGTTCTCCTTGAGCCCCATGAGCTGATCGCTCTTGCGGTTCAGGGCGGCCTCGGTGAGCACCCGGGTGGTCTCCTGGAAGGAGGCCGCCGAGAGCCACGACTCGGTCGCGAGCGACGCCTTGGTGATGCCCATCAGCTCCGGACGACCCGAGGCCGGCTGACCGCCCTCGGAGAGGACCCGACGGTTCTCCCGCTCGAAGGTGACGCGCTCGGCGAAGTCGCCGGGCAGCAGACCGGTGTCGCCGGACTCGATGACCGTCACGCGACGGAGCATCTGGCGCACGATGACCTCGATGTGCTTGGCGTGGATGTCCACGCCCTGGCTGATGTACACCTTCTGGACCTCGTCCACGAGGTGCTGCTGCACCGCGCGGGGGCCGAGGATGCGCAGCACCTGCTTCGGGTCGACCGAGCCCTGGGTGAGCTGCTGGCCGACGTCGATGTGGTCGCCGTCGGCGATCAGCAGGGTCACGCGCTTGGAGACGGTGTAGGAGACCGGCTCGGAGCCGTCGTCCGGGGTGACCGTGATCCGACGCTGCTTGTCGTTCTCCTCGATCTCGGCACGACCCGAGAACTCGGAGATCGGCGCGAAGCCGGCCGGGGTGCGGGCCTCGAACAGCTCCTGCACACGCGGCAGACCGTGCGTGATGTCGCCGTCGGCGCTGGCCACACCACCGGAGTGGAAGGTGCGCATGGTCAGCTGGGTGCCGGGCTCGCCGATCGACTGGGCCGCGACGATGCCGACGGCCTCGCCGATGTCGACCAGCTGGCCGGTCGCGAGCGACTTGCCGTAGCACTGGGCGCAGGTGCCCACCGCCGAGTCGCAGGTCAGCACGGAGCGGATCTTCGCCTCGCGCACGCCCGCCTCGACGAGCTGCTCGATGAGCACGTCGCCGAGCTCGGTGCCGGCCGGCGCCGCCTCGGTGCCGTCGGCGCCGATGGCCGCGGTGGCCAGGACGCGCCCGTACACCGTGGACTCCGCGTGCTCGTGCGTGCGCAGCACGCCGGCCTCCTCGACCGCGATCGGCAGGACCAGGCCCTTGGTGGTGCCGCAGTCGTCCTCGCGGACGATGACGTCCTGCGAGACGTCGACCAGACGACGGGTCAGGTAGCCCGACTGAGCGGTCTTCAGCGCGGTGTCCGCCAGGCCCTTGCGGGAGCCGTGCGAGGCGATGAAGTACTCCAGGACCGAGAGCCCCTCCTTGTAGTTGGAGAGGATCGGGCGCGGGATGATCTCACCCTTGGGGTTGTTCACCAGGCCGCGCATGCCGGCGATCTGGCGGATCTGCATCCAGTTGCCTCGGGCACCCGAGTCCACCATCCGGTAGATGGTGTTGGTCGACTCGAAGTTCTCCCGCATCGCCTGGTCGACCTCGTTGGTCGCCTCGGTCCAGATGTCGATGAGCTCCATGTTGCGCTCGGACTCGGAGACCAGACCGAGGTCGCGGTTCTCCTGCACCTGAGCGGCCTTCGCCTCGTACCGCGCGATGATCTCGCCCTTGTTGGGCGGGGTGACCACGTCGGACAGCGCGAAGGACGCCCCCGAACGGGTGGACCACGAGAAGCCGTAGGTCTTGAGCGCGTCGAGCGACGCGGCGACCTGGCCCTTGTCGTAGCGCTCGGCGAGAGCGTTGACGATGCCGCCCAGACGCTTCTTGCCGACCTGGCCCTGCACGAAGGGGAAGTCCACCGGCAGCGTCTCGTTGAAGTAGACGGTGCCCAGGGTGGTGTCCAGGACGATCGGGTCACCCTCGGTCCAGCCCTCGGGGGCCTCCCAGTCGCTCGGCGGGGCGATGTCCGTGAAGCGGATGGACACCGGAGCGTTCAGGTGCAGCTCGCCGCGGTCGAAGGCCATGATGGCCTCCGCCTCGGAGGCGAAGGAGCGCCCGGCGCCCTCGGTCTCCTCACGCACGGTGGTCAGGTGGTACAGGCCGATGATCATGTCCTGGGCGGGCATGGTCACGGGGCGGCCGTCCGACGGCTTGAGGATGTTGTTGCTCGAGAGCATGAGGATGCGGGCCTCGGCCTGCGCCTCGGCGCTCAGCGGCAGGTGGACCGCCATCTGGTCGCCGTCGAAGTCCGCGTTGAACGCGGCGCACACGAGCGGGTGCAGGTGGATGGCCTTGCCCTCCACCAGCTGCGGCTCGAACGCCTGGATGCCCAGGCGGTGCAGGGTGGGCGCACGGTTCAGCAGCACCGGGTGCTCGGTGATGACCTCTTCGAGCACGTCCCACACCTCGGGGCGGGCACGCTCGACCATCCGCTTGGCGGCCTTGACGTTCTGGGCGTGGGAGAGCTCGACCAGACGCTTCATGACGAACGGCTTGAACAGCTCGAGCGCCATGCCCTTGGGCAGGCCGCACTGGTGCAGCCGCAGCTGCGGGCCGTTGACGATGACGGAGCGGGCGGAGTAGTCCACGCGCTTGCCGAGCAGGTTCTGGCGGAAGCGCCCCTGCTTGCCCTTGAGCATGTCGGACAGCGACTTCAGCGGACGGTTGCCCGGACCGGTGACCGGGCGGCCGCGACGGCCGTTGTCGAACAGCGAGTCGACCGACTCCTGCAGCATGCGCTTCTCGTTGTTCACGATGATCTCGGGGGCACCGAGATCCAGCAGCCGCTTGAGGCGGTTGTTGCGGTTGATCACGCGGCGGTACAGGTCGTTGAGGTCGGAGGTCGCGAAGCGGCCGCCGTCCAGCTGCACCATCGGGCGCAGGTCCGGCGGGATCACCGGGACGGCGTCCAGCACCATGCCGACGGGCGAGTTGGTGGTGGTCAGGAACGCGGAGACGACCTTGAGGCGCTTGAGCGCACGGGCCTTCTTCTGCCCCTTGCCGGTGGCGATGACCTCGCGCAGCGCCACGGACTCGGCCTCGAGGTCGAAGTCCTGGAGACGGCGCTGGATCGCCTCGGCGCCCATGCCGCCCTCGAAGTAGGTGCCGTAGCGCAGCTTCATCGCGCGGTAGAGCTGCTCGTCGCCCTCGAGGTCGGCGACCTTGAGGGTCTTGAAGCGCTCCCACACGCGGGTGATGCGGTCGATCTCCGCGTCGTACTTCTTGCGGATCTGGGCCTGCTCGCGCTCGCCGGAGTCGCGGACCTTGCGCTTCGCGTCGGCCTTGGCACCCTCCTCCTCGAGCTGGGCGAGATCCTTCTCCGCGGTGAGCGCACGCTGGTTGATCGCGGCGTCGCGCTCGTTCTCGAGCTCCTTGACCTCGAGGTCGAAGCGCGCCTGCAGATCCGGCATGTCGTCGTGGCGGGCCTGCTCGTCCACCTCGGTGATCATGTACGCGGCGAAGTAGATGATCTTCTCGAGATCCTTCGGCGCGAGGTCCAGCAGGTAGCCCAGACGGCTCGGCACGCCCTTGAAGTACCAGATGTGGGTGACGGGAGCCGCGAGCTCCACGTGGCCCATGCGCTCACGGCGCACGGAGGACTTGGTGACCTCCACGCCGCAGCGCTCGCAGACGATGCCCTTGAAGCGGACGCGCTTGTACTTGCCGCAGTAGCACTCCCAGTCCCGGGTGGGACCGAAGATGCGCTCACAGAACAGGCCGTCCATCTCGGGCTTCAGGGTGCGGTAGTTGATGGTCTCGGGCTTCTTGACCTCGCCGTGGGACCAGCCGCGGATGTCATCGGCGGTCGCGAGGCCGATGCGCAGCTCATCGAAGGTGTTGACGTCGAGCACAGGTGTCCTTCTCTCGATCGGAAGTCGTGGTGTCTGAGGGAACGGGGGTCGAGGGCGGGGCCGGGAGGAGGGTGGGCTGCTCGACGCAGCCGCGGGCTCCTCCCGGTCCCCCGTCCGTCAGACCTCTTCGATGGAGCCGACGCCCTCGTGGGGCCGGCGGGACAGGTCGATGCCGAGCTCCTCCGCGGCGCGGAAGACCTCCTCGTCGCTCTCCTGGACCTCCTGGGCGGTGCCGTCGCTGGACAGCACCTCCACGTTCAGGCACAGCGACTGCATCTCCTTGAGCAGCACGCGGAAGGACTCCGGGATCCCGGGCTCGGGGATGTTCTCGCCCTTGACGATCGCCTCGTAGACCTTGACGCGGCCGGCGATGTCATCGGACTTGATGGTCAGCAGCTCCTGCAGGGCGTAGGCGGCGCCGTAGGCCTCCAGGGCCCACACCTCCATCTCGCCGAAGCGCTGGCCGCCGAACTGGGCCTTACCGCCCAGCGGCTGCTGCGTGATCATCGAGTACGGGCCGGTGGAGCGGGCGTGCAGCTTGTCGTCCACCAGGTGGTGGAGCTTCAGCATGTACATGTAGCCCACCGAGACCGGGTCCGGGAACGGCTCGCCGGAGCGGCCGTCGAACAGGCGCGCCTTGCCGTCCTCCTTGATCATCCGCTCGCCGTCCCGGTTGGGGCGGTGGTTGGCGATCAGACCGGTGACCTCGTCGGCCGTGAGGCCGTCGAAGACCGGGACGGCGACCGGGGTGCCGGGCTCGCCGTGCAGCGCGGGCTCGGGCAGGTCCGCGGCGGTCGCGTCCGACGGGTCGAGGTCCCAGCCGGCCTTGGCGACCCAGCCCAGGTGGGTCTCCATGACCTGGCCGATGTTCATTCGGCCGGGCACGCCCATCGGGTTGAGGATGATGTCGATCGGGGTGCCGTCCTCCAGGAACGGCATGTCCTCGACCGGCAGGATCTTCGCGATGACGCCCTTGTTGCCGTGACGGCCGGCGAGCTTGTCGCCGTCGGTGATCTTGCGCTTCTGGGCCACGTAGACGCGGACCATCTCGTTGACGCCGGTGGGGAGGATGTCCCCGTCCTCGTCGTCGGTGAAGACCTGCACGCCGATGACGGTGCCGGACTCGCCGTGGGGGACGCGCAGCGAGGTGTCGCGCACCTCGCGGGCCTTCTCGCCGAAGATCGCGCGCAGCAGGCGCTCCTCCGGGGTCAGCTCGGTCTCGCCCTTCGGGGTGACCTTGCCGACCAGGATGTCGCCCGGCTCGACCTCGGCGCCGATGCGGATGATGCCGCGCTCGTCGAGATCGGCCAGCACGTCGTCGCCGACGTTCGGGATGTCCCGGGTGATCTCCTCCTTGCCGAGCTTGGTGTCGCGGGCGTCGACCTCGTGCTCCTCGATGTGGATCGAGGTGAGGACGTCGTCCTGGACCATCCGCGAGGACAGGATGATGCCGTCCTCGTAGTTGTGGCCCTCCCAGGACATGAACGCGACCAGCAGGTTCTTGCCGATGGCGAGCTCGCCCTGATCGGTCGAGGGGCCGTCGGCCAGGATCGAGCCGGCCTCGACGCGGTCGCCCTCGTCGAAGAGCACGCGCTGGTTGTAGGAGTTGCCGGCGTTGGAGCGCTGGAACTTCCCGATCGGGTAGGTCTGGCGGGTGCCGTCGTCGGCCATCACCACGATGAGGTCCGCCGAGAGCTCCTCGATGACGCCGCCCTTCTACGCGACGACCACGTCGCCCGCGTCGACCGCGGCGCGACGCTCCATGCCGGTGCCGACCAGCGGCATCTCGGAGCGCAGCAGCGGCACGGCCTGGCGCTGCATGTTCGAGCCCATGAGCGCACGGTTGGCGTCGTCGTGCTCGAGGAAGGGGATCATCGCGGTGGCGACGGAGACCATCTGACGTGCGGAGACGTCCATGTAGTCGACGTCGGCGACGGCGACCAGATCCGGCTCGCCGCCGGGCAGACGCACCAGCACCTCCTCGTTCAGGAAGCGGCCGTCCTCATCGATCTTGGCGTTGGCCTGCGCGATGATGTGGCGGTCCTCGTCATCGGCGGTGAGGTAGACGACCTCGTCGCTGACGCGGCCGTCCTCGACCTTCCGGTACGGCGTCTCGATGAAGCCGAAGGGGTTGATGCGGGCGAAGGTCGCCAGCGAGCCGATCAGACCGATGTTCGGACCCTCGGGGGTCTCGATCGGGCACATGCGGCCGTAGTGCGACGGGTGGACGTCACGGACCTCCATGCCGGCGCGGTCACGGGACAGGCCGCCCGGGCCGAGCGCGTTGAGGCGACGCTTGTGGGTCAGGCCCGACAGCGGGTTGTTCTGGTCCATGAACTGCGAGAGCTGGGAGGTTCCGAAGAACTCCTTGATCGCCGCGGTGACCGGACGGATGTTGATCAGGGTCAGCGGCGTGATCGCCTCGACGTCCTGGGTGGTCATGCGCTCGCGCACGACGCGCTCCATGCGGGACAGGCCGGTGCGGACCTGGTTCTGGATCAGCTCGCCCACGGCGCGGATGCGACGGTTGCCGAAGTGGTCGATGTCATCGGTCTCGACCCGCACGGGCTTGCCGTCGGCGCTGGTGTACTCGCTGACACCGTCGTGCAGGGCGACGATGTACTTGATCGTGGCGACGATGTCCTCGAGGCGGAGGGTCGACTCGGAGAGGCTGCCCTCGAGGCCGAGCTTCTTGCCGATCTTGTAGCGGCCGACCTTCGCGAGGTCGTAGCGCTTGGCGTTGAAGTAGAGGTTGTTCAGCATCGCCTCGCCCGCATCGCGCGTGGGCGGCTCGCCCGGGCGCTGCTTGCGGTAGATGTCGATGAGCGCCTCGTCCTGGGAGGCGATGCGGTCCTTCTCGAGCGTGGAGCGCATCGACTCGAACTCGCCGAACTCCTCGAGGATGTCGCTGTGGGACATGCCGAGGGCCTGCAGCAGGGTGGTGACGGACTGCTTGCGCTTGCGGTCGATGCGCACGCCGACCTGGTCGCGCTTGTCGACCTCGAACTCGAGCCAGGCACCGCGCGACGGGATGACCTTCGCGGAGAAGATGTGCTTGTCGCTGGTCTTGTCGATGGACTCCTCGAAGTACACGCCCGGGGAGCGGACGAGCTGCGAGACGACGACGCGCTCGGTGCCGTTGATGATGAAGGTGCCCTTGTCGGTCATGAGCGGGAACTCGCCCATGAAGACCGTCTGGGTCTTGATCTCACCGGTCTCGTTGTTCATGAACTCCGCGATGACGTACAGCGGAGCCGCGTAGGTGAGGTCCTTCTCCTTGCACTCGTCGACCGTGTACTTCGGGTCGTCGAAGGTGTGGTCGCGGAACGACAGCGACATGTTGCCGGCGAAGTCCTCGATCGGGGAGATCTCCTCGAGGATGTCCGCGAGACCGGAGGTCTGCGGGACGTCCTCGCGACCGGCGGCGGCGGCCTCAGCGGCACGCTCCTGCCAGCGCTCGTTGCCCAGCAGCCAGTCGAACGAGGTGGTCTGCAGACTCAGCAGATCCGGGACCTCGATGGGGTCGCCGAGCTTCGCGAAGGTGACGCGGGGCGAGGCGGTACGAAGTGCGATGTCAGTGGTGCGATCGGTGCTCGAGGCAGCCAAGGGGGGTCCTTCCACAGGCCGATGACGGAATCCCAGGCGCGGTGGACGACCCATCAGGGCAGTGGAGCAGGCACGGCAGCGAAAGCTGCGCGGAACGGCAGATCCGACGGGAGGCACACAGCGCAAGGACCGACCATACACAAAATCGCGGATGGGCGCAAGGGTCGCGGACGCGACCAGCCCATCCGCGTCGGCCGCTATATGCCTGGCGCGGGTGTTCTCCCGGTGCGTCCCTGTCTGTCTGGCTCGACCGGCCCGGCGGTGTCCTCACACCGGGCGCACGCGACAGGAACAGCTCCGTACGCCAAGAAGAATGGAGGGAAATCGGCGCGGAGTCAAGCAGGCGGGGCGGATCGCGGGGTGTCGCGGCCCCTCGCAGGGGCGGGCCGCACCTCCCTGTGGAGGTGCGGCCCGCCATGAGGCGGCTCACCGTCGTCGAGCGGCGCCGGGGTGCGTGAGGTCAGCGGCGCCGGCGCAGCGCCACGAGCGCTCCCCCGCCGAGCAGCAGCGCGACGGCCACGCCGAGCGGGACGAGGATCTCTGCGCCGGTGCGGGCCAGCGGGCCTCCGGAGCTGCCTCCGCCCGTCCCGTCGCCGCCACCCGTCCCGGCACCGGTGCCCGTGCCGCTGCCGGCTCCGGTGCTGTCGCCGTCGCCGCTGCCGTCACCGGAGCCGGTGCCGTCGGCGTTCCCGCCGGCCGCACCGTCGCCCTCGCCCGCGCCGTTCCCGGACCCGTCGCCGGATCCCGAGCCGTCGCCGGAGCCGTCCGCCGCGGCGGCGGCGAGGAGCAGGTAGGTGCCCTGCGACGGGCCGGAGAAGGTGAGCACGCCGTCCTCCCAGCTCGATGCGACGGGCAGGCGGGTGCCGTCGGCGAGGAGCCTCAGCACCGTCTCCCCCTCGTCACCGGGCACGGTGATCACGGACTCGAGGGAGCCGTGGGCGTTGGCGAGCACCAGCACGCGGCCCTCCTCCTCCGCGGCCGGCTCGAGCGCGGCGGTGAGCGTGTCATCGCTGCGGAAGGTGGCGGTCGCGGTGACCTCCCCCGCGGTGAGCGTCACCTCCTCGAGCGCGACGGCCACGGTGAGGCCGAGGGCGACCGGTTCGCCCGCGGCATCGATGAGCGGCTCGCCGGAGGAGTCCACCGCGAGAGCGGTCACCTCCTGCTCCCCTTCGACGAGGACGGTGTCGGGCGCGAGACGCAGCCCGATGCCGGCCTCCTCGGCGGCCCGGGCGTCACCGTCCAGGGTCACCGTGTAGGAGTCGAGCACCGTCTCGGCCAGTGCGGCCTGGTCCCCGAGCTCCTCGCGGTGGATGCTCAGCTCCACCGACGCGGGACCGCTGATCTCGATCTCCTCCGCGGGCGGCGCGATCTGGAAGTCCAGGGTCTCGGTGGCGGTGCCGCCGGCGAGGTCGGTCGCGACGACCGTGAGGGTGTGCGCGCCGTCGGCGAGATCCGCCGTCGGCACCGCGGCCGTGAGGGTGTCCTGCACGGCGGTGGTCCGCGCGCCGGAGGTCACGACCTCGCCCGGCGCGTCCGCGGCGGGCTCCTCCGCGTCACGGTCCCCCGCATCACGATCGTCCGCGTCAGGCTCCTGCGCATCGGCGGACTGCAGGTCGCGCAGGTCGATCAGGGTGTCCTCGAGCGCATGCTCCTGGGTGGCGAGGTCGGTGGTCGACTCGTGGACCACCTCGCCGTCCACCATCACCTGCAGGGCGGCGAGGTTCTCGTCGGTCGCGGCGACCTCGACCTCCCGGCCGTCGTCGACGGTGTCCTCGTCGGCGAGGCCCTCGATGTCGATCCGGGGCACGTCCTGGTCGAGGATCACCGGGACCAGGCCCAGCAGCACGTTGCCGTTCGAGTCGTAGAACTCGATCAGCAGGGTGTCGCCGTCGGCCACCGTGATCTCGGTCGAGAAGTCGCGGGTGTTGGACTCCTCCCCCGGGCTGCCGATGTCGAAGCGCTCGATGACGATCGAGTCGTTGAGCGAGAGGCCGTAGCCCCAGCCGTCGTCGGAGGCGGTGCCGGCCACGGTCACCTGCTCGCTGTCGGTGTAGAGGGTGCCGCCCACCAGGGTGGGCTCGTCGACGCGCAGGGTCGGTGCCGTGACGTCCACGTAGAAGCGCACGCCCCGGTCGAAGCGGACGGTGCCGTCGGCGTCCTCGACCACCATGCGGAAGTGGTTCTCGCCGGTGGAGACGGGCAGCGGAGCGCTGAAGCTGCCGTCCTCGGCGATCTCGGCGCGGATCGGCTCCTCCTCCCGGCGCACGCCGTCCTCGCCGAGCACGGCGGTCGGGGTGAGGGTGAGGGTGCCGCCGGCCGGGTACTCGCCGCGCAGGGTGAACACGCTGCCGTCCTCGCTGATGTCGCCGGTGTCCGCGGGCACGAAGCACGCGCCCGAGGCGAGCACGCAGTCGGCGTTGGTGACCTCGGGCATCCCCCACTCGGTCTCCTGCTCGCGGCCGGAGATCGCGAAGGACTGCGAGTCGGTGTTGACCCCGTCGGAGGCGGACAGCGTGAAGGCCGCCGCGTCCTCTCCGGGCGTCACGGTGATCTCGAAGGCGCCGTCGGCATCGACCTCGCCCTCTGTCTCGCCGGCGCTGACGCTGAGCTCGGCGCCGTCCCGCTCGTCGGTGAGGGTGCCGCGCACGGTGATCCGGCCGTCCTCGTCGAGGAGCGCCCTGCCCTGCTCGTCGGTCTCCATCTCGGTGACGGCGAGCTCGGGCGGGATGGAGTCGTAGGTGACCGTGAGGCTCTGCTCCTGGACCACCTCGCCCTCGGCGTCGAGACCCTCGACGAGGAGCTCCTGCTCCCCCTCGGAAAGCGGGACCAGGTGGCGGAAGCGGCCCTCGGGGGTCTCGACCGTCTCCTCCCCGACCCGCACCGAGGTGATGTCCCCGGAGACGTAGCCGCTCAGCAGCAGCGACCCCTCCTGCACCAGCATCGACTGCGGGCCGAAGACGTCGTTTTCGAGCTGCGCGCCGCCGGCGATCAGCAGGGTCGAGGGAGCGAAGACCTTCGTGGCCACGCCCAGGTTGAAGCCGGCGTCCAGCACCGAGACCGTGACGAACGGGACCTCCTGCGGGTCCACCTCGACGGAGTAGCCGTCACCGCCGGGCGCCTCGATCACCTCGATCTCCTCCCCCGCGGCGCTGGTCACGGTGGGCGGGGCGAGCACGCCGGAGCCCTCCTCGAGCACGGTGAAGCTGAGCAGCCCGGCCTCGTAGGGCCCGAACTCGATCTCGGGCGGGGTCGCGTCGATGCCGAAGTCGAAGTCGGTGCTCTGCCACGCATGGTCCGGGCTGAGCCGGGTCTCGACCCGGTAGGTGTAGTCCCCGTCGGGCAGGGCGGCGTAGTCCACCGCCTGCGGGTCGTAGATCGTGCCGTCGAAGGTCGCACCCGTCCACTGCAGCTCGCGCGGGTCCTCGGGCTCCGCCCAGTCGCCGAGCAGGCTGCGGTACAGGCCCTGCTCCTCTCCGAGCACCGTGATCAGCTCGCCCTCGCCGTCGAGCACCGAGTAGCGGATGTCCGAGGCGTTGCGCATCGGCACCAGGTTCGCCGCGAGGGTGTCCATGTCGCCGTCGCCGTTGGGCGAGAGGAAGAACGTGCCGATCTCGCTGTCCAGCGGGAGCGTCGAGCCGCCCCACGAGGTGATCAGCTCGCTCTGCACGCCCACGCCCTCGAGGGTCTCGTCGGCCGGGAGGATGATCTCCTCGGCGTTCCAGTCACCGGCGAAGCCGAGGAACGGGATCGACAGATCCGGCTGCGCGTCGGTGCCGGAGGCGAAGCGGACCCAGCCGCCCGTGAAGTGGTCCTCCCCCGCCTCGGGGCTGACGGTGACCTCGACGCTCGCGGTGCCTCCGGCGGGCACGGTCACGGCCTCGGGCGCGGTGACGGTGCCGGCGGAGGGCCGCACCGTGGTCGTCTCGCCGGCCTCGTTGGTCTCGGCGAGCAGCGCCACCTCGGGCAGGGTGAACTCCAGGTCCTCCTGCGCGCTGCTGATGAGCGTCGCGGTGAAGGTGGCGGAGCCGTCGATCTCCCGCAGCGCGGCCGCGCCCTCGCCGTCCACGGTCGCGATCACCTGGGAGTCCAGCGCCCGATCCACCTGGGCCAGGCCCGCCCCGACCTGCCGGGGCGAGGCCGACGGGGTCTCCGTGTCCGCGTCCTCGGGGATCAGCGCGGTGTTCATCAGCATGACCTTGGCGAGGTCCACGCGCTCGGCGCCGGTGATCTCGGGACGGCTCTGCTCGAGGTGCTGCAGCACCAGCGCCGCCATGCCGGCCACGTTCGGCGAGGCCATGGAGGTGCCGGAGTTCATGCCGTAGGTGCCGTCGTTGTAGGTCGAGTACACATTGCCGCCGATGCCGGAGATCTCGGGCTCGAGGTCGAGCGACGGCGTGGTGCCCCAGGAGGTGAACGACGACGGCTCCAGCGCCGTGGGGTTCTCGCGCACGTCCAGATCGTCGGTGATCCGGATCGTGGCGTCCCCGCCCGCCGCCGCCTCGCGCAGCTGCGCGCCGACGGACTGGGTGACGGTGATGCCGGGGAGCGTGAAGCTCTCCACCCCGGCCATGCCGAAGGGGGCGTCCTCGGTGTTGGACACGATGACGCCGCCGGCGCCGGCCGCGATCGCGTTCTCGTACTTCTCGGTGAAGGCGATCTCGCCGCGCTCGATGAGGGCGTAGGCGCCGTCGAGGTCCTTCCCCTCGGTGTCCGTCTCCAGTGCGAGGCCCAGGTCCACCAGGGGGTGCGGCTGCCCGTCCTGGGTGCCGGTCGCCGGCGAGTAGGGCACGCCCTCGCTCTCCTCGTTCACGTACGCCATGAGCTGGGTGAGCGCGGCATTGTCGATCGAGGCGACGGTGAGCGCGGAGCCGAGGGTGCCCGGGGAGCCGACGGTGCCGTCGTCGTGGAGGCCGTAGAGGTCATCGGCGACGCCGTCGGCCGAGAAGTTCTGGCCGTCGTTGCCGGCCGCGATCACGGAGACGACGCCCGCGTCACGGGCCGCCTCGATCGCGAGGGAGCTCGCATCGGAGGCGTTCTTCTGCCCGTTGGAGGAGCCCAGCGACATGTTGATGACGTCGGCGTCGAGCTTCACCGAGTCCTCGATCGCCGCGACGATGTCGGAGTCGGTGGCGCCGCCGCCGGAGTTCGAGAACACCTTCATCGCGAGCAGCTGCGCATTGGGGGCGACGCCGTCCAGCTCGCCCGTCTCGACGAAGTCCCCGGGCTCGTCCCCCGCGGAGCCGTTGGCGGCCGCGATGCCGCCCACGTGCTGGCCGTGCGCGTCGACCACGGAATCCTTGATCACGTAGCTCTCGTCGGCGTAGTTGTAGCCGTCGGGCACCTTGCACGTGAAGTCCGCCTCGGGGGCGGGATTGATCTCGGTGATGGCCGCGTCGTCGCAGTCGTCGAGCCGCAGCGCCGGATGGCTCGGGTCGATGCCGGAGTCGATGACGGAGATGACCATGCCGGTGCCGTCCACCCCGTGGGTCTCGAAGGCGGCGGGGACGCCCTCGAGGTCGCGGGCGGTGTGCTCGGTGCGCTCGTAGACCCGCTCCCGCCGCACGGAGCGCACCTCGGGCTCGAGCGAGAGCGCGGCGAGCTGATCGCCGGGCACGGAGGCGGAGAAGCCGTTGACGAGGTAGCCGAACTGGCGGTCCAGCTCGAGCCCGTGCTCCTGCGACCAGGTGTCGATCAGCGCCTGCTGGTCCCGCAGGCGCGAGCTCTCCTGGGACATCGAGAGGCTCGCGGGCTGGTCCTCGAGCAGCACGAGGACGTCGACCGGGGCCGAGGAGAGCTCATCGGAGATCCCCGGGACGCCCTCGAGCGGGGACGGGGCCGCGGGCGCGGCAGGAGGCGTCAGCGCCTCGGGCGCCGCCGCGGCGGTGGACATGCAGAGACCGAGGGTCCCGATCAGCACGGCGCCGGACAGCGCGGCGAGACGACGTAGCGGCCGAAGCGGCACAGGGACCCCCGGGGGTGATTCACGACATAGGCGCGCTCAGCTTAAGGAGGATTCAGCGGACTTTCAGCTGATCGTCATCCCTCGGAGGTCACGAAGCGGTGACGGCGCGGCCCGTGGGCACGGCGGCCGGGACCTGGGCGGGCCGACGGCGCGGCGAGGCCCGCGGCGCGGCGTGCGGCACGGCCCGTGGCGGGCGTGCGGCGAGACCCGGTGGCGGGTCCGGACATGCAGGAAGGGCCGCCCCGCGTGTGCGGGACGGCCCTTCAGGAGCAGTGCGACTGCCGTCGGATCAGGCGTGCGCCGGGGCGCACGCCGGAGATCACTTGACGGAGACGGTCGCGCCGGCCTCCTCGAGCTTCGTCTTGGCAGCCTCGGCGTCGTCCTTCTTGACGGCCTCGAGGACAGCCTTGGGGGCCTCGTCGACGAGCGCCTTGGCCTCCTTCAGACCGAGCGAGGTCAGGCCGCGCACCTCCTTGATGACGGCGATCTTCGCGGAGCCGGCCGACTCGAGGATGACGTCGAACTCGGTCTTCTCCTCCTCGGCGGCGGCCTCGCCACCACCGGCGGCGGGAGCGGCACCGGCGACGGCCACGGGGGCGGCGGCGGTGACGTCGAAGACGTCCTCGAACTGCTTCACGAACTCGGAGAGCTCGATGAGGGACATCTCCTTGAAAGCTTCGATGAGCTCGTCGTTGCTGAGCTTCGCCATGGTGGCGTTCCTTCCTGTTGGTGGGACGTGCGTCCCTGCGGTGTCAGGCGGCGCGTGCGCGCCAGGTCATGCGGTCCGGCCGCTCCATGGGGAGCTGCCGGGGGACAGCGCTGAGGCTGTGGGGCGGAAGCCGCGAGCCGGGTGGCTCAGGCGGCTTCCTGCTTGGCCCGCAGCGCGTCCACGGTGCGCGCCGTCTTGGACAGCGGTGCAGCGAACACTGCGGCGGCCTTGGACATCGACGCCTTCATGGCGCCGGCGGCCTTGGCCAGCAGGACCTCGCGGGACTCGAGGTCCGCGAGCTTCTGGACGTCCTCCTGCGAGAGCAGCTTGCCCTCGAAGTAGCCGGACTTGACCACGAGGCTCTCGTGGGTCTTGGCGAAGTCACGCAGAGCCTTCGCAGGCTCCACCGGCTCGCCCTTGATGAAGGCGATAGCGGTCGGCCCGCTGAGCGTGCCGTCGAACACGTCGATGCCGGCCTCGCGGGCGGCGATCTCCGTGAGCGTGTTCTTCACCACGGCGTAGGTCGTCTCGGAACCCAGCGAGCGACGGAGCTCCTTGAGCTCCCCCACGCTGAGCCCGCGATACTCGGTGATGACGGCGGCGTCGGATGCGCGGAACAGATCCACGATCTCGGCGACGGCGTCCACCTTTTCGGGGTTCGCCATGGCCCTCCTTCCAGAGGTCTCTCGCCACCGGGTGAAGGCGTCCCAGGAACGGAAAAGGCCTCGACACGCAAGTGTCGAGGCCTCGATCGCACGGACGTCCTGCCCCATGGGCACCGGCCGGGGCCGGACGGACGACCGCACGAGGGTCGCTTCTTCACCTGCGCAGGCCATCCCGGAGGGATTTCTTCGATCGTCCTCGAGGTCGAGGGCGACGACCGGCGGTCTTCGGTAGCTCCACAGTAGTGCAGGAGGGGGCCTCGGCGCCACGGCGCGAGCGGCGTCGTGCGTCACACCTCGGGCACGGCGGCAGCGCTCTCCACTGGCGCGGCGGCGCTGCGGCCCGAGAGCGGCATCCTGCAGCGTCCCGGCGCGAACGCGACGGCGCCCCGCCCACCATGAGGTGGACGGGGCGTCGGCGATGCGTCCCGAGGGGACGGCCGGCGGGGCGCTCAGGCCTCGTCGGTGTCCTCGAGGAGGTTGCGCGTGCGGTTCACGTCGACCGGGATGCCCGGGCCCATGGTGGTGGACACGGTGATCTTCGTGATGTAGCGGCCCTTGGAGGAGGACGGCTTCAGGCGCAGGATCTCGTCGAGCGCGGCGACGTAGTTCTCGACCAGCTGCTGATCGGTGAAGGAGACCTTCCCGACGAGGTAGTGCAGGTTGGCCGCACGGTCGGTGCGGAACTCGATCTTGCCGCCCTTGATGTCGCCCACGGCCTTGGTGACGTCCATGGTGACGGTGCCGGTCTTGGGGTTCGGCATGAGGCCGCGGGGGCCGAGCACGCGGCCCAGCTTGCCGACCTTGCCCATCAGGTTCGGCGTGGCCACGGCCGCGTCGAAGTCGGTCCAGCCGCCGGCGACCTTCTCGATCAGCTCGTCGTCGCCGACCTCGTCGGCGCCGGCCTCGCGGGCGGCGTCGGCCTGCGCGCCGGTCGCGAAGACGATGACGCGGGCGGTCTTGCCGGTGCCGTTGGGCAGGTTGACGGTGCCGCGCACCATCTGGTCCGCCTTGCGGGGATCCACGCCGAGCCGCATCGAGACCTCGACGGAGGCGTCGAACTTGGCCGGGGAGGACTTCTGCGCCAGACGCAGCGCGTCCAGCGGGGAGTATGCACGGCCCTCTTCGATCAGGGCAGCGCCGTTCTTGTACGCCTTGCTACGGAATCCCATGTCGTCAGCCCTCCACCGTGATGCCCATGGAACGAGCGGTGCCCTCGACGATCTTCGCCGCGGCCTCGATGTCGTTCGCGTTCAGATCAGGCATCTTGGTCTCCGCGATCTCGCGGACCTGAGCCTGGGTGATCTTGCCGACCTTGTCGGTGTGCGGGACGGCCGAGCCCTTCTGGAGGCCGGCGGCCTTCTTGATGAGCTCAGCGGCCGGCGGGGTCTTCGTGATGAAGGTGAACGAGCGGTCCTCGTAGACCGTGATCTCGACCGGGATGATGTTGCCACGCTGATCGGCGGTGCGATCGTTGTAGGCCTTCACGAACTCCATCATGTTCACGCCGGCAGCGCCGAGCGCGGGACCCACGGGCGGCGCAGGCGTGGCCTGGCCGGCCTGGATCTGGAGCTTGATGACGCTCGCGATCTTCTTCTTGGGAGCCATTGCTCTTCCTTACTGTGGTGTGGTCCGGGCGGAGCTCATCACGCGCTCCTCCCACTGCAGGACGAGCGCCCGCGCACGGCGGGCGCCGGTCCGAGGTGCGACGCTACCTGCGCGTCGCTGCGGCGTCGACCGGGATCGGGGGTGATCCTGGCCCTATTCGGCGCGGCGCAGCGGCCGCGCCCGCCGCTCAGATCTTGGCGACCTGGTCGAACGCCAGCTCGACCGGGGTCTCGCGCCCGAAGATGGACACCAGGACCTGGAGCTTCTGGGCCTCCGAGTGGATCTCGGAGATGGTGGCCGGCATGGTCTCGAAGGGGCCGTCCATGACGGTGACGGACTCGCCGACCTGGAAGTCGGGGACCTTCTGCGCCGCTGCGGCCTTGGAGCCGCCCGAGGAGCGCTTCTTCTCCGGCAGGCCGACGGAGGGGGCCAGCAGCGAGTAGATCTCGTCGAAGCTCAGCGGCGTGGGGTCGGTGGCGTTGCCGACGAAGCCGGTCACGCCGGGGGTGTCGCGCACGACCCGCCAGGACTCGGTGGTCAGATCCATGCGCACCAGCACGTATCCGGGCACGCGGACGCGGCGGACGATCTTCTTCTGGCCGTTCTTGACCTCGGTCGCGTCCTCCATCGGGACCTGGACCTCGAAGATGTACTCCTCCATGTCCTGGGTCTCGGTGCGCGTGGCCAGCTGGGTCTTCACGCGGTTCTCGTGACCGGAGTAGGAGTGGATCACGTACCACTCGCCGAGGGCGGCGCGCAGGTGGCGCTTGAGCTGCACCAGCGGATCCTCCTCCGCGGGCTCCTCACCGGCCTCGTCGGCGGCGTCGCCCTCGGGGGCGGTCGCCTCATCGGCGCCGGGCTCGTCGACCGCGGACGCCTCGGCGGCGGCCTCGGTCTCCGCACCGGCGGCCTCGTCGGTCTCCATCTCGGAGCTCGCGGCGGTGTCCTCGCCGGCGGCGAGATCGGCGAGGCTCGCGTCGCGCGCGGCGTCGGCCTGGGGCTCGGCGTCACCGGACTGGGCGGAGGCGGAGAACGAGAGGGAGTCGTCGAGGTCCTCGTACGACTCGTCGGGGGTGGAGATCTGGTCGCTCATCGGCGGGAACCTGCCTTCCTGGCGGCGTGGAACTGATCGGTCACGGTGCGGTGTGCGGTGCGGGCCGGGGTGCGGCTCACACGTCGGGGACCGTGAAGGCGATCCTGGACAGCCAGCTGAACGCGGCGTCGAGACCGAAGATCAGCAGGATCATGAAGACGACGAACAGCAGGACCGTGATCGAGTACAGGACCAGCTCCCGACGGGTCGGGACGACAACCTTCCGGAGCTCCGCGATGACCTGCCGGATGAACAGGCCGATCGCCAGGAACGGGTTCTTCGACCCGGAGCCCGGGACGTCAGCGCCGCTGGGCGTCGACGGGGCGTTCTGGCTGGAGTTCACTCTGGGCTGTCCGATCTCGTCGAGGTCATCCGCATCCGGCCGGGTGACCCCGACCGGACCGGCAGGGCAGACAGGGCTCGAACCTGCAACCTGCGGTTTTGGAGACCGCTGCGCTACCAATTGCGCCACTGCCCTTCATGAGGATCAGGCCTCATGTGGTCGCTGCGCGGGTTCCCGGAGGAGCTCCGCGGCTCGGACCAGCGACCAGCATACAAGCCGCACGGGGCTCGTGCTAATCCGGCGGCGGGAGATCACATCGCAGCGAGACGCAGGCCACTCGATCCCGCGGCCCGCGCACCGCCTGCTCCCCCGCCTGTGCTCTGCCGCTGCCCCGCCCGCACGCTGCGCGGCAGACGGTCTCCGCAGCACGCCGCCGACGGTGTCCGAACTGTCGCGATCCTGGCGGCGCGCGCCGAGCTCTGTCACGATAGGCGGGTGACCACCGACGATGCCAGCATCCCCGCGACCAGCCCGCAGACCTCTCAGCACGCCCGCATCTCGAAGCGGGTCGGAGCGATCGAGCCCTCCGCGACCCTCGCCGTCGACGCCACCGCGAAGGCCCTCAAGGCCGCCGGCCGCCCCGTGATCGGCTTCGGCGCCGGTGAGCCCGATTTCCCCACCCCGCAGCACATCGTCGACGCGGCGATCGAGGCGGCGCAGGATCCGCGCAACCACCGCTACTCGGCCACCGGCGGCCTTCCCGAGCTGCGCGAGGCGCTCGCGGAGTCCTTCTCCGCGAGCACCGGCCTGGAGATCGATCCCGCCCAGGTGCTCGTGACCAACGGCGGCAAGCAGGCCGTGTTCCAGACCTTCGCGACGCTCCTGGACCCGGGCGACGAGGTGCTCCTGCCGGCCCCGTACTGGACCACCTACCCCGAGGCGATCCGGCAGACCGGCGCCACCGAGGTGCCCGTCCTGGCCGGTGTGGACCAGAACTACGTGCCCACCGTGGAGCAGCTGGAGGCGGCCCGCACCGAGCGCACCCGCGCCCTCGTGCTGTGCTCCCCCTCCAACCCCACCGGTGTGGTGCTCACGCCCGAGCAGATCGCCGAGATCGGCCGCTGGGCGCACCAGCACGGGATCTGGGTGGTGACCGACGAGATCTACCACTCCCTCACCTACGACGGCATGCCGTTCACCTCCGTGCTCAAGGCCGTGCCCGAACTCGCCGAGACCACGGTGCTGCTGGGCGGCGTGGCGAAGTCCTTCGCGATGACCGGCTGGCGGGTGGGCTGGATGGTGGGCCCGGCGGACGTCATCAAGGCGGCCTCCAACCTGCAGTCCCACCTCACCTCGCACGTCAACAACATCGCGCAGCGGGCCGCGCTCGCAGCGCTGACCGGCCCGAGCGAGCCCGTCGAGCAGATGCGGGAGGCCTTCGACCGTCGCCGCCGCCTGATCGTCGAGAAGCTCTCTACGGTGCCGGGCTTCACCGTGCCCACCCCCACCGGCGCGTTCTACGTGTTCCCGGACATCTCCGGGGCGCTGGGCCGCACCCTGCGCGGCCGCGAGGTCACCACCTCGACGGAGCTGGCCACCGTGATCCTCGAGGAGGCGGAGGTCGCCGCCGTGCCCGGCGAGGCCTTCGGCGCCCCCGGTCACCTGCGCTTCTCCTACGCCCTGAACGACGACGACATCGTCGAGGGCATCGATCGGGTGGCCGCGCTGCTGGGCGAGTGAGCCGACGCGCATGACGACGGCCGAGGGAGCCGGCCGCGATCTCGCGGCGCTGCCGAAGGCGCATCTGCACCTGCACTTCACGGGGTCGATGCGCCCCTCGACGCTGTGGGAGCTCGCGGCGGAGCGCGGCATCCGCCTGCCCCGCTCGCTCACCGACGACGTCGCGCTGCAGGTCGAGCCGACGCGGCGCGGATGGTTCCGCTTCCAGCGGCAGTACGACGCCGCGCGCGCCGTGGTCGACTCCGAGGCGGCGATGCGGCGGATCCTCCACGAAGCCGTGCTGGACGATGCGGCCGAGGGATCGGGCCGCCTCGAGCTGCAGGTGGATCCCACCAGCTACGCCCCGTTCGTGGGTGGCCTGACCCCGGCGATCGAGATCGTGCTCGACCAGGCCGCGCTCTCGGAGCGGGAGACCGGGGTGAGCGTGGGCATCATCATCGCAGCCTCCCGCACCCGGCACCCCCTGGACGCGCGCACCCTGGCGCGCCTGGCCGCCAAGAATGCGGGGCCGGTGATCGGCTTCGGCCTGTCGAACGACGAGCGCCGCGGCACGACGGCCGACTTCGGCCCCGCGTTCCGCATCGCCCGGGAGGCCGGCCTGCTGTCGGTCCCGCACGGCGGTGAGCTGCTCGGCCCCGCGCACGTGCGGGACGTGGTGGACCATCTGCATCCGCACCGCCTGGGCCACGGGGTGCGCACGGCGGAGGATCCCGAGCTGCTGGCCCGGGTGGTCGATGCCGGGATCGGCCTCGAGGTGTGCCCCGCCTCCAACGCCTCGCTGGGCGTCGTGGAGCAGGCCGAGGACGTGCCGCTGCGGCGCCTGGTCGCCTCCGGTGCCCAGATCGCGCTGAGCGCCGATGACCCGCTGCTGTTCGATTCGCGGCTGCTGGACCAGTACGAGACGGCGCGCCGTATCGGCTTCGACGACGCGGAGCTGGCCGGGCTCGCGGCGTCCTCTATCACCGTCTCCGCCGCCCCGGCCGCGGTGAAGCAGCGCCTGCTGGACGGGGTGCGGGAGTGGCTCGCCGGCCCCGCTCGATAGTCCCCGATCGACAGTCCCGGCTCGACAGTCCCGGCTCAGCGGTCCTGTCCGGCGCCCTCCGAGGGCAGGGCGAGGAAGAACTCGGGGGCGGTGAAGCCCTGCTCCGCGAAGGCGGCCGCGATCGCCGCGGCGACCTCCTGCGCCTGCGAGGCCTCGACCAGAGCGATCGTCGACCCGCCGAAGCCGCCGCCGGTCATCCGGGCGCCGTGCGCACCGGCGCGCCGGGCCGCGTCCACCGCGACGTCCAGCTGCGGCACGGTCACCTCGTAGTCCTCGCGCAGCGAGTCGTGGGACGCGTTCAGCAGAGCGCCGAGCGCATCGACGTGCTCGCGCACGGTGCCCTCGGCCAGCAGCGCGTCGAAGTCCCGCACCCGCTGGATCTCGGTGATCACGTGGTGGGCGCGGCGGCGCACCACCTCGTCGTCGATCCGGCCCAGCAGCTCCTCGAGCTGCGCGGGATCGGCGTCCCGCAGGGTGTCCACCTCGAGCGCGCGGGCGGCGGTCTCGCTGTCCGCGCGCCGGGCGGTGTACTCGCCGTCCACGTGAGAGTGCTCGGCGCGGGTGTCGGTGATCAGCAGCGCGAGGTCCTGGGAGGCCAGGTCCCACGGCACCGGCCGCGTGGAGAAGTCGCGGCAGTCGAGGAAGAGGGCGTGACCCTCGCGGGAGAGCACCGAGGCGGACTGGTCCAGGCCGCCGGTGGAGGCGCCGGCGAAGTCGGTCTCCGCGGTGATCGTCGCGCGCACCCGGTCCAGCGGCTCGGTGCCCAGGGTCAGCAGCGCCTCGATCGCCTCCGCGGACGCGCACTCGAGGGCGGCGGAGCTGGAGAGGCCGGCGCCCAGCGGCACCTGGCCGTCGATCATGATGTCCATGCCGCGGGTGGAGGCGCCCGAGATCCGGGCGCGCAGCGCCCACAGCACCCCGGCCACATAGGCGGGCCAGCCGGTGACCTTCCCGGGTGCGAGCTCGCGGGCGTCGATGTCGAGCACCGTCTCGTCCTGGGCGGAGCGCAGGCGCAACCGGTCGGTGGGCGTGCGCGCCGCCGCCGCGAAGCAGCGGTGCGAGATCGCCATCGGCAGGCACAGGCCGTCCTGGTAGTCGACGTGCTCGCCGATGATGTTGACGCGGCCGGGCGCGGACCACACGCCGTCGGGCGCATAGCCGAACGACTCCTCGAACAGCTGCGCGGCCCGTTCCGCGGCCTCGGCACGATCAGGGGCGGCGGAGAGCTCCACCGCGGCCCGGTCGACGCCGTCGGCGTCGGTGGGTGCGAGAGAGGCGACGGGGTCGGCGCTGGTCATGAAGATCCTTCCGGAACGGTCAGGGGCTCGGCCGCGACGGAGGAGGCAACCTGCCCGGCACGGCGTGCGAAAGTCTAACCGTCATCGCGACAAGAGCGCAGGTTCCCGCTCAGGGCCGCACTGCGAGGCAGGACACCGAGGGCGCGGGGATCGGCTCCCCGGCTCGCGCGAGCTCCTCCCCGCGGCGGCGCAGCACGTCGATCCGGTCGCCCTCCTGCGCGGCGACCAGCACCAGGTCCCCCAGCTGGGTGAAGTGGCGCGGATGTGCGCCGACCGCGATCTCGGCCACCCGCTGCGGCCGCATCGGCGTGAGGGAGAGGATCGAGAGGGTGTCCGGCCCGCGATTGGCCACCAGCAGGGCGGATTCATCCGCGGTGAGCTCGATGTGGGACAGCGCATTGCTGCCCTCGTGCTCGCTGGCGGGGATCATCGAGCGCACCGCCCAGCGGTGCGTGGGCGTGTTCAGCGCCGAGGGCAGGCCCTGCTGCGCCAGGACCTCGCTGCGGGTCGCGGTGGCGACCATCCCCGAGCGCTCGCAGGAGATGTGGAGCTGCTCGGACTCGTGATCGGCGGCGAGGTGGCGGGGCCCGCTGCCGCGGCTGAGCGGAATCTCTCCCGCGAGGTCGATCGTCCCGTCGATCCCCTGGGCGTACAGCAGCACCCGGTCCAGCCCGAGATCGGGGACGGCGAGCAGCGAGGTGCCCGGCAGGGCGACCACCTGATGGGGGTGCGGGTCCTCGTGATCGCTGAGGTCGCGATGGTCGTCGAGGTCGATCTGCTCGACGGGGATGCCGTCGGCGTCCAGCCGCACCGTCACCACGGAGCCCGCACCGTACTGGGCGACGATCAAGGTGGAGGGATCGGTGCCGCGGCGCAGATGGCAGCCGCCGTGGCCGTCGAGTGCGAGCTCCCCGAGCACCTCGGCCTCCCGCCCGTCGGCCGAGACCCGCACCGCCACCACCCGGGTGGGGTCGCCCTCGAGCACGGCGTGGAGCAGCGTGCCGTCGGGGCTCCAGATCACGAAGGAGGGGTCCGGCAGGTCCACCGCCGCGAGCCGTTCCACGGCCGGTGCGGCGCCGTCCTCGAGGCTCAGGCCCAGCAGTTCGAGCCCGGGGCCGCGGCCGGTGCCGCTGCGCGAGTAGCTGCCGGCGGCGAGCAGTGCGGTGGTGGTCATGACGGCTCCTCGTGGTCGGAGCGCCGTCCGGCCCCGTCCTCGAGGAACGAGGGCGGTTCGAGATCCTCGAGGAACGAGGGATCCTCGAACATGGCGGAGGACAGCGCTGTCATCTCTCCGGTCATCGTAGACGGCTCGATCACGGGAGCGCCGCGACGGCGCCGCATCCTGCGCGAGCCGAGCGAGAGCCGGCGGCGGCGCAGCGTGGTGAACGGCGAGGAGATCGCCGGGGTGTAGGCGATGCCCTGGCGGCGGACGTAGGGCATGAACCGGGAGGCCAGGAGCTGGCCGAGCACCACGCCGGCGGCGATCGAGACCGCGATCTCGGCCGCGCCGAGCAGCTCGGCGACGCCCAGGGAGAGCTCATCGCCGAGCCCCAGCAGCCCGCGGTAGATGCGGCTGCCGGGCACCAGCGGGATCACCCCCGCCATGACGAAGGCGAGGGAGGGGGCGCGCAGCCGGTCGGCGAGCGCGGTCGCCGCGAGACCGGTGAGGAAGCCCGCGACCCCCACCGCGACGGTCCGGTCCACCACCCCGGTGAGCAGGTGGGCGATGGTCCCGGAGCCGGCGGCGACGAGCGCCCCGACCCACAGCAGCCGGATCGGCACCTGGGTGCCCACCCCGTAGCCGAGCCCCATGCCCAGGCCGGAGATGATCACCACCACGACCTTGGTGAGGTTCAGGGGGATCGCGGCGCTGACGGAGATGTCCGCCCCGCTGACGTCCGCGAGCAGCAGGCCGCCGCGCACCCCGACCACGAGGCCGACGGTGAGCATCAGCGCCTCGAGCATCCGCCCGGCGGCGGTGACGTACCAGCCGGTGACGGCATCCTGCACCGCGCTGATCGAGGAGAGCCCGGCCAGCTGCACGATGATGCAGGAGACCACCACGATCGAGGGGCTCACGCTCTCGTCGATGAGGGCGACGGCGACAGCGCCGCCCACTGCGATGAAGCCGCCCAGCACCTGGCTGTAGAAGGGCGGGATGTTCCAGCGGGCCAGCAGCTCGCTGATGGCGATGAGCAGACCGGCGGAGAGGGTCGCGGCGACCACCACCAGGCTGCCCGCTCCGAAGAAGAGCGCCGCGGCGCCGCCCATCACGGCGAAGCCGCCGACGACCAGCGGGATGCGGTACAGCGGCGACTGCTGGGGCACGGAGGCGGCGCGGCGGCGCGCCTCGTCCAGCGGCAGGTCGCCGGAGAGGTACCCGTGGGAGATGTCCTCGAAGGCGGCGAGGCGGGCGAAGTCCTGCACGCGGGCGCTCGCGGAGCGCACACGGGTGAAGGGGGTGGCCGATTCGTCCGCCAGATAGGAGATCGTCACCTCGTTGAACGTCACCTGCACGGAGACGTTGCGCAGACCGGAGGAGCTCGTCACCCGCAGCACGGTGGCAGTGACCTCCGAGGCCGCCGCGCCGTTGGTGAGCAGGCCCTCTCCGATCCTCATGGCGAGGTCGAACACGGCATGGAGCCGGGCGGAGTCGGTGGGCACGGCTCGATCGTGCCACACGGATCCGGCGGCAGGACACTCCTCCGTTCCGCCGGTCTGCTCACAGCCGGGAGGTCATCGTCCCGGTGCGGCGTGCAGCGGTGTGCGGGGGCTCAGAGGTTCGGCGAGGAGGAGAGCACGCCGAGGGAGATCGCGAGCACCAGCAGCACGGCGACGTCGAGCCCGCGGGAGCGGACGGCCAGGGCGCCGACCGCGCGGACGGGCAGCACCGCCCGCAGCACGGCGAGGATCCCCAGCAGCAGGGCCAGCACGAGCCCGGCCGAGGCGGCGGAGACGAGCACGCCGACCACGATGCTCCCGGCGAGCACGAGGAGGGCGAGGGTGAGCACCGCCTGCCGTCGCACGGCCGCGGGGAGGGAGGTGGGATCGGGTGACTGCGGCACGGCCCCATCGTACGGGCCCTCGCATGCCGCCTGCCCGGTTACCCTGGCCGTGGCCGGCAGCGCCGTCGGCCATCCACGATCTGGAGGACTCCTCGATGACCAGCCCCGGTTCGACGACCGGCCCCACGCGCCGCGAGCACGACCTGCTCGGAGACCGCGACGTCCCCGCCGATGCCTACTACGGCGTCCAGACCCTGCGCGCGCAGGAGAATTTCCACATCACGGGGGTGCCGCTGCACCACTTCCCGCGCATGATCGAAGCGCTCGCCCAGGTCAAGCGCGCCGCTGCGCGGGCGAACCACCGACTCGGCGCGCTCGATGACGAGCGCGCGGCCGCGATCGAGCAGGCCTGCGAGGAGATCGTGGGCGGGGCGCTGCACGAGCACTTCGTGGTCGACATGATCCAGGGCGGCGCCGGCACCAGCACGAACATGAACGCCAACGAGGTGATCGCCAACCGGGCGCTGGAGATCCTGGGCCACGAGAAGGGCCAGTACGACCAGCTGCACCCCAACAACCACGTCAACCTCGGCCAGTCCACCAACGATGTGTACCCCACCGCGGTGCGGCTGACGATCATGCTGTCCTTCCCGGCGCTCGCCGAGGCGATGGATCAGCTCATCACGACGCTGCGCAGCAAGGGCGAGGAGTTCTCCTCGGTGCTGAAGATGGGCCGCACCCAGATGCAGGACGCGGTGCCGATGACGGTGGGCCAGGAGTTCCACGGCTGGGCCACCACGATCGAGGAGGACGTCCAGCGGCTGACCCGCACGGCCACGCTCTTCCAGGAGATCAACCTGGGGGCGACGGCGATCGGCACGGGGATCACCTCTGATCCGCGCTACGCGCAGATGGCCACCTCGGATCTCGCCGAGCTCACCGGGATCCCCTTCGTGGTCTCCGCCGATCTGGTCGAGGCCACCAGCGACACCGGCGCCTTCGTCACCTTCTCCGGGATCCTCAAGCGCATCGCGGTGAAGATCTCGAAGATCTGCAACGACCTGCGCCTGCTGTCCTCGGGCCCGCGGGCGGGCTTCCACGAGATCAACCTGCCCTCGGTCCAGCCGGGCAGCTCGATCATGCCGGGGAAGGTGAACCCGGTGATCCCGGAGGTCGTCAACCAGGTCGCCTACGAGGTGATCGGCAACGACCTCACGGTGACCTTCGCCGCGGAGGGCGGGCAGCTGCAGCTGAACGCCTTCGAGCCGGTGATCGCGTTCAACATCCTCGAGTCCACGCGGATCATGACCCGGGCGATGAACACCCTCGCCGACCGCTGCATCGCGGGGATCACGCTGAACGAGGACGTGCTCGAGGACTACCTGCGTCGCTCCATCGGCATCGTCACCGCCCTGGTGCCGGTGCTGGGCTACTCGGCCTCCACCGAGGTGGCCGAGGAGGCTCTGCGCACCGGGCGGCCGGTCGCGGAGCTGGTGCTCGAACGGGAGCTGCTGGACGAGAAGCGGCTCGCGGGGCTGCTCTCCCCCGCCTCCATGACCGCACCGCACCGCACCACCGTCACCGGGACGATCCCCGCGATCGAGGGTCCCGAGGCGACCCGGCCGGATTCCGGGGAGATGGCGCTGCCGCCGACGGAGCGCGCGGACTTCTGACGTCGGGCCGACGGGTGGGCGGCCGGGGGCTCACTCGTCGGCTTCCTCCATCTTGCCGCGCATGACGAGCTTCGGATCCGGGGTGCCCACCACCTCGTGGTCCTTGTCCTCGTACTCGAACTGGGACAGGAAGTAGCGCATCGCGTTCAGGCGGGCGCGCTTCTTGTCGTTCGAGCGGATGATCGTCCACGGCGCGTACTTCTTGTCCGTGCGCCGGAACATCTCCTCCTTGGCGAGGGTGTACGCCTCCCAGCGGTCGAGGGACTCGAGGTCCATCGGGGAGAGCTTCCAGCGCCGCACCGGGTCCAGCTGGCGGATCGCGAAGCGGGTGCGCTGCTCCTTCTGGGAGACGGAGAACCAGAACTTCGTGACGTGGATGCCGGAGTCGACGAGCATGCGCTCGAAGTGCGGGACCTGGTTCATGAAGGTCTCGTACTGCTCGGGGGTCGCGAAGCCCATCACCCGCTCGACGCCGGCGCGGTTGTACCAGGAGCGGTCGAACAGCACCATCTCGCCGTCGGTGGGCAGGTGCTGGATGTACCGCTGGAAGTACCACTGGCCGCGCTCGCGGTCGCTGGGCTTGTTCAGCGCGACCACCCGGGCGGTGCGCGGGTTGAGGTGCTCGGTGAAGCGCTTGATGGTGCCGCCCTTGCCGGCGGCGTCCCGGCCCTCGAAGATGATGATCGACTTCTGATCGTTGTCCTCGAGCCAGTACTGGTACTTCAGCAGCTCGACCTGCAGCTTGTACTTCTCGCGCTCGTACTCGTCGCGGTCCATGCGGGTCTCGTAGGGGTACCCCTCCTGCCAGGTGTAGACGGGGTTGCCCTGGGGATCGATGAGGTCCGGATCCGGGGTGTGGCCGTCCAGGACCGAGTACCCCTCCTCGCGCAGATGCTCGATGTACTCGCGCAGGCTCTGGTTGTCAGGGATCTTCACGGCCGCTCCTTCGCACGCTGGGGGATGGGACCAACTGTAAAGGCCCCGCATGGCGTCCCGGTGAACTGCAGGTCCCGACCCGGGCGGTCGGTGCGCCCCGCCGCGGGAAGCGGCGACGGGGGCATGCCGACCATCAGGTCGGCACGTCCCCTCGGCGGTTCCCTCAGTGGGAGAAGTGGCGCGTCCCGGTGAGGTACATGGTCACGCCGGCGCTCTGGCAGGCGGCGATGACCTCCTCGTCGCGGATCGATCCGCCGGGCTGCACGATCGCGCGCACACCGGCGTCGAGGAGGATCTGGGCGCCGTCCGCGAAGGGGAAGAACGCGTCGGAGGCGGCGACCGCCCCGCGGGCGCGCTCGGGGGCGTCCCGGCCCTCGGCGTGCTCGCCCAGGGTGTTGGCGCGGGAGACGGCGAGGCGGCAGGAGTCCAGGCGGTTGACCTGGCCCATGCCGATGCCGACGGCGGCGCCGTCCGCGGCGAGCAGGATCGCGTTGGACTTCACCGCGCGCACCGAGCGCCAGGCGAAGGCGAGGTCGGCGAGGGTGTCCTCGTCGGCCGCCTCGCCGGCGGCGAGGGTCCAGCTCGCGGGGTCGTCGCCCGCGGCGTCCAGGGCGTCGGCGTCCTGGAGCAGCATGCCGCCCCAGATCTCCCGCATCTCCACGGGGTGGTGGTACTCCCCCTGCAGGCGCAGGATGCGCAGGTTCTTCTTGGTGCGCAGCAGCTCGAGCGCATCGTCCTCGTAGCCGGGTGCCAGGATCACCTCGGTGAAGATCGGCTTGACCTGCTGAGCCATGGCGAGGGTGACGGTGCGGTTGGCGGCGATCACGCCTCCGTAGGCGGAGAGCGGGTCGGTGCCGTGCGCGCGCCGGTGGGCGAGGGCGATGTCCTCGCCCTCGGCGGCGACGGCGACGCCGCAGGGGTTGTTGTGCTTGACCACGGCGACGGCCGGCAGCGGGTGATCGAAGGCGGCGCGCACCGCGGCGTCGGCGTCGACGTAGTTGTTGTAGCTCATCTCCTTGCCGCCGAGCTGCTCGGCGCCGGCCAGGCCGGGACGGTCCTCGTCGGTGACGGCCAGGCGGGCCCGCTGGTGCGGGTTCTCGCCGTAGCGGAGGGTGGCGGTGATGCCGAGCTCGGCGGCGTCCGCCTCGGAGAGGTCCAGCACGGAGACCTCCTCCTCCTCGTCGTCCTCGCCCGCGGCGGCCTCTGCGGCCCCGCCCTCGGCGAGCGCGCCGGAGAGCTGCTCGAGCATCCAGTCGCTGATGGCCTCGTCGTACTCGGCGGTGCGGGTGAACGCGATGGCGGCGAGCTCCTGGCGCTCGGCGAGGGTGAAGCCGCCGGTGCTCGCGGCCTCGGCCGCGGTGGCGTAGTCCTCGGGGTCCACGACCACGGCGAGGGAGGCGAAGTTCTTCGCGGCGGCGCGCACCATGGTGGGCCCGCCCACGTCGATCTTCTCGATGATCTCGTCGAAGCCGCCCCCGGCCGCGACGGTCTCGGAGAACGGGTAGAGGTTCACCACGACGAGGTCGAAGGGGGCGATGTCGTGATCGGCGAGCTGGGCGCGGTGCGCCTCGAGGCGCTGGTCGGCGAGGATCCCGCCGTGGATGCGCGGGTGGAGGGTCTTGACGCGGCCGTCGAGCATCTCGGGGAAGCCGGTGATCGTCTCGACCTCGGTGACGGGGATCCCGGCCTCGCGGACGGTGCGCCCCGTGGAGCCGGTGGAGACGATCTCGACCCCGGTCTCGGCGAGGGTGCGGGCGAGGTCGACGATGCCGGTCTTGTCGAAGACGGAGAGGAGGGCTCGGCGGATCGGGCGGCGGTCTGCGGTGCTCACGTGGCGTGCTCCTGTTCGGATCTGCTGCTGCGGGCACCCAGGCGGTCGATGCCCACGAGGTCACTCCCCGGTGGTCCCCCACCTTCGCCAGTCGTGTGCCCCCACTCTATCGGGGGCGGCGCCGGCGGTGCCGTCTCAGCGGGCGGCCGTGAGACGCCGCACCACGTCGACCAGCAGCGGCTGCTCGACGGCCTTGATCCGTTCGTGGAGGCTCGCCTCGGTGTCCTCCTCGCGCACCTCGACCGCGGCCTGCGCGAGGATCTGCCCGGTGTCCACCCCGGCATCGACCTCGATGACGCTGCAGCCGGTGATCTTCACCCCGTGGGCGAGGGCGTCGCGCACTCCGTGCGCGCCGGGGAAGGAGGGCAGAAGGGCCGGGTGCGTGTTGATGATCCGGCCGCCGCAGGCCTCGAGCAGCGGAGGGCCGACGAGCTTCATGAACCCGGCGAGCACCACGAGCGCGGGGCGGTGGGCGGTGACGGACTCGGCGAGCGCCGCATCCCAGGCGGCCCGGTCGGGATGCTCGGACAGGCGCACCACCTGGGTGGGGATCCCCGCGCTGCGGGCGTGCTCGAGGCCGGGCGCGTCACGGTCGGCGATCACGGCGACCACTTCGTAGGGGCTGTCCGCGGCGCGCTCGGCGGCCAGGAGCGCGGCGAGGTTCGAGCCGGTGCCGGAGATGAGGACGACGATGGGGAGACGGGTCACCGCGACAGGGTACTCGGCGCCCCGCGCGCTCGGCATCCGGCCGGGGCGGGGCGCGGCTGGGAACCGGTGGGGAGCCGAGCAGGCACAATGGTCTCGATGAACAGCGACTCCTCCTCCGGCCCGCCCTCGGACCCCGCGCCCGCTCGGCGCCGCCGCCTGGTGGGCGGATTGACCCTGGCGATGCTCGCCTCATGGCTGCTGATGCTCTCGCCGCTGCCGCTGTCGCTGTTCTCCGGCCTCACCGGGCTGGTCGCGCTGGTGCTGCTGATCGTGCTCATCGTGCGCTCGCTCCGCGAGCGCCGGTACTCGATGGCGGTGATCGGTGTGCTGCTCGGGGTGCCCGCCACGCTGATGATCATCGCCGGGGCGACGCTGAGCGTGGTGTTCTACGGGCCGATGTCCGAGCTCGAGCAGTGCCGCTCCGCGGCCCTCACCGAGCAGGCGCGGGTGCAGTGCGATGCGGACGCGCAGGGCTCGATGGTCGAGTGGGTCGGCGGTCTGCTCGGGGCCTGATCACCGCCCCTGCTCCCCGTCCCTGCTCCCCGCCTCTGATCCCGCTGGGACGGCGCCCGCCGCCCCGGTCACCGCTCGGTGTCGTCGGCGCTGCCCGCGCTCCCGGCGCTGCCCGCGCTGCTCGCGGTGCCCGCGGATCCGGGGGCGCGCGTTCCGGCGTCGGGGACGTCGCTCTCGGCGTCGGTGTCGTGGGCGTTGCCGGTGCTCTGCCCGTGCTCCCCGTGTCCCGTCTCCCCGCGCGTTCCGCGCTGGGTCTCGCCGCGCTCGCTGCGCTCGGCCGCCTCGACCCGCTCGCGCAGGGAGGCGACGGCGCCGCGGGTCCACGGGATCAGCGGGGTCGCGAGCACTCCGAGCACCAGCGCGGTGGTCACGGCGACGAGGCCGATCAGCGGCAGCGCCAGGGTGCTCATCTGCGGGCCCAGGTGCACCAGGCGGCCGTCGCCGATCCCGCCCGTGGACAGGCCCGCCAGGAGCAGGCAGGCCACGATCACGGCGAGAGGATAGGCCGCCCAGGCGGTGATCCGGTCGCGCAGCGGGAGCGCCTCGACGTCCCGCACCAGGCGCACCGCGCCGAGCGCCACCGGCACCACGGGCACGAGCAGCAGCGTCCACGCCGCCGCGGGGAAATCGCCCGGCGCGGGGAGCGCTCCGAGCATCGGCAGCGCCGGGAGCACGCCGGTCTCGGCCCCGCCCAGGGAGATGCCGGTGGAGGTGCCCACCCCGACCGTGCCGCCGAGCACCACCGTGAGCGCCCATATGGCCACCAGCGGCAGCAGGGCGAGCTGGAGGAGGGTGAGCACGATCCCGCCGACGATCCCGGGAGCGAGGGAATCGAACAGCGCGGCCTGGGCGGGCACCGAGGCGAGCAGCAGCACCACCACGACCGCCATGCCGGCGCCCAGCAGACCGCTCAGCGCCAGCAGCACGGCACGCGCCACGTCCCCGTACGGGGCGGGCAGCAGCTCGAGCACGCGCACCCCCGGGACGGTCTCCGTCGGCTCCCGGCGCAGCGACCACAGCAGGCCGATGAGCCCGCCGGTGACGGCCACCAGCAGGCCGGAGACCACCGCCGAGGTGACCACGGGCGTGCTCTCCGCGCTGCGCCCGATCCCCGCGAGGACCGCGAGCCCGACCGCATAGACCAGCGCGTACATGCCCAGCGAGGAGCCGACGTCGCGCAGGGCGCCGGTGCGCAGCACGCCGTCGTCCCGCACGGGCCGCAGCGCGCGGCCCACCCGCCGCATGGCCAGCGCGGAGAGCATCAGCAGCAGCAGGAGGAGCCCGAAGGGGGTCACGGTGACGGGGCCCTCGATCACCCCGGTGCTGACGATCACCCCGCCGCCGTGCCCGAGCACGAGCACGCTGAGAGAGATGAGGATCGCGTCCAGCGCGGTGGCGCTCGAGGCCGTCCCCGCCACCTGGGCGGCCAGGGCGGGCACGACGGCCACGGCCAGCGCGATGCCGAGCGAGGACAGCGCCCCGAGCACGCCCCTGACCAGTGGCGTCGCGATGCTGTCGACTCTGCTGCTCACGCACTTGCTCCTCGGGAAGGGTCACGGCGGGACACGGAGCCGGAACGGCCGCGCGATCCCGCGGAGGGTTCGCCGGTCCATGGTCGCACCTCGGCGCGCTCCTCCCGCGCATCCGGGGAGGGGACGCGGGTCACGGTGCGGGCGGCTCCGGGTGCCGCATAATGGCACGGATGTCTGCCCCTCTGCTGTCCCCCGTCCCGGCCGCTGAGCCTGCGACGACGCTGTTCGTCCGCACCCAGCGCATCGAGGAGGACGTCGATCTGCTGGGCCATCTGCCCGCGGACGTCAGCGGCGCCTGGCTGCGCCACGGCCAGGGCGTGGTGGCGCGCGGCACGGCATGGTCGGTGCGCTCCGCCGGCCCGCACCGCTTCGCCGGCGCCGGCGCCGCGTTCCGGCAGCTGGCCGACCGGGCCCGGGTCGACGACGAGGTGCGGGTGCGCACCAGCGGCCTCATCGCCCTGGGCAGCTTCTCCTACGCCGACGCCTCGCAGCGCCCCTCGACGCTGATGGTCCCGCGCGCCCTGCTGGGGGTGCATGACGGCGAGGCCTTCCTCACCGTGGTCGGGGTGGACGAGGAGCCGGTGCTGCCCGCCTCGTGGCAGGAGCTGTTCCCCTCCACCCCGGTGCCGGCGGAGTGCGCGGAGCCGCTCGAGATCACGGCCGGCCACACCCCGGACGAGTACCAGGCGCTGGTGCAGGAGGCGATCGCCGGGATCCGGGCGGGCCGCGCCGAGAAGGTGGTCCTCTCCGAGCGGACCACCGTGCGCACCCCCGCCCCGCTGCCGCCCGCGGTGATGCTGGCGCGTCTCGCCCGCGCCTATCCCAGCACCTGGGTGTACCACCTCGAGGACGTGGTGGGCGCGAGCCCCGAGATGCTCGCCCAGACCGAGGACGGCCGGGTGTATTCGCGGGTGCTGGCCGGCTCGCGGCCGGTGGCCGACGACGGGGAGCTCGACGAGGTGGACCGGCGCGCCTTCCGCACCGATGCCAAGGAGCGCTCCGAGCACGCCTTCGCCGTCGACTCGGTGATCGAGCGGCTCGAGGGCGTGGCCGAGGAGCTCGAGGTCTCCCCCGAGCCGTTCGTGCTGCGCCTGCCGGGCCTGGAGCACCTGGCCTCGGATGTCTCCGCCCGGCTGCGGGAGGGGACGACGAGCCTGGACGTCGCCTCGCGGCTGCATCCCTCGGCGGCCGTCTCGGGCACGCCCCGGGAGGATGCCGATGAGATCATCGCGGATCTCGAGCCGCACGACCGCGGCGGCTACGCCTCCCCGGTGGGGTGGATGGACGGCTCCGGGGACGGGCAGTGGGCGATCGCGCTGCGGATGGCGCACGTGGTCGACGAGCGCACCGTGGTGCTGCAGGCCGGGGGCGGGCTGGTGGCCGCCTCGGATCCCGTCTCGGAGCATGCCGAGGCGCTCGCGAAGTGCCGCCCGATGCTGCGGGCGCTGCGCGGCGAGCAGCCGTCCTGACCGTCCCGCGGTTCAGGAGGGGCGCACGCCGAGCGTGACGTCGATGTTCTGCACCGCACCGTCGCGCACCACCTCGAGCTGGTGGGTGGAGCCGCTCGCGAGCCCTCGCACCACGCCGGTGAGGGCGGCGGCGCCGCCGACGGGGGTGTCGTCGATGCCGATGATGAGGTCCTTCTCGCGCAGGCCCGCGTCGGCGGCGGGGCTGCCGGGCTCCACCTCGAGCACCTCGGCGCCGCGGTAGGTGGTCTCCTCCTGCGAGGCCGAGCCGTCCGCGCTGGTGACGCCGAGGAAGGCGTGCTCGGCGGTGCCGTCCTCCTCGAGCTGCCCGGCGATCAGCGTCGCGGTGTTCGAGGGGATCGCGAAGCCCAGCCCGATGCTCCCGGCCTGGCCGGATTCGTTCGGGATCCCCGCGATCGCGGTGTTGATGCCGATCACCTGGCCGGCGGCGTCCACGAGCGGGCCCCCGGAGTTGCCGGGGTTGATCGCCGCGTCGGTCTGGAGGGCGGAGGTGTACGTGGCTTCGGAGCCCTCGCCCTCGCCGGAGGCGGTCACGGGCCGGTCCACCGCGGAGACGATGCCGGTGGTGACCGTGTTCTCGAGCCCGAGCGGGGTGCCGAGCGCCATCACCGGCTGCCCCACCGTGACGGTCGAGGAGTCGGCGAAGGTGGCCGGCTGCAGATCCTCGGGCGGGGAGTCCAGCCGGATCACGGCGAGGTCGGTGCTGGGGTCGGTGCCGACCACGGAGGCGGAGTAGCTCAGCCCGTCGCTCGTGGTGACCTGGAGGGCCTGCCCGCCGTCGACGACGTGGTTGTTGGTGAGGATCGTGCCCTGCTCGTCGAGGATCACGCCGGTGCCCTGGCTGGCGCCGTTGCCGGTGGAGACCATGATGGCGACCGCGCTCGGGGAGACCTGCTCCGCGACGGCCGCCCAGTCCGGGGCCTCGTCCATGCTCAGCGCCGCGGGCCGGGCATCGGCGCTCGAGGAGGGCGTCTCCTGCGAGGAGGCCGCGGGCTGCGGGGACAGCAGCTGGTCGTAGACGACGACCCCGCCGAGCGTGGCCCCGCTCGAGAACAGCATGCCGAGGGCGACCAGCGCGCTGACCCCGCCCCAGCCGGGGCCGCGGCGCGGTGCCGCGGCGGCGGGCGCCGGCTGCGCGGCCGGGGCGGGCGCCGCACTGGGTGCGGTGTCGTACGACGCTGCACCGTGGGGCTCTGCGCCATACGGCTCGGCTCCCTGGGAGGAGGCACCGTAGGCGGCGGCGCCGTAGGGCTCCGCGCTGTAGGGCTCGGTGCCGTAGGGCTCCGCACCGTAGGGTGCCGGTCCGTAGGCGGCCGTTCCGTAGGGCTCGCCGCTGCGGGGGCCGGCAGCCGGCGGGGCGGGATCCGCCTCCGGCTGCGCCCATGGGAACGCCGGCTCGGGAGACCTGTGCGCCTCCGGGCTCGGGTGCGGGGAGGGCCCCGAGTGCTGGGCGGCCTGCTGCTCGGGCCCGGCCCAGCCGTCCTCACGGGGCCGGGGGTCCGGGGTCTCCTGCGGTGCGTGCTCGTCGTTCATGGGACTCATATCAGCACCGCCGGTCAAGAGTTCGTCGAGTCTGCGCTGGGCGTCGGCTGGACGACGAGCACGCGCAGTCCGTGGGCGGGCGCGGCGAGCGCGGCGGGCAGCTCCTCCGGCGTGAGGCGGTGCGCCTCGGTGCCGAGGGCGGCCGCCGCCGCGGCGATGTCCGCACCGTGCGGGGTGGTGAAGAAGCGCCGCAGCAGGGCGGGCGGCGCGGCGGCGTGCTCGAGCCCGCCGAAGATCCGGCCGCCGTCGTCGTCGACCACGATCACGTCGAGCGCGGGCCGCGGCTCGTCGGGGCCGAGGAGGAGACCGGTCAGATCGTGCAGGGCGGTGAGATCGCCGAGCAGCACGCGCACCCGCCCGGGCCCGCCCTCGGCACCCCCGGCGCCGGTCCCCGCACCGTGGGCGAGGGCGAGACCGCCGGCCATGGCGGCGGTGCCGTCGATGCCGGCCAGGCCCCGGTTGGCGATGATGCGCGCCGCGGTGGGGCCGGCGTGCTGCTCCAGGTCGCGGATCAGGCTCGAGGAGCCGAGCACGAGCAGGTCCTGCGCGCCGGAGGCGTCCCAGACGGCGAGGGCGGCACGCTGCTGCCAGCTGCTCGGCAGCGCCGCGGTCGCGGACTCTGCGGCGGCCCGCCACTCCTCCAGAGGTGCCCCGCCGGCGGCGCTGCCCTGCGCCGCGCCCGTGGCGGCGGGGACCACGAGCTGGGCGCGGCGCGCCACGTCGGCCCAGTCCAGGTGCGGGTCGACCACGATCACCTCGACGTCGTCGGCCCCGAGCAGGCCGGTGACGACGGGCCGGGAGAGCGTGGGGCGGCCGAGCACGATCGCGCGCCGCGGGCGCAGCGGATGCTCCGGATCGGCCATGACCTCGCGCAGCAGCGCGGGATAGCCGGGCACGAGGGTGGGCCCGTGGCGCGCGCCGGAGCTGGGCTCGGCCAGGAGCGGCAGCCCATGCTGTGCGGCGAGCTCCGCGGCGGCCGGTCCTGCGCCGTCGCCCGCGACCACGACCGTGCGCGCGTCCACCGGCACCGGGTGCGGCTGCGGCGGCGCGTGGCGGGCCCGGCGCGTGACCACGATCTGCTCCCGCCGCGCGGCAGCGGGGTCCGTCGCGCTCCCGGGGGCGCGGTGCGGCACCAGGGGGTCGCGGAAGGAGAGGTTCAGGTGCACGGGACCGGGATGCTCCCCGATCGCGGCGGCCAGGGCGCGGGCGGCCGTGGAGACGGCGGTGCGCAGCTCGACCGGGGTGGCCTCCGCGGCGGTGGGGGCGGGCAGATCGACCGCGAAGCGCACCAGCGAGCCGAACAGGCCGGCCTGGCGGGTGGTCTGGTTCGCACCCACCTCGCGCAGCTCGGCCGGCCGATCGGCGGTGAGCACCAGCAGCGGGATCCGTGAGTGGTGCGCCTCCATCACCGCGGCCTGCAGATGCGCGGTGGCCGTGCCCGAGGTGGTCACCACCGCGGCCGGCCGGGAGGGGTCGTGACGGCTCAGTCCGAGCGCGGTGAACGCGGCGGCGCGCTCGTCGATGCGCACATGGGCGCGGATCCGGGCGCCGACCTCCTCTGCGGCGAGGCCGTAGACCAGCGGCGCCGAGCGGGAGCCGGGGGCGAGCACCGCCTCGCGCAGGCCGAGCGCGGCCAGCGCGCTCCAGAGCGCGACCGACTGATCGACCGCGCCGGAGCCCGTGGGGCGCGGGGCGGTGATCCGCGAGGGCGCGGCGGAGGGGACGGTTCGCTCGTGCACCCCGCCAGCGTAGTGCGCGCCCCGCCCGCCGCGGCGCGCGGGGGTCACAGGGCTGCGGCGCTGGCGGTGAGCCGCTCCTCCCAGCGCGCGGCGAGCTCGGCCCCGGCGCTGTGGCGCTCCAGCAGCTCGGGGGCGGGGTCCTGTCGGCCCACCGGCAGCATCCCGCCGCTCGCGTGCAGGGGTCGGTCCACGAGATCCCCGGTGAGCAGCATCGCCGTGCCCAGGCCGCAGGCGTGCGGCAGCTCGGGCAGGGCGGCGGCGAGGGCGAGGCCCGCGCTGAGCCCCACGCTGCTCTCGAGCGCCGAGGAGACCACCACGGGAAGCCCGGTCTGCTCGGCCAGCTCCAGGCAGCGCTGCACCCCGCCGAGCGGCTGCACCTTCATCACCAGCACGTCGGCCGCCTCCGCGCGGGCCACCCGCAGCGGATCCTCGGCGCGGCGCACCGATTCGTCGGCCGCGAGGGGGATGTCGAGGGCGCGGCGCAGCGCAGCGAGGTCCTCGAGCTCCGCGCAGGGCTGCTCGGCGTACTCGAGACCGCCCGCCGCACGATCCAGCACGGGCAGTGCCGCGAGGGCCTCCTCCCGCGTCCAGGCGGCGTTGGCGTCGATGCGCAGGCGCGCGTCCGGTCCCATCGCCTCGCGCACCGCCTCGAGCCGCTGCGCATCCTCGGCCAGGGTGGAGCCCGGATCGGCGACCTTGAGCTTGGCGGTGCGGGCCCCGCCGACCTTCGCCAGGCGGTGGGCGAGCGCCGGCGGCACCACCGGGATGGTGACGTTGACCTCGACCTGTTCCCGGAGCGGGGCGGGACGCTCGGTGGTGGCGTCGGCGAGCGCGGCCCGCAGCCAGGCCGCGGATTCCTCGGCGCCGTAGTCCCAGAACGGGGAGAACTCGGCCCAGCCGGCCGGGCCGTGCAGCAGCAGCCCGTCACGTTCGGTGAGGCCGCGGAACCGGGTGGTCATGGGGATCGACCAGGCGAGGACGCGGTCGATGCCGCGCTCGCGCAGGGCAGGAGGGATGCGCATGCCCCCGAGGGTAATGAGTGGCCGGCGCCGAGGCGAAGCGGGCACGATGAGGCGGTGACCTCACCCCGCCGCTCCCCCGCGCCTCGGCCTCGGGGCGCGTGGCCCGTGCCGCCGGATTCGTGCACGAGGGCACCGAGCGCGCCACGTTCCTCATCGACGGCGAACGCTGCGACGTGCTCACCTACGGGCGGCTCGTCACCGACCCGGCACCGGCCACCGCCGGACTACCCTGGAGGTCATGACCACCGCGCCCGTCCCCCTGCCCCGTCGGGTCTCCGACACCTTCGATCCGCACCGCTGGCGGGAGGTGCCCGCGACGGAGCACGGCGGGCCGGGCTTCACCGACATCACCTACCACCGCGCGGTGGACCGCATCGAGTCCGCGGACGGGGAGCGCACCGAGCAGGACCTGCCCACGGTGCGCATCGCCTTCGACCGCCCGGAGGTGCGCAACGCCTTCCGGCCGCATACCGTCGACGAGCTGCACCGGGCGCTGGATCATGCCCGTCTGGACACCGGCGTGGGCGTCATCCTGCTCACCGGCAACGGCCCCTCCCCCAAGGACGGCGGGCACTCCTTCTGCTCCGGCGGCGATCAGCGGATCCGGGGCCGCTCCGGCTACGAGTACGCCGAGCAGGAGGAGTACGGCGAGACCGCGCAGGTGCGCTCCGGCTCCTCGGGCCGGCTGCACATCCTCGAGGTGCAGCGCCTGATGCGCACCATGGGCAAGGTCGTGATCGCGATGGTGGGCGGCTGGGCCGCCGGCGGCGGGCACTCCCTCCACGTGGTCGCGGACCTCTCGATCGCCTCCCGCGAGCACGCCCGCTTCATGCAGACCGATGCGAACGTGGGCTCCTTCGACGGCGGCTACGGCTCCGCCTACCTCGCCAAGCAGGTGGGGCAGAAGCGGGCGCGGGAGATCTTCTTCCTCGCCGAGGAGTACACCGCCCAGGACGCCTACGACTGGGGCGCCGTGAACCGGGTCGTGGACCACGCCGACCTCGAGGACGAGGCGCTCGCCATGGCCGCGACGATCGCGACGAAGTCCCCGCAGGCGATCCGGATGCTGAAGTTCGCCTTCAACCTCGCCGACGACGGGCTGATGGGCCAGCAGGTCTTCGCCGGGGAGGCGACACGCCTGGCGTACATGACCGACGAGGCCGCCGAGGGCCGCGACGCGTTCCTCGAGAAGCGCGACCCCGACTGGACAGCGTTCCCCCACCCGCAGGGCTGAGATGACCCGCGCCGAGCCCCGTCCATCCGGGTCGCGGCCGTCCGGGGCGCTGCCCTGGCTGGTCCCTCCGCCCGACGACTCCTCCGCCGACTCGCTGCACGCCCATTCCGCCGCGGTGGGCGAGATGCTCGCGGGGCGGGCGCGGCTGTGGCTCGGCCCCTTCGCCCCGCCCGCACAGCTGCCGCCCGGTCTCGAGGACACCGCGCTGGTGGTCCCCACCTCCGGGTCCACGGGCGGCGCCAAGGCGGTCGCGCTGAGCCGCGCGGCGCTGCTCGCCTCGCAGGACGCGACGGCCCAGCTCCTCGCGGCCGACGGGACCGCACCGGACACCGCCGGGCACGGGTTCTGGCTGCCGCTGCTGCCGCCCACCCACATCGCCGGGGTGCAGGTGCTGGCCCGCGCGCACCGCACCGCCCAGGTGCTGGGCCTGGACCGGCCCGCCCTCCCGGAGCCGCTGCCGGAGCTGCGCGGCCACTTCGATGCCGCCGCCTTCGTCGCGCTCGCCGAGCCCGCCCTCGCACAGGCGGCGCAGGCCGGTCTGCCGGCGTTCACCTCGCTCGTGCCCACCCAGCTCACCCGCATCGTCACCGGTGCGACGGGGGCGGACGCCCGGGCCCGCGCCCTGCTGCGCCGCTTCGCCGCCGTGCTCGTGGGCGGTGCGGCGACGGGCGCCGACGTGCTCGCCCGGGCCCGCGGCCAGCGGATCGCGGTGCGCACCACCTACGGCTCCTCGGAGACCGCGGGCGGCTGCGTCTACGACCGGCATCCGCTGCCGGGGGTCGAGCTGGGGCTCGAGGCGCCCGACGCCTCCGGCGCCGGCCGTCTGCGCATCACCTCCCCCACCCTCGCGCTCGGCTATCTCACGGCCGACGGCTCCGCCGACACCTCGCCCTTCACGGCGGGGCCGCGGCGCAGCGTCCTCACCTCCGACCTCGCCGAGCTGGACGACGACGGCGCGCTGACCGTGCTGGGGCGGGCGGACGACGTGATCATCACCGGGGGCCGGAAGGTCCTCCCCCAGGAGGTGGAGCGCGCGATCGAGCGCTCGCTCATGCTGCGCGGCCTGGTGCGCGCGAGCGTGGTGGTGGGCGTGGCGGACCCGGACTGGGGGCAGCGGGTGGAGGCCCTGGTGACCCTCGCCCCGGGGATCGACCCCGCCGAGGCCACCGCCCTGGTGCGCTCGGCCCTGCGCACCTCGGACCTGCCCGGCCACATGCTCCCCAAGCGCGTGCACGTCCTCGAGCAGCTGCCGCTGCGGGGCATCGGGAAGGTGGACCGCGCCGCAGCCCGCCGCCTCGCCGAGCAGTGATGTGATTCGGGGCGGCCGCCCCGTTGCGCGCCGTGACCGCCGCGTATCCTCGTGGAGGCCGTCGACCGGCGGCCGTGGATCGCACGAGGAGCACGATGGCCAGCCTGTCGCAGTGGGTGCAGGGCGCCCGTCCCCGCACCTTGCCGGCCGCGCTCGCGCCGGTCGCCGCCGGGACCGGTGCTGCGGTGTGGCAGCTCTCGGAGCTGCCCGGGGGCGTCGACTGGGCCGTGGTGGTCCCCCGCGCCCTGCTGGCCCTCGCCGTGTCGAGCTCGCTGCAGGTGGGCGTGAACTACGCCAACGACTACTCCGACGGGATCCGCGGCACGGACGACGACCGGGTGGGACCGTTCCGCCTCACCGGCTCCGGTGCCGCGCGCCCCGCGACGGTCAAGCGCGCCGCGATCCTCGCCCTCGCGCTCGGCGGCCTGTTCGGGGTGGTGCTGGTGGCGCTGGCCCAGATCTGGTGGACGCTCGTGATCGGTGGTGCCGCGATCGCCGCGGCGTGGCTGTACACCGGCGGGAAGCGGCCCTACGGCTATCTCGGGCTCGGGGAGCTGTTCGTCTTCGTGTTCTTCGGGCTGGTCGCCGTCAACGGCACCGCCTACGCCCTCACCGGCAGCTCGAGCTGGGTGGCGGTGCTCGCCTCGATCGCGATCGGGCTGCTCGCCGTCGCGCTCATGCTCACCAACAATCTGCGCGACATCCCCACCGATGAGCTCTCCGGCAAGCGCACCCTCGCGGTGCGGCTCGGGGACCGCGGGACCCGCCGGCTCTACGCCGCGACGGTGCTGCTGCCCTTCGTGCTGATGGTGCCGGTGATCATCGCGCATCCCCTGGCCGCGCTGGTGCTGCTGGCCGTGCCGCTCGCGATCGGTCCGCTGCGGCGGGTGCGGGCCGGGGCCGCGGGCCGCGACCTGATCCCCGTGCTGGGAGCCACCGGGCGGCTCGAGCTGGTCTACTCGCTGCTGCTGCTCACCGGTCTTCTCCTCTGACCGGGTCGTCCTCGCCGGCGATCTCGTCATCCAGGGCCGGCAGCTGAGCGGCCTCGCCGCCCTCCTCCAGCACCTCGCCGTCCTCCGTGAGCTCGGCGCCGTCCTCTGCCAGCTCGGCGCCGTCCTCGGCCTCCGCCTCGTCCAGCAGCGAGTCCTCGTACTCGGCGTCCTCGTCGATCTCCCCCTCGCGCCGGCGGGCGCGGCGCTCGTCCGCCGCCTTCCAGCGCATCGCGGCGGCGCCCCGCAGCCGGTCCAGGAACAGGATCGACAGCAGCATCGCGATCAGGGCCGCGAGCACCCCGGCGAGCACCACGCCGACGTCGAACAGGGTCAGCACCCACCACAGCACGGCCCAGAGACCCAGGCGGACGACGGCGTAGAGCAGGAAGTGGCGCATGGCCCCAGCGTATTCCTCCCCGCCCGAATCTTCCCTGCACCCGATCCCGGCCCGCGATCAGCTGCGTTGCCTAGACTCCGGGTATGGCCCGCGGCATCATCGCAGTTCTCTCCATCGCTCTGAGCATCTTCGCGCTCTCCGACTGTGTGCAGACGGAGGACGAGAAGATCCGCGGCCTGCCCAAGTGGGCCTGGATCGTGCTCATCGTGCTGATCCCGTGGGTGGGCCCGATCACCTGGCTGTTCGTGGGCAAGGAGCGCAACCTCGGCGGCGGTCCGCCGCGGCGCCAGGGGCCGCTCGCCCCCGACGAGGACCCGGACTTCCTGCGCCGCCTCGACGAGGACATCCGCCGCGAGCGCCGCGAACGGCGCGAGCGGGACCAGGGCGAGGACGGCGGCAGCGCCTGAGCTGACGGGCCCCTCAGCCGACGGGCCCCTCAGCCGACGGGTCAGAGACCCGAGTACGAGTGCAGGCCGTTGATCACCGTGTTGACGATCGTGTAGTTGAAGACCACGGCGACGAAGCCGGCCAGCGCGAGGCCGGCGGCACGGCTGCCGCGGAACCCGCCGGTGGCGCGGGCGTGGAGGTAGGCCGCGTAGATCACCCAGATGATGAAGGTCCACACCTCCTTGGGGTCCCAGCCCCAGAAGCGGCCCCACGCCTCACGCGCCCAGATCGCCCCGAAGATCAGGGTGAAGGTCCAGCACACGAACGCCACGGAGTGGATCCGGAAGCTCAGCGACTCGAGCACCGTCGAGGAGGGCAGGCGGTCCAGGACGTGGCCGAAGCGGCCCCAGTGCTCGGGGTGCTCCTCGCCGGCGTCGGCCTTCTCCACGAGGGCCCGCTCGTGGCGGGCCTGGAGCAGCTGCAGCGAGGCGACCACCGCGCCGAGGATCGACAGGGCGGTGGCGATCACGGCCACGCTGATGTGGATGTAGATCCAGTGCGAGTTCTGCAGGCTCGGGGTCAGCTCCGCCGCGGGCACGATCCAGAAGGTCTGCGCGAGCAGCAGCACCAGCAGCACCGGGCCGATCACGAAGGTGCCCAGCGCCCGCAGCTCGGTGCGCTTGATGCTGAACACGAGGAACGCGAGCATCACCACGGCGGTGCTGGTGGTCGCGAACTCGTACATGTTCGCCCAGGGCACGCGCTGGGTGGCGAGGGCGCGGGTGATCACGCCCAGGGCGTGCAGCACGGTCGCCGCGCCGGCGAGCAGGAACGCGAAGCGCTGCGCGGTCATGGTCCCGGAGCTCGGACGGTCCTCGCCGGTGACGCCCGGGACGGCAGCCGAGGCGCCGGTGCCGCCTGCCCCGGCGGGCAGCGTCCCGGCGCCGCCGGCGCCGACGGAGGCGCCCTGCAGGGAGCGGCTGGCCTCCTGCCGCTCGAGGGCGGCCAGGCGCGCGTCGCTGCGACGCTGCGAGGTCGAGGCGAGATCGGCGGCGAAGCCGATCAGGGCGAGCACGTAGAGGACGATCGTCACCACGAGGGCGAGGTTCGAGATCTCCGCCAGCTGCTCATTGATCACGGTGCACTTCCTTCAGAGGGGTCGTCCGGGGCCCGCGGGGGCCGGTGAGGTTCGGGGCCGTCGACATCGGGTCCGTCGGCCGCGGGGGCGGCGTCGGGACGGGGCTCCCCGTCTCCGGTCCCATCTTGCGCCGTCGAGAGCGAGGACGCCAGGGCGTGCACGTCCTCCTCGAGCGCCGGGTCGTCGCTGCGGGCGAGGCCGGCGACCTCGAGCACGGCGCCGCCGTCCTTCGCGCGCACCCGCACCCACACCCGTCGGCGGGGCACGAAGAGCGAGAGGATCAGCCCGCCGACGGCGGTGAGGGCGAAGACGAGCACCCAGCGCTCGAAGGGGTCGTGCGCGATGTCGAAGGCGGCGTAGCGGCGCAGCCCGTCGAAGCTGATGGTGGTGCCGTCGGGCAGCTCGAACTCCTGGCCGGAGTAGAGCCGGATCAGCACCGGGTTGCCGTCCTCCCCCGCGATCGGGGTGAGGGTGCTGACATCGACCTCGTAGGCGTTCTGCGGGACGCCGGAGTCCAGGCCGAGGTCGCCCTGGTGGACGGTCAGCGCGAGCTGCGGGTCCAGGGCGTCGGGGTAGAGGGAGTGGGGTCCCTGCTCGTCGATCGTGCCGGTGGGCAGGAAGAAGCCGACCACCGCGGTCTGCTCGGGGCGGGCGTCGGGCGCCTTGATGACCAGCTGCGAGGTGTAGCCGATGTCGCCCATCGGCACGGTGATGACCGGGCCCTCCGCGACGACGTCGCCCTCGGGGTCGGTCACCGTCACCTCGGGCGCGTAGCCGTTGCCCAGCAGGTACATCGAGGCGCCGTCGACGTGCAGCGGCTTGTTGACCTGGAGGGTGCGGGTGAGCTCCTCCTGGCCGGGGGTGGTGACCCGCACGTCGGCCTCGAAGGAGCGCGGCTCGCCCACGGTGCCGGCCTCGCCGGGCTGGACGTAGCTGGCGCGGAAGTCCTCGAGGGTGAAGCGGAAGTCGGGCATGTGGGACTCGTCGAACCAGGCCCCGGATTCGAAGGAGTCGTAGCGGGTCAGCGAGTTCGCGAAGCCGTCCCCCTCGATGACGGTGATCTGCCCGCGGTAGCTGGTCAGCTGCCCGCCCGCGATGCAGATCAGCACGCCCACCAGGGCGATGTGGAACAGCAGGTTGCCGCTCTCGCGCAGCAGGCCGCGCTCGGCGCTGACGGACCGGGAGGCCCTCTCCTCCCGCACGACGGTGCGGTACCGGGAGCGGCGCAGAGCGCGGTGGGCGCGCTCGAGCAGGGCGTCGCTCTCGACGCCCGGCAGCTCGATGCGGCGGTATCCGGTGAAGCGGGTGAGCCGGGAGGGGGTGCGCGGCGGCTGGGCGCGCAGCTGCCGCAGGTGCACGCCCACGCGCGGGACGATGCAGCCGATGAGCGAGATGAACAGCAGCAGGTAGATCGCGGAGAACCAGGGCGAGGAGAAGACGTCGAAGAAGCCCAGCGCGTCGAGGATCTCGCCCCAGCGCCCGTTCTCCTCGAGGAACTGCTCGGTCAGGGCCGGGTTCACGCCGCGCTGCGGATACAGGGAGCCGGGCACTGCGGCGATCGCCAGCAGCATCAGCAGGATCAGCGCGGTCTGCATGCTGGTCAGCTGGCGCCACAGGAACAGCAGCGTGCCGCGCAGGCCGAGGGAGGGGGCCGCCGGCCGCTTCCCGTCGACCTCGGGCTTGCTGCTCCAGCTGCTGCTCGTCGAGGAGGGCGTCGTGCGCTCGCGTGTCATCACACCACCGGTTCGAAGGTCGCGATGAGTCCCTGCAGCTGGCTCATCCAGCTCGCCCAGACCCCGGTCATCAGCAGCACGCCGATCGCCAGCAGCAGCGCCCCGGAGAGCAGCCCGATGGTGCGGCGGTGGCGGGCGAGCTTCTTGCTCAGCCCCAGCGCGCGCTCGAACAGCAGCGCGAAGAGCACGAAGGGGATGCCCAGGCCCAGCGAGTAGGCGAGGGAGAGGAGCCCGCCGCGCAGCACGGCGCCGTCGCCGCCGTCGAGGGACAGCGCGATGATCGCCGCGTAGGTGGGGCCGATGCACGGGGTCCAGCTCAGCCCGAAGATCAGGCCCATCAGCGGGGCGCCGAGCAGGCCTGCGTCGGGCCGCTTCGAGGAGGCAGGGCGGGTCACGGACAGGCCCGGGAACACCCCCATGAACACCAGGCCCATGAGGATCACGATCGCGCCGGCGATGCGGTTGATCCACACGACGTGCTCCTGGAGCAGGTAGCCCAGCGCGCCGGCGAAGCCGCCGAGGATCATGAACACGACGGCGAAGCCGCCGACGAACAGGGCGCTGCCGGCGAGCATGCGGCCGGTCCCGGGGCGGGCGCGCTTCGCGCGCGCCCCCGTCGGCGCGCCGACGGCCCCCTGGCCGGCGAGGCCGGAGACGTAGCCGAGGTAGCCGGGCACCACGGGCAGCACGCACGGGGAGAGGAAGGCGACCAGTCCGGCGGCGGCGGCGACGGCCAGGGCCGGCAGCAGCGCCCCGGAGAGCGCCGTGGCCTGGAAGGCGGCTCCGATCTCGGCGAGGATCATTCGTCGACCACCGCGTCGATCATCGCGCGCAGCACCGAGGGATCGGCCGCGCCCGAGACGCGGGCGGCGACGCGCCCCTCGTGGTCCAGCACGAGGGTGGAGGGAACGGCGTTGGGGGCGACCTGGCCGCGCAGGGAGTACATGATCTCCGCGTCCGCATCCGGCATCGAGGGGTAGGTGATCCCGTAGGTCTCCTCGAAGGCGCGGGCCGGGCCCTCGGCGTCGCGCACGTTGACGCCGATGAAGGAGACGCCCCGGTCCTGGTACTCCTCATGGATCTTCTGGAGCTCCGGCGCCTCCTTGCGGCAGGGAGGGCAGGAGGCGTACCAGACGTTGAGCACGAGCACCTCGCCGTGGTGCTCGGCGGAGGCGAAGTCCTCGCCGTCGTAGGTGGTGCCGGTGATCTCGAGCGCCTCGCCGCGGTCCTCGGGCGCGATCTCGGTGGAGACCCCGTCGCCGGAGATGTAGCCGGAGTCCCCGGAGGCGTAGCGGTCGCTGGTGTCCGTCCCGCAGGCGGCCAGGAGCAGGGCTCCTGCCGCGCCGCCGACGGCACCCAGCAGACCCCGCCGGGTGAGGTGCGCGTTCACGTGAGCTTGCCTCCCGTGGCGTCGACCGCCCCGGCGTAGAGGGCGGCGGCGGGCTCCGCGTAGCCGACGTCCGCCAGATGCGGGCCGACGAAGCGCAGGCTGGTCACCGAGCACAGCCCGCACTGGCGGCGGCGCGGGTCGTGGAACAGGGGCTTGCCCTCGGCGCTGCGGCGGGTGACCCAGATCGGCAGCTGGTGCAGCACGAGCACGGCCTCGCGGCCCTCGGCCGCGGCGCGCGCCTCGTGGACGGCGGAGACCACGCGGGCGACCTGCTCGCGGTAGGGCTCGCCCCACGAGGGGCGGAAGGGGTTGACGAACCAGCGCCAGTTGCGCGGATCGGTGAGCTTCGCCTCCCCGTGGCCCATCCGGTGCCCTTCGAAGCGGTTGCCGGATTCGATGAGCCGCTGGTCGGTGAGGACCTCGAGGCCGTGCGGCGCGGCGATCGGGGCGGCGGTCTGCTGGGCGCGCAGCAGCGGGGAGGAGCGCACCAGGGCGATGTCGGACTCCGCGAGATGCTCGCCGACCAGCGCGGCCATCTGTTCACCACGCTCGCTGAGCCGGTACCCGCTCAGGCGCCCGTACAGGATGCGCTCGGGGTTGTGCACCTCGCCGTGCCGGACGAGGTGGACCGTGGTGGTGGTCATGGGTGCGGATCCTCTTTCGCTCGCGTGAGGCGGCCCGATCGCGGGCCGCCTCACGGTACCAACCGAACCTCCGGATCAGCCGGGAGGGGTGACCGCCCCGTGAGGAGCCGGACACCCGACGCCGATCGGGGCGTCCGCGGCGAGCGTCTTGCCGAGGATCCGGCCCAGCTCGAGCAGGTCGTCGTGGCCGATGACGTCCAGCAGGAGGGTGCGCACGGAGCGCACATGGGTGGGGGCGGCGCGCTCGAGCATCTGCTCGCCCGCCTCGGTGAGCTGGGCCTGGCGGCCGCGGCCGTCGTTCGTGCAGCGCACCCGCTCCACGAGGCCGCGCCGCTCCATGCGGCTGATGGTGTGGGTGAGCCGGGAGCGGGAGTGGACCACCTTGTCGGCCAGCTCCGACATGCGCAGGAACTTGTTCTCTGCCTCGGACAGGCGCACCAGGATCTCGTACTCCCCCAGCGTCAGGTCGATCTCCGGATCGGACTGCAGCGCCTCGCTGAAGCGGTCGTTCAGCAGCGTGGTCGCGTACAGGAAGGTGCGCCACGCCTCCTGCTCGACGCCGCTGAGCCAGAGCTCCTCGGGCGTGGAGACCCTGCGCTCCTCGGCACCATCCTCCATAGCATGCATGCTGTGCGTCACATCGTCCTCTTCCGGCGGGGTCGGTTGCATTCCATCATCCCGCACTGTAGTTTAGATTTCAAGCACGAATTCGGCGGGCATCGACCGCTCGCCGCTCCCCCGATTCTTCCAAGGAGACCTCCATGACCGACCTCACCCCCGGCACCTGGCCCCTCGACCCCACCCACACCTCTGCGAGCTTCACCGTGCGTCACGCCGGGATCTCCAAGGTGCGCGGCCAGTTCACCGATGTCGAGGGCGCGCTCACGGTCGGCGAGGGCGGCGAGGACCTCGCCTTCACCGCGGCGCTGAAGACCGCCTCGGTCAACACCTCCAACACCGACCGCGACAACCACCTGCGCAGCGGCGACTTCTTCGACGCGGAGACCTTCCCGGAGATCCGCTTCGCCTCCACCGCGGTCAAGGGCGAGACCCTCACCGGCGATCTCACCATCCGCGACGTCACCCGCGAGGTGACCCTGGACTTCACCTACGAGGGCTCGGCCACCGACCCCTTCGGCACCTACCGCGCGGGTTTCACCGGCGAGACGTCGATCTCCCGCAAGGACTTCGGGCTGACCTGGAACGCGGCCCTCGAGGCCGGTGGCGTGCTGGTCGCCGACGAGGTCAAGATCTCCATCGAGGCCGAGTTCACCGCGCCCACCGCCGCCTGAACCACCGCGCCTTCCCCTGCCCGGCGCGGCGCGCCGCAGGGGGCCGACGGGCCGTCCGCATCGGCGGGCGGCCCGTCGCCGTCCTCGGCGCCGGAGGCCCGTGGCCGGCGCTCACCGCTCCAGCCCCCCCCCTGCGGGTGCTCGGCCCGGGACGCTCCGGCCGGGAGGCGCGCCCCGATAGGGTGCGGGCCATGACCGCTGCGCGCATCCCCTCTCCCCATGACCCGGACGCCCGCGTCCTGTACCTCACCCGGGAGGGCTGCCACCTGTGCGAGGAGGCGCTGCCGGTGGTGCAGGCGGAGGCCGATCGGGTGGGCTCCACCGTGGAGGTGCGGGACATCGACGAGGATCCGGCGCTGCAGGCGGACTGGGACTACGACGTGCCGGTGATCATCGTGGACGGGAAGGTCCACGCGAAGTATCGGGTCGACGCCCCGCAGCTGCGGGCGGCGCTCGCCCGCCGCCCCTGGTGGCGGCGCCTCACCGGTCGCGGCTGAGCCGCCCGACCCCTCCCCGGGCGCGCACCTGCCCCCACATGCACATCGGCCCCCGCCGAAGGGCGGGGGCCGATGTGGTTCACGCAGCGATCACTTCTTGTTGCGACGCTGGTGGCGGGTCTTGCGAAGCAGCTTGCGGTGCTTCTTCTTGGACATGCGCTTGCGTCGCTTCTTGACGACTGAACCCATAGGTAGCCTCTGTTCTGCAGATCAGTGCCTGCGGTGGTGCAGCGGATCAGGTATGCGCGGCCCGCGGAGACTGCACGGAGGGACGCTGCGGTGCGTTCTGTGCTGCACACAGACGATGCACTCAGCGGCCCGGTAGCTCCGTGCGGGCCCGACGCCACGGTCGACCAGCCATTCTACACGGTGCCGCCGCGAGTTCCTCCGTGCGCGAGTGCGAGATCCCTCGCAGCGGCGGAGGCACGCTCGAGAGCGGCGTCGACCTCCGCGACGACCTGCTCGTGCGCCACGTCCCGCACCCGGGCGGAGAGCACGCGGCGCGCCCGGGCGCGGTGCCGGGCGGCGGTGAGGGCGGCCACCGCTGCCCCGGCCACGGCGAGGAGCACGCCCGCGGCGATCCCCAGCACCACCAGCACCGTGGGCAGCGGGATCGGGATCCACAGCCCCTCGACCATCGGCATGGGCGGCGGGGGGATCCCCAGGAAGGCCAGCAGCGCGTTCAGCGCGAGCCAGCCCAGCCCCACCACCCCGGTGAGCAGCACGAGCCACTGCAGCACGTCGAGCACCGGCCACCACCAGGAGGTGGTGCCGGCGCGCAGGTCCGCGCCGGCCACCGCCTGGTCCAGGGCGCCCTCCAGCTCGTCCTCGTGCGCGCGGGCGGCGGTGCGGACGGCGGCCCGCCAGGGATCGGTGCCGCCGGCGGAGGCGTCGTCGGCGAAGCGGCGCACCCCGCCGGCGGCGCGGGCGCGGGCCGCCGCATCGGGGGCGGGCAGGGAGGTGCGTTCGAGCCCCTCCCCGTCGCGCCCCTGGCCGATGCCGAGGCGGCGCAGCGGATCGGGCCGGGCCCGGCGCAGCCAGCGCAGCGGCGGCCAGCCCACCCTCCCCGCGGCGCGGTGACGGTAGGAGCCGGCGGCTGCACGGGCCACGGGCTCGACCCGCGCGGCGGTGGCCAGGTCCTCGACCAGCGCGTCGATCGCGGCGGGCGCGGACCGTGCGGGCAGACCGGCGGGATCGGCCGCCGCACGCAGCGTCTCGGCGGCGCCCCGCACGTCGGCGCGGTGCCGGGAGGCGATCGCCGCCCGGCTGCGGGCGATCGCGAGCAGCTGCTCGCGCAGCTCCTCGATGCCCTCCCCCGCGGTCGCGGAGGCGGTCAGCACCGGGGCCTCCGCGAGCCCGTCGGCGCGGGCGATGCCCTCGAGCGAGGCGCGCACCGCCTCCCGCTCCGGGCCGCGGATCCGGTCGATCTGGTTGAGCACGAGCACGGTGACGGCGTCGTGCCCGGCGAAGGGGCGCACGAACTCCTGGTGGAGGACGGCGTCGGCGTACTTCTGCGGGTCGGTGACCCAGACCAGCACGTCCACCAGGCCCGTCATCCGCTCGGCGGTCGCACGGTTGTCGCGCTCGACGGAGTCGAGGTCGGGCAGGTCCAGCAGGATGATCCCGGGCGGTGTGGTCTCGCGCCGGGCGCGGCGTCCGCGGGAGGGGCTCGCGGCGGCGCGGGCGAGGGCGGCGTCGGTGCCGTCCAGGAGGTGGCGGTCCTCGACCTCGAGCCAGTCCAGCAGCGCCTCGGATCCCGGCGCGCCGAGCACCGCCGCGACCGGTGCGGAGGTGGTGGGTCGGCGCACCGCGGCGCGGGTGATGTCCGTGCCCACGAGGGCGTTGACGAGGGAGGACTTCCCCGAGCCGGTCGCGCCGAACAGGCCGATCACGGTGTGCTCGGCGGAGAGGGCGCGGCGGCGGTCCACGCGGTCCAGCAGCGTGCGGGTCTCCTCGAGCGCTCCGGCGGGGGCGACGCCGTCGAGCGCGGCGGCGGCCCGTTCGAGGGCGTCGAGCCGTTCGGCCAGCGGGACCGGGCCCTTCCCGGCGCGGCGCAGCAGAGGGGTCATCCGTCCTCCCGGATGTCGTGGGCGAGCTGGGCGAGGGCCTCGGCGTCGGCGGCGAGCTGGGCGGCGGCGCCGGGCTCGCCGAGGGCGGCGAGGCGGTCGAGGAACGGGCCGGAGCGGCCGGCGACCAGCGTGTCGAGGCGGGTCGTGAGGCTCTCCCGGGCGGTGGCGGCCATGCGGCGCACCGCCTCGTCGCCGAAGATCGTCTCCAGCAGCTTCTGGCCGACCACGGCGGTGGCGGCGCCGGCGCCGACCTCGAGCCCGGTGGGCAGGAAGGCGGTCGAGGCGAAGACCACCACCATCAGCGCGACGCCGACGGCGTTCACGCCGAGGGACAGCAGGCGCGCCTTCGTGCGGCGGTCGGCGCCCTCGGCGCGGACCAGTTCGAGCACGTCCCCCTGCCAGGCGCGGATCTCGGCGGAGACCTCCTCGGCGTAGCCGTCCGGGAGGCGGGCGAGGTCGCTGCCCTCGGCGAGATGGCGCCCCGCCGGAGTGGCGCGCCAGGCGGCATCGGCCCGTTCCGCCCCGCGGGCGGTCTCGTCGATGACCACGTGCACGAGCCCGGTGCCGAGCGCCTGCTCGGCGGCGACGGCCGGGGCGGGCTTCCCGCTGAGCGCCTGGCCGATCCGGTCGCGGGCGCGGGTGACGAGGGTCTCGACGCCGCGGAAGAACTCGCCGGTGCCCACCACGTCCTGCCAGCGGGCGAGCACCTCGCCGCGCAGCAGCGAGCCGTCGCCGAGGGCGTCGTCGATCCGGTCGCGGGCACCGGAGAACGCGGTGACCGCCTGGTCCCGCAGCTGCTGTCGTGCGGCGTCCTGCGCGGCGGCGTGCTCGGCGATCTCGCGGGCGGAGACGACCAGGCCGTCCAGCGCCCCGGCGAGGGTGCGGCGGGCGATGCGGCGCCGGGCCTCGCCGTCGGCCGCGAGGGCCTCGAGGTGCCCGTGCAGCTCCGTGATCGCTGCCGGCGGGAGCATCCCCTCGTCGTCGAGCTCGGTCTCCGGGACCAGGAACAGGCGCTCCACCTCGATCCCCTGCCGCGCGAGCATGCCGCGCAGGTCCTCGGCGAGCTCCGCGGCGACGCCCTCGAGCGGGGGGATGCGGTTCATGACCACGTCCACGGTGACGTCCCGCTCGGCGGCGGTGCGCAGCACCTCCCACGGGACGGCGTCGGCGTAGCGGTTGGCGGTGGTGACGAACAGCCACAGATCGGCGGCGCGCAGCAGCTGCCGGGCGAGCTCGCGGTTGCCGGCCGCGACGGAGTCGATGTCCGGCGCGTCCAGCAGGGCGAGGCCCTGCGGGATGCGCTCCTCGCCGTGGAGGGCGAGGGAGGTGGCGGGGTCGACGTCGCCGGTGGTGTCCCCGGCGCCGGGCGCCTCCGGATCCCGGCCCCGGCCGGCGTGGACCCGCGCCAGGCCCGGCAGGATGCGGGTGCCGGCGAACCAGGGCTCCTCGGCGGGGTGGTGCAGCAGCACCGGCCGACGGGTGGTGGGGCGGATCGCGCCGGAACGGCTCACGGGATGGCCCACCAGGGCGTTGACCAGCGTGGATTTCCCGGCCCCGGTGGATCCCCCGATGACCACCAGCAGCGGCGCGTCGAGCGATTCGAGGCGCGGGATGACGTGGTCGTCGAGCTGCGCGAGCGCCGCACCGGTCTCGGCACGGGCCTGCTCGGCGCCGTCGACGGGCAGCGGCAGCTCGAGGGCGCGCAGGTGCGCGGCGAAGGTGTCGAGCACCTCGGTGGTCCGATCGGTCATGATCCCCCCGTCGGGTCGGGTCGATGCCCCGGCAGCAGGAGCCTCACCGCGTCATTGTGGCAGGAGCGCGGGCGGCGGGAGCGGGCAGCGCGCCTCAGTCGAGGAACGGATCCAGCCCCCAGTCGGGGAACGCGGCCCGACGCGCCGCCTGGACCGCCCGGTCGAGATCGTCCTCGGGATCGAATCCCGCCTCCCAGTCCCGCACCGCGAGCGGCCGGCCCTCGCCGAAGGTGACGATCCCCGGTTCCGGGGACAGGCCGTGCGCGGCCCGGGCCGCCTCGGCCGCGGCGAGGAAGGCCTCCGGCATCCGCTGCGCGGGGTCGAGGGGCTCCCCGGTCGCGACCGCGAGGAGATGCGCCCAGGAGCGCGGCACCACGTCGATCACCGCGTACCCGCCGCCGCCGAGCGCGAGCCAGCGCCCCTCGCACACCTCGTCCGCGAGCTCGCGCAGCAGCATCATCACCTCGCGCTGCGCCTCGAGGGTGACGGAGAGATCGGCGAGCGGATCCAGGCGGTGCGTGTCGGCGCCGTGCTGGGTGACCAGGAGCGTGGGCCGCACCGCGCGCACGAGAGCCGGGATCGTGGCGCGGATCGCGCGCACCCAGCCGTCCGCGGTGGTGCGGCGCGGCAGCGGCACGTTGATCGCGGTCCCGTCGGCGCCGGGCCCGCCGCGGTCCTGCACGAAGCCGGTGCCGGGGAAGAGCCGCTCGCCGGTCTCGTGCACGGACAGGGTGATCGCGCGCGGCTCGTCCCACAGTGCCCGCTCGACCCCGTCGCCGTGGTGGACGTCGACGTCCACGTACATCACCCGCTCCTCCCCCGCGTCGAGGGCGTGGCGGATGGCGAGCGCCGCGTCGTTGTAGACGCAGAACCCGGAGGCGCTGGCGGGTTTGGCGTGGTGGAGGCCGCCGGCGAAGTTCACGGCGCGCCGCACGCGGCCGGAGAGGATCGCGTCCACGGCGGTGAGGGAGCCGCCGGCGATGCGGGCGGCGGCGGTGTGCATGCCGGGGAAGGGCGGGACGTCGTCGCCGCCGATCCCGAAGGGCAGCAGCGCGTCGAGCTCGCGGGCGCTCAGGGTCTCCCTCGTGGTCGAGGCGCGCTGCACGGCCTCGATGTACTGCGGGTCGTGCACCTGGGCGAGCTGTGCCTCGCTCGCGACGGGGGCGTCGAGGAGCTGCACGCCGGGGCGCTCCAGCAGCCCGGCGCCGCGGGCGAGCTCGTGGGTGAGCGCGAGCCGGATCGGGGCCATGGGGTGGTACGGCCCGAAGTCGTACTCGCACAGCGCCTGGTCCCACACGATCCCGGTCGCGGCCGACGGGATGCCGCCGGCGGAGTCGGCGGAGGGCAGGGGCGGCGCAGCATCGGGCATGGGGCGAAGCGTACCGAGCCTTCGCCGCCCCTGCCGCACGGGACGGATCGGCGCGCCGCGGTGAGCAGGGGCTGCGCCGGCGCCGGCGGGTCGTAGACTGCCGCGAACCGCGATCCGACGGTCCGCGCGGGGGCGGTCCCGCGCAGGGGGACGAGGAGCACCATGAGCACACCGGGCAGGCGCGCCGTGCCGCAGCGCTCGTCCCCGCTGGGCGCGTCCCGCCGCCCGCCCGAGTGGCGGGCCGCGCTGTCCTCGCTCGCCAAGCCCACCCCGGCCCGGCTCGCGCTCGGCGTGTTCACGCTGCTGATCGGGGTGTTCACCGCGCTGCTGTCGCTGCCGGCGGCGACGGCCGACGGGCAGCGCACGGCGCTGACCGATGCGCTGTTCACCGCGGTCTCCGCGATCTGCGTGACGGGGCTGGTCACCGTCGACACCGGCGCCCACTGGTCCACCTTCGGCCTCACCGTCATCATGGTCGCGATCAAGCTCGGCGGTCTGGGGCTGATGACGGTCGCCTCGCTGCTGAGCCTGTCGGTGATGCATCGGCTGGGCCTCGCCCAGCGGGTGATCACCGCGCAGGAGACGCGGGCGGAGCGTCTCGCCGAGGTGGGCGGGGTGCTGCGGATCATCCTCATCACCTCGACCCTCTTCGAGGTGCTGACCTTCGTGGCGCTGACCCCGTACATGGTGATCACCGAGCACGGGATCGGGCAGTCGCTGTTCCTGGGGCTGTTCTATGCGATCAGCGCCTTCAACAACGCGGGCTTCGTCCCCGAGGCGGCGGGCACCGCCCAGTACATGGCCGATCCGTTCTTCACCATCCCGATCGCGCTGGCCGTGTTCGTGGGCTCGCTGGGCTTCCCCGTGATCCTGGTGGTGGTGCGCAAGCTGCGCACGCCGCGGAAGTGGAGCGTGCACGCGAAGCTCACGCTGACCACCACGGCGCTGCTGTTCGTGCTCGGCTTCGTCGGCTTCCTGGCGCTGGAGTGGTCGAACCCCGCGACCTTCGGCGACCGGCCGTTCGGGACCAAGGTGCTGGGGGCGGTGTTCGCCGCGGTGATGCCCCGCTCGGGCGGGTTCGCGACCATCGATGTGGGGCAGATGACCGCGGAGTCGCGCCTGCTCACGGATCTGCTGATGTTCATCGGCGGCGGCTCCGGCTCGACGGCGGGCGGCATCCGGGTGACCACCTTCGCGCTGCTGATGCTCGCGATCTTCGCCGAGGTGCGCGGCAACCCGGACGTGGAGGTGTTCGGCCGCCGCATCCCCCATGGCACGATCCGGCAGGCGATCGGGGTGCTGGTGATGAGTGCGACCACCGTGTTCCTCGCGGCCTTCCTGCTGCTGCGGATGACTCCGCACTCGCTGGACCAGACGCTGTTCGAGGTGCTCTCGGCCTTCGGCACGGTGGGGCTGTCCACCGGGATCACCGCGGCGCTTCCGGCGGAGGCCAAATGGGTGCTCATCGGGTGCATGTACGTGGGGCGGCTGGGGCCGATGACGCTGGGCGCGGCGCTCGCGGTCCGCTCCCGGCTGCGGATGATCCAGTACCCCTACGAGCGCCCGATCGTGGGCTGAGGAGGATCTAGACTGTGCCCGCCCGCTCGCGGGTCTCCTGCGAGCCCGTCCCTGAGGAGCAGACATGCCACGCACCGCGCGCGACGAGGGAGTGCTCGTCATCGGGCTCGGCCGCTTCGGCGCCTCGATCGCCCTGACGCTCGAGAAGCTGGGCACCCAGGTGCTCGCGATCGACAGCAGCGAGGAGCTCGTGCAGAAGTACTCCGGCCAGCTCACCCATGTGGTGCGGGCCGACGCCACCCAGCCCGAGGTGCTGGACCAGGTGGGTGCCGCGGATTTCTCGATCGCCGTGGTGGGGGTGGGCACCTCGATCGAGTCCAGCGTGCTGATCGCCGCGAACCTCGTGGACCTCGGCAAGCCGGTGATCTGGGCGAAGGCGATCTCCGCCGCGCACGGCCGGATCCTGCAGCGCATCGGCTGCCATCACGTGGTCTACCCCGAGGCCGATGCGGGCAAGCGGGTCGCGCACCTGGTCAACGGGCGGCTCATGGACTTCATCGAGTTCGATGACGACTTCGCGATCGTGAAGATGCGCCCGCCGCGCGAGGTGCAGGGCAAGACCCTCGCGCAGTCCGACATCCGCCAGCGGTACGGGGTGACCGTGGTGGGCGTGAAGTCACCGGGCAAGGACTTCACCTATGCGGTGCCCGAGACGATGGTCGCCGCGCACGATCTGCTGATCGTCTCCGGCCGCACCGAGCTCATCGAGAAGTTCTCGCACCGCGCCTGACCCGGCACCGATCCCCCGACGCCCCATCCCCGGCACCGGCCCGGGCCCGCTCGGCGTGAGCCCGGACGGTCCCGGCCGGTCATGGAGATCAGTCCTCGGTGAGCTGCCGTGACCGCTCGGCGGCCGCGGCCATGGTCGCGGCGAGCCCCGCCCGCACGCCCTCCCGCTCGAAGGCGGCGTAGCCCTCCGCCGTGGTGCCGCCGGGGCTGCACACCCCGGCCTTCGCGAGCGCCGGATGCGTCCCGGATTCCAGGAGCATGGTCGCCGCGCCGCGGAGGGTCTGCTGCACCAGCGCATCGGCGAGGTCGCGCTTCAGCCCCTGGCGCACGGCCTCCTCGGTCATCGCCTCGATGATCGCGAAGGCGAATCCGGCCAGGGACCCGGCCGCGGCGATGAAGGCGTGCACCTGGTCCTCGGTGATGTCGACGGCGACGCCCGCGTGGGAGAACAGGGCGTGGACGAGCTCGCGCTGCGCCGCGGTGACGGCGGTGCCGCGCATCAGGCCGACGGCGCCCTCCCCGACGGAGATCGGGGTGTTCGGCATCGCGCGCACCACGGGGGTGCCCTCGGGCAGCGCCTGCTCGATCTGCGCGAGGGTGATCCCGGCGGCGAGGGAGACCACGACGGCACCGGCCGGGAGGTCTCCCCGCAGCTCGGCGACCAGGTCGAGGATCTGGTACGGCTTGACGCCGAGCACCACCACGTCGGCGTCCTCGAGCGCCTCGGTGCGCGAGGCCGCGGCGGTGGCGCCCAGCTCCGCGGCGGCGCGCTCGCTGCTGGCCGGGCCGGAGTTCGCGATGCGCAGGTGCGCGGGGCGCACCCCGGCGGCGAGGAGGGTGCGCACGACGGGGCCGCCCATGTTGCCGGCGCCGATCACGGCCACGCGGAGGTCGGCGAGCTCGGGGCCGGCGGTCGCCTCGGCGGTCCGCTCAGGGGTCTGTGCAGTGGAATCGTCCATGCCCACCAGGGTACGGGTGGCGCGCTCAGCGCCCGAGGGGGCCGGCCGGATCCGCCCCGGCCCCGTTCGCCGGGCCCTCGTGCCCGGGGCTCTCGGGCGCCGGGCCCTCGTGCCCAGGGCTCTCGGGCGCCGGGCCCTCCTTCGCCGCCGCCGCGGCGCGGGCTTCCGCGCGGGTCACGGTGCGCGCCTCGACGAGCACCAGCAGCTGCACGGCCAGCACTCCCGCCACCGCCAGGCCCAGCAGGAGCGGCCAGTCCGCGCCGGGCGCGTGCAGGGCTCCCGCCTCGCTCTGCCAGGGCCACAGGCTGCGCAGAGCCCCGATCATCACGCCGGCGAGGACCACCATGGTGCCGCGGTGGTGGGTGACCAGGAGGTGCCGCATCAGCCGCACGATGACGACCAGCCCCACGAACGCCCAGAGGCCGAACCAGGCGATGTATCCCAGGTCCCGTTCGTCGACCGCCTGGAGGGTGGGCTGGTAGAGGCCGATGCTCAGCAGCAGGAACGAGCCGGAGACGCCCGGCAGCACGAGGGCGCACACCGCGATCGCCGCGGCCGGGGCCACGATCCACGGGCTGGGCTCGAGGGACGTGCTGGGCAGGGAGGTGAGCACCACGCCTGCGACCGCGCCGGCGGCGAACAGGAGGAGCTCGGGCAGGCGCCATCTCCCGCCGGAGAGCTTCACGGGCACCAGCACGGAGCCGGCCACGAGGCCGAGGAAGAGGGCGCGCATCGTCTGCGGATGCTGCGCGACGAGGCGGCTGACGGGACCGGCGACGGTGAGCACCGCCGCGGCCATGCCGATCAGCAGCGGGATCACCAGGATCCACGGGACGGCGCGCAGGTGGGTGCGCATCCCGGCGAGGCGGTCCGGCCCGGTGAGCAGGCGCCGCGCCGCGGCGGTCATCTCGTGGCCGGCGTCGATCAGCTCGTCGTAGATCCCGGTGACCAGCGCGACCGTGCCGCCGCTGACACCGGGCACGGTCTCGACCACGCCGATCAGGGCACCGCGCAGCAGATTGCCGACGGGGTTGCGGTGCCGCGGGAGCACCGGGGCGCGCTGCGGGGTGGCGGTGGGAGCGGGTTCCGTCATGGGGGCCAGCCTACGGAGCGTTTCCTGGAAGCCCGCTCGGCTCCGTGCCCTGCCCCGCGGTCTCGGCGGGCGGGGTCAGCGCCCTCGGCCCCAGTGCGGGGGCACGTCCCCGGCGATGCGGGCGTCGTGTGAGTCGTCGGCCCCGGGCTCCGGGGCGTCCTCGTCGACCCGGTCCGGGAGGATCGGGCGGCGGTCCCGTGCAGGTGCCCGCCGCTCCTCCGGCTCCTCCCAGGGGATCGGCTTCCCGGTGACGGAGGAGATGACGACCCGGCGCGGCGGCCGGGCCGCTCGCCCGCCGTCCGCTCGCCCGCTGTCTGCTCCGCTGCGGCCTGCTCCCGCGCTCACTGGCGCTCCTGGTAGCGGCGGATGGCGCTGGAGACCGAGACGTCCAGCAGCACCGAGCGCTGTTCGAAGCCGAGGAAGCTGCGCACCTCGGTGGCCAGGTGCTCCTCGAGCCGGGCGCGGCCGTCCGAGCAGATGTACTCCACGACCGCGTCGAAGTCGTCGCTGGAGTAGAAGGACAGCGGGTGCCCGGCGGGGATCTGCGGCCGCGGGAGGCGGTGGCGGATGGTGCCCACGCCGGCCGGGGAGTCGGAGCTCTCCTCGGCCTGGACCAGGCGCAGCGCACGATCCACGGCACGCCGGATCCGCTCGGCCTCGCCGTCGGGGTCGATGAACAGCGCCCAGGACCAGACCCTCTCGGTCGCCCAGCCGGCGGCCTCGAGCCGTTCGGCCCGGAGCCGGTCGCGCTCGCGCTGGCTGGGGGTGTCGACGTAGTGGGCGCCGTCGGTGTCCACCGCGAGCAGCATCCGGCCCGGCATGTCCGGGTGGCCGAGCGCGAGCTCGATCCGGTCCGAGGACAGCCCGAAGTCGCGCTCGACGAGCAGGCCGAGGCGATGGAGCCGGTCGGCGAGATCCTGCACGAGCGCATCGGTCTCGAGAGCGCGGGGCTCGCGGGACGGGACAGCGCCGGCGCCCTCGGCGCCAGCGGCATCGCCGGCATCGGCCGCGCCGGCGGCGTCGGCGTCCGCGGCGCTGCCGTCGTGGGCCGGCTCCTCGGTGCCCTCGGCCGCGAGCTCGGCGGTCTCCTCAGCCGCGGTCGTGCCGCCGTCTGCGGGGCCTGCGCCCTCGCCGCTGTCCGTCTCCGGGGCGTCCTCCCCGGCGGGCTCGGCGCTCGCGGGGGTATCGGCGGAGCGGCGGGCCATCGCCGCCTCGATCGCCTTGTCGAGGTCCTCGTCGGACATCTCCTCGGCGCCGGCCGGCTCCTCCCCCGCCGGTGCGGCGGGCGGGGCGCTGTGGGAGGTGCCCTCCTGGACCGGGCCGGCGGGTGAGGTGCGCGGCTCCTGCGGGGCGGGCGGGGCGATCTCCTCCTCGCTGCCGGTCAGCGCCGCGACGTGCGGGACGACGGGGATGTCCGGGCCGCCCTGCAGCACCCACAGCATGGCGCGCAGGTCCCGGGCGCCGTCGGAGCGCAGGCGGGCGTGGTCCAGATCCTGCACCCCGATCGAGGAGACCACGGTGGTGCGGCCGCGGGCGCGGGTGATCACGGTGGCCAGGGCCTTGCGGCCGCCGGGCCCGGAGAGGGGGCCGAAGCGGTGCAGCAGCCGGCCGTGCGGCGTCTTGCCGAAGCCCACGGAGACGAGGATGTCGTCGCGCACGATCGCGGTGGCCTGGTCCGCGGGCAGCACGGTGAAGACCTCCTTCGCCCCGGGGTCGAAGTACTCGCGCAGCGCGGGGATCACCGAGACGGTGTTCATGATCCGCTCCATGAGGCGGCGGGCGTGCTCCTCGGTGAAGGTGAGCACCGCGAGGGACCGCTCGGGGCGGCTGCGGGCGTGCTCGATGACGAGGTCGGTGACCCGGCGCAGCTCCGCCTCGGTGCTCTCGACGTACTCCATGCCCTCGGTGACCGGGCCGCGCCCGTTCTCGACCGTGACGAGACGGTCCTGCTCGGGGGCGATGGGGCTGGGCACCGCGACGACCTCGCCCAGCAGGGCGCGGCGCTGGGCGAAGCCGCGCAGCCCCTCGGTGGCCGGGTGCGGGTCCCGCAGGATCTCCACGTGCGGCGCGATCCGCAGCATGTCGTCGAGCATGCTGGGCGCGGAGTCCCCGCCGTACTCGAGCGGGTCGCCGACCACCACGGTCTGCGCCGCGCGCACGATCGAGGGCAGCGCCGCGGCGGTGGGCAGGCGCCCGCCATCGGCCACGATCAGCACGTCGAAGTGGCGGCCGCGCGGGATCACCTGCGGCACCAGGTAGGGGGAGGCGAGCCACGCCGGGCGGGCCGCGAAGAGGATGTCCTCGTACTTCGCGGCGAGGTCCCGGATGGAGACGGTCGAGGAGCGGGCGAGCTCGGCGATCGCGGAGCGGGAGGTGTCCGGGTAGGTCTTCATGGTCTCGACGCGGGTCTCGTCCGCGGCGGCGTGCACGCGGGAGGAGGCCCGGGCGAGGTGTTCCGCGTCCAGGCGGCGGAACCGCTCGGCGACCTGGGACAGGGAGGTCCCGTCGTACTGGGAGATCGTCGGCTCCGCCCCGGCGATGAGCTCGAGCACGCTCCCCCACCAGGCCAGCTCCAGCTCGGTGGAGACCTGGTCGCGCGGCACGCGGCGTGCGCGGAGGTCCTCGACCAGCTCGCCGAGCCCGTCGAAGCTCAGCCGGCGCAGCAGCTCGGTGCGGCGCGGGAGGGTCTCGAGGTCGGCGCGGTCGCGGTGCAGGGCGTCGATGCGGTCCTCGAGCTCGGTGAGGTCGGTGCGGGCCAGGTCCGTGCCGGTGGAGGTGCCGTCCAGCAGCACCGCGAGCTCGTCGAGCACCTTCTCCGCCCGGGCGGCGCCGCGGCGCACGCTCTCGAGGTCCTCCGGCAGGGAGGGGCGCGAGAGGGCGGTGGGGCGCTCGGCGGTGCCGGTCTCGCCCTCCCCGCCGACGGCGGCCCGTCGCCAGGTGTCGGTGACCGCGGCCGCTTCGCCGAGGTCCCGGTGCAGGTCCGGGGAGAGGGAGGCGGGGCGCTGCAGCGCAGCGGCGTCCTTGCGCAGCCGGCGGCGCAGGCCGAAGCCCATGCTCACCCCGCGCTCCTCGCGCCAGCGCTTGTCCGCGGTGGCGGCGACGAGATCCGCGAGAGGTGCGGAGAACACGGCGGATTGGAAGGTGCCCAGCAGGGCGCGCACCCGGTCGAGCAGGGCCAGCCGCTCCTGCAGCTGGTGCAGCGTGGTCGGTTCGGTGAGGCCGAGCTCGCCGCCGCTGCGGGCGCAGGCGCGGCGCAGCTGCGGCAGGACCTCGTCCCGCAGCTGGTCCACGAGCTCCTCGGCGCGGGCGGCCTGGGTGTCGGAGCTGATGGGGGCGCCGTACCAGGCGGTGACCTCGGGGCCGCTGGTGAGCACCCCGACCTCGGCCGCCTCGCGCAGCAGCTCGGCGAAGCGCTCCCGCTCCGTCCCGATCATCTGTGCGGCGACGTCGGCCCGCAGCCGCACCTGGGTGCGCGGCGGGGGGCTCAGCCGGGTCAGGGCCGCGAGCGCCGAGATCGCATCGTGCGCGGAGGCGTCCCAGGGCTCCTGCACCCGGTGCATCGCCTCCACGTGGCCCACGAGGATGTCGCGGCTGGCGCCGAGCTCCTCGGGGGCGGTGTCGTCCGGGCCCAGCCCGTGGGAGCCGGCGCGGCGCAGGCTGCGCAGCAGCGCGGCGGAGGCGTTGCGCTGCAGGGACGGATCCGGGGAGAGGTCGAACACGAGCTCGTCGAGGCCGCGCCCGGCCGCGATCTCGACCAGCTGGGAGAGGTTCCGGCGGCGCTGGGAGACGATCAGCACGGAGCGTCCGCGGGCGTTGAGCTCCTCGGCGAGGTCGATCACGAGATCGAGGCTCGTGGTGCCGGGCGGGGTGGCCACGGCGAGGTCCTGGCCGGCCAGCACGCGGGAGAGCACGGCGCGGTGGGCGGGGTCCACCGCCGCGACCAGCTCCTCCTCGGGCACCTCGGGGAGATCCTGCGCCCGGTCCTCCTCGCGCAGCGCGGTGAGGGCGGCGGCGTCCCCGGCGAGCGCGGCGACCAGCGGGGAGGCGGACCAGTCGGTGCGGTCGGCGACGAGATCCTCGGCCACGGAGCCGGCGGCGTCCATGAGGTTGCCGACCACCAGGGCGTGGACCACGCGGAAGCCGGGCAGCGGCTGTCCCAGGGAGCGGAATGCGTCGAGCACCGGGTTGGGGTCGAAGCCGTGGCTGCTGTCGGTGGTGGCCAGCAGGGCGCGGGCGTCGACGGCGACCCCCGCCTCTCGCAGGGCGCGCAGCAGCACCGGGTTGAGATCGGCGGTGGCGTCGACCTCGAGGTCGACGTCCTCGCGGGCGTTGCCGCGCAGGCGCAGCGTGATGGGCCGCACCAGCACCGGGGCGTGGATCGGGGCGGAGCCGTCCTCCGGGTACCAGATCGCCTCGCCGATGCCGAGGTGGCAGGTGGTCAGGCCCACCTCCTCCGCGTGGCGTTCGGCGATCTCCCGGATGGAGCGGGCGTGGGCGCGGGCGTCGGCGAGCGCACCGACCTCCCGCACCAGGGAGGACAGGCGGGTGGGGCCGCGGCCGGCGAGCAGCTGGGCGAGGCCGGAGGGGTGGGAGTGGGTGAGGTCCAGCACCACGCCGCCGGCACGGATCTGGGTGAGGAAGGAGGGGGCCTGGACCCCGCCGGTGATCTGCTGGGACCAGCGGTCCAGGGCGTCGGCGACGCGGTCCTCCCGGCTCAGCGGCTGGTGCTCGCGCGGGGTGGCGGGCAGGTCGTCCTCGTCCTGCTCGGGGGCGATGCCGGCGCCGACCTCGTCGAGGTGGCGGTCCACCACGACCTCGTACCCGTTGCGCGGCTGCTCCGGGGCGCGACGAGCCGGAGGCTCCTCGTCGGCCGCCTCGGGGCGCTGCTCGCCCTCCACCCTCCGGGCGGCGGCGTTCCGGGCCTCGCGGCGCTCGTCGGCCAGTGCCGACAGGGCGTCGTCACGGGGCACGGCAGCCTCGCTCGACCGGCCCGACCGCTTCTTCCCGCGCAGGAAACTCCACATGGACGCCCACGCTACCGGCGCAGGAGGCGACGCCCGCGCAGGCGTGCCGTGCGTCTCCCCGCGGCCTGCTCACATCGTGCGCGCCGCGAACGGCTCAGACCTCGTGCAGCCGCACCGACGCCTCGTCGAGATGGGCGCGCAGCGCCTCCGGGACGGGCCCGGCGATCACCAGGTCGGTGAGCACCGAGACCGGGCAGATGCCGGCGAGGGCGCGGTGGCCGATCTTGTCCGCCGTGGCGAGGCCGACCACGCGGCGGGAGTGGCCGATCATGATCCGGGTGACCCCCGCCTCGGCGTCCGAGTTGCAGGTCAGGCCCGCGTGGAGGTCCAGGCCGACGGTGCCCACGAACATGGTGTCCAGCCACAGGTCACGCATGGTGGCGGTCGCGAGCGGCCCGGTGAGCTCGAAGGAGTACGGCTCGGCGACGCCGCCCAGCACGACGGTGCGCACCGAGGGGCGCAGCACGGCCTCGGTGGCGATGTTCAGCGCCGCGCAGACGACCGTGAGGCCCGGAGCGCCGTCTCGGGAGTCGATGTCGGGGCGGGCCACGGCCCGGCGGGCGGTGGAGGTGGTGGTGCGGCCGCCGTTGAAGCCGATGATCTGACCGGGCTCGACCATCGCCGCGGCGCGGTCGGCGACCCGCTCGCGCTGGGCGGAGGCCTCGTCGGCCCGGCGCGGCACGGTGGCCAGCGAGTAGGCGACGTCGACGGCGACGATCCCGCCGTGGGTGCGCCGGGCGAGCTGGGCGCGCTCCATCTCCACGAAGTCCCGCCGCACGGTGGACTCGCTCACCCCCAGCTCGCGCGCCACCTCGGAGACGCTCAGCCGTTTCGTGGAGGCCAGCAGGGTGAGCACGTGGTCCCAGCGTGCGCTGCGGTCCTTGGCCGGGGCGGGCGGCGCGGAGAGGGGCGCGGGCTTCTGGTCAGATCCTGAAATACGCACGTTCACGCGGCCAGTATCGCGCGCCCGGTCACGACTGGCCGGGCATTCGCGCAGAAACCGTCAGGAGCGACGCAGGCCCGCAGGTCACGTTTGAGTCACGGACAGGGTGGGGTCTAGGTTGGCGGCATCGCCCCGCACGGGGCGTTTCCGCGAACGAGAGGGGATCCACCATGGGTTTCGATGACGCGCTGAACAAGGCCAAGGGGTTCGCCTCCAAGAACTCCGACCAGACCGAGCAGGCGCTCGACACCGCCTCCGAGAAGATCAAGGAGCGCACGCCGGACAACGTCGACGGCCATGTCGACTCCGGTGTCGACGCGGCCCGCGATCAGCTCGGCCTCGGCAAGGAGGACAAGAAGGGCGGGGATCAGAAGAAGGGCGGCGACCAGAAGAAGGGTCGCTGAGCTCGCTCGCCCCGTGCAGAGAGCCCCCGACGCGATCGCGTCGGGGGCTCTCGCCGTCCTGGCCGGAGCTGCTCCGGGCCGGTGATGCTGCGGGGCGGCGGTGTCAGTCGCGCCGGCGCACGATGAAGAAGACGGCCGCGCCCGCGCCGACGATCACCGCGGCGAGGATGATGATCAGCACGCCCATGCCGAGCCCGGCGTCCTCCTCGGAGTCGGACTCCTGCGCATCCTGCGACTCCTCGGCGGGCTCCTGCGCCGCGGGGTCGTCCTGCTCGGCGGGCTGCTCCGCGCCGTCCTCGCCCTCGGCGGCGCCCTCCCCGCCGCCGTCGCTGGGCTCGGCGGCGCCCTCCGGGTCCTGCTCGACGGTGAGGGTGAGGGTGCCCTCGATGGGGTGGCCGTCGCTGGAGACCACGCGCCACTGGATCGAGTGGGTGCCGGCCGGGAGCGGCTCGGGCAGCGTCGCGGTCGCGGTCGGGCCGTCGATGGTGGGGACGATCTCGGCGAGCTCGGTGCCGTCCTCGTCGGTGATCCGCACCAGCGGGCTCACCTCGAGGATGTCGGCGGAGAAGGTGAAGGTGATGTCCTCGGGCGAGGTCTCGAGGGTGGCACCGTCCTCGGGGTCGGTGCTGAGCAGCGTGTCGTGCGCCTGCGCGGGGGCCGGCAGCGCGAGCATCACGGCGAGCAGCAGGGCGCTGCACAGGGCGAGCAGCGAGGCGGGACGGGCGGCGGGGCGACTGAGCTGGGACATCACGCCAGCAGGCTACGCCAGGGCGACGCGGGACGCCCCGTGCCTCCGCTCACACGCGGTGCCCGCCTCCGGGGCTCATGACACGGGCGGCTGTCACGGGTGGGGCAGCTCGACGTGGTGGCGCAGCACGGGCAGCTCGGCGCGGGCGGCCTCGATCTCCTCGAGGTCGAGATCCACGAGCAGCAGCCCGGGCTCGCGGCCGAGCTCCTGCCGCACCAGGCCCAGCGGGCCGATGACGGCGCTGCGCCCGATGCCCCGCGGGGCGCTGCCGGTGTGGTCCGCGGGCGGGGACTGATCGGCGGCGAGCACCACGACGGTCGCGTCGAGGGCGCGGGCGCGCAGCAGCAGCTGCAGCTGCTCGCGCTTGCCGGGCCCCTCCTTCCAGGCCAGCGGCAGCAGGATCGCCTGGGCGCCGCGCTGCGCGAGCGAGGTGAACTGCTCCGGGAAGCGCACGTCGTAGCAGGTGGCGATCCCGAAACGGGTGCCCTCCAGCTCGAAGGTGATCAGCTCCTCGCCCGGCGCGACGGTGCGGGACTCGTCGGTCCCGAAGGCGTCGAAGAGGTGGATCTTGCGGTAGTCCAGGTGCGGGTCCCAGCCGGGCCCGCGCACGATGACGGTGTTGTGGACCCGGCCGTCGTCCGCCGGGGTGAAGGAGCCCGCCGCGACCACCACCTCGTGCGTCTCCGCGAGCTCCTGCACCAGCTGCGCGAAGCTCTCGTGGTGCTGTTCGGCGGCGGCGCGCAGGTCGGTGCCGAAGGGGGTGAGGGTCGCCTCCGGCAGCAGCACCAGGTGGGCGCCCTCCGCGGCGGCCTCCGCCACGGCGCCGCGCACGATGTCGAAGGTCTCGCGCACGTCCTCGGAGACCTCGATCTGCGCCAGGGCGATGCGGGGCCCGGCGGCGCGGCGCACCTGGGCGAGCGCGTCGGGCGTGTCGATGTCCGCACCCTCCGCACCGGTGGCGGGCACGGTGAGCAGCTCCTCCTCGCGCAGCTGCGCGTACAGGCGGCGCAGGCTCAGATCGGCCCAGCCGCCCTCGGGGCGCTCGATCGCCTCGAGCGCGGCACGCAGCCTGCCCACCGGCCAGGCGGCGCCGAGGAACTGCAGCTGCCCCTCCGCGCCCTCGAGCGCCGCGACCCGCGCTGTCTCGGCGCTGCGGGCGGCCAGCGCGGCGAGCGTCTCCGGGCGCAGCATCGGCATGTCCCCGCCGAGCACCAGCACGGTCGCCTCATCGGGCCCCTCGGAGAACTCGGCGACGCCGCGGGCCACCGCGGCGAGCGGGCCGGAGCGCGGCGGGTCCTCGAGCACGAAGCGGGCGCCGTGGCGTGCGGCGAGCACGTCGCCGTCCTCGCCGCTGGGGCCGACGACGATGCGACGGCCGACGGGGGCGGCGCGCAGCACCCGTTCCAGGGCGGTCGCCCCGGCGATCGGCAGACGGGTCTTGTCGGTGCCTCCCAGCCGCGAGGACGCACCACCGGCGAGGATGATCGCAGCGACGGTGGCAGGGGTCTCGGGCAGCTGGCTCGACATGCTCAGATCCTCCCACGGAGCGCTACCATGTTCGAGGCCCTAGGTCGCGGGAACATCCGGGATCGGGCCAGTGCGCCCCCGTAGCTCAGGGGATAGAGCACCGCTCTCCTAAAGCGGGTGTCGGACGTTCGAATCGTCTCGGGGGCACTTCTCTGACCAGCATGTTCATGCGTCACCACAGCGGCTGACCAGCGTAGTCGGCCTCCTGTGACCCCCTGGCGACACCCGCCCTTCCGTTCACCAAGGCCGGCGCCGCTTTTTCTTCACTCCCGGCCACGTGGGTATGGCGCGAAGCCACCGCGAGCGAAGAGTGCCCCGCCCAGGTCCGGACTGTCGCCAGCGGCACCCCGGCACGCACCCACTCGGACACCGCGACGTGCCTGAGGTCGTACAGCCGCAACTCCGGAGCGATCACGGACCAGCACATATCCCGACGCATGTTCCGGGACGCGATCAGACCCCGCCCGGCGCAGACAACACGCGATCACGAGGGCCAAGGTCCGCGATGTGCTGTCCGAGGCCTTCCCGCACAGCAGCCGCCAGCGGGACGTATCGAGCCTGATGGTTCTTCACGTCCTTCTCTTTGTGCCCCTCCGGGAAGGACCGCAGCACCCGCAGCCGCCCGCCGGACACGTCCCGGACCCGCAGCGCCCGCATCTCCCCCGGCCGCAGACCTGAATAGACCATGACCCGCACGTACAGTCGATACCCGGGATCCTTGATCTGCGCAGCGTGGCGGTACCACCAGCTCAACAACGCCGACGAGCCCGCCGACATAGCCATCGGCCTAGGCGGACACGACATTCGCGTAGCAGAACACGCAGCCTAGCTTTACGCACAAAGGATGGTTCCCCGAATTCTATTCACGGGGACAACGCACCAACGACGGGCAAGCCATTCCCTTGGGAAGAAGCAGATGACCTTACAGAACGGGCGATAGAACTCGGAGCACCCCCCGCCGCCATCCTGATCGAACCCGGGGCCACCAACACTACAGAGAACATCATTCTTGCAAAGAGGCTGCTGCAGGCGCAAAGCACCCCTATCATATCGGCCATCCTCGTTAGCTGGCCACATCAACAGCGAAGCGCATTGGCCGCCGCAAACAAGCAATGGCCCGAACTGATAGCTACACCCTCATCGCGACCCCAATCACTCACTGACTACCTTTCTGATATCGGCGATATTGGTCGCGTATTGAACATGCTCGCTGGAGACACACAACGAATCTGGGTTTACGCCGATTGCGGGCACGCAACTGCTCAACCAGTCGACTCGGAAACAATGAGGCGTGCAACCAAATGGTCGACGCCGGATACGTCAGCCGCCTTATCAAATAGGCGCACCCCCTAACACCATCAACAAGGCCGAATTTGCGCCCCTGCGCGATTGAACGGGCAAGACAAAGCCATGGCTCCAACAATCAACAGAACGCGATCCACAGAGCCCGCATGAGCCCCTGCGCTTAAACCATCTTCACCGCAGGCACCCTCAAGCAATGCGCTTCCGAATGCACTCACGCAGGCACGGGCACGCCTGCCCCCACCGCCCGTCGCCAGCCGTGATAACGCGCCCGCGAGGAGCCGAGCCCAGCGGAGCGCCTCACGCAACGCTGCCATCGAGTGATGACCCACACCAAAGGGGGATAGATGCACTTTGTAGTGCCACAACTCAGTGAAGTCCTGTTCGGCGCAGGATGGCTCGCACTGATCGGCGCCATTGGATTCGCGCTTTTCAAGGGGTTCCGAAGGGGACGCGGCAAGACGGGCGGGGCAAACAAGTGAAACCAACTCGTCGCGCAGGCGCGCTGACCGCCTAGCTCATTGCGCTCATTATCGGGATCGGCTTCCCAGCGACCGCGACAGCTGAAACACCAGAGCAGAATGGGCTCGAAACGCACTCTGACACTGAGCTCACCGAGCTCTTTGGCGATGCCGGTGTGGCCGAAAAAGACATAGCAGGCCTTATAGCGAAGATTCGCTCCGGGGAAGTCCCGGAATCAATGCAGCCCGACAGCACGCCGGCTGAGGAGTCCACTGAGGAAGTCAAGGGCGGCTACGTTACCGTCTACCGATACGCAGACGGGTCTGCCACAACAGTCACCTAGCCCCGAGGGGACCAGGCGGACTACCTCAAGCCCGGCACGATCACGACCCAGGCGATCGCCGTCAAGGGAGTTGGATGCTCCGCGAAGAAGACTTCTGGCTCGACGACCACCCACACCGGGTGCAATGTTGAAGCTGCCTATTTGATTGGTACCGCCAAGTTCAAGTTCGACGGCAAACGCTCTGGCGGGAAGTTCACGATCACGCGCGTTTACGGCGGCGGGTGCAACTACTTGACTAAGTGCGGCAGCCCCAAGATCGTGCGCAAGACGTCGTCTTCTTCGCAGCATGCACAGGCCGAGATGGCAGTGCACGGCACCCCCATTAAGGGCGTCGGCTGGACGCAGCATCTACTCGTCCGGGTTACCAACAAGGGCGTCATGACCGCTTACGGCGACTACAAGTACATCAAGTAGTAGCACTTCACGCCCGTGAAGCGAGCTAGCTCACTTCATGTTGCCCAGGAACGTAAGGCCTCACCGTTATTTTAATCGGTGAGGCCTTACGCTGTTCAGCGCGAAGATTCGAAGTATTCGCAAGGACCTCAGTCTGGCACGGCGAACCTCAGGCCCAACACATCCACACCCTTGCCACGCGGCAGCTACCGTCGCATTGGGTCCACACAGCGCCAGTGCGCTTTGTCGGTGAGAACTTTCCCTACTGAATCGAGGGCGGCCGCTGGTCTTCCAGGAACCGCCCTCGGGCCGACGAGACGACTACGCTAAGGCTGCCGCGAACGCTCCGCGTCCTTGCCCTCGAGGCGTCACGGGGCACGGTTCAGCGTGACCCCCAGATGACCCCCGGACCTCGGAACACCTGCCGAACTCCGCATCCACGGCACCCCGTGCACCAGGCACAACGTCGCGCAGGACCCGCCTCCCAGGACTCCTCAAGCGGGTGTCGGACGTTCGAATCGTCTCGGGGGCACGTCACGTCAGGAGTCCGTCATCGTCGACGGCTCCGAGTCCCCGGCGTCACGCGGCCCCGCGCTGCGGACCAGCCGCTCAGCCCTCCCCGTCGGCCGCCTCCTCCAGCAGCGCACGGTCCAGCACGGCGGTCCAGCGCCGTCCCGAGTCGATGATCCCGGCCTTCTTCCAGCGGCTCATGACGCGCGAGACGGATTCCGGGGTGGAGCGGGCGAGGCCCGCGAGATCGGCGCGGGACAGAGGCACCTCGAGCAGCAGCCCCTGGGCGCCGCGGTCCTTCCCGAGCTTGTCGGCCAGGCGCAGCAGGGCCCGGGCCACACGCTGCTCGACCGTGTCGGTGCCCTGCCCGCCGATGTCGGTCTCCGCGCGGGAGAGACGGGCGGCGAGATCGTCCACCACCCGCAGGCCGACGGTGGGGTTCTCGACCATCACCTCCCGGAACGCCTCCTGCCCGATGCGCAGGGTGCAGGAGCCGACCAGCGCCGTGGCGGTCTGCAGATGGTGCGGCTCGCCGAGGCTGCTCATCGCGCCGAACATGTCCCCGGGCCCCAGGATGTCCGTGACGGTCTGGGTCCCGGCGGCGGTGAGCTGGGAGATGCGCACCCGGCCGTCGGCGACGACGTAGAGGGTCCCGGCGGGCTCGCCGGCGCGGTAGATCACCTCCTCGGCCGCCCAGGTGGAGGTGCGCATCCTGCGATCGATGCGGTCCAGCGCCTCGGCGCCGAGGTCGTGGAAGTACGGCGAGCGATCCAGGACCGTCATCCGCACGGGGCGGGGGCAGTGGTGCGGGAGCGTGACCTCCGCCAGCGGGATCGTGCGGCGGCCCTGCGGGGCGGCCCCGGCGCGCGGATCCTGGAGCGTCATGGCCCGACCATAGCCCTCTCCCGGAGGCCGCTCCCGGGATGATCTGCGGCTGATTGATCCCCGTCATGTGCAGGTGCGCGCGGCGTTCCTACTGTCGGATCAGGACGAGGGGACCACCTCGTCGGATCCTCCAGAGAAAGGCTCGCCATGACCTCCACCACCGGTTCTTCGACCCGCTCCCTCTTCCGCGCGGAGGGCTTCAGCTGCCCCTCGTGCGTGGCGAAGATCGAGAAGCGCGTGGGCCGCCTGCCCGGCGTCCAGCACGTCGCGGTGAAGTTCGCCTCCGGCCGCGTCGAGGTGGAGCACGATCCCGCGCTCACCACCGCCGACGAGATCATCGCCGCGATCGGCAAGGCCGGCTACCCGGCGGTGCTCTCCGCCTTCTGATGCCGGCACGCCGCCCGTCCCCGCTGCTCGACCCCACCGTCGCCCCGGCCCGTCCCCTCCGGGCCGGGGCCCCATGCGAAAGGACCCGTCCATGACCACCCTGCTGCGCGGCCTGCGAGGCCCATGGGGCGCCCCTGTGCTCGCGGGAGCCCTGATCCTCCTCGCCGCCGCGCTCTCCCTCACCGCCGGGGTGAACCCCTTCGGCGCCGGGCACGGCGGGCTCGGCCTCGCCCTCGACCGCCCCGCGCCCCTGCTCGCCTCCGATCTGCTCATGGTCCTCGCCGCTGTGGTCGCCGGCGCCCGGATCCTCCGCCAAGCCGTGCGCGCCCTCATGGTGCGCACGCTCCCCATCGACCTGCTGGTCTCCATCGCCGCGATCGGCGCACTGGTCATCGGCGAGTACTGGGAGGCCGCGGCGGTGACCGTCCTGTTCGCGATCGGTCACGCCCTGGAAGCGGGCACCATGAACCGCACCCGCTCGGCGCTCGCCGAGCTGGTGGCCGTCGCGCCGGAGGTGGCCGTGGTGCTGCGCGAGGGCCGTCAGCGCGAGATCCCGGCCGCGGAGGTCGCGGCTGCGGAGACCGTGCTGGTCAAGAACGGTGCCAAAGTGCCGGTGGATGGCGTGGTCAGCGCGGGGACCGGCGCGCTGGACGAGGCCTCCATCACCGGGGAGTCGATCCCGGTGGAGAAGTCCGCGGGAGATCGGGTGTTCGCCGGCACCATCGCCACCGGCGGATTCCTCCAGGTGGTCGCGACCGGTGTCGGCGCAGACACCACGCTGGCGCGCATCATCCACCGCGTCGAGGAGGCGCAGGACGCCAAGGCCCGCACCCAGGCCTTCATGGAGCGCTTCTCCTCCTGGTACACGCCCGGGATCATCCTGCTCGCTCTCGCGGCGGGGCTCGTGACCGGGGACGCGGTGCTGGGCCTGACGCTGCTCGTGATCGGCTGCCCGGGCGCGCTGGTCATCTCGATCCCGGTCGCGGTCGTGGCGGGCATCGGGCGAGGCGCACGGGACGGCATCCTCATCAAGGGTGGCGAGTACCTGGAGACCAGCGCGAAGATCACCGCCATCGCGCTCGACAAGACCGGCACGCTCACCGAGGGCCGGCCGCGCCTCACCGACGTCACCGTGCTGGACCCGGCCATGGACCGCGCGGAGGTGCTGCACTGGGCGGCGCGCGCCGAGGCCGGCTCCGAGCATCCTCTGGCGCGTCCGCTGCTGGAGGCCGCCGAGGAGGAGGGCCTGACGGTCCGCGACCTGCCCGAGCACACCGCCCCGGTGCCCGGCAAGGGCATCGTCGCGCTCCTGGATGGTCATCGGGTCGCCGTCGGCAACCTGCCGCTGCTGGTCGAGGAGGGAGTCGTCGAGGACCGGGGTGCCGCCGCCGAGATGGATCGGGTCGCCGGGCTCGGCCGCACCCCGATGGTCATCGCCCTCGACGGCGCGGTGATCGGCATGGTCGCGGTCGCCGACCGCCTGCGCGCCGACGCGGCGGAGATGGTCTCGCGCCTCCACCGCCACGGGATCAGGAGGGTCGTCATGCTCACCGGTGACGCCCGCCGGGTCGCCGAGGGGGTCGGCGCGGAGGTGGGCGTGGACGAGATCCATGCGGAGCTGCTGCCGGAGGACAAGCTCGCCGCGATCGCCGCCCTGCAGCGGGCAGGGCATGTGGTGGCGATGGTGGGCGACGGGGTGAACGACGCCCCGGCCCTCGCCACCGCCGACATCGGCGTGGCGATGGGGGCGGCCGGCACGGGAGTCGCCATCGAGACGGCGGACATCGCCCTCATGCAGGACGATCTGCTGAAGCTCCCGCAGGCGCTGGGGCTCGCGCGCCGCACGGTGCGGGTGATGCACCAGAACATCGCCCTGGCCGTGCTCACGGTCCTGGCCCTGCTGGCCGGAGTGTTCGCGGGCGGCGTCACCATGGCGGTGGGCATGCTGATCCACGAGGCCTCGGTGCTTCTGGTGATCGTCAATGCGATGCGGCTGCTGACTCGCCGTCGGGTCTCGCATCGCGCCGGGTCCTCGACCGGACCCCGCCCATCGGCCGCCGCCCATGTTCCGACCGCCGCACCGGGGACGCTGTGAGACCCTCGTCTCATGGGAATCCTGGTGGACTTCGTGGTCGACGTGCTCGCGTCGCTGTTCCTGCCGAGCAGGCGCCGGCGCTCACGGGCGGAGAAGCAGTGAGCACCGCAGCGTTCCCGGCGAGCCCGGGCCCCTCCCCCGTGTTCGTCACCACCGCGTACGGCGGTCCCGAGCACCAGAAGCTGAGCCACCGCGAGATCCCCGCCCCGCGGCCCGGGGAGATCGGGATCGAGGTGCGCGCCGCCGGGGTCAATCCGGCCGACGCCAAGCGCCGCGAGGGGCTGTTCGGCACCTCCGGGCCGCTGCCGCTCGCGATGGGGCTCGAGGCCTCGGGCGTGGTCACCGCGGTCGGCGAGGGCGTGGAGGGCTTCGCCCCGGGAGACGCGGTGCTGGGTTCGCCCGCCCGCGGCCTCGGCGCCTTCGCCGCGCACACCGTGCTGCGCGCCGCCGACACCGTGCCCAAGCCCGAGACGCTCCCCTTCGCCGAGGCGGCGACGCTCCCGGTCGCCGGGACCACCGCCTACGACCTCCTCCATCAGCTGCCGCTCGCCAAGGGCGCCGCCGTGCTGGTGCTCGGGGCCGGCGGCGGAGTGGGGCGGATGGTGCTGCAGCTCGCCGAGGTGCGCGGCCTGCGCGCGCTCGGCATCGCCTCGGAGGCGAAGCGGGCGCTGATCGAGGAGACCGGGGCGGCCTTCGTGCCCTCCGGGAAGGCCGCGGGCCCCGCGGTGCGCGCCCTCGTGCCGGAAGGTGCCGCTGCGCTGATCGACCTCGTTGGCGGGGAGCCGCTGCGGGACCTCGCACCCCTGGTCGCTGACCCGTCCGGTGTGGTCTCCGCGGCGGACGCGAGCACCGCCGAGGAGCTGGGCGGCGCCGGCCGTGCGAACTCGGGAGGGGCGCTCGCGCATGTCACGGAGCTGGCCGCGGCGGGGCGCGTGGACCCGCACGTGCTGCTCACCTTCCCGTTGGACCGCGCGGCGGAGGCGATGGCGGAGCTCGAGCACGGCCATCACGGCGGGAAGCTCGTCATCACTCCCTGACCGGCGGTAGCGTGACGCAGATGACCTCCTCCCCCGCAACCACCGCCCCGCAGCCCTCCGAGAGCTTCACCGACTTCTCCGACATCGACGGCTTCCTCCGCCTGCCGCGCCTCGCCTCCGTCGCCACGGGAGCGGGCGGCCGTGTGATCGCCGCGATCTCGGAGGCCGACGGCCCGGGGGCGAAGCTCGTCTCCGCCCTCTGGGAGCTGGATCCGAGCGGTGAGGCCCCGGCCCGCCGGCTCACCGTCTCGGAAAAGGGCGAGAGCGCGCCGCGCCTCGCCCCCGACGGGTCGGTGCTGTTCACCTCCTCCCGCCCGGACCCGCAGGGCGGGACCTACGAGGACAAGCCCGCGCTGTGGCGCCTGCCCACGACGGGTGAGGCACGCCTGCTGGCGGCCGCACCGGGCGGGCTCTCCCTGCTCGCCGTCGTCGAGGACGGCACGATGCTCGCCACCACGGAGGTGCTGCCCGGCAGCACCCTCGAGGACGACGCCGAGCGCCGCACCGCCCGCAAGGACGCGAAGCAGACCACCATCTGGCACACCGGGATGCCGATCCGGCTGTGGGACCGCGAGCTCGGCGACGCCGAGCGCCACCTGGTGCTGATCTCCCCGGCCGGTGAGCTCACCGACCTCACCCCCGCCGCCGGCACCGTGCCGCTGTACGCCGCCTCGGCCGATCTCTCCCCCGACGGCTCCACGGTCGCGACCTCCTGGGCCCGGCGGGTGCGCGGCGGCGAGACCCGCAGCGACGTGGTCCTGGTCGACACCGCGACCGGCGCGCGCAGCACGCTGCTGAGCGCCGACGACGAGGTGCAGTACGGCAGCCCCTCCTTCTCCCCCGACGGCACCCGCCTCGCGGTGCTGCGCTCGACCCTGTCCACCCCGCACGACACCAGCTACACCCGCCTCGAGATCCGGCGACTCGACGAGGTGCTCCGTCGGACCGGCACGGCCGGCACGGCCGACGACGCCGTCGACGCCGACGCTGCGGACAGCGCGGACAGCACGGAGAGCGCCGAGAGCGCCGCGCCGGTGGTGGCCGAGCTCGGCGACCTCACCCTCACCGATCTCGAGTGGGCGGACGCCACCACGCTGCTGGTCGCCGGCGACCTGCACTCCTCCGGGGCGGTGCTCGCCGTGGACGCCACCACCGGCGAGACCCGCACCGTCGCGGACGGCGGCGTCTTCTCCTCCCTCACCGCCGGCGAGGACGGCGCCCTGTTCGCGCTGCGCAGCGATGTCGCGACCCCGCCCCGCCCGGTGCGGATCGACGCCGCGGACCCGGAAGGCACCGCCGCCGTCACCGAGCTGGCCGCGCCGGGCGCGGTGGGCGCGCTGCCGGGAACGCTCGAGTGGGTCGAGGCCGACCTCGACGGGATCACCGTCGGCGGCTGGCTCTGCGCCCCCGCCTCCGCCACGCCCGCCGAGCCGGCACCGGTGATGCTGTGGATCCATGGCGGCCCGCACAGCTCGTACAACGCCTGGAGCTGGCGCTGGTGCCCGTGGCTCGCGGTCGAGCGCGGCTATGCGGTGCTCATGCCCGATCCGGCGATGTCCACCGGCTACGGGGACACGGGCCTGAACCGTGGCTGGCCGCGCCGGCCGGACGTGGTCTTCCACGAGTGCGAGACGCTCTTCGACCAGATCCTGGAGCGGCCCGAGCTCGACGGCACGCGCACCGCGCTGCTGGGCGCCTCCTTCGGCGGGTTCATGACGAACTGGATCGCCGGGCGCAGCGACCGCTTCGACGCGATCGTCACCCACGCCGGGCTGTGGGCGCTGCCGCAGCAGCACCGCACCACCGATGCGGCCGCGTCGAAGATGCGGGTGCACCAGCACGAGGACGTGGCGCCGGACTGGTACCGCGCCTTCTCCCCGCACCACGAGGTCGAGGCGATCACCACCCCGATGCTCGTCACCCACGGCAACCGCGACTACCGGGTGCCGGTGAGCGAGGCGCTGCGGCTGTGGTGGGATCTGGTCTCGGCCTGGGACGGCGAGCCGGAGGACATGCCGCACCGCTTCCTGCAGCTGACCAGCGAGAACCACTGGGTGCTCACGCCCTCCAACGCCCTGGCCTGGAACCAGGCGGTCCTCGCCTTCTGCGATCAGCACGTGCTCGGCGCGGCCCCGGTGCCCGACGTCCTGCCCTGGTGACCGGGGCGCCGCGCCGCTCCCGCCGCACGCCGATGAGGACGAACTTCGTGCTCTCCACGTGACCTCAACGCACAGAGCGCCCTCACCCCACGCAGGCGACAAGAAGTTCGTTCTCACCCGAGCCGGTGCATCCCGGAGCAGGCGCGTCCCCCTCGGGCGGCGCGTCCCGGGCGGCGGGGCCCGGCGCTAGTTCAGCGTGCCGGTGAGCCGGCCGTGGAAGCCGGCGGAGCGCTCGTCGAGCCCGGTGAAGCTCACCTCGGTGCCGTGCTCGGCGTATTTGGTCTGCAGGGAGTCGAGCACGGCCACGGTCGAGGCGTCCCAGATCTGTGCGGCGGAGAAGTCGACGGTGACCTGGGGTGGGTCCTCGGCGTAGGAGAACTGCTCGACGAGGTCGTTGCTGCTGCCGAAGAACAGCGGCCCGCGCACGGTGTAGAGGGCGCCGTCCTCGGAGCGTCGCACGGTGATCACGTGGGCGACGCGGCGGGCGAAGAGCACCATCGCCAGCAGCACGCCGGCGGCCACCCCGATCGCGAGGTTGTTCGTCAGCACCACGACCACCACGGTCGTGACCATCACCAGGGTCTCCGACAGCGGCATGCGCTTCAGCGTCGCGGGGCGCACGCTGTGGACGTCGACGGTGGAGACGGCGACGACCATCATCACCGCCGCGAGCGCGGCCATCGGGATCTGCTCCATGAGGTCCGAGAGCGCGGTGACCAGCACCAGCAGCAGCACACCGGCGATGAAGGTGGAGAGGCGGGTGCGGGCCCGGCCGAGCTTCACGTTCATGACGGTCTGGCCGATCATGGCGCAGCCGGCGATGCCGCCCCAGAACCCGGCGAGGATGTTCGCGACGCCCAGCGCCCAGGATTCGCGGCCCTTGGCGGAGCGGGTGTCGGTGATGTCGTCCACCAGCTTGGCGGTCAGCAGCGTCTCCATGAGGCCCACGAAGGCGACGCTGAGCGCGGTGGGGGCGATCAGCTGCAGGGTCTCGAGAGTCAGCGGCACCTCGAGCGGGGTGATGCCGGGCAGCCCTCCCGAGACCTCGCCCTGGTCGCCGACGGTGGGGACGGTGAGGTGGGCGAGCATCGCGATGGCGGTGACCAGGATGATCGCGACCAGCGGGGCGGGCACTGCCTTCGTGAAGCGCGGCAGCACGAGCACCACCACGAGGGTGAGCGCGAACAGCGGGTAGACCGCGCCGGGCACGTCGAGCACGTGCTGCAGCTGCGCGGTGAAGATGAGGATGCCCAGCGCGTTGACGAACCCGATCATCACCGAGCGGGGGATGAAGCGCATGATCCGGGCGAGGCCGAGCACGCCGAAGGCGATCTGGATCAGGCCCGCGAGGATCACGGTGGGCAGCAGGTACTGCACGCCGTGGGTGTGCACGAGCGGGGCGACCACGAGGGCGACGGCGCCGGCGGCGGCGGTGATCATGGCGGGGCGCCCGCCGAGGAACGTCATCGAGATCGCGAGCACGACGGAGGCGATGAGGCTGACCTTCGGGTCCACGCCGGCGATCACCGAGAAGGAGATGACCTCGGGGATGAGCGCGAGGGTGGTCACCGCGCCGGCGAGCACCTCGGTGGTCAGGAGCCGCGGGCTGCGCAGCGCCTGCAGGGTGGTGGGGCTCGAGGTCGGCGGCGGGGTGGCTGTCACGCCGTGATGCTATCGGTCCCCGCCCGGTGCCCGGGGTTAGGGTGGAGGACTCAGCTCCGGGGCGCACCGCCCGCGGATCGGACCGGACGAAGGACCCATGACTCCACCCAGCCGCCGCTTCGACGCCACCTGGCTCCCCTTCGGGATGATGATCGGCTTCACCGTGGGCATCGGGATCGGCCTGTCGGTGCTCGACAACCTCTTCATCGGGGCCGGCCTCGGCTTCGCGGTCGGCGCCGGGCTCGGCATCGCCCTGGGGTTCCGCAACCCTCGCCGCTCCGGCAATGAGGAGGATGCGGAGGACGACCGCTACCGCCGCGATCACGGCGACCCCGGGCCCCGCCGCCCGGAGGACTGACCGCCCCCGGCGCAGGGCGATCGTCCGCCCCGCAGGGCGCTCCGCCCGGCGAGCACCCTGCCAGCACCCCGGTCGCCGCCATTTCATGGCAATTCCTTGACCTTCTCTTGACCTTTTGGCACGGTGTGTCCCGGGCCGCATCGGTCCCGCCCGCCGCGGCGCGAGGTCGCGCGGACGACGGAGGAGAGGATCCGCCATGACGATCACGAGCTTCGGGCGACGTGTGCGTGCCGCGACAGCGCTCGGCGCCGGCGCCGCGCTGCTGGCCCTGACCGGCTGCGGGACGAGCGCCGAGAGCCCCGAGGACGCCCCCGCCGCGACCTCCGACAGCGCCGCGGAGGACACCGCGAGCGCCCCCGAGCAGGAGGATCCCGCCGACGAGAGCACCGACAGCGACTCCGAGGACGGCGCCGCCGACTCCGAGGACGGGACGGACGACGGGGACGACGCGGACAGCACGGGGGACGAGACGTCGGGGGACGACGAGGGTGCGGGCGAGGACGGCGCGGCGATGGGAGATCGCACGCGCATCATGCTGAGGACCGAGCTCGGCGTGGACGACACCAGCGGCGACGGCGCTCTCGCCCTGCCGGCCGAGGAGCTGGCGGCGCTGCTCGCGGAACCGTTCGGCGACACCGCGGAGTGCAGCGACGAGCTGCTGCTCGAGCCGGGCGCGGACCCCGTGGACTGCAAGGGCCCGGCGAGCTTCGACGACACCGCGCCCACCGAGCCGTGGGTCGCGAACGTGGTGTTCGTCCCGGGCGAGGGCGGCTTCCAGGACGGCGCGCGCGTCGCGGTGCTGTTCTCCACCGGGGAGGCGCTCCCGGAGACGGCGGAGGAGCTGCTGGACGAGGACGTCACCGTCACCGGGGTGGGCTTCGGGTCGATGTTCGGCGTCGAGCCCCTCAGCGCCGAGGAGCTCGCCGAGAGCACGCTGCAGACCCTCACCTCGGAGAACGCCTACGTGCCGGTGGACGAGATGGCCGAGTGGAGCGAGGTCACCTGCGAGGACGGCATGGACTTCGACGACTTCGCGACGGTGGGCTGCGAGGCGTCCACCGCGGACGGCGAGTCGTGGGAGCTGCTCGTCGCGCCGGGCACCTACGTGGACAACGATCAGGGGCTGCTCGTGGGCATCGACGTCCGGCCCGACGCCTGAGCCGACCCGCCCCCGGGCCGGCCCGGCGAATGAGCCGGCCCGACGCCTGAACCGACCCGACACCTGAGCCGGCCCGCCCGCGGTCAGGTCGCTCACCACGGGTTTCCTGCCGCGGCGCGGCGCCTCTAGGCTGGGAGGTGCGCCGCGCGGCACGCGTCGGCGCCGCGGCCGGGACGACCCGGTCGACGCGCTCGCAGGAGGACGGCCTCGCAGGAGGACTCCCCGATGCCCTCTCGCTCCCACGCCCCCGTCGACGGCACCCGCACCGACCGCACCGACCCCCGCATCGATCGCGCAGACCGCACCGATCGCGCAGATCACACCGATCCTGCTCCCGCGGGCGGCGCTCCGGCGGGCGGCCCGCCCGCCGATCCTCCGCCCGTCGGCCCGCTCCGCGCCGTGCTCACCCGCGACGCCCTCACCCGCCTGCTGCTCGGCTGGGCGGGCGTCGGCGTGCTCACCCTCGCCGCCCCGGGCCCCGGCCTCCCCTCCCTCGCGCTCGCGCTGGTGCTCGCCGGCATCGTCGCGATCATCGTGGTGGCCGCCGGCGGCGTGGTCCGGCAAGCCGAGGCGCTCGCCCACCGGCTCGGCGATCCCTACGGCACGCTCGTGCTCACCCTGTCGATCGTGGTGATCGAGGTGGTGCTCATCGCGGCGGTGATGCTGGGCCCGGGCGAGCACGCGACCATCGCGCGCGACTCGGTGATGGCGGTCTCGATGATCATCATGAACCTGGTGCTCGGCCTGTGCCTGCTGGTGGGCGGGCTGCGGCACGGGGATCTCGCCGTGCAGCGCGTGGGCGCCTCCGCCTACATGGTGATGCTGGTGGCGCTGTCCGCGCTCGCCTTCGCCCTGCCCGCCCTGCTGGATGCCGGCGGCAGCTACTCCCCCGTCCAGGCCGCCGTGGTCGGCGGGGCGACGGTGCTGGTCTACGCCGTCTTCCTCGCCCGGCAGATGGGTGCGCAGGCCGGGGACTTCCAGGAGGCCGCCCCCGGCACCGGCGCCCCCTCCCCCGCCTCCGGCACTGCCGCAGACACCGACGCCGACGCGGACTCCGACGCCCCGACCCCGCTGGGCGAGACCCTCGCCGCGCACCGCACGGAGCTGCTCGCCCGCACCGCGCTGCTCATCGTGACCGTGCTGCCGATCGTGCTGCTCTCCCACCACATGGCGGGGCTGCTCGACGAGGGCCTCGCCCGGCTCGGCGCCCCGGCCGCGCTCGGCGGCGTGCTCATCGCGCTGATCGTGTTCACCCCGGAGTCCCTCACCTCCCTGCGCGCCGCCCTGGCCGGGGAGACGCAGCGGGTGGTGAACCTCTGCCACGGCGCGCTGGTCTCGACCCTCGCCCTGACCATCCCCACGGTGCTGATGATCGGCCTCGTCACCGGGAACCCGGTGGTGCTCGCCGAGTCGCCCGCCAACCTGCTGCTGCTCGCGGTGACCCTCGCGGTCGCGGCGATCTCCGCCGCCGCCCCGCGCGTCACGGCGATCCACGGCGCGGTGCACCTGCTGCTGTTCGGGGTGTACGCGCTCGCGCTGTTCTCCTGACCGGCCGGATCGGAACGGGTCGCTTCGGATCGGTTCGGTTCGGTTCGCGGTATGGTCGCGGCGTGAGTGCGACGACGCTTCCGATCCCGACCGACGACGGCGACCTGCCGGGCCTGCTGTGGCTGCCCGAGAACCTCGAGGAGCCGGTGCCCGGGCTCGTGGTGCTGCAGGAGATCTTCGGGCTGTCCCCGTACATCCGGCAGCGCTGCGCGGATCTCGCCGCGCTCGGCTGCGCCGTGCTCGCCCCGCAGCTGTTCGCCCGGCTGGACCCGCCGGTCGCCGCGGTCGAGGATCAGGAGGACGTCGAGGCCTGGCTCGCGGAGGGCATGGCGCTGACGGAGCGGCTGCCCTGGGAGCGGGCCGAGGCCGACGCGATCGCCGCGCTGGGCGCGCTGCGGGCCCACGGCGCCGTCGACTCCGAGCGGGTGGGGCTGGTGGGCTTCTGCTACGGCGGCGGCCTCGCCGTCGCCGCGACGGCCTCCGCGGCCGCGGAGGACCGGCCGCCCTCGGTGCTGGTGAGCTACTACGGCTCCGCCCTGCCCACGCTGCTGGACCGGGCGGCGGGGATCGAGGTGCCGAGCCTGCACCACTTCGGCACGGCCGACTCCTTCATCCCCGAGCCGATGGTCGAGGAGATCCGCCGCACGGTCACCGCCGAGGGCACCCGCGAGCAGGTGCGCTTCCACCTGCACGAGGGCGCGGGCCACGCCTTCGACAACCCCCACCCCGCGCTGCATCACGCCGCGGCGGCCGAGGCCGCCTGGCGGCAGACGGTCGACGTCCTCGCCGAGACGCTGCCGCTGCGGCGTTGAGGCAGGGCTGAGGCCGGGCACCGGCGGGGCTGCGGCGGGGCCGAGGGGGCTTCCGCACGACCGGCACGCACCCCGCGGGCGACCCGCCGACAGCCCGCAGGCACCCTGTGGAGGGTGATCCGCGTCCTCGGTCACCCTCCACCGCACTCGTTGCCGAATAGTTATCTCTGGATTGTCGGACAGTCGGACGGCCTGAGGCGACGCCGGTCCATGCGCCCCCATCGCTCCAGGCCATGCCGGGGATCGGAAGGCACCGCGAGAGGCCTCCCCGAGGGGCCCCGGAGACCGCGAAGACAGGCCCGGAGAGACTGAACACCCTGTTCCGAGGCATATTCCGAACCCGACGGGGCCTACGCTTCAAGGTGTCCCCAGGGTGCGCCGGGGACCCCTCGGGGGGACGGAGGGCCCACGGCGCGACCCGTACCACGCCACCCGTCCGCCGACGAAGGAGCCCACGTGCCGCCAGTGATCACTGCGGAAGGCCTGTACAAGGTCTTCGGCCGCCGTCCCGCCCGAGGAGTCGAGGCGCTCGAACGCGGGCGCTCTCGGGCTGAGCTCCGCGAGGACGGCCTCACGGCCGCCGTGATCGATGCGAGCTTCAGCGTCGACCCCGGAGAGATCTTCGTGGTGATGGGGCTGTCGGGCTCCGGCAAGTCCACCCTCATCCGCATGGTCAACGGCCTGCTGCCCGCGACCGCGGGCACGCTGCGCATCGGTGACGACGTGCTCTCCGACATGAGCGCCGCGAAGATCCGCGACGTGCGCCGCCGGCGCATCTCGATGGTGTTCCAGCACTTCGCCCTGCTCCCCCACCGCACCGTCGGCGAGAACGCCGCCTACGGCCTGCAGGTCAGCGGCATGAACCGCAGCGACCGCGAGGCCCGCGCCACCGAGGCGCTGAAGATGGTGGGGCTCGAGGGCTGGGGCGGATACCGTCCCGGCGACCTCTCGGGCGGCATGCAGCAGCGTGTGGGCCTGGCCCGGGCGCTCGCTGCGGACACCGACGTGCTGCTGATGGACGAGGCGTTCAGCGCCCTGGACCCCCTGATCCGCCGCGACATGCAGGATCAGCTCGCGGACCTCCAGCAGCACCTGGACAAGACGATCCTGTTCATCACCCACGATCTGAACGAGGCCATGCGCCTCGGCGACCGGATCGCGATGATGCGCGACGGCCGGATCGAGCAGATCGGCACCTCGGACGAGATCCTCAACGAGCCGGCGAACGACTACGTGGCCCGCTTCATCCAGGACGTGGACCGCTCCCGGGTGCTCACCGCGAGCACCGTCATGGAGCACCCGGCCCAGACCCTCGGCAGCGAGCAGGGCCCCCGCACCGCGCACAAGATGCTGCGCGAGACGCAGAACCCCTGGCTGATCGTCCTGAAGCGCGACCGCACCCCGGCGGGCGTGCTGTGGGAGGACGACGTCGCGGCGGCCGTGAGCGACGGCCGCGACGACCTGCCCTGGTCGACCGTCCACGAGATGCCCGTCGTCTCGCACGACACCCCGGTCGCGGAGCTCTTCACGCTCTCGGCGCAGCATCTCAGCCCGCTGGTGGTGGTGGACGACGAAGGCCGCTTCGCCGGCGTCGTCCCCCGGGTCACGCTCCTCACCGCCGCCGGTGTCGGCCTCGGCGAGAACGGCTCCGACGCCCCCGCGGACGGCCCGGACCCCGGCGCCGGCCCCGGCCCCGGCCCCGGCCCCGAGGACGATCCCGATTCCCCTGCTCTCCACTCCACCGACGCCCTGGGAGGTGACCGATGACCCCGCAGGACGATTCCTTCATGCCCCGCGTGCCGGTCGGCGAATGGGCCGACAGCGCCATCGACTGGCTGAAGGCGAACCTCTCCTGGCTGTTCGACGCCTTCCGCACCGTGATGGGCTTCCTGGTCGACAACCTCACCGACCTGCTGCTGCTCGTGCCCGCGCTCGTGGCGATCCCGGTGTTCGCCCTCATCGCGCTGACGCTGCGCTCCTGGAAGCTCGCCGTGGGCACCGTGATCAGCTTCGCGCTCGTGCTCTCGATGGACCAGTGGGAGACGATGATGCAGACCATGGCGCTGGTGCTGGTCGCCACCGCCTTCGCCGTGCTCATCGCGGTGCCGCTGGGCGTCCTCGCCTCCCTCAACAGCACGGTGAGCGCGATCGTCAAGCCGGTCATGGACTTCATGCAGACCATGCCCGCCTTCGTCTACCTGATCCCGGCGGTCACCTTCTTCTCCATCGGAGTGGTCCCCGGCATCTTCGCGACCATCATCTTCGCGCTGCCCCCGGGGGTGCGGATGACCGAGCTGGGGATCCGTCAGGTGGATTCCGAGACCGTCGAGGCCGGCGAGGCCTTCGGCGCGACCCCCTGGCAGATCCTCCGCGGCATCCAGCTGCCGCTGGCGATCCCCACCATCATGGCGGGCGTCAACCAGGTCATCATGCTCGCGCTGTCCATGGCCGTGGTCGCCGGCATGGTGGGTGCGGACGGCCTGGGCAAGGAGGTCGTGCAGGCGATCTCGACCCAGAACCTGGCGCTCGGCGTCGAGGCCGGTCTCAGCGTGGTCGTGCTGGCCGTCTTCCTCGACCGCCTCACCGCGGCCCTCGGCAACCCCGGCGACTACCGGACCTCGCTGATCGCCCTGACCCAGCGCGCGATCGCTCAGCGCGCCACCACCACGGTCTGATCCGGCAGACCCCGCACGACTGCCCGATGATCACCCCACGAAAGGAACACTGATCATGACGACACGACGAAATCCCTTCGCTCCCCGCTCCCTCGGCGCCCGCTCCGCGGCCCGCCGTCCGATCAGCCGCCGCGCCGCCCTCCTGGGCGGAGCGGGCCTGATGGGCATGGGCCTGGCGGCCTGCGGCTCCGACGGCGGCAACGGCGGCGGCGAGGGCGGCGGCGGCGAGACCATCACCCTCGGCTACATCCCGTCGTGGACCGACGGCCTGTCCACCGCCTACCTGCTCGACAACCGCCTCACGGCGATGGGCTACACGGTGGAGCACGAGCCGATCACCGAGGCCGGCGTGCTGTACGCGGGTCTCGCCCAGGGCGACGTGGACATGTTCCCCTCCGCCTGGCCCGAGGTCACCCATGCCTCCTACATGGAGGAGTACGGCGATTCCATCGAGGACCTCGTCTCCTACTACGAGGGCGCGGTGCTGAACCTCTCCGTCCCCGAGTACGTGGACATCTCCTCGATCGAGGAGCTGGTGGGCCAGGCCGACCGCTTCGGCGGCCGCATCGTCGGCATCGAGCCGGGCGCCGGCCTCACCGAGGCCACCCAGGAGAGCGTCATCCCCGGATACGGGCTCGATGACTACGAGCTGGTCACCTCCTCCACCCCCGCGATGATCACGGAGCTGGAGAACGCGATCGACGCCGAGGAGGACATCGTCGTCACGCTGTGGACCCCGTTCTGGGCCATGCCGGCGTACTCGATGAAGGCGCTCGAGGACCCCGAGGGCCACTTCGGCGAGCCCGAGTCGCTGCACCACCTGGGCCGCGACGGCTTCGCGTCGGACTTCCCCGACGTCGCCGAGTGGATCGCCGGCGCGACCATGACCGACGAGGAGTTCGGCTCGCTCGAGGACAAGGTCGTCAACGAGTTCGGCGAGGGCCAGGAAGCCGAGGCCGTCGAGGCCTGGCTCGAGGAGAACCCGGACGTGCTCCCGCCCGTCGAGGGCGAGTGATCTCGCCCGGGAGATGAGCATCCCCGCGGAGCACCGCGGGCACTCACGGAGAGCGGGCCGGTCGCGACAGTGTCGCGACCGGCCCGCTCTCCGTTCTCCTCGGCGTGCTGTGCGCAGCGCGCTGCGCTCGGCCGGCGCGCCGCTCAGCGGGCGACGGCCACCTCGCCGCCGGCCTCGGCCGAGGCGTAGCAGGCGTCGATGACCTGGGCGCGGCGCAGGGCCAGCGAGCCGTCGTGCGCGGCGGTGTCCCCGGAGCGCACCTTCTGCAGGAAGTCGGCGACCGCGGCGGCGTGGTGGCCGTCCTCGCCCACCGCGGGCTGGAGCTCCGCGGGCATCCCGGCGACCTCGGTCCACACCGTGATCTGCGGGCGCGCCGCGTCGCCGCCCCATTCGATGTGGGCGCCGCCGTCGGCCCCGTAGAGGGTCACGTAGCACAGGTCGTGCGGGATCCACTGGGCCCAGCTGGACTCCAGCAGCATGGTGCCGCCGCCGTCGAGGCGCAGGAAGGCGGTGGCGAGGTCCTCGACCTCGAAGGGGACGCCCTCCTCGACCTGTGAGACGCCGAAGCCGGAGCCGCCGCGGCCCAGCGGGCCGAACTCGGCGTGGGTGGAGGCGGAGACCGCGGTGACCTCGGGCTCGCCCATGAGGTGGAGGGTCATGTCGAGCATGTGGATGCCGATGTCCATCATCGCGCCGCCGCCCGCGCTCGCGGCCTTGGTGAACCACGTGCCCAGCCCGGGGATGCCCTGGCGGCGCACCCAGCCGGTCTTGGCGTAGTAGAGCTTGCCCAGCACGCCCGAGTCGACCACGGACTTCAGCGCCGTGACGTTGCCGCGGCGGCGATGGTTGAAGGACACGTCCAGCACGCGGCCGGCCGCGCGGGCGGCGGAGACCATGTCCGCCGCGGCCTCGCCGGTCTCCGCCATCGGCTTCTCGGCGATCACGTGCAGGCCCGCCTCGAGGGCGTGGACGGCCATCGGACGGTGGAGGAAGGTGGGCGTGGCGATCGAGACGACGTCGAGCTCCGCCTCGGCGATCATCTGCTTCCAGTCCTGGTAGCGGCCGGGCACGTCGTGCTCCTCGCCGAAGCGGTCCAGGAGGTGCTCCTCCATCGCCGAGAGCGCGACGAGGTCGACGGTGGGATCGGCGGCGTAGGCGGCCACGTGCTGCTGGCCGGCCCAGCCCAGGCCGATCACTCCGGCGCGCAGCCTGCGCTGCCCGCCCTCCGGGGTGGCGTCCGTCATGATGCGTGGTTCCCTTCGATCGGTGGTCGGGTCCCCGGCCGCCGGGCGGCGGTCGGGAGGGTGTCAGGAATGTCCGGGGAGGACTCTCACACGTCCGGTGCGAGCAGGTCCAGCGGGTCCTCGCGCAGGCGTGCCAGGGCGAGCTCGATCGCGCCGTGCACCACCACGTCCCGGCCGAGCGCGCTGGCTTCGAGCCGCGGGTGCGGCGGGGTGGAGATCCGCGGCAGGGCGGCGCGGGCGTGGACGAGCACCGGCTCGCTGGCCTCGGCGATCGCGCCGGCCACGACCACCAGCTCGACCCCGAGCAGGCTCGAGAGGATCGCCGCGATCCGGGCCAGGCGCTCGCCGATGCGCGCGAGCACGGCACCGGCGAGCGGGTCGCCGTCCCGGGCGGCGGCGAAGACGTCGACGGCGCTGAGCGTGGACGCGGGCACGGCACCGAGCACGGGAGAGGTCTCCCCCGCCGCGAGCGCCTCGAGGGTCCAGCGCCGGGCGAGCGCGGCGACGCCGTCGGCCCCGCGGTCATCGCCCATCACCACGTCGAGGAAGCGCATCTCGCCGGCCCCGCCCTCGGCGCCGCGCAGCAGGTGGGAGTCGACCACGAGGCCGGCGCCGAAGCGCTCCCCCATCAGCAGGGCGGCGAGGTGGGGGCTGTCGGCGCCCGCGCGCTCGGCGAGCGCGGCGAGGTTGGCGTCGTTCTCCACCACCACGACACCCTCGAGCGCCTCGACGAAGCCGGGGTTCATGGCGGGCCAGTAGATCGTCCCGCCGCTCGGCGAATGTCCGTCGGCGTCGACCGGGGCGGGGACGCCGACGACGGTCAGCAGGCGGCGTCGGCCCGCGGCGCCGGCCTCCTCGAGCACCTGGTCGAGCAGGCGGCGGACGGTCTCCACACGCACCTCGGCCGCGGCGGCGCCCACCTCGACGTCGGTGCCCTCGATCGTCCCGCCGAGGGTGCTGCGGGCGGTGGCGAGCTCCCTGCCGCGCAGGTCCGCGGCGCGGGCGGTGAGGGTGTGCTGCCCGGCGTCGACGGCGAGCAGGACGGCGGCGTCCTCGCGCAGCGCGTAGTGCCGGGCGGGGCGGCCGCGCTGGACGGCGCCGGCGGCCCGGGCCGCGGAGACCTCGTGGAGCAGGCCGGCCTCCTCGAGCTCCGCGCACACCCCGAGCACGGTGGCGCGGGTCAGGCCGGTCGCGGACATCGCGTCCGCCGCGGTGAAGGCGTCCACGCGCAGGGCGTGCTGCATGAGCGCCTGCCGGTTGGCGCGCCGCATCAGCTGCGGCGAGCTCGCCCCTCGATCGTGCGCTGTTGACATGCGTCGTTCACCGCCCCCATACTTCCGATAGACCGTAAATATAACGCCTTACGTATCTATGGTCGCATCAATCCCGCGAGTCCGCACACGCATCGCGAAGGAGACGAAGGTGTCATCCTCCCCCGGAGAACCCGGACCGTTCACCCGCCGCAGCCTGCTGGCCGGAGCCGGCGGCGCGCTCGCCGCGACCGCCCTGTCCGCCTGTGCAGGGGCGAGCGGTGCTTCCGAGCTGACGCTCTACCAGTCCAAGCCCGAGGCGATCCCCCGCTTCTCGCAGCTCGCGGCGGAGTTCTCCTCCTCCCAGCAGCGCTTCGCCGTCCAGCACGACATCGCCACGAACCTCTCGGCGAGCTTCGTGCGCAACAACCCGCCGGATCTCGGCTGCCTGAACTACAACCTCGAGATGGGCCGCTTCATGGAGCGCGGCGCGCTCTCGGACCTCTCGGACCTGCCCGAGGCGGGCCGGATCCGTGAGGACGTCGCGGAGCTCGCCGACTGGTACCCCACCTATGAGGGCCGCACCAGCGTGCTGCCCTACTCGGTGACCGCCGCCTCGGTGATCTACAACCGCCGGATCTTCGACGAGCACGGCCTCGAGGTGCCCACCACCTGGGAGGAGATGCTCGCGGTCTGCGAGACGCTGCAGGCCGCGGAGGTCACCCCCATCTACGCGACGTTCCTCGATGCGTGGACCGTGGCCCAGGGCCTGTTCGACTACACCGTCGGCGGCCTCGTGGACGTGCGCGCGTTCTACGCGGCGATGACCGAGATCGGCGAGGACGTCGGCCCGGGGTCCGAGGTCTCCTTCCAGCGCACCCTGCTGGAGCCGGTGCAGCGCATGGCCGAGCTCGTCGCCTTCACCAACCGCGATGCGAACAACCGCGCCTACGGCGACGGCAACACCGCGATGGCCCAGGGCGAGGCCGCGATGTACTTCCAGGGGCCGTGGGCCTTCGGCGAGATCGAGAAGGCCGGCACGGACGTGGAGCTGGGCACCTTCCCGCTCCCGGTGACCGACGATCCCGCCGATCTGAAGGTCCGCGTGAACATCGATCTCTCGCTGTGGATCCCGGAGGCGGCGAACGAGCAGGAGGGTGCCCGGGAGCTCGCGCAGTTCCTCATGCGCCCCGAGGTGCAGGACCCCTACAACGCGGAGTTCCTCGCCTTCGGCACCACCGAGGACGCCCCGCCGGTGACCGACGAGCGGATCGTCGAGATGCAGCAGTACTACGACGAGGGCCGCTTCTACATGGGCGCCTCGCAGTTCATCCCGAACTCGATCCCGGCCGAGAACTACATCCAGTCGATCGCCGGCGGCGCCGATCCCGAACCGGTCCTGGCGCGCATGGACGCCGACTGGGCCCGGCTCGCCTTCCGGGAGTGAGCACGCCATGACACAGCAGCAAGGAGCGTCGATGTCGACAGCACCGCACCGCACGGCGGCCGACGGGGAGGCGGGGAGCAGCACACCGCTGGTCTCCCGCCGCCGACGGACCGACCCCCTCTACCACCTGTTCCTCTTCCCCTCGCTGGCCCTGTTCACCGCCGCGGTGACGATCCCGGCGCTGCTCGGCTTCGCCTACAGCTTCACCAACTCGATCGGCTTCGGCGACTGGGAGGTCATCGGGCTGCGCAACTACATCGCGATGTTCCGCGACCAGGGAATCCTGGGCTCCTACGCCTTCACCCTCGGCTTCGCGCTGGTCACCGTGGTGCTGGTGAACGTGCTCGCCTTCGTGCTGGCGCTGGGGCTCACGGCGCGGATCCGCTTCATCACGGCGCTGCGCACGATCTACGTGATCCCGATGGTCATCTCCGGCATCGTCATCGCCTTCGTGTTCCAGTACCTGTTCGCCAACACCGTGCCGGGCATCGCCCAGACCCTCGGCTCGGAGGCGCTGTCCGTCTCGATCCTGGCGAACCCGGACTGGGCGTGGCTGTCGATCGTGGTCGTCACCGCGTGGCAGTCGATCCCCGGCACGATGCTCATCTACATCGCCGGGCTGGTCACGATCCCCGGCGAGGTGTACGAGGCGGCCTCGATCGACGGCTCCACCGGCTGCCAGAGCCTGCGCCACATCACGCTGCCGCTGGTCTCCGGATTCATCGTCATCAACACGATCCTGGGCTTCAAGAACTACCTCAACGCCTACGACATCATCGTGGGCCTCACCGACGGCGGCCCCGGCGTCGCCACCCGCTCCGTGGCGATGACCATCTTCCGCGGCTTCGAGGGCGGCGACTACGCCTATCAGATGGCGAACGCGATGGTGTTCTTCCTGATCTCGATCGCCCTCGCCCTGCTGCAGCTGCGCGTCACCCGAGGAAGGACGGCGTTCTGATCATGTCCACTGCCACTCCTGCCGCCTCCGCGGCTGCTGTCCCGCCCGCGACCCCTTCGACCCCCGCGCGCCGCCGCCGGCGCGGCAAGGTGGGACGCGAACGCGTCAACTGGCCCGCGACCGTCCTGCTGCTCCTCGGCTCGCTGACGGTGCTGGTCCCGCTGTTCGTCACGGTGAACATGTCGCTGAAGACCACCGCGCAGGCCGTCGACGGCAAGGCGTTCAGCCTGCCGGACCCGCTGACCTTCTCGAGCTTCGTCGAGGCCTGGAACCTCACGAACTTCCCGCGCGGCTTCGCGATCTCGATCTTCATCACCACCGTCGCAGTGGCGGGCGAGATCATCATCTCCGCGCTGGCCGCCTTCGCGATCGTGCGCAACTGGGACCGCCGGCTGTTCCGCTGGTCGTTCTTCTACCTGCTGGCGGCGATGTTCATCCCGTTCCCGGTGGTGGCGCTGCCGCAGATCCAGCTGACCGGCATGCTGGGGCTGGACAATCCGCTGGGCGTCGCGATCCTGCACATCGCCTTCGCGCTGGCGTTCAACACGCTGCTGTTCACCGCGTTCCTGCGCACGATCCCGCTCGAGCTCGAGGAGTCGATGCGGATGGATGGCGCGGGCACCTGGAAGGTGTTCTGGCGGCTGATCCTGCCGCTGCTGGGGCCGATGTGCGCCACGGTGGGGATCTTCGCGTTCATCCAGTCCTGGAACGACTTCATGATGCCCTCGCTGATCATCTCGGATCCGACCCTGCAGACGGTCCCGGTGCTGCAGAACATGTTCCAGACCCAGTTCAGCAACAACTACAACGTGGCCTTCTCCTCGTACCTGATGGCCATGGCGCCCGCGATCGTCGTCTACCTGTTCGCGCAGCGCTGGGTGATGTCCGGCCTCACCCAGGGTGCGATCAAGTGACCCGTCGGCCCCCTGCCGAAGCGACCGCTCCCCCGGGCTCCTCCATCGCCCGCCCCATCGACCGACCGACTCCCCCACCCACCGACCCCGGAGGTTCATCGACCGTGACCACTGCCCTCGAGACCGCCCCCACCGCCCTGCAGGCCGATCCCGACTGGTGGCGGCAGGCGGCCGTCTACCAGATCTATCCGCGCTCCTTCGCGGACGGCAACGGCGACGGCATCGGCGATCTGCGCGGGATCATCTCCCGCGTCCCGTACCTCAAGAGCCTCGGGATCGATGCGGTGTGGCTGAGCCCCTTCTATCCCTCGGCCCTCGCCGACGGCGGCTACGACGTGGATGACTACCGCGACGTGGATCCGAAGATCGGCACCCTCGAGCAGTTCGACGAGATGGTCGCCGCACTGCACGGGGCCGGGATCCGGCTCATCGTGGACGTGGTGCCGAACCATTCCTCGGACCGCCACGAATGGTTCCAGGAGGCGCTCGCCTCGCCGAAGGGCTCGAACGCTCGCGAGCGGTACATCTTCCGCGACGGTCGCGGCGAGAACGGGGAGCTGCCGCCGGCGGACTGGACCTCGATCTTCTCGGGGCCGGCCTGGACCCGGGTGCCGGACGGCCAGTGGTACCTGCACTCCTTCGCCACCGAGCAGCCGGACTTCAACTGGAAGCATCCGGAGGTCCATGCGGATTTCCTGCGCACCCTGGAGTTCTGGTCGGATCGCGGGGTGGACGGCTTCCGCATCGATGTGGCGCACGGCCTGTCGAAGGATCTGCCGGAGGTGCTGCCCTCGACGGCGGAGCTGCAGAAGATGCCGAAGGACGGCACCCATCCGCTGTGGGACCGCGATGACGTGCACGAGATCTATGCGGAGTGGCGAGAGCTGTTCAACCGCTACGACCCGCCGCGGATCGCGGTCGCGGAGGCCTGGGTGGAGACTCCGGAGCGCCGCGCACGGTATGCGAGCCCGGAGGGGCTCGGGCAGGCGTTCAACTTCGATCTCATGGAGGCGGATTTCGATGCCGCGCACTTCCGCGACATCGTCACCGACAACCTCGCGCAGTCGGAGGTGACCGGGTCGTCGACCACGTGGGTGTTCTCGAACCATGACGGGGTGCGGCATGCGACGCGGTACGGCCTGCCGCCGCGCGCCGGCCGCTCGGTGAAGCAGGGTGCCGAGTGGGTGCTCGCCGGCGGCCCGGAGGAGGGCATCGACCGGGAGCTGGGGCTGCGCCGGGCACGGGCGGCGACCCTGTTCGAGCTCGCGCTGCCAGGCAGCGCATACCTGTACCAGGGCGAGGAGCTGGGCCTGCACGAGGTCGCCGAGATCCCGGACGAGCAGCGGCAGGACCCGGCCTTCTGGCGCACCACGGCGGAGGATCGCGGCTTCGACGGGCTGGGCCGTGACGGCTGCCGGGTGCCGCTGCCGTGGACCCGTGAGGGGTCGTCCTTCGGATTCGGGGACAACGGTGCGCACCTGCCGCAGCCGGCCTGGTTCGCGGATTTCTCGGTCGAGGCGGAGGACGGCGTGGCCGGGTCGACTCTCGAGCTGTACCGGGCGGCGCTGCGCCTGCGCGCCGAGCTGCAGGGCGAGGAGACCCTCGCCTGGGACGAGCAGCTCTCCGGCGGCGACGTGCTCGCCTTCGCGCGTCCCGGCGGCTGGCTGAGCGTCACGAACTTCGGCGCGGAGCCGGTGACGCTGCCGGACGGTGAGGTGCTGCTGTCCAGCAGCCCGCTGGAGGCGACCGACGACGGCGGCCTCGCACTGCCCGGCGCGACGACCGTGTGGCTGCGCCGCGCAGCCTGAGCAGCTGAGCCAGACGCGCCCCGGTCTCCGCCCTCGGCGGTGGAGCCGGGGCGTTCTCGTTGCGGGCTCGCGGTCGTGCCGGTCCGCTCGCCGTGCGGAGGTTCCGCGTCGACCCGCACGCCGTGCTGCTCCGCGCCTGCCCGCTCGTTGCCGGCCTGCGGTTCCTGGATGCCCTCCTCGCGCTCCGCGAGCTCTCGGGCGGGGATCCGCCGGGTGAGAGGGGCGCTGCCCTCGTAGGCGGCCACCTCACCGGACGAGGCAGTGGCGTCGGGTTCGGCGTCCTCGTCCGTCGTGGTGGCGTCGGCGTCGGCGTCGGCGTCGGCGTCGGCGTCGGCGTCGGCGTCGGCGTCGGGGCGAGCATCCGCATCCGCGACGACCGTCTCGGCGGTGGGCGCGGCGGTGGTGGAGTCGCTCGCGGCCGCCTCGGTCGGCTCATCGCTCGCCGGGGCGACCGGCCCGAGGCTCGGCGGGGCGGTGACGACTGTGGTGCCGCCGTGGCCGGTCCAGGCCACGCGATGCCCGGGCAGGGCAGGGTCGTCGACGCGCTCGATCCGAGCGGTGTCGTTCTCCTTGCCAGGGTTGCAGTAGGCGCAGGCTCCCTGCCCGTTGACGAGGCTGGTGACCCCTCCGGCGGAGAGCGGCACGATGTGATCGCACTGGCGAATCGGGGCTTCACAATAGGGGGCACGGCAGAAACGATCTCGCCATGACAGGAAGCGTTTCAACGCGGGAGGGAATTCTCGGCTGCGGGATTCGACCGCGACCAGCTCCCCCGAGGTGGGATGGGTGAAAAGTCGTCGCATCGCGACCCTCACCTGCGGCCCGTCGGGGCCATAGCGGTCCTCGTCGCCGTCCTCGGGTGCGGTGAGGGCGTGCCGCAGCTCTTCACGCACGGCCTCGGCAGGCACCGGGCCGTAGCCCTCGATATGGGCGAGATCCCCGTGACGGGGCGAGAGCAGGGCGCGCTCGGTGAGCATCACGCCGAGCTCGAGGGTGACCGGTTCCATCCCGCCCTCACGGCCGAGCAGCGTGTCGACGAAGGCGTCGGACATCAGCGCGGCGTGCCCCTCGCGGGAGCCCTCGGCGCGGCGGCGCTCAGCCTCGAGGGAGAGGCGTTTGTGGGCGAGCTTGGCGTCGAGCGCCGGCAGATGCGCGCTCACGGTCGCCATGCCGTGCTCTGCCGGGGTGAACCGGACATGCCGTTTCCGGCGCGCGGCCTGGTGGCGGCGCGCGGCGCCGTGAGGGTCGAGCTCGCCGATGGCGGCGGCCGTCGCGGCGCGCCAGGCCTTCACGCCGGCGCCGTCCATGCGTGGAAGCTGCTCGTGCAGCATCTCGTCGACCTGGCGGCGCTGCAGGTGGTCGAGGGGTTCCATCGCCGTGGCGGCGGCATAAGCGACAGTCGCTGTCACGGTGCCGCGCGCGAGCGAGGTGAGCATCCGCGGCATCGAGGCGACGAGTCGCCGCGCGGAGGCCAGGCTGCTGCCCGCGGTCGAGGGCGAGCGTTTCGTGGCGAAGGAGAAATCCCTCGCGGTCCTCGCATCGGCTTGGCGGTTGAGCCGCTCGAGCGGCGGGAGAAGGCTGTCCTCGTGGGCGGTCCCGTCGCGCACGGCGCGGATGTGGTCGCGTCGAGTCGTCTCCGCGAAGGCGACGACGGTGCGCGCCTCGAGGGCGTCGAGGGCGCTGCGCGCGCCGTGGATCATGTCGAGCAGGTTCTTGTGCTCCGAGCGCTCATGCCCGGCGCTGTCGAACACCGCCTTGGGGGCGGAGGCGACCGAGGTGAGAAGGAAGCCGACGTCGCCCAGCAGCTCTGCGAGCGCGGAGGGGCCCCCGGCGTGGAGCGCAGCCAGGAGCTCCTCGGGAGCGGGATGCTCCGGCGAGGATGCTGAGGGCGGGGACGTCGTCATGCCCCTCATCCTGCCCTGAACGAGCGTGTTTCGAAACCCTGTACGACAATTGTGGATAACGTCGCCGACGGGCCGACACCTCCTCCACAATGGCCAACCATCACCTTCATGCAGGCGCAAATTCCTGACCTGCGCACGGAGGCACCTCGAACACCTCCTCCACAATGCCCTGATCACTTTCCCTGTGGAGGAACGGTCGCACTGGGACACGGCGACCGCACGGCGACCACCACAGAAGCCAGGCCCACGCGAGGACGACGCCGGTTCGGCGCCGCCGCTTGCGAGACCGTGCCCGCGGGTATCTGATGGGAGCACGGTGCCGCCGGCCCCGCCCCACTCTCACTCGCCCCCGACCCGAGCTCCCCCTCCCCACGGCCGCCCTCGACTCGCCCACCGCCCGACCCGTCACCTCAGGAGGTTCCGATGGAGAAGTTCGACAGGAAGCCCACAGCCGCAGGCCCGGAGTCCGCGTTCACCGGCGAGGTGCTGATGGACGCGCTGCGCGGCCCGATCGGCGACTCGCGCACGGCGATGAGCCACGTCCACTTCGCGCCGGGCGCGCGGACGCACTGGCACTGGCATCCCGTCGGCCAGACCCTCTACGGCACGCAGGGGGTGGGCCTGGTGGTGACGCGCACGGGCGAGGTGCTCACCCTCGAACCGGGCCGCACCGTCTGGATCCCGCCGCAGGAGGAGCACTGGCACGGGGCTCGAGAGGACTCGCTCATGTCGCACCTGGCCGTGCAGGAAGCCGACGAGGAGGACGAGACCGTGACGTGGCTCGAACCGGTCAGCGACGAGGAGTTCGCTCGCGCGAACGCCGAGGCCGCCCGGCGGTGAGAGGCCGCGGGAGGCTCACCAGCGCGGGAGGATTGGCGCGCCCGGAGGAGGACCCGGCGGCATCTGCTCCGGGCCTCGCCCCTGGTCGGTGCCCAGCGCGTGGCCGTCGGTGCGGCGCGCCCGGGCCGAGCGGCGGAACCAGTTCACGAGCACCCCGGGCAGGAAGCGGTCCACGAAGGGAGCACCGAACCGTGCGAGCACTTCGACCAGCGCTCCGATGACGAACGCGACCAGCGGCATCCACAGCGCGAGGCTGACGTTGACCGTGATCTGCCCGAGCATCCCCATCCGCGCGTGCGCCCCCGTCCAGACCAGCGCGAGCAGGGCCACGGAGCAGGCGACATAGGCGAGCGGGAGGGCGATCCACGACGCGGCCAGCCCGAGGATGTTGCCCCGCACGATCTCGCGGTCCCGGTTCCACAGCAGCGCGACCAGAATCGGCGCCAGCAGTGCGATCAGGACCATCGGGATCCACCCGTACCAGGGCAGGTCGAAGAACCACAGGAACTCGTCGGTGCGGTCCACCCCGAGCCCCTCGACGTCTCCGCGCAGGTTCACGTGCATCGGCACGGCCAGCATCCCGAGCCCGGGCAGCAGCGCGAGGGCGTTCAGTCCCCAGATCGGCAGCGCCAGGAACAGCACGAGAGCTGTCCGTCCCTCCCCGTCCAGGGCCATGGCTATCGCACCGCCCCCGGCCATCAGGACGAAGACGGGCAGTGCGAACCCCAGGGCGTGGACGAGCACGAGCCGGGGCGCGGCCGCCAGATCCGCCACGAGCGGCCACCAGGAGGGCTTCTGCATGCCCGCGATATGCCCCAGGAGCAGCGGGAGCGCGATGAGCGCCCAGGTGCCGAAGAACATGTCGATGCCGGCGGAGTGCATCGACAGGGACATCCCGAGAGTGTCGTCCTCCGCCGCGAAGGCAGTGAGGCGTGTGGCGATCACGGCGAAGATCGCCACCGCGAGCCCGGAGATCCCGGACCACAGCACGGCGCCGAGCATGCCGTTGGATCCCCACCGGCGCTGGGCGAAGCGGGCGGCGAGGAAGGCCGTCCCCGCCATCGCCACGGTGATCACCAGCGGCAGGCCCCGCCAGCCCATGGTGGCGTTGCCCAGGAAGCCCATGCGCAGCGTCATCTCATAGGAGCCGAAGCTCGCGAGGGAGACCAGCTGGAAGGGGATCCCGACCAGGCCCACGAGGAGCTCCCACCCGCCATCGCCCGACGGGGCGACCGGGCCGGTGGTGGGCGCGGAGGCTCCCGAGGGCAGACCGCCCGTGTCGACGGCGAGGGCCGCGATGATGGCCGAGACGATCACCAGCAGCGCGGCGCAGAGCGCGACGACATACGCGAGCCCGCCGACGACGAAGGTGGGGAGCGGGTTGCCGATGCCGAACCGCCGCAGCGCCGCCCCGGCCTGCGCGGCGGAGAGCGCCTGCGCCCCGGGAGCAGCGGAGAGCGTCTGTGCCCCCGGCGCAGCGGAGGGGGCCGACACCGGCCCGGTCGGGGGCCCGGTCGGGGGCCCGACCGGCGGGCTGGCAGGCAGCTCGACCGGCGGGCTCGTGGGGAGCCCGACCTGTGGGCTGGTGGGGAGCCCGACGGGCGGGCCGGGCACCGGACCTGGAGCAGCGGCGCCGAAGGGCCCCGGAGAAGGCGATGCCGCGGGCGAGCCGTGCACAGGGCCGGGCACAGCAGCACCGAAGGGTCCCGGTGAGGGTGGCGGCGCGGGCTGTCCGTCGCCATACCCGTACGACTCGGTGCCGTCGACGGGGTGAGCAGCGCCGGGATGGTCCTGGCGTCCCCTGTGGTCCTCCGGCTGGTTCGTCCCTGACATGCGTGCCCCCTCCTGCGCGCCGCGCCGACATCGGGTGCGGTCTCGCGCCCCCGCTGAGGAGCCTAGCCGGTGCCGCTCCCCTGCCCCGCGCGGAGCGGAGGGAGCTCGTGCTCACTCCCGCAGCCCGAACTCCGGATCGAACTCGGAGGTGACCAGGTAGCGGGAGTCCTCGACCCGCACCGCCGCGGCGCTCTCGGCCGTGAACACCTCGGGCACGGCGAGCGGTCCGCTGAGGTCCACGTCGTACGGGTTGACCATGCGACCCTGGCCGGTGTCGAGCACCACCAGCGTGCCCTCCTGCTCCCGCTGCGCATAGGCGAGCCGCTCCCCCGCGCTGACCAGCGTGAGCGGCTCGGGGTCCTCGTGCCGCCACTGCTCCGCGCCCTCGCTGTCGAGGCCGCGCACCAGGGTGCCCGCGGCGACCACCGTCGTCTCCAGCACGTGGTCGCGCGCCGCCGCGGTCGCCTCCTCGGCGACCACGGTCCCGTCGCGCAGGTCGAGGACCACACCGTGCCCCTCGTCGCCCTCGTCGCCGTCGGCGCCGGTGAGCACCGCGATGGAGGTGGCCGGATCGATGCGCCCCCGCACCCGCAGCTCGGCCGCGTCGAGTCCGGCGGGCACGGGGATGCTCCACTGCTCCTCCCCCTCGGGCGAGAGCGCCATGAGCTGGTCGCCGGCGGTCTGCAGCACCGTGCCGAGGTGCTCGGCCAGCAGGCGCACCTGCTGGCCCTCCTCCTCGCGGTGCAGCACGCCGCCGTCGGCGCCGGAGAGCACCTCGCGGGGCCCGCCCGGCCCCATGGGGGCGTCCTGCGAGGAGGCGAGCACGAGACCCTCGCCGACCAGGGGGCCGACGGCGTCGAGGGGTCCCCAGAGCTGCTCGGCGGTGCGCAGGTCGTAGCCGGTCAGCGTCATCGTGTCGAGGGAGTCGGGGTCGAGGTCGGCGAGGACCGCGACGGGGCGGTCGTCGGCCCCGCGGGTGAGCACGAAGCCGGTGCAGCTGCGGGGGCGCGCCGCGTCCCACAGCACGGTGCCGTCCTGGTCGACGGCGCGGTAGGTCAGCTGCGCGCCGTCGTCGGCGTAGCCGAGGAAGATGCCGTCCAGCTGCCGGGGTGTGGCGGCCCAGCCCGGGTCCACGACGATCATCGGGGTCATCTCGAGCGGGAGGCGGAGGGTCTCCGGCGCGACCACCTCGGCGCGCTCCCCGCGGAGCACGGGGGTGGGATCCTCGACGGGCGAGGCCGGGGCGGCCGAGGGTTCTGTCGTGCTCGGATCGCAGGCGGCGAGGGCCGCGAGCGGGAGCGCGGCGAGCGGGACGGCGGCGAGCAGGTGGCGGCGCTTCACGGTCGCCTCCCGGGGGTGAGGGTGATCGTGGGGGCCTCGCGGCGGCGTCGGCGACGGTCGGCGCGCCACCACAGCAGCAGCGCGAGGAGGGTGAGGGCGAGGATCACGCCGATCTGCAGGGCGGGGCTGGAGAGGTCCGGGCCGCTGGTCTGCCAGCGGGCGAGGGTGCTGGTGGGGATCAGCGACGGCAGCGTGACCAGGCCGTTGGTCACCCAGAACAGCACGCCGAGGGCGATGATCACGAGGCCGGTGAGCACGGTGGTGGTGTGCAGGCGCCGTCCCAGGACGGTGACGCCGCGCCCGCGCAGCCGTTCCCGCGCCCGCGCGCCCAGCCGCTCCCACACCAGGGCCAGCGCCACGAGCGGCACCACCATCCCGGCGCCGTAGACGGCGAGCAGCACACCGGCGAGCGCGAGGCTCTGCTGCCCCATCGCGAGGGTGAGCACGGCGCCGAGGATCGGGCCGGCGCAGAACCCTGCCACGCCGCCGACGGCGCCGAGCAGGAAGGTGCGCAGCGCGCCGCGGCTCCGGGAGGCAGCGCGCTGCAGCCGTGCGCCGCCGGGCAGCACGGCGGCCAGGTCGATCCCGAACCCGAGCGCGTGGAGCGCGCCGAGCACGATGAGCAGCAGGGAGGTCGCACCGATCAGCAGCGCGCGGTGTCCGGCCAGGAGGACGCCCAGGGCCCCGGCCCCGATCCCGAGCGGGACGAGGGTGAGCACGAGGCCGAGGTAGAAGATCAGGGCGTGCAGGGCGAGGCTCGCGCGGGTGGTGGCGGTGGCGGCGAAGAATCCCGGCAGCAGCAGCGCCCCGCAGGGGCTGAGCAGGGCGAGCGCCCCGCCGAGGAACGCGCTGAGCAGGCCGATCTCCATCTCAGCTGCCGCTCTCGGCCAGGGCGTCGTCGATCGCGGTGGTGAACACGTCGGTGGGCTGGGCGCCGACCATCGGGGTGCCGCCGACGACGAACGCCGGGGTGGACATGATCCCCAGGTCCCAGCCCTGGCTGGCGTTGGCGGAGATGGTCTCGGCGACCTCCTCGGAGTGGAGATCCTCGGTGAACTGCTCGGTGTCCAGGCCGAGCTCGTCGGCGAGCGCGACGAGGGAGGACTCGTCGAGCTCGGCGCCGGTGCGGATCTCGCCGCCCTCGAAGAGACGGTCGTGGTACTCGGCGTGGGCGTCCTGCCGGGCCGCGGCGAGGCTCGCGCGGGCGGCCCGCTCGGAGTCGTCGCCGTAGATGTTCACGTCCCGCCACTCGATGCGCAGCTCGCCGCGCTCCACGTACTCGCGCACCGCGGGCAGGGTCTCCTGGGACCACTCGGCGCAGTAGGGGCACTGGTAGTCGGTGAAGACGATGAGCACCACGGGGGCGTCGACGGGGCCCTCGGCGAGCAGGTCGTCCTCGTCGCGGGCCTCCTCCTCGCTGAGGTCGGGGACGGCGACGGAGGAGGGGTGCTCGACCGCCCCGGGGTCCTCCGCCTCGGCGCCGTCGGCCGGCGCATCAGCGACGTCGGTGGAGTCGGTGGAGGCGGCGGGTTCGGTGCTGTCCCCGCCGGGTCGCAGCCAGAGCACCGCGGCGATCAGCGCGGCGGCGACGACGAGGATCAGCAGCGGGACCATCCAGCGCCGGCCGGCGGGGCGCGCGGCGCGATGGCTCTGCGGGCTGTCGGAACCGCGCGGGCTGTCGGGGCCGCGCGGGGCGTCGGGGCGGTCGGGGGCGGTCATGCAGGTCTCCGATGCGGGACGGGGTCAGGAGCGGTGGGGCCGACGGGCGGCTCGGGGTCGTGCTGCGGGGCGCGCCGGGAGGCGGGGCGCCGCACCGGCTGCATGCTCGGGATCATCACCGCTGGGGCGACCATATCGAGACGTGCGCGAGAGGCGAGCGCCGCCGGCCGCCCGGTGAGGAACGACGCACGGGCCGGCTGCGCGAGACTGGGGGCATGAGCACCGCAGACCTCGCCCATGGCATCGCCGCTCTCAGCCGCTGGATCGATGAGGGCAACCGCGGCCGCGACCCCGAGGCGGCGACCTGGGCGCGGCTGGCGAAGATCACCGAGGAGGCGGGCGAGGTGGTGGCCGCGCAGATCGGCGCCACCGGCCAGAACCCGCGCAAGGGCGTCACCCACACCGCGGGCGATGTCGAGGAGGAGCTGCTGGACGTGGCCCTCACCGCGCTCGCGGCGCTCGAGCATCTGCGCGGGCACGACGAGCGCTCGCTCGCCCTGCTCGAGGAGAAGCTCGCGCGGACCCTGCAGCGCGCCGGCCTGCGCGGCTGAGCGCCGGCGCCGGTCAGCCGCTGCGCCGGCCCCGACGCTGCCCGCCCGTGATCCGGCGGCCGCGGCGCCGGTCAGCCGGTGGTGTCGGTGGTGAGCTCGATGGCGCGCAGCAGGCGCTCGAGGTCGTCGGCCCGGCCCGAATGCTGGGCCTCCCAGAAGTAGGAGGCGACCAGTCGTGCGAAGGAGATCGTCTCGGCGCGGTCCGCGTCCGCGCCCGCGGCCTCGCAGAACGCCTCGACCACGCCGCGTATCGCCTCTCGCGGCCGGGGCGCCTCGAGCACGCCGCCGAGCACGCTGCGCACGACGGTGTGGGCCTCGAACTCGACCGGCCCGCAGAGGTAGCCGGGGTCGATCGCGACCCAGCTGCCGTCCGCGCGCCGCAGCACGTTCTCGAGGCTGAGGTCGCCGTGGGTCATCGTGGTCGAGGAGTCCTCCGCGAGCTCGTCGATGATCTCCGCGGCCAGCTCCCCCGCCCCGACCGGGATCGGCAGCGCCGCGGCCACCGCCCGGGCGTGCTGCGCCTGGAACGCCTCGCCCCAGGAGCGCGAGGTCTCGGCCAGGCGCGGGGCGCCCGACGGCGCGGGGACCGTGGCGATGCGCCGCGCCACCTCCCCCGCGATCCGCGCGGCGTCGACGCCCTCGACGACCTCGGGGTGCTCGAGGAGCGTCGCGGTCTCGAGCCGTTCGATGAGCAGCGCCTGCTCGTCCCCGTCGGCGCGCAGCAGGTCCACCACCCCGTGGCCCGCGAGCGCGGAGAGGGCCGTGGCCTCGAGGGCCGCGTCCGCGATCGGGGAGACGAGCTTGAGCGAGGCGCGCACGCCGTCCTCCATGCGCACGGGCAGCACGATGCTCGTGCCGCCGACCGCTGGTTCGCCGTCCGTCTCGAGGCCCCAGCGCCGGCACAGCCGCTCGGCGTGCCCGGGAAGGGCATCGAGCCAGGGCCCGGTGGACCGGTCCTGGTGGAGCAGCCGCCGGCGGAAGGCTCCGGGGATCTGCAGCGGGCGTGTCATCACCGCATCATCCCAGGGTCCCGGCCGCCCGGCGCCGTCCTCCGAGGCACGGACCCGCGCCGTGTCAGCGCGTCGTGGGCCCGTGGTCTCCGGCCGGCGCCTCCTCCGTGGCGGCCCAGGTGGCGAGCATCCGCAGGGCATCCGCGCTGGGGGTGTCCGGTGCGGCGGCGTAGACCAGCAGCGTGAGGTCCGGATCCGAGGAGAGGGTCATCGCCTCGAAGCTCAGCTCCATCTCGCCGACCACCGGGTGATGCAGCTGTTTGACCCCGGTGCGGTGGAAGCGCACGTCGTGCGCGGCCCAGCGCCGGCGGAAGTCCTCGCTGCGGGTGGACAGCTCCCCGATGAGGTCCTGGAGCTTCTGGTCGTGCGGGTGGCGGCCGGCCTCCGAGCGGAGCATGGCGGCGATGTCGTCGGCCGCGCGCTCCCAGTCCACGAAGAAATCCTGCGCGGCGGGATCGAGGTAGATGAAGCGGGCGGAGTTCGCGGGCCGACGGGGGTCTGCCAGCGCCGGCGAGTACAGCGCCCGCGCCATCTGGTTGTGGGCCAGGTGGTCGAAGCGGGCGTTGCGCACCCAGGCCGGGGCGTCGATGATCGCGTCGAGGACCTGCTGGACCACGGGCCGGATGGTGGCCGGGCGGGCCGAGCGGCGCCGTGCGGAGGTGCCGACGGAGCGGCGGGCGAGGTCGAACAGGTGCACCCGCTCCGCCTCGTCCAGCTGGAGGGCGTCGGCGAGGGACTCGAGCACCGCGTCGCTCGCCCCGGAGATCCTGCCCCGTTCGAGCCGGTTGTAGTAGTCCACGCTCACGCCGGCGAGCATCGCGACCTCTTCACGGCGCAGCCCCGGCACGCGGCGGGTGCCGCCGTACGCCGGCAGACCGGCCTTGTCCGGGGTGAGCCGTGCGCGGCGCGAGGTGAGGAACTCACGGATATCGCCCTGGGGATTCATGCCTGGAGGCTAGCCCCGGCCGGCGGGACGAGCCAGGTACTGGCAGTACCCGGGACCGCGGGGGGACCCGCACCCGCCGCGGCCAGGTTCATCCGGACGGGGCGCGCCAGGCTCCCACGGCACGGTCGACGCAGACGGTCACGGCGGCGGCGACGTCGGTGGACGGATCCAGCAGCCACTGCAGCCCGATGCCGTCCATCGCGGCGGTGAGCAGCCGGACCTCGATCTGGATCTGTGCCTCGGCCATCGGGGCGATGTCGCCGGCGTCGAAGGGGCGCTGACCGACGCACCGCCCCTCTCCTGCCGCCTGGTGAAGGGACTCCACGATGAAGTACTCCGTTCTCGGCCCGAGCGGGATCCGCGTCTCGCAGATCTGCCTGGGCAGCGCCACCTTCGGCGTCGCCCCCACCTCGCAGGAGGCCGACGAGGTGGTCGGCGCGGCGCTCGATCTGGGCGTGACCTTCTTCGACACCGCGAACGTCTACGGCTCCGCGCCGACGTTCGATCGTCCCGGGCATCCGCCGGCGGCGCAGCGGGAATCGGCCGAGGAGATCCTAGGCCGCGCCCTCGAGGGGCGGCGCGACGAGGTGGTGCTGGCGACCAAATCCGGGGAGCGCCGCGTCGGTGCGGGGGCAGGCCTGTCGCGCCGGCACATCATCGGGCAGGTCGAGCAGAGCCTGCGCCGCCTGCGCACGGACCACATCGACGTCTACTACGGCCATTTCCCGGATCCGCACACTCCGCTCGAGCAGACCCTCGCCGTCTACGACGACCTGATCCGACAGGGCAAGACCCGGTACGCGGCGCTGTCGAACCATCCGGCGTGGCAGATGACCGAGGCGCTGTGGATCGCCGACGACCGCCGGCTGGTCTCGACCCCGGTCGCCGCGCAGGTGCAGTACAGCCTGCTGCACCGCGGCCCGGAGGCGGAGCTCGTGCCCGCCTGCTCCCGCTTCGGGATCTCGATCGTGCCGTTCGCCCCGCTGCACGGCGGTCTGCTCGCCGACCTCTCGGTGCTGGAGCGGGAGATCTCCGGGGACCAGCGGTACGGCGGCGCCGGATTCTCCGCACAGGAGATCGCGGTGGCTCGCGCGCTGGACGGGCTGGCCCGCGAGTGGGGCCTCGAGATGCAGCAGGTCTCGCTCGCGTGGCTGCTCTCCCGCCCAGCGGTGGCGTCGATGATCGTCGGCGCCGAGACCGCCGAGGAGATGCGCGCCAACGCCTCGGCCGCCGAGGTGGAGCTCAGTGCGGAGCAGCTCGAGGCCGTCTCCGCCCTCACCGAGAACCGCCCAGCCTGACCACCCCGTTCACGAAGGAGAGCTCCCCATGGGCCGCATCCTCATCACCGGCGCGGCCCGGGGCGCTCTCTCATGCAGAGAATCACCACCGCTCACGCAGCCGCGGCACCGAGCATCCTCGCTGTCGCCCAGTCGGAGCTCGGACGCGGTGCGGGGAGGGGCCGGTGCTCGCACGCCCGGATCGCACCGCGCGTCACGCCCTGCTCCGCCGGGCACGCCTGGCGAGGAGGGCCAGTGCGGTGGTGGGGATCAGCGTGAGCGCGAGGACGGTGGTGCCGACCGTGGCCGGCCCATCGAGGCCCAGCGGGGACTCGAGGGTGGAACCGGCGATCGGGGTGATGACGGCGGTGCCGAGGTTGAACGCGGCGACGCTGAGCGCGGACCCCAGCGAAGCCGCTGTCCCCGAGAACCGCACGGCGAGGTGGATGAGCACCCCGTTCGCGCTCAGGCCGAACACGCCGAGGAGCGTGATCGCGGAGATCATCGCCCAGGCCTGGCTGGAGAACAGGAGGATCACGGCCATCAGCGCGGTCGAGACCGCCGGGGTGATGATCGTGACGGCGTGCGGGCTGCTGTCCCCCAGCCGCCCGGCGACGAGGGTGCCGAGGAAGGAGCCGACGCCGAAGGCGGTGAGCACCAGGGGCACGACGGAGGCGGCGACGCCGGAGCGGTCGATGAGGACCGGGGCGATGAAGGAGTAGAGGGCGAGCACACCGCCGCTGGTGGTGACGCAGGCGAGCAGCACCAACCAGAGGCGGACGGAGAGGAGCCCGGCGAGGTCGGCGAGGAGCGAGGCCCCCGCCGCGGTGTCACGCTCGTCGCGCGGCACGCAGCGGAGGACCAGGACCGTGACGAGCACGGCCCCGACCGCCAGGGCCCAGAAGGTCCCCCGCCACCCCACCAGCTGCGCGATGTATGCCCCGATCGGCACACCGAGGACGGTGGCCAGGGATCCGCCGGCGGCGACGACGGCGACTGCACGCGATCCCATCGCGGGGCCCGCGGCGCGGCTCGCGACGACTGCGGCGACGGCCCAGAACGCGCCCGTGGCGAGGCCCGTGAGGAGCCGGGCGATGACGATCTGCTCCACATCCGAGGCCAGCGCCACCCAGAGGTGGCCCACGACGAAGATGCTGAGCGCGAGCACGAGCGTGAAACGTGCGGAGAGCCGGGCGGTCGCCATCGTCATCACAGGCGCGCCGACGATCATCCCGACGGCGAAGACGGTGATGAAGGATCCCACCCGTGCCAGCGACACCCCCAGATCGTCAGCGATGTCGGGCAGGATGCCGGCGACGACGAACTCCGTGGTGAGCATGAGGAAGGTGCCCACGGCGAGGACGTAGGCGACCAGCGGAAGGCGCCGGCGTGCGGCGGGCGCGGTTCCGGCGTCGGCCCCACCGGTGCGAACTCCTCCGCCTGTGTCCATGGTGTCCGTGGTCGTGGCTGGCATGGTCTCTCCTTCGTGGTGCGTTCTCGCCTTGCAGAACACCACGGTTCCGGCGCGGTGGAGAGACCCGCTTGATAGGGGTACTGCCAGGGCATCCCTCGTAGCTGGCGTGCCTTCCCGACTGAGAGGGCACGCTGCCCTCCCACTGAGGCGCGATCCGGCCGGCACGGCGGCCTCAGCATGCGCTGCGGAGATCGCCCCGCCATGCGTCCACGCCGTTACTCCTCAACGGCGCAGCAGTTCGGCCGATTACGCTCAGTCGTACGCCGGGACGGGGAAACGGGCCCGCACCTCGCGCGAACACCGGTGGGCCGAGCACTCGATCCCTCCGACGGCGGCCCGACCCGACGTGCGGCACCGAGTGCCACACCCGCGACAGAGCAGATTCCTCTGCCGCAGACCGGGACGTCTTCTCGGTGGGCCCGGAGGGGATCGAACCCTCGACCCGCGGATTAAAAGTCCGATGCTCTACCACTGAGCTACAGGCCCCGTGCCCGTCGAGCGGGCCCGTCCATACTACCGGCGGGTGACCACGGCGAAGGACGCCGGGCAGCGGTGCGAGACCGCTCCCCGGCGTCCTTCGAACGCGGCGGCGTCCGCCGGTGGGGTCAGGACTGTTCGGCGAGCTTGCGCTCGTCCTGGTAGTCGCAGACGTCCTCGTTCACCCACACCTCGACGTTCTTGATCTCCGGCAGGTCGGAGGCGACGAAGATCGGGTCCAGGCCCTGGGCGCGCTGGGCGTTGTAGTGCCGCAGCAGCTTGATCGCGGTGGGCGCGAGGATCGCGATCACCACGAGGTTGATCAGGGCGATGAACACCATGGACACCCCTGCGATGGTCCAGGCGAGGTCCACGGCGATCACGGAGCCCATGAGCACCAGCGCCACCACGGCGACGCCGAAGGCGATGTGCCAGCCGCGCTTGGAGGTCAGGAAGTGCATGTTCGCCTCGCCGTAGGAGAAGTTGCCCAGCACCGAGGTGAAGGCGAGCAGGAACATGATCACCGCCAGCAGCACCGCGGACCAGGCGCCGAGGTTCGACGACAGCGACTCCTGCACCATGACCAGGCCCTCACCGCCGGCGGAGACGTCCGGGAACGAGACCAGCACGATGAACGCGGTGATGGAGCAGATCAGCAGGGTGTCGAAGTAGACGCCGAGGGTCTGCACCAGGCCCTGCTTGACGGGGTGGCTGACCGAGGCGGTCGCCGCGACGTTGGGGACCGAGCCCATGCCCGCCTCGTTGGAGAGCATGCCGCGCTGGACGCCGTTGACGATCACGGCACCCAGCCCGCCGCCGATCACGGCCTGCGGGTTGAAGGCCTCGACGACGATCTGCCCGAGCACGCGGGGCAGCTCGCTGAAGTTCATGCCCACGATGATGATGCCGATGAGCAGGTAGAGCGCCGCCATGATCGGGACCATGTTCTGGGCGACGTCCGCGACGCGGCGCATGCCGCCGAAGATGATCCCGGCGGTCAGCAGCGCGAGCAGGATGCCGAGCACGGGCGCCAGCCACGGCAGGCCCTCGGGGTCGGTGTAGACGGCCACGGCGCCGCTCACGGCGTCGACGATGGTGTTGGCCTGCAGCGAGGTGAAGGCGAAGGCGAAGCAGAAGATGAACAGCACCGCGAAGAACGCGCCGAAGCCGCGCGAGCCCAGCCCGCGGTGGATGTAGAACGCGGGGCCGCCCTTGTAGGTGTCGTCGGCCCGGACCTTCCACAGCTGCGCGAGGGTGGACTCGATGAAGCTCGCGGCGCCGCTGACCACGCACATGATCCACATCCACAGCACCGCGCCGGGGCCGCCGAGGAAGATCGCGCCGGCCACGCCGGAGATGTTCCCGGTGCCCACCCGGGCCGCCGCCGAGACGGAGAACGCCTGGAAGGCGCTGAGGGACTTGGCGCGCTCGGTGCGCCGGCTGCCGTGACCCACCTCCTCGCGCTGGGCCTTCTGGGTGATGGCGCCGAACATCGCGGGGATCATCCGCACCTGCACGGCGCCGGAGCGGATCGTGAAGTAGATGCCGAGCACCACGACCACGGGCATCCCGGCCCAGGTCCAGAGCCAGCCCTCGGCGTTGCCGAGGAACTCGTTCAGTGATTCGAGGGGGTTCATGACCACGACCGTAGCGGGGCGGCCCCTCCGCACCCCCGCTCCGCGCGGCTCCGCAGGAGCGCGAGAGGCTTTTGACTCTCGCGCGCGCGAGGATGTGTCCCACAACGCGGTCACGTGACGCACACCACACGCTCGGCGATCGAGGCGCGGGATCCGAGGTCAGAGCGCTGGCATCGTTGCAGGTCGGCACGAATGATCGACGGTTGTCGGACAATCGGATTCGCGGATACCTGACAGTCACGTTTGCGTTACGACACTCCGAGGAACCCCCTCCCGACCCACCCCGGGGGGTCCACAACCGTCGCTGCTCTCGATAGCGTTGATGGCGATATGGGCCCGTTGATGACGCACAGCGCAGACCACCCGTCCACCACTGACCAGAGCACCGGAGCAGGATCCGGCCTGGACATCCGCCCTCCTGCCATGGAGGACGGCGCCGCCATGTGGCGCATCGCCCGTGACAGCGGCACCCTCGATCTGAACACCTCCTACGCCTACCTGCTGATGGCCCGCGACTTCGCGGCCACCTCCCGCCTCGCCGTGAGCGATGGCGAGCCGGTCGGGTTCGTGCTCGGCTACCAGCGGCCGACGGCGCCGGGGACGCTGTTCATCTGGCAGATCGGCGTGGACGCCTCCCAGCGCGGGAAGGGCGTCGCCGGGCAGCTGCTGGACCACCTGCTCGTCAGCCTTCCGGAGGTCACCGCTCTGGAGACCACGATCACCGCGGACAACACCGCTTCCCAGCGCCTGTTCGCCTCCTTCGCCGCTCGACACGGCGCCACAGAGGAGGTCGCACCGCTGATCGAGGAGCACCACTTCCCGGACGCCGGCCACGGCGCCGAGCTGCTCCACGTGATCAGCCCGCTGCCCAGCGGCACCTGAGAGCTTCCACCACCCGCACGACCCTCCGTCGGCGCGGACGCCTCCGCGCGCCCTCGCGCCGCCCCGGACCACCGAACCACCACCCAGGGAGATGTCATGACCACGACTGCACCGAACGACACCACTGAGAAGCCCGAGCTGACCACCGAGGTCAGCGCCCCCGCCGTCGACCCGACCGAGCTCGAGTCGGGCGTCCGCAGCTACTCGCGCGGCTGGCCCACCGTGTTCACCCACGCCAAGGGCTCCGTGCTCACCTCCGAGGACGGCCGCGAGTACATCGACTTCTTCGCCGGTGCCGGCACCCTGAACTACGGGCACAACCACCCCGAGCTGAAGAAGGTCGTCGTCGACCACTACCTCGAGGACCGCGTCGTGCACGGCCTGGACATGTTCACCGACGTGCGCCGCGAGTTCCTGCAGACCTTCGACGAGAAGATCCTCAAGCCCCGCGGCCTGGACTACAAGGTCGCCTTCCCCGGCCCGGGCGGCGCCAACGCCGTCGAGGCCGCGCTGAAGCTGGCCCGCAAGGTCACCGGCCGCGAGTCCGTCGTGAACTTCACCAACGGCTTCCACGGCATGACCCTCGGCGCCCTCTCCGTCACCGGCAACTCGATGAAGCGCGGCGGCGCCGGCATCCCGCTGGTGCACGCCACCCCGATGCCGTTCGACGACTACTTCGGCCAGGTCGTCCCCGACTTCATGTACCTCGAGCGCCTGCTCACCGACGGCGGCTCCGGCCTGAACAAGCCCGCCGCCGTGATCGTCGAGACGGTGCAGGGCGAGGGCGGCATCAACGCCGCCCGCGCCGAGTGGCTGCGCGGCCTCGCGGAGCTGTGCAAGAAGCACGAGATCCTGCTGATCGTCGACGACATCCAGATGGGCTGCGGCCGCACCGGCGGGTTCTTCAGCTTCGAGGAGGCCGGGATCGAGCCCGACATGGTCACCCTGTCGAAGTCGATCAGCGGCTACGGCCACCCGCTCGCGCTCACCCTGATCAAGCCCGAGCTGGACATCTGGGAGCCCGGCGAGCACAACGGCACCTTCCGCGGCTTCGGCCCCGCCTTCGCGACCGCCACCAAGGCGATCGACCTGTTCTGGAGCGATGACGAGCTGGAGAAGTCCACCATCGCCAAGGGCGCCTACGTGGAGAGCCGCTTCAACCAGATCGCCGCCCGCTTCCCCGAGCACGAGCTCGTGGTCAAGGGTCGCGGCCTCGCCCGCGGCCTGCAGATGCCCAGCGGCGACATCGCCGGGCAGATCGCGAAGCGCTCCTTCGAGGAGGGCCTGCTGGTGGAGACCTCCGGCCCCTCCGACGAGGTCGTCAAGCTCCTGCCGGCGCTCACCATCCCGGACGAGCAGCTGAAGCAGGGCCTGGACATCATCGAGGCCGCCGTCGCCGAGGCGCTCTCGGCCTGACCCACCCTCCCCGTCGGCCCGTCGCCTCTCGCGGCGGGCCGACGCCCTGCGTACCGGCACCCGCCGGCCGCAGCACCCTGACCTGGACCATCCACCGGAAGGACATCCCCTCATGCTCGTTCGCTCGCTCGCCGAGATCGAAGGCACCGACGCCGACGTCACGTCGGACACCTGGCGCTCGAAGCGCATCATCCTCGCCAAGGAGGGCGTGGGCTTCTCCGTCCACGAGACCACCCTGTACGAGGGCACTGAGAGCTACTTCTGGTACGCCAACCACATCGAGGCCGTCTTCATCACCCACGGCGAGGGCGAGATCGAGGATCTGGCCACCGGCGAGGTGCATCAGCTCGCCCCGGGCACGCTGTACCTGCTCAACGACCACGACAAGCACAAGGTGCGGGTCCGCAAGGAGATCCGCTGCGTGTGCGTGTTCAACCCGCCGGTCACCGGCCGCGAGGTCCACGACGAGAACGGCGTCTACCCGCTGATCACCGAGGACGCCTGAGCGCAGTGACTCGCTGAGCGGCGCGCCCCGGCACGCCGCACCACAGCACGGAGCCCGGCAGGACCACTGGTCCTGCCGGGCTCTTCCCATGTATGGGGGCGGGCGGCGGGTCAGCCGCGGGGAGCGCTCAGGCGCGGCGCTTGCGCAGGATCAGCAGGATCGCGCCGATCGCCAGCAGCAGGAGGCCGAGAGCGCCGCCGCCGACGGCCAGGAGGATGCCGCCGAGGCCGGCGAAGATCCCGCCGATCGAGACGGGCGGGCCGACCATCACCGGGGTGTCCCCGCACTGGATGTCGTAGGTGCCGGCCTCCTCGGCGGTGAAGGAGTCGAAGGACGACCACTCCCGCCCCTCGAGCCCGAATCCGCTCGTCTGGATGGTGCCCGAGCCGACGGCGGGCCCGTCGATCGTGCACTCGGGAACGGGCACGCCCTCCTCTGCGTACAGCTGCAGGGTGTCCCCGGGCGCCGCCGTGACCGTGCCGCTGCCGCTCTCGAAGATCTCGTACTTCGAGGCGTCGTTGGCGACGCCTCCGAAGCCGACCACGGCGAGCACCACCCCGGCGACCACGCTGAGCACGAGGATCAGCGCGCCGATGATGAGCAGGACGGTCGGCGCCTTGGAGGGCTTCCGGGCCGGGGCGCCGCCGTGCGGGGCCTCGCCCCCGGGCGGCGGGCCGCCGTAGCCCGGCTGCGGGGCGCCATAGCCGGGCTGCGGGGCGCCGTGGCCGCCCTGCGGGACCGGGACGCCCGGGGACGGCATGCCGCCCTGAGGGGGGACACCGTGCTGCGGTGAGAGGGGCCCGGGCTGGAGCGGGGGCGTCTGGGTCACGGGGAGCTCCTGGGATCGTCGGGACGCCGGTGGCGGAACGGGCTCAGGCTATCGCCCGCAGGGATGCCGGGGGCGCGATGTCCCGTCCTAGACTCAGGGGCATGTCCGCTCCCCTCGTCCTCTCCGCCGATGTCGAGACCGAGCTGGTCGAGAAGCGGTCCCGGTTCCTCACCCGGCTGCACCGGGTCGAGAGCGTCGAGCAGGCCGATGCGCTGCTGCGCACCGCCCGCGCCGAGCATCCCGATGCCCGTCACCACTGCACGGCGCTGGTGCTCGCGGAGACGCCGGAGCGGGCCGAGATGCACCGCTCCAACGATGACGGCGAACCGGCCGGGACCGCGGGCATGCCGATGCTGCAGTCGCTGCTGCACGCGCACGTGGTGGACACCTTCGCGATCGTGATCCGCTACTTCGGCGGGATCAAGCTCGGCGCCGGAGGTCTGGTGCGGGCCTACACCGCCGGGGTCGAGCAGGCGGTCGCGGCGGCGACCCTGCTGCGACGCACCGAGCTCGCCGTCGCCCGTATCGAGGTGCCTCCGGCGGAGGTCGGCCTCGCGGAGAACGCCGTGCGGGTGTGGGCCGCGGCGCATGCCGCCACGGTCGAGCCCACGCAGTACACCTCGCGCAGCGCCCTGCTCACGGTGCTGGTGCCGCCCGAGAGGTTCGCGGAGCTCAGCGCGGACACGGCCCGCTGGTCCTCCGGGCGGCGCACCGTCGAGGACGCCGGCCGCAGGACGGCCGACGTCCCCTTCTGAGAGCGCGCTCGCTCAGATCCTGAGAGCGCGCCCGCTCAGATGTCGTCCTCGGCGGCGGGCCCGCCCTCGTTCTCCCAGTTCTCCAGGCGCTTCACCGTGCGCGGGTTGAACTTCTGGCGCACGCCGTAGCCGTGGCCGGCGTGCTCGTCCCCCGGCAGGAACTCCACCCCGAACTCCTCCAGCGCGTGCTGGAGGCGGTGGTTCTCCTCGTCGGTCAGGACGGGCTGCCAGCGCTCGAAGTGCCGCAGCCGTTCGCTGTCCACGCCGGCGCGCTCGGCGAGGACCTCGGGGGAGACCTGCGCGAGCGCACGCGCCGCGCGCGCGAGATCAGCGGTGATCAGACTCATCATGGTGCTCATGGCCCCAGCGTGGCCCATCTGCGACGAAAGGGCCAGCGCAGCGCGCAGCGTCCCGGCATGACGGCGGCGCCGCCCCGGAGATCCGGGACGGCGCCGCGCGCAGGGCGCCCGCAGGCAGCCTCAGAGGTGGTCAGGCGCGGCCCTTGGTCGCGAAGCCGTAGATGGCCATCACGATGATCGCGCCGACGATGCCCAGCAGGATGGTTCCCAGGCTCCAGGGGTTGTTCATGATGCCGCTGACACCGTCGCCTCCCAGCAGCGCGCCGATGAATCCGCCGACGATCGCGCCGACGACGCCGAGCACGATCGACATGCCCAGGCCCATGGCCTGCTTGCCGGGCATGATCGCCCGGGCCAGGAGGCCGATGATCGCGCCGATGATGATCCAGGAGATGATGAGTCCGATGAGTCCCATTGTCGAGTCCTATCCGTGGTGGGGAAGTAAGGGATCGTGCGCCCACAGTATGGCCGGATCAGCGCTCAATTCCGAGAATCATTTACGAACCTGCAGGTCACAGGAACGACCAGGCGGTTCGTGATAGCCGTCACGATGCATTATCGGTAACTGTGCCGGGATCTCTCGCAGCCTCGCCCAGGCCGGCGCGGACGCAGAACGGGCCGGGCGCTGCCGCCCGGCCCGTTCTCCTGCGCGAGCAGCCTCGAGGGGCTGCGCGGCGTGACTCAGGGGTGACTCAGAAGTCCCAGTCGTCATCCTCGGTCTCGACGGCCTTGCCCATGACGTAGCTCGAGCCGGAGCCGGAGAAGAAGTCGTGGTTCTCGTCGGCGTTCGGGGAGAGCGAGGCGAGGATGGCCGGGTTCACCTGCGTGGCCTCCTGCGGGAACAGACCCTCGTAGCCGAGGTTCATGAGCGCCTTGTTCGCGTTGTAGCGCAGGAAGACCTTGACGTCCTCGGTCCAGCCGACCGGGTCGTAGATGTCCTCGGTGTAGACCTCTTCGTTGTCGTACAGCTCCATGAGCAGGGAGAACGTGTAGTCCTTCAGCTCGGCCTGGCGCTCGGCGGAGAGCTTCTCGACGGCCTTCTGGTACTTGTAGCCGATGTAGTACCCGTGCACGGCCTCGTCGCGGATGATGAGGCGGATGATGTCGGCGGTGTTGGTGAGCTCGCCGTGGCTCGAGTAGCGCATCGGCAGGTAGAAGCCCGAGTAGAACAGGAACGACTCGAGCAGCACCGAGGCGACCTTGCGCTTCTCCGGGTCGTCGCCCTCGTAGTAGCTCATGATGATCTGAGCCTTCTTCTGGAGCTGCTCGTTCGTCGCGCCCCAGTGGAAGGCCTCATCGATCTGCTTGGTGTTCGCGAGCGTCGAGAAGATCTGGGAGTAGGACTTCGCGTGCACCGACTCCATGAAGGCGATGTTGGTGTACACCGCCTCCTCGTGCGGGGTGACCGCATCCGGGATCAGGGAGATCGCGCCCACGGTGCCCTGCACGGTGTCCAGCAGGGTGAGCCCCGTGAACACATGCATGGCCATCTTCTGCTCCTCCTCGGAGCGACGGCTCCACGACTGGATGTCGTTGGACAGCGGGATCTTCTCGGGCAGCCAGAAGTTCCCGGTCAGACGGTCCCAGACCTCCTGGTCCTTCGGGTCCGGGATCCGGTTCCAGTTGATCGCCTCGATGGTCGTCTTCAGGTGGTCGTTCACCGCAGCCTCACTGTCGTCGAAAAGGGGTCTGTGCGGACTCCTCACGGGGGCACGTCATCCTGCTCGGCCCGGCCCGCTCCGGGGAAGTCGTTCGCGTCTCCAGTCTAGGCAGAGCGGGCCCCGGAAAGCTCTCCCGACCCTCCCGCGCGTCGGTGGAACTGGACACCACCTCTGCCCCGGTCGGCCGCCGTCGCCGCCACCCCTCCCCCGCCTCGCGATCCGGCGCGCGACCCGGGACGGAACCCGCCGCCCGACCCGGGGCCGCCCTCAGGGCGCAGCCCGGGCCGCGGGGCGATCCATGACACCCGGCCGACTTTGGTCGCATGTGCCCTCCCGGCGGCGTCAGTAGGTTCGACATCACCTCGCGTCACGCCGGGGCCGAGGCCCGCGTCGCCCTCGCCGCCCGTGCCGCCCACGCCGCCCACGCCGCCCGTGCGAAAGGCAGCCCATGTCCGCGTCCGCCGCCTCCACCCCCTCCCCCGCCGAACCTGCCGCACCTGCCGAACCTGCCGCTGACACCATCGGCCCGCAGGCCCTCCCCGGGCGCTCCCTGGCGCCCGACGTCGCGCGCGGGCTGATGCTCGCGCTGATCGCGATGGCGAACGTCGCCTGGCTGCTGTGGGGGCACGAGGGATCGGTGGGCACCACCCCGCACGTCCCGGCGCGCGGCCCCCTCGACACCGCGGTGCAGGCGGTGATGACGATCGCGGTCGATCACCGCGCCATGCCGCTGTTCGCCTTCCTGTTCGGCTACGGCATGGTGCAGTTCCACCGCTCCCGCCTCGACCGGGGCATGGAGCCGCGGACCGTGCGGGTGATGCTGCGCCGGCGGCACTGGGCGATGCTGCTGCTGGGGCTCCTCCACGCCGCGCTGCTGTTCTACGGGGACATCCTCGGCGCCTACGCGGTCGCCGGGCTGCTGCTGGTGTGGCTCTTCTTCGAGCGGCGCACCCGCACCCTGATCGTCTGGGCCGCGGTGCTCGGCGGGCTCATGCTGCTCTTCGGCCTGTTCAGCCTGGTCGGGGGCGCCGCCACGATGCTCTTCTCCCCACCCGAGGTGCTCGCGCAGATGGAGGCCGGCGGGGCGGCGTACGCGACCGACCAGCTGCGCGACCTCGCCTCCGGGCAGCCGTACCTGCCGAGCATGGCGGCCCGGGCGGGGATGTGGGCGATCACCACCATCCCGCTGGCGCTGTTCATGGCCCCGCTGCCGATCCTGCTGGGCTGGATCGCCGCCCGGGCGCGCCTGCTGGACGAGCCCTGGCGCCACACCCGCACGCTGCGCCGCCTCGCGCTCGCCGGCATCGCCATCGGCTGGCTCACGGGGCTGCCGGATGCGCTCGTGATCCTCGGCGTGCTCCCGCTCCCCGACGCCGTGGGCTGGACGTTCTCCGGCCTCAACGGGGCAGGCGGGGTGTGCTGCGGGATCGGTTACGCCGCCGCCTTCGGGCTGTTCGCGGCGCGGCGGGAGGGCCGACGGACCGGGGTCACCCGGGCGCTCGCCGCCGTGGGGCAGCGCTCGCTGACCTTCTACCTGTTCCAGTCCGTGGTGCTGGTGCCGCTCATGGCCAGCTGGGGGCTCGGCCTGGCACCGCTGCTGGGCACCTCCTCCGCTGTCGCGATCGCCGCCGGGGTCTGGCTGGTCTCGCTGCCGATCGCGGCATGGATGGACTCCCGCGGGATGCGCGGCCCGGCCGAGCACCTGCTGCGGCGCATGACGTACGGCCGGCACGCCTAGACATGCTACGCGTGTCGTAGTACGTTGCGTGGAGCACACGAGGTCGTCACGACACCGGGAGGCAGGTGATGAGGTGATCGGAGCGGACGCCATCCGCGGGCACATCGACCTGATCCTGCTGTCGATCCTCGAGTCCCGCCCCTCGTACGCCTACGAGATCTCCAAGACCATCACCGACCGCTCGCGGGGCGAGTACGTCATCAAGCAGACCACCCTCTACTCGGCGGTCAAGCGCCTGCAGTCGCAGGGCCTGCTCGACAGCTATGAGGACGTCTCCTCCTCCGGCAAACCCCGCACCTACTACACGCTCACCTCCGAGGGCCTCGCCCAGCTCGACGTCAAGCGCGATGAATGGCGCCGCACCCGAGCCCTGGTGGACCACTTCGCGGACGGAAAGGACGCCCCGTGAACGTCATCGACTCCTACCTCGACACCCTCTTCGCCCCCTATCCCGACACCCCGCGCCTGCGCGAGGCGAGGGCCGAGCTGCGCACGATGATGGAGGACCAGCAGGACGGACTCATGGAGGAGGGCCTCACCGAGTCCCAGGCCGTCGGCCGCGTGATCGCCGAGTTCGGCTCCCTCGAGGAGGTCGCCCCCGTGCTGGGGATCGACACCGAGCTGGGCCGCGCCGGCACCGGCCCGATCCCGCCGGGCGCTCCCGAGCTCGATCTCCCGCGAGCGCGCCAGTACGTCGAGACCCTGCACCGCACCCAGTGGATGCCGGCGACCGGGCTGGCCCTGTTCGTGCTGTGCGCCGCGCCGCTGCTGCTGCTCATCGCGACCACCGCCCCGCCGTCGGGCGAGCCGGTGGGCTGGGCGGTCGCGACCGGGATCGCCGCGGTGCTGGTGATGGTGGCCGCGGGCCTGCTGCTGCTGATGGTGCGCGACGCCCTCCTGAAGGACTACGAGGACATCGCCGAGGGCGACTTCACCGCGGGCGCGCAGGTGCTGGCCTTCGCGGAGGATCTGCGCCGCCGCAGGCGGCGCGATGTCACCATCGCCGCGGCCACGGCGATCCTGCTGTGGGTGCTCTCCGCCCTCCCCGTCATCCTCACCGCTCTGCTCTCCCCGGACGATTCCTTCGCCCCGCTGCTCGGCGTGAGCCTCACGCTCGTGATGGTGGCGGCCGGGCTGGCGATCATGACGGGCGCGGGCTGGTCCGACACCGCGACCGAGAACCTCCTGCAGTCCACGGCGCGGGACGAGGACAGCCCCGAGCACAGCGAGAGCCCCGCGATCCGTGCGATCGCCGCGATCTACTGGCCCGTGATGGCCGCGATCTACCTGGCGTGGAGCTTCCTCAGCGGCGACTGGGGCATCACCTGGGTGCTCTGGCCGGTGGCGGGCGTGCTCTACGCGGGGCTCTACAGCCTCAGCGCCGCCCTGCGCACCGAGGACCCGACGCCGCAGGCGAGCAGGCGCCGCCGCTGAGCACCCGGCTCGGCGAGAGCCCAGCCGCTCCCCCGCCCCGAGCTGCTCGACCTCCTGGCTCCGCGCCGCACCCCATGCCGACGCCGACGGGCGGGATGACGACGCCGACGGGCGGGCCTCCTCGGAAGGAGACCCGCCCGTCGGCGTCGTGCGAGATCGCGGAGCGAACTCAGAGCATGCAGCTCACGCAGCCCTCGACCTCGGTGCCCTCGAGCGCCATCTGCCGCAGGCGGATGTAGTAGAGGGTCTTGATGCCCTTGCGCCAGGCGTAGATCTGCGCCCGGTTGACGTCACGCGTGGTGGCGGTGTCCTTGAAGAACAGCGTCAGCGACAGGCCCTGGTCCACGTGCTGCGTGGCCTGGGCGTAGGTGTCGATGATCTTCTCGTAGCCGATCTCGTACGCGTCCTCGTAGTACTCGAGGTTGTCGTTGGTCATGTAGGGCGCCGGGTAGTACACCCGGCCGATCTTGCCCTCCTTGCGGATCTCGATCTGGGAGACGATCGGGTGGATCGAGGAGGTGGAGTGGTTGATGTAGGAGATCGAACCGGTCGGCGGCACGGCCTGCAGGTAGGCGTTGTACATGCCGTGCTCCGCGACCTCGTCGCGCAGCTGCTTCCAGTCCTCCTGCGTGGGCAGGTGGGCGTTGGAGTCGGCGAACAGCCCGCGCACCTTCTCCGTCTTCGGCTCCCACACCTGGTCGATGTACTTGTCGAAGTACTCGCCGGTGGCGTACTTGGAGTTCTCGAAGTCGTAGAACTTCTCCCCGCGCTCCTTCGCGATCTTCATCGACGCCTTGATGGCGTGATACGTGACCGAGTAGAAGTACATGTTGGTGAAGTCCAGGCCCTCCTCGGAGCCGTAGAACACCCGCTCGCGCGCCAGGTACCCGTGGAGGTTCATCTGGCCCAGGCCGATCGCGTGGGACTTGCGGTTGCCCTCGGCGATGGTCGGCACGGACTCGATGTCCGAGGTGTCCGAGACCGCGGTCAGGCCGCGGATGGCCGTCTCGATGGACTGCGCGAAGTCCGGGGAGTCCATCGCCTTGGCGATGTTCAGCGACCCCAGGTTGCAGGAGATGTCGCGGCCCATCTCGTCGTACGTGAGGTCCACGTTCATCGACGAGGGGGTCGAGACCTGCAGGATCTCCGAGCACAGGTTGGAGTGGGTGACCTTGCCGGCGATCGGGTTCGCCCGGTTCACCGTGTCCTCGAACATGATGTACGGGTAGCCGGACTCGAACTGGATCTCGGCGAGGTTCTGGAAGAAGTCGCGCGCCTGGATCTTCTTCTTGGAGATGTTCGGGTTGTCGACCATCTCGCGGTAGACCTCGGAGACGTTGACGTCCGCGAAGGGCTTGCCGTACTCGCGCTCCACGTCGTACGGGGAGAACAGGTACATCGGCTCGTTCTGCTTGGCCAGCTCGAAGGTGATGTCGGGGATCACCACGCCGAGGGAGAGGGTCTTGATGCGGATCTTCTCGTCGGCGTTCTCGCGCTTGGTGTCCAGGAAACGCAGGATGTCCGGGTGGTGGGCGTTGAGGTACACCGCACCGGCGCCCTGGCGGGCCCCGAGCTGGTTGGCGTAGGAGAAGGAGTCCTCCAGCAGCTTCATCACAGGGATGACGCCGCTGGACTGGTTCTCGATGTGCTTGATCGGCGCGCCGTACTCGCGCAGGTTGCTCAGCAGCAGCGCGACGCCGCCGCCGCGCTTGGACAGCTGCAGCGCGGAGTTGATGGAGCGGCCGATGGACTCCATGTTGTCCTCGATGCGCAGCAGGAAGCACGAGACGAGCTCGCCGCGCTGGGCCTTGCCGGCGTTGAGGAAGGTGGGGGTGGCGGGCTGGAAGCGGCCGTCGAGGATCTCGTCGACCAGGTTGCGGGCCAGCTGCTCGTCGCCCTGGGCCAGGCCGAGGGCCACCATCACCACGCGGTCCTCGAAGCGCTCGAGGTACCGCTCGCCGTCGAAGGTCTTCAGCGTGTACGAGGTGTAGTACTTGAAGGCGCCCAGGAAGGTCGGGAAGCGGAACTTCTTCGCGAAGGCCTGCTCGGAGAGCGACTCGATGAAGGAGAAGTCGTACTGCTCGAGCACCTCGGGCTCGTAGTACTTGTTCTCGACCAGGTAGTCCATCTTCTCGCGCAGCGAGTGGAAGAACACCGTGTTGGGGTTCACGTGCTGCAGGAAGTACTCCCGCGCCGCCTCGCGGTCCTTCTCGAACTGGATGTTCCCATCGGGACCGTAGAGGTTCAGCATCGCGTTGAGCGCGTGGTAGTCGAGCTTCCGGTTGTGCTCGACCGGGGGCATCTCGGTCAGTGTCGCCAAAATTCTTCCAATCCGTCATGGACCCGCGTCACGTCGCGCGGAGTACCGAACAGTTCGAACCTGTACATGTGGGGGACCTCGCACTTGCGGGCGATGATGTCGCCCGCCAGGCAGTAGGCCTCCCCGAAGTTGGTGTTCCCCGCACCGATCACGCCGCGGATGTGCTTCCGATTGCGTTCGTCGTTGAGGAACTTGATGACCTGCTTGGGCACGGCGCCGCGGCCGTTGCCCCCGCCGTAGGTCGGCACGACGAGGACGAAGTCCTGGTCGACGACGAGAGGCTCCTCCTTGGGATAGAGCGGGATGCGCGCGGCAGGCATCCCGAGCTTCTCGATGAAGCGCTTGGTGTTACCCGACACCGAGGAGAAGTAGACGAGGTTGGTCACGCCGACGCCTCCCGACCGCACTCAGATCGCGGCGGCCTGGCGCTGCGCGCCGGCGCCCGCGAGCGCCTTGATCTTGTCGGGGCGGAAGCCGGACCAGTGATCCTCGGAGGTGATGACGACCGGAGCCTGGACGTAGCCGAGCGACTTGACCTTCGCCAGCGCGTCGGCGTCCTCGGTGATGTCGACGACGTCGTAGGCGATGCCCGCCTTGTTCAGGGCGCGCTTGGTCGCATCGCACTGCACGCAGAGGGGCTTCGAGTACACGGTGATGTCCAAGAGGAGGGCCTTTCACGAGCGACGCGCCGAGGCGCGAGAACAGGGGATGTCACGGTGGTCCACGGAGGTCCGGGGGACCCGTGCGCCGCGTCCCGGAGCCTGTGGGCCCCGGATCGCTGCGACTGCGTCAACACTACACCTAGTGGTGTCCCTGCGCGACAACCACTAGATGTACTGAACTACAACACTGTCATCCACAATCCGATGTTGACAGTCTGTGGACGGATGGGTGCGGAGGGGGACGAAGCGGTCCCGCCCCGTGTGAAAGCGGAGGATGCGTGCACACAGGAGTGTGGATGACGGGTCCGACAGACGCTCCCGGCGGTGGACGACGCCCCTCCCCCGGCCCCTCCGGAGGGCTCTCGAGAGGGCAGAAGTGACATGACTCCCCGGCGTGTCTCCGGCGTGTCCCCCGGAGCGCCTCGGCGTGTCGCCCGGCGCTCCCCCGGTGCCCGCCGGCGTGTGGCCCGACGCTCTCCCAGTGCTCTCCCTGTGCACCGCGCGGCGCTGCCCCGGGTGCTCCGCCGGCGCGTCGCGCGCCCCGGGTCCGGCATGTCACCGATGCGCCGTCGCGGTGCCGGGCGCGTCCCGGTCCCGGGCCCCGGGTCCCGGGCCCGCACAGAGACGATCCCCGGCGCCCGAGGGGCGGCGGGGATCGCGGCAGGCGGCGCTCAGGGGCGGGTCGGGTCCTCGGCGGGATCCTGCGCGGCCCCCGTGCTCCAGGCGTCGACGGGCTCCTCACCGGCGGTGCCGGCGGGCGCGGGCTCTGCGGGCCCGGCGGGCTCGGCGGCCGGCTCCGCGGGCGGCTCGCTCTCAGCGTTCTCTGCGGCGTCCGTCGCGGGCGCGGGATCCGTGGTCGGCGCCGTGTCGTCGGCCGATGCCGCTGTGTCCGCTGTGCTCTCGGTGCTCTCGATGGCCGCGGGGCCCGCGGCGCTCTCGATGTCCTCGGCGTCCGCTGCGCTCTCGGAGCTCTCAGCGCTCTCGGCCGCCCCGGTGCTCTCGGCGGCCTCAGTGGCCTCAGTGACCGCAGCGGCCTCAGCGCTCTCGGACTCTCCGGCATCATCCTCGGCGTCGTCCTCGGCGTCGAGGCTTCGTCCGTCGGCCTCGACGATGCTCGAGAGCACCTCGCGCAGGAGGATCACCTGGTCGCGTGCCTCCGCCGCGCCGGAGACCGGCTCCTTCCCCTTCTCGACGAAGGCGTGGAAGGCCTCCCACATGAGCTCCGCCGCACCCTTGGGCGCTGTCGTCGCGGTCTCCTGGACCACGCCGCTCTTCTTCTCCCGCAGCGCCACCGTCGAGCGGCTGTCGCCGTGCGAGGGCGCCGGCAGCTCGACCCGCATCTTCCGCCGGGCGGAGAGGATCTGCACGGTCTCGGAGTATTCGGGGGCGAAGGGCAGATAGTGCCACACCAGGCGCACCCGCGCCCCGCCGGCCAGCTCCCCCATCAGCTCGAGCGACCCGGGGATCACGCCCTTGGGCCAGTGCCGCACGGCCGTGAGCTGCGTGAGCGGTCCGTAGGAGGCCTCGAGCACCGCCAGCTGGTGGGCCACGCCCGTGAGCAGGCCCTTGACGTACAGGTCGCGGTCACGCTGCGTGGCGCCGCCGCCCGCGCCCGCCTCGACCGCGGCCTGCAGGGCCTTGCGCCGCTGAGAGCGCACCTCGGTGGGCAGGTCATAGGAGGAGGTGGTCACGTGGGCGGCGCCGAACAGCGGCTGGCTGGCCGGCATCAGCACCTCGTGGTCCACCATCCGCAGATCCTTGGTCGCGATCTGCTCGGCCATGCGGGTCACCGAGTCGTCGTACTGCTGCGGGTAGGCCATCATCAGCAGGCGTCGGCCCGTCATCCGCTCGAAGTCGGCGACCTTCGCGACCTCCTCGGCGGAGTAGCCGATCGGCGGCTCCACCAGCACCGGGATCCCGCGGCGCATGAGCGCGAGGAGATCCTCGACGTGCAGCCCGTCGGTGGACAGCAGCGCCGCATCCAGGGAGAGGGTCTTGGCGCGCACCGCCGCGATGAGGTCGGCGACGGACTCGTAGCGCTTGTCCTCCTCGATCCCCCACACCTCGGAGGACTCCCGTCGGCGGCGCGGCGAGTGGTCCACGAGCGCGGCGATCGTGAAGCGGTCCCAGCGCCGGCGCAGCACCGGCAGGTGCACGGCCTGGGCCATGGTTCCGGCGCCGATCACGGCGATGTTCAGGGTCTTGGGCATCGGCAGGCTCCTCGGGCTCGGCGGGACCGGCGGCAGCTCCGCCGGCTCGCGGCGGGCGCCGTGCCGTCTCCGGCAACGCGACCCGGATCACTGCGGGGCGCACGCCCGTTTCTACCACACCGGCCTCTTCCGGCGACCGCTCGCTTCACCCGCCTCACCTGCACCGCCGAGACGCACACCGCACCGTGTACCGCGAAACCGAGGGCCCCCGCGGCATTATCGTGGAGCGCGCATCATCACGTCTCAGGAGGACCCCGTGGCTCAACGCTTCTACTTCGGCGCCCGCAACATCTCGCGACCTCTCGTGCGGCTGCTGTGGAACCCGCGGGTCTCGGGGCTCGAGAACATCCCCCGCGACGGGGGATTCGTGATCGCCTCCAACCATCTGGCCAACATCGACAGCTTCATGCTGCCGGTGGTGCTCCCCCGCCAGATCCGTTTCGTCGCCAAGGACACCCTGTGGACGCAGAAGGGCGTGCTCGGGTGGATCCTGCGCTGGTTCTTCGACGCCGTCGAAGCGGTGCCCGTGAACCGTGAGGCCCTCTCCTCCGGCAAGGGGGCGCTGCAGGCCGGCCTCACCATCCTCCGCGAGGGCGACGGCTTCGCGATCTACCCCGAGGGCACCCGGTCCAAGGACGGCCTGCTGCATCCGGGGAAGCAGGGCGCCGCATGGCTCGCCCTCGAATCCGGCTGCCCGGTGATCCCCGTCGGCCTCAAGGGCACCCAGCACATGTTCTCGCGCCTGCTGCCCCACCGCGGCGCCATCACCGTCCGCGTCGGCACCCCGATCGCGGTCGACGAGATCGACCCCACCGCCTCCAAGGGCGTGCGCCGGCGGCTGATGAACGCCCGCATCATGGACGAGATCCAGAAGCTCTCCGGCCAGCGCCGCGCCTGACCCTGCCGGCCACCCCGCCGTCATGCACGATGTCGCGGCCGCGGATCCGCACGGGTCCCACCCCGGGCACCCCTCGGACCAGTAGGATCTGGCCAGGCCGCACGCCGACCAGGCGGCGGCCGCCGCCCGGACCGCACCCCAGGAGACCAGATGGCCGTCGTCGTCGGATTCATCCCCACCGAAGTGGGCTTCAAGGCCCTGGCCGCAGCCCGTGAGGAGGCCGAGCAGCGGGGCGGCCCGCTGATCGTGGTCAACGTGCTGCGCGCGGGCGTCACGGACGATCCCCGCCACGCCAACGACCAGCAGCTCGAGATCGCCCGCGACCAGCTGCGCCGCGCGACCGTGCGGGTGGAGTTCCGCCAGGAGACCACCGAGGACGACATCGCCGACATCCTCCTGGACGTGGTCGAGAAGGAGAAGGCGCAGCTGCTCGTGCTCGGCGTGCGCCGCCAGCAGGATCTGGCCCGCCACCTGCTGGGCCTGACCGTCCAGAAGCTGCTGCTCTCCGCGGACAGCGAGGTCCTCGTGGTCTGAGCAGCCCGCAGGCCGTGCGCCGCCCGTCCCGGGCACCCCGCGGTCCCTGCACGACCGCCCCCGACGCACGACGCGGCCCGTCCCCCTTCGCAGGGGGCGGGCCGCGTCGCTGTCCCGGGCCGGTCGCGCACCTCGGGTGCGGCGCCGGCCCGGGGGTCAGCACCTGCGGGGCGGGCCCGGCCTGTGGAGCAGGCCCGCTCGCTCAGGTGCTGCGGATCAGGCGTCCAGCGGGTCGCCGCCGGGCTGCTCATCACCCTTGGACGTGTTCACCGCGAGCTCGATCCGCTCGCCGATGGTGGTGTCCACGTTCTTCCAGTACTGCAGCGCCTTGGACAGCACCGGCTCCTCGACCGTGGCCAGCGAGCCCGAGACGGTCTCGACGAACTGGTCGCGCTGGGCGTCGTCGAACACCTCGCGCACCAGGATGCCGGGCTGGATGAAGTCGCTGTCGTCCGCGTGCAGCGTGTACGCCGCACGGACCATCTCGCCATCGGCCTCCCAGCCGTTCTCGACCGGGCCCTGCTCGTCCTGGTAGGCGCGGCCGTACGAGTTCGGCGCGTACACCGGGGCGTCCCCGCTGTGCAGGAACTGCATGAACCCCTCCTTGTCGTAGGAGTTCGTGGGCACGATCGGCTGGTTCACCGGCAGCTGGTTGAAGTTGGTGCCGATGCGGTGGCGCTGCGCGTCCGGGTAGGAGAACACGCGGCCCAGCAGCATCTTGTCCGGCGAGACGCCCGTGCCCGGCACGGTGTTCGAGGGGCTGAACGCGGCCTGCTCCACCTGCGCGAAGTGGTTCTTCGGGTTCTTGTTCAGCGTGAACCGGCCGACCTTGATCAGCGGGTAGTCCGAGTGGGGCACCGTCTTGGTGAGATCGAAGATGTTGAAGCGGTAGTTCTTCGCATCCTCGTACGGGATCACCTGGACGGAGAAGGTCCAGCTCGGGTTCTCGCCGCGGGCGATCGCGTCGAAGAGGTCCCGGCGGTGGTAGTCGCCGTCGGAGCCGGCGATCTTCTCGGCCTCCTCGTTGCTGAGGAACTCCATGCCCTGATCGGTGTGGAAGTGGTACTTGATCCAGAACTTCTCACCGGAGGCGTTGACCCACATGTAGGTGTGCGAGCCGTAGCCGTTCATGTGGCGCCAGGACTTCGGAAGGCCGCGCTCGCCCATCAGGTAGGTCACCTGGTGCGCGGACTCCGGGGAGTTGGACCAGAAGTCCCACTGCATCTGGTTCGAGCGCAGGCCGGAATCCGGGGTGCGCTTCTGGGAGTGGATGAAGTCGGGGAACTTGATGGGGTCGCGCAGGAAGAAGATCGGGGTGTTGTTCCCGACGATGTCGAGGTTGCCCTCCTGCGTGTAGAACTTCAGGGCGAAGCCGCGCACATCGCGCCAGGTGTCGGGCGAGCCGAGCTCACCGGCGACGGTCGAGAAGCGGGCCAGCATCGGGGTCTTGCGACCGGGCTGGAACACATCCGCCTTGGTGTACTGCGAGACGTCCTCGGTGATCTCGAGCTCGCCGAAGGCACCGGAGCCCTTCGCGTGCGGGCTGCGCTCCGGGACGCGCTCGCGGTCGAAGCGGGCGAGCTTCTCGACGAGGGCGACGTCGTGGAGCATCAGCGGGCCGTCGGCGCCGAGGCTCAGCGAATGCGCATCGGACTCGCGCGGCGCGCCGGACTCCGTGGTGCTGGGGACCGTGGGATCGAACTGGGTCATGTGCATCTCCTGTGTGGTGAGGGATTCTGACAAGCTGTAAGTAAAAGTTCTGATAAAGGGGCCGGGGACGCATCGGAGCGGCCCCGGGACGGGTTCAGGTGGCGGCGGGTGCCGTGTGCCCGGCAGGGCTCACGGCGCTCGCGGCACGGCAGTCCGAGCAGAGGCCGCGGTAGACGACGTCCGCGATCTCGACATCGAAGCCGTGATCATCGTGCGGGGTCAGGCAGGGAGCCTCCCCGACGGCGCAGGGGACGTCCTCGAGCCGACCGCATTCGCGGCACACCAGATGGTGATGGTTGTCGTGGCGGTGCAGCTCGTACTGCATGCTGCGGCCGCCGACCGACACCCGACGCAGCAGCTCCGCATCGGAGAGGGCGTTGAGGACGTCGTAGACGGCCTGGCGGGACACCGTCCCCAGGCTCTCGCGGACCGACCGGGCGATGCTCTCCGCATCGGAGTGCGGATGCGCCTCGACCACCGCGAGCGTGGCGAGCCGCGGAGCGGTCACGCGCAGGCCCGCACCCCGGAGGGCGGCGGTGTGATCGGTGCTGGACATGACTCCATCATAGCGCGCTTTCTGGACAAACTCAAGAAAGCGTCCCTGCCCAGTGAGCAGGGCCGGGGCGGGGCCGCCGCGCACCTCAGAGCGAGCGCCACGCGGCGCCGGGATCCTGGGTGGCGAACTTGCCGCCGCTGACGTCCAGCAGCGCGCCGGTGATGTAGCCGGAGAGGTCGCCGGCCAGGAACAGGCACAGGTTCGCCACATCCTCCCCCTCGCCCCAGCGCCGCACGCTCAGCTGGTCCAGCTTCGTGCTCGCCGCCTGCTCGTCGAGCGCGGCGAAGCCGTTCATCGCGGTGGGGATCATGCCGGGCGCGTAGGCGTTCACGGTGATGCCCCAGGGGCCCAGCTCGCTCGCGAGCACCCGGGTCATCTGCACCACGGCCGCCTTCGAGGCGCCGTAGGCGGCGGCCTCCACGCTGGGGATGATCGCCGCGAACGACGCCGCGTTGATGATCCGTCCCGAGCGCTGCCGCTTCATGAGCGGGATGACGGCCTGGCAGGTGTTCAGCACCCCGCGCACGTTGACGGCGAAGACCTGGTCCCACAGCGCGGGTTCGAAGCTCTCCAGCGGGCCCTCGGCATTGACCCCGGCGTTGTTGATGAGCACGTCGAGGCGCCCGAACTGCTCGTCCACGGCGGCGACCGCCTGGCGCACCTGGTCGGGATCGGTGATGTCGCAGGGGAGCACCAGCCCGGCGAGGGACTCCTCCTGCAGCTCGGCGAGCGCACCGGCCTCGAGGTCCAGCCCCACCACGCGAGCCCCCTCCCGGGCGAAGGCCGCGGCGATGAGGCGGCCGATCCCGCGAGCGGCTCCGGTGACCACCACGACGCGCCCTGACAGATCGATCTGCATGCTCCTCCTCGAGCCACCGGCGCGGCGGTGCGCACGCGCTCTACGCTGGAGAGGCCCGGCGGCGGGCCCCACGGATGCTCGGGCGGCAGTCCCGCCCGAGGCCTCGGGCGGCGCCGCCGACACCGGGTATCACTGTCGCCCCTGCTCCCGACGGGGTCAAGGGGACGGAAGGAGACAGCATGGCGGCACGCACCGCATGGGTGACCGGCGCGGGTTCCGGGATGGGCCGGGCCTCCGCGCTCGCCGCTGCCCGCCAGGGACGGCCGGTGGCGCTGTCCGGTCGCCGCCGCGAGGCGCTCGAGGAGGTCGCCGCGGAGATCCGCGCCGGCGGCGGCACCGCCCTCGTGGTGCCGCTGGACGTCACGGACCGCTCCGCGGTGCGGGAGGCCGCTGCGCGGATCGCGCACGAGCTCGGGCCGGTGGAGGCGCTGGTGCTCTCGGCGGGACGGAACGCTCCGCAGCGCTACTGGCGCGACCAGGACCTCGAGGAGTTCGCCGCCATCACCGAGACCAACCTGCTGGGCCCGGTCGCGGTGATCGATGCGGTGCTGCCGGGGATGCGGGAGCGGGAGGCGGGCACCGTCGTGCTCATCTCCTCCTACTCGGCATGGCGCTTCTCCCCCGACGCCGGCACCGCCTACAGCGCCTCGAAGACGGCGCTCGGGCCGCTCGCGGCGACGCTGAACGCGCAGGAGAACGCCCACGGGATCCGCGCCTGCCACCTGTGCCCCGGGGATGTGGACAGCGACTTCCTCGACCAGCGGCCGGCGGTGCCCGATGCGGCGGCCCGGGCCGCGATGCTCACCGCCGAGGACGTCGGCCGCGCGGTGACGTTCGTGCTGGACAGCCCGCCGCACGTCGTCATCGACGAGCTCGTGATCAGCCCGGCGAAGCCCGCCGGGTGAGAGCCGGATGAGGGACGGGCGAGCGACGGGCCAGAAAACGGAGAAGAGCCGAGCGAGCGAAGAGCCGGGAACGGCGAAGGGCCCCGCCCTCGTGCATGGCACGGGCGGGGCCCTTCGCGACTGCGGAGCCGCCTAGGAGAATCGAACTCCTGACCTATTCATTACGAGTGAATCGCTCTACCGACTGAGCTAAGGCGGCGTCGCCGCTGGGCGGCAGACCGGTTCACTGTACGTGACCCGACATGGCCCGCGCAAAGCAGCCCGGGGCGATCCGCGTCACGCTCAGCAGGTCAGGCCGTCCTCGGGGACGGTGCCCTCGAGCAGGTACGCGTCCACCTGCTCCTCGATGCAGCCGCCCGAGCGGCCGTAGGCGGTGTGGCCGTTGCCGTCGAAGGTGAGCAGCACTGCGTCGTCGAGCTGCTCGGCGAGGCTCTCCGCCCACTCGTAGGGGGTGGCGGGATCGCCGGTGGTGCCGATGACCACGATCGGCCCGGCGCCCTCCGCCGCGATCGGGGCGGGCTCGCGCACCGGCTCCACGGGCCAGTCGGCGCAGCCGTCGCCGCCCAGCATCGGGCCGAAGGTGGGGAACTCCTCGGCCAGGCGATCCGCCTCCTGCTCCAGCCACTGCCCGTCGTCGATCCCGGGATGGTCCAGGCAGTTCACCGCGGTGATCGCATAGGCGGCGTTCGTGCTGTAGCTGCCGTCCGCGTTCCGCTCGGCGGAGAGGTCCGCGACGTACAGCAGCTGCGCGCCGTCGCCGTTCATCGCGTCGGTGAGGGCCTGGCGGCCCAGCTCCCACAGCCCGTCCTCGTACAGCACGGCGAGCACGGCCGAGCGGGCGAGCGCACCGGTGAGCGGGCGCTGCGGGTCGCCGGAGTCCAGCGGCTGGGCATCCACCGCGGCGAAGAAGGAGATCAGCTGCTGCTTCGCCTCCTCCTCAGAGCCCTTGAAGGGGCAGCCCTGGCCCTGCTCCAGGCAGTCGGCGAGGAACGCCTCGGTGGCGCGTTCGAAGCCCTCGGCCTGCCCGGCGGAGAACTCGTTCATGGTGATCGAGGGATCCAGCGCGCCGTCGAGCACGAAGCGGCCCACCCTGCCGGGATGGAGCTCGGCGTAGCTGGAGCCGAGGTAGGTGCCGTAGGAGTAGCCGAGGTAGTCCAGATCGTCCTCGCCCAGCGCCGCGCGCAGCACGTCCATGTCGCGGGCGGCGGAGTAGGTGTCGAGATAGGGCAGCACATCACCGGAGTTCGCCTCACAGGCCTCGGCGAGGCGGGCGCTCCACTCCTCGGCGAGCTGGTCCTCCTCCGCGGAGCCGGCCTCGGCGGTCGCGGAGCGGTACTCGTCGGTCTCCTCGTCGCTCAGGCACTGGATCCCGGCGGAGCGGGTCACGCCGCGGGGGTCGAAGCTCACCAGGTCGTAGGAGGCGCTGACGTCGGCGGAGACCATGAGCGGCACGCTCTCGAGGAAGTCCACGCCGGAGCCGCCCGGTCCGCCGGGGTTGGTGACCAGGGAGCCGATCCGGTCGCCGCTGGCGGCCACCCGCCCCACGGCGATCTCGATGTCCCCGGAGTCCGGGGCGTTCCAGGCCAGGGGCACGGTGATCGTGCCGCATTCGACGTCCTCGCCCTCGACGTCCTCGCAGGGGCCCCAGTCGATCGACTGCTCGTAGTACTCCGCGTAGGCGGGATCCTCCGCCGGGTCCGCGGCGAGGCCCTGCGCGGCGGAGGTGCCGGTCTCCTCGAGCGCGGGTGACGTCTCGCCCGAGCCGTCCCCGGAGGCGGGGTCGCCGGAGCCGGCGGGGTCGTCGTCGGGCGCGGGATCGAGGCCGGAGCATCCTGCCAAGAGCAGGACCGCCGCGGCGGCCCCGGCGGCGAGACGGGCGAGCGGGCGGCGGGCACGAGCGGCATGGGGCATGCGGGGAGTCCTTGTCCGGGCTGTCGGGGCCGGGGCCGGGGAAGCGGGCGCGGGCCCGGCCATACTAGGCCCCGCGCCCGAGGGCGGTCCGGGCTGCTCACCCCACCTCGCGGACGGTCCAGCGCCGCAGGCCCAGCACCGTCGGCACGACGACGAGCAGCAGCAGCGGCAGCAGCTCGAAGGCGGTCGCGTCACCGGCGGCCAGGGCGGCCGCTGCGCCGTTGAGGTCCACGGCGCGCACGATGTCGGTGATCACCTCGGAGCTGAAGGCCGCGGCGAGCACGCCGGCGGTGCTGATCACGAAGGGCAGGCCGATCGCGGCGACGAGGCCGAGCACCGTGGACTGCAGCAGGATGCCCATGGCCAGGCCGAGCAGCAGTGCGGCGGCGAGCGCCGCGAGCTGGGTGGTCAGCAGCGACTCGAAGCTCGAGAACACCGCCCCCTCGCCCATGAGCTCGCCGCCGATCCAGGTGGCTGCGGCCGCCAGGCCGATGGACAGCGCCACCAGGGCGAGGACCACCACGACGGCGGCGATCACCTTCGAGGCGAGCACCCCGAGCCGGCCGGGCCGCTGCAGGAAGGTGTTCTGGATGGAGCGGTCGGACCACTCCCCCGCCGTCATCACCACGGCGAGCACGGGGACGATCAGGCTCAGCGGGAGGCTGAGCACGATGAAGGTGAACTCCACGTCGGAGATGCCGCCGGGCACCACCGCGGGCTGGATCAGCCCGCCGAGCGCGGCGAAGGCCACGAGGGACAGCACGGAGAGGGTCAGCAGGATGGCGGCGCCGCGGGTGTCGAGATAGCTGCGCAGGTCGATGTCGGGTCGCATGAGGGGTCCTCGATCAGGTCGGAGTCGGTCAGTTCAGCGGCGCCGCGGAGGGCGCGGCGGCGGGCGGCTGGGTCTCGGCGGAGCCGGCGGGCGGCTGAGCGCCGGCAGGGCCGACGGGGCCGACGGGCGGCGTCGCACCGGCGGGGCCGACGGGTGCCTGCGCCGCCGGCTCGCCCTGGCCGGTGAGGGTGAAGAACGCGTCCTCGAGCCCGCCGCCGGCGGTGGCGCCGAGCGAGGTGAGGACCAGCTGCTCGCGCAGCGCGAGGCGGCCCACGTCCTCCGGGGCGAGGCTCACCTCGAGCTCGGCCCCGGCACGGTGCTCGTAGGCGATGCCGTGCCGGTCCAGGGCGGTGCGCAGCGCCGCCGGGTCGAGCGCGGTGACGCGGGTGCCGGCCCCGGCGGTGAGCTCCTCGAGCGTGCCCTCGCGCACCAGACGACCCTGCGAGATCACCACCAGGCGATCCACGGTCGCCTCGACCTCGCGCAGCTGGTGGCTGGACAGCAGCACGGTGCCGCCCGCGTCCGCGAAGGAGCGCAGCAGGCGCCGCATCCAGCGGATCCCCTCCGGGTCCAGGCCGTTGGCGGGCTCGTCGAGCACCAGCACGGAGGGGTCGCCGATGAGGGCCACACCGATGCCGAGCCGCTGGCGCATCCCGTAGGAGTAGCCGCCCACGCGCTTGCCACCGGCGTCCTCGAGGCCCACCATCGCGAGCACCTCGTCGGCGCGGGCGGCCGGCATCCCGACGGTGCGGGCGGTGAGGCGGAGGGTCTCCAGGCCGGTGCGGCCGTTGTGGAGTGCGCGGGCATCGAGCATCACGCCGATGGTGCGGGCCGGCTGGGAGAGGCTGCGGAAGGCCTCACCGCCCACGAGCGCCTCGCCCTCGTCGGCCCGCGCCAGGCCGGTGAGGATGCGCAGGGTGGTGGATTTGCCGGCCCCGTTGGGGCCGAGGAAGCCGGTGACGGTCCCGGGGGCGCACACGAAGCTGAGGTCGTCCACGGCGGGACGGCCGCCGTAGCTCTTGTGGAGGCCGCGCACCTCGAGGCTGACGCCGGGGGCTGCGGAAGGGGTCGTGGAGGTCATGTCTCGAGGTTCCTCCGCGCGGCGGGGCGCGGCCAGCGACGCGGGGCGAGACGGTGCGCGACGAAGGTCGGCGCACGGATCCTCCGCACGGCCGAGGGGGCCGACCTCCGTCGGCCCCGCGGGCGACCTGGGGCCGCTCCTCGGTCCGCGACATCACAGGAGGCCTGGTGGGGCCGGGTGCGCCGTTAGAGTGTGGCCGTGGACGTACAGGGAGCACCGAGGCGGCACCTCTGGCAGGAAGTGCTGCTGCTGGTGGTGGTCATGGCCGAGACGGCCATCGAGATCATCTTCGCCGCCGGTGCTGCGGAGCTGTGGTCCGCCGGTCTCACGCTCGTGCTCGGCGCGGCGCTGCTGCTGCGCCATCGGCACTGGCGCTGGCTGCTGCCGGTGCTGCTGGTGCTCAACACCCCGTCCCTGTCGCTGACGGTGCTGGTGGTCTCGGTGTACTGCTACGCCACCCGCAGCCAGCATCGTCTGCTCACGCTGCTGGTGGCCGTGCTCGCGGCGCTCACGGGCATGGTGCCCACCACCCAGCTGTGGTCCGGGGCGAATCCGTACGTGGGCATCACCGGGCTGCTGCTGATCACCCTGATCGTCGCGGCCTCGGCCGCGACCGGCATGTACACCTCGGCCCGTCGGGCGCTGCTGCATCAGCTGCAGCAGCGGGCCGAGCAGGCCGAATCCGGGCGGGCGGCCGCCGAGGAGCAGGCCCGCCGCGCGGAGCGCACCCGCATCGCCCGCGAGATGCACGACATCGTCGCGCACAAGATCTCGCTGGTCGCCATGCACGCCGGGGCGCTCGAGGTGAACCCGAACCTCGAACGCGCACAGGTGCAGCAGTCCGCCGGGCTGATCCGCCAGACGGCCACCACCGCGCTCTCGGAGCTGCGGGAGGTGCTGGGGGTGCTGCGCGGCGACGGCGAGGAGGCCCCGCTCGCCCCGCAGCCGACCTGGGAGGACGTGCGCCACCTGGTGACCACCTCGCAGCAGGCCGGGCTCGCGGTCGACCTCTTCGACTTCATCGACGACGACGTGCCGGACCCGCTCGCCCGCACCGCCTATCGCGTGGTGCAGGAGGGGCTGACGAACATCCACAAGCACGCCCTGCACACCAAGGCGCGCGTGGCGCTGATCGGCGAGCCCGGGACGGAGCTGGTCATCGAGGTCAGTAATGTACTGCCCAAGGGGTTCACGACGGACCTGCCCGGGGCTCGCATGGGCCTGTCGGGCATCGAGACCCGCGTCACGCACGCGGGCGGGACCATCACGTCGGGCCCCACCGACGACGGACGTTTCGAAGTGAGGGCGGTGATCCCGTGGCCGACGGCGACGTGACGCGCGTGGGACTGATCGACGACGACTCCCTGGTGCGCGCCGGGCTGGCGATGATCCTGGGCGCCGACCCGGGCATCGAGGTGGTGGGCCAGGGCGACGACGGCGCCGAAGCGGTGACGCTGGTGCAGAAGCACCGCCCGGACGTGCTGCTCATGGACGTGCGGATGCCGAAGCTCGACGGGATCGCGGCGACCAAGGCCGTCAGCGATCTGCCGAGCCCGCCCAAGATCATCATGCTCACCACCTTCGACATGGACGAGTACGTGTTCCAGGCCCTCGAGGCCGGGGCCAGCGGCTTCCTGCTCAAGGACACCCCGCCCCAGGAGCTCGCCCGCGCCGTGCACGTGGTCGCCGGCGGGGACGCGATGCTCTCCCCCACCATCACGCGCCGGATGCTCTCGCACTTCTCGGAGGCGAACCCCGGCTCGCGCCAGGACCGCCACCCCGGCCTCGAGCAGCTCACCGACCGGGAGACCGAGGTGCTCGGCGCGGTCGGCGCCGGGCTGTCGAACGCGCAGATCGGCATGCGGCTGTTCATGAGCGAGGCGACCGTGAAGGCGCACGTCTCGAAGATCTTCGCGAAGCTCGACTGCACCAACCGGGTCCAGATCGCGATCATCGCCCACGAGGCCGGGCTCAGCGACCTCGACACCGACCAGGTCTGACCCCCGGCCCCGAGCCACCACGACGCCCGGGCACCACTTCGCCCGCGCACCACCGCACCGGGGCACCGCATCCCACCCCCGGCGACCATGCCGCCCCCAGTGCTCGCCTCCCCCGGCGACCATGCCGCCCCCAGTGCTCAGCTCCCCCGGCACTCGCACCCCACCCCGAGTCACCATGTCCCGCCGCCGCTGACCATCGAGTTATGTGCAGCTGAGTGCCCGCATTGGTACTCAGCTGCACATAACTGGGCGGTCACCACGTGGGGGCGGAGCGGTCAGCCCCAGCCCAGCTCGTGGAGGCGGGCGTCGCTGAGGCCGAAGAGATGGCCCAGCTCGTGCAGCACCGTCACCGCGATCTGCTCGACCAGCTGCTCGCGGGAGGCCGCGTGGCGCTGCAGCGGGCCGCGGAAGATGAAGATCCTGTCCGGCAGGGCGTAGCCCTGGAACACGGAGCGCTTGTCCAGCGGGATCCCCTCGTACAGCCCCAGCAGCTCTGTGCCCCCGGACTGCTCCGGAGTGGGCTCCTCCTCCACGAGGATCACGACGTTCGCCTCCGCGATGGCGCGGGCGATCTTCTCGGGCAGGGAGTCCAGGGCGTCGTCGACCGCTTCCTCGAAGTCCTCACGGCTGATGCGGATCATGACGCCATCGAACCACGGCGCGGCGGTGCCCGGCGGTGTCGGATACGCCGCATCGGCCCGCGCCCCGGAGGCGACGATCCCGCGAGATGGGTATGCTTTTCATCGGGCAGTCCGCTGCCCGGGGCCCCCATCGTCTAGAGGCCCAGGACACCGGCCTTTCACGCCGGCGACACGGGTTCGAATCCCGTTGGGGGTACTTCGCTTCGGGAGCGACGGCAACGCCGCGACCAGGCGAGACGGAAGTGCGAGGCGGCTCACAGCGAAAGTGGTGCCCACCGCCGAGAACGTCCGGTAGAGTTATACAGGTCGAAGCGAGCAGGAGAAGCGCTGAGACACCATGCAAGGCCCTGTAGCTCAGTTGGTTAGAGTGCCGCCCTGTCACGGCGGAGGTCGCCGGTTCAAGCCCGGTCAGGGTCGCCCCCTCGAGAAGGCCCCGGAACATCGTTCCGGGGCCTTCTCGCATCCCCGCTCGCATTCCCGCCGGAACGCCCCGGCCCCTAGGCTCGGAGGATGAGCACCACCCTCCGCAACCGCCGCATCCGCCTCGCCTCCCGCCCCCACGGGGAGCCGACCGCCGAGAATTTCCTCCACGACACCGTTGAGGTGCCCTCCCCCGTGCCGGGCCAGGTGCTGCTGCGCACCCGGTACGTGTCGCTGGATCCGTACGTGCGCGGCCGCATGAGCGATGCGAAGTCCTACGCCGCCCCGATGGAGGTCGGGGACGTGATCGTGGGCGGCACCGTCTCCGAGGTGGTCGACTCCGCGGCCGAGGGCTTCTCCGTCGGCGACACCGTCCTCTCCTACGGCGGCTGGCAGGAGTACAGCCTCGAGCCCGCCGAGCGGCTGCGCCGCCTGGACCCCTCCGTCGCGCCGGTCACCACCGCACTGGGCGTGCTGGGCATGCCCGGGTTCACCGCCTACGCCGGCCTGCTCGCGATCGGGAAGCCGCAGCGCGGCGAGACCGTCGCCGTCGCCGCGGCCACCGGTCCCGTCGGCTCCGCCGTCGGCCAGATCGCGGCGCTGCACGGTGCCCGCACCATCGGCATCGCCGGCGGCGAGGCCAAGGTGGCCCGCCTGCGCGAGCTCGGCTTCGACGCCGCCCTCGACCACCGCGCGCCGGATCTGCCCGGCCGCCTCGCCGCAGCCGCCCCGGACGGCATCGACGTGTACTTCGAGAACGTGGGCGGCGCCGTGTGGGATGCGGTGCTGCCGCAGCTGAACGAGTTCGCGCGCGTGCCCGTGTGCGGGTTGGCCGCGAACTACAACGCGACCTCCCTGCCGGAGGGTCCCGACCGCAGCGGGCAGCTCATGGGGGCGGTGCTCTCCAAGAGCCTCACCCTGCGCGGGTTCATCCAGCGCGAGTTCTTCCCGACCCTGTTCGAGGACTTCCTGCGCGACATGAGCGGCTGGGTCGCCTCCGGGCAGGTGCAGCACACGGAGGACATCACCGAGGGGCTCGAGCGCGCCCCCGAGGCCTTCGTGGCGATGCTGCGCGGCGGGAACTTCGGCAAGGCGATCGTCCGGGTCTCCTGACCGGGACCGACTGCGTGCCGTGGCGTGCCTCTCACCCGCGCCCGTGAGTTGGGAGCACCGGGCAGGGCCTGTTAGCCTTGTCCTCGGTCGCTCTCGGCGACCACGGCTCTGTAGCTCAGTTGGTAGAGCGTTCGACTGAAAATCGAAAGGTCACCGGATCGACGCCGGTCGGAGCCACCACCACGAAGCCCCCTGGGATCTCCAGGGGGCTTCGTCGCGTTCGGGAGCGCTGACTCCGAGAGCACTGGCCCCGGGGGGCACCGACTCCGCGTGCGATGACCTCGAGAGCGGTGACCTCGAGAGCGGTGACTTCGGGAGTGCTGACCCGCGCGACTTAGGTACGCCCTATACTTAGCTCCATGACGAACCTAGGTAGTGACCCCGGAACCGAGCCGCGTTGGCCGGCGACCTGGGCCCGCGCCCTGCTGCCCAGCGCGATCCTCGCGTGCGTGGAGGAGGCTCCGCTGCACGGGTACGCGATCGGCCAGGCCCTCGGCGCCCGCGGCTTCGGCGTCCCCCGCGGCGGCTCGCTGTATCCAGCGCTCGCCCGCCTGGAGGAGTCGGGGGCGATCGCGGCCGAGTGGGTGCCAGGCCCGTCGGGCCCGGCACGGCGGCAGTACACGCTCACCCGTGCCGGCCGGGACCAGCTCGCACGCGACCGGACCGCGCTGGAAGCGCTCACCGCCGCGCTCGACGCCGCACCCCCGGACAGCCACCGCACCGCGGTCATGGCGGAAGGAGCGACCGATGACCTCTGACGACCTCTCCCCCACCACAGCGGACGGCCCCGCCGGCCCCGAGCTGGAGCGGATCCGTCACGCCTTCCTCAGCGCCCGCGACGAGCCGGTGGACCCCCGGTGGGCGGAGAACGCCCTGGTGGCCATGGTGTTCGCCGATGTGCGGATCGACGTGGCCGAGGAGCGCCTCGTCGAGGCGGCGACCCTGGTGCAGCAGTCCCAGGAGAGTCCCGAGCAGCTGTACGGGCCGGCCCGCGAGTGGGCGGCCGCGCAGGTCGAGTCCCTGCGCGGCAGCGGTCAGGACGTGTTCGAGAACCCGCTGCGGTTCGGCGTGCGCGAGGGCGTGCTGCTCGTGCTCGGCGCCGCCGCCGGCCTCAGCGCGCTGTTCGTCGCGAGCGACGTGCTCTCGCTGCTGCTGGGCACCGGCTCGAGGAAGGGGCTCACCGCCGGGCTCGCCGTGGCGCCGCTGCTGCTCTCCGCGGTGCTCGTCGCCCTGATCCGCGTCCATGCCTGGGCCTCGCGCCGCTTCGCCTTCCCGGTGATGGTGCTGTGGTGCGCGCTGGTCCTCGCTCTCGGCGCCGGCGGGACGGCCGCGGTGATCATGCCGCTGGGGCAGACGGAGCCGCTGGGCAGCCGCTGGTGGATGCTCGCGCTCGTCGGCGTCTACGGCCTGGCCGCCTATCTGCTCGCACGGGTGTGGCGCCCTCGTCCTGCCGCGGCGCGTCCGCTGACGGTGCCCGAGGTCCTCGCCGGCGGCGACGTCGACGACGAGGAGTGGCTCCAGCGGGCGCGTGCGGTGCTGCGCGAGCGGGGCGATCTCCCCGAGGCACGGATCTCGGCCGCGCTGCGGGAGGCGCAGGAGCATGCCGCCGATCACGGCACGCGGCTGCTCGAGGAGTTCTCCTCCCCCGAGGAGTACGCGCGCTCCCTCCCCCGCGACCCGCGCGTGAAGCCCCGCCGGTTGACCCTGCTCTACTTCGCCCTCGCTCTGGGCTGGGCGGCGACGGGCCTCCTCGTCGGCGCGGAGGAGGGCTGGGAGCTGGGCTGGCGCCTGGGCCTGTTCGCGGTGCTCGTCGTGCTCTCCCTGTGGACCGCCGTCACCCATGCCCGCCGGTGGAGGGCCGCGGCGACGCGCCTCGCACCCGGGGAGTGACGACGTCCGTCGCGCCCGCGCAGCGCCGCAGTGGCGCAGTGGCGCAGTGCGCCTCAGCCGCGCAGTGCCGCAGCGCCGCAGCCGTGCAGTCGCACCTCGTTCGGCGTTCCGCCCGTGCGCGCACGGCCGCGCGCCGTAGGGTGAGGGGGATCACGCACCCGGCATGCTCCGGGCCCCGACGCTGTGGAGGACGACGATGTCTGCCGAGAACCCGGATCTGGCGATCGCCCAGGCGGCGACCCTGCACCCCATCACGGAGATCGCCGAGAGGGCCGGGCTGCCCGGCGCGGCCCTGGTCCCCTACGGCGCCTACAAGGCGAAGGTGGATGTGCGCCGGATGACGCCGACTGGCCGGACCGGCAGGCTCGTGCTGGTCTCGGCGATGTCCCCCACCCCGGCCGGGGAGGGCAAGTCCACCACCACCGTGGGCCTGGCCGACGCCTTCACCCTGCAGGGCCACCGCACGATGGTCGCGCTGCGCGAGCCGGCGCTGGGCCCGATCATGGGGATCAAGGGGGGCGCCACGGGCGGCGGGCATGCGCAGGTGGTGCCGATGGAGGACATCAACCTGCACTTCACCGGCGACTTCCATGCCATCCAGATCGCGAACAACACCCTCGCCGCGCTCGTGGACAACCACCTCCACCAGGGCAATGCGCTGGGCATCGACCCCCGCCGCATCCAGTGGAAGCGCGTGGTGGACGTCAACGACCGGGCGCTGCGGAAGGTGACCATCGGGCTGGGCGGGCCCACCCAGGGCGTGCCGCGCGAAGACGGCTTCGACATCGTGGTCGCCTCCGAGATCATGGCGGTGCTGTGCCTGGCCACCGACCTGCACGACCTCGAGGAGCGGATCGACCGGATCGTCGTGGGCTTCACCTACGACCGGCAGCCGGTGAGCGTGGCGGACCTCGGGGTGGGCGGGGCGATCACGATGCTGCTCAAGGAGGCGCTGCTGCCGAACCTGGTCCAGACCCTCGGCGGCACCCCGGCGCTCGTGCACGGCGGCCCCTTCGCGAACATCGCCCACGGCTGCAACTCGCTGGCCGCGACCCGCCTGGCGCTGTCCCTCGCGGACATCACCGTCACCGAGGCCGGATTCGGCTCCGACCTCGGGGCGGAGAAGTTCCTCGACATCAAGGCCCGGCTGGGCGGCCTCTCCCCCGACGCCGGGGTGGTGGTCGCGACGGTGCGCGCGCTGAAGATGCACGGCGGCGCGGCCAAGGACGATCTCGCCCGGGAGGATGTCGGCGCGGCCCTCGCCGGCACCGCGAACCTCGCCCGCCACGTGCAGAACATGCGCAAGTTCGGGATCGAGCCGGTGATCGCCCTGAACCGCTTCCCCACCGACACCGAGGCGGAGCTCGAGGCGGTGCTGGCCTGGGCCGAGGAGCAGGGCTTCCGCGCCGCGCTCTCGGAGGTGTGGGCGAAGGGCGGCGAGGGCGGCCTCGCCGTGGCCGAGCAGGTGCTCTCCGCGATCGAGGAGGACCGCCCCGACTTCCGCCCCCTCTACGACCCGGCCGACGGCATCGAGGCGTCGCTGCGCACCCTGGCGCGCGAGATCTACGGGGCCGACGACGTGGTGTTCGAGGACCGCGCTCCGGCGCAGCTGCGGATGCTGAAGCGCAACGGCTGGGACACCCTGCCGGTGTGCGTGGCGAAGACCCAGTACTCCTTCTCCGACGATCCGACGGCGCTCGGCGCCCCGACCGGGCACGTGCTGCACGTGCGCGACCTGGTGCCGAAGATCGGGGCCGGCTTCGTGGTGGTGCTCACCGGCGCGCTGATGACGATGCCCGGGCTGCCGAAGGAGCCGGCGGCGCTGCGCATGGGCGTGACCGAGTCCGGGGAGTCCGTCGGCCTGTTCTGAGCGTCGCACCGCCAGTCCCGCCCCTCGTTCGCCGGGCCCGCGCGGGCGCGCTCAGGTGCGGGGAGCGGGCTGCTCAGGGACGGGGGTCGCGCTCGGCGACCTCCTCGGCCTCCAGCTCGGTCTCGTCGTCGAGGTCGATGTCGAGCACGTCCTCGTCCTCGATGTGCGCGGCACCGCCCTCGGGCTCCTCCCAGTTCGGGTCGGTGAGCGGCTCGACGGTCGTGGTGACCACGTTCTCCGGGAAGCGGTCCTGGTCGGCGTCGGCCATGCCCACGTGGTCGTCGCCGTCCTCGTCGATGAACCCGTCCTCGTCGTCATCGTCGTCGCCGGTGTCCGCGAGCCGCGGGCTGAGCTCGTCGATCGCGTAGTCGCCGCCGCGCACGAAGCCGCGGCGGAAGGCGGAACGGCCCACCATCACGCTCGAGACGGGCACGGTGAGCATCTGGGCGAGCATCACCACCAGCAGGAACCCGGCCAGGGACCACGACCCCGCGACCAGCGCCGCCCCGGCGAACACCAGGATCAGACCCATCACCTGCGGTTTCGAGGCGGCGTGGATGCGCATCAGCACCCCGTCGAAGCGGTTCAGGCCGACCGCGGAGACGACGCCCAGCAGCAGGCCGAGGCCCATCAGCACGGCGGCGATGATCTCGATCGTCGTCATCGCGCTCCCTCCGTCGGTTCCTCGGGTCTCCGGGGCCCGGTCTCGTCCTCGCCCGGGCGGGGTTCGGCGCCGTCCTCGAATCCGCGCGAGCCGGGCTCGGCGCCGAAGCCGGCGACGAAGTCATCGTCGTCGTAGGCCTCGTCCGTCCAGATGTCGTCGGGGCCCGGATCGCCGTCCGGCCCGCTGTCCCGCGGGTCGCCCGCTGCCGAGGCTTCCGGGCTCGCGGGGTGCTCCTGCGGGGTGTGGGAGAAGCGGTTGACGGGCTCCTCCCCGGCGCCGTCCCCGTAGGGGCCGGGGTGGATCGCCTCGTGCGGCCCGGTCTCGGTGCTCGGCTCGTGGGGGTGGTGGCGCGGCCTGCCCTGGCGCACGTCCTCGCGGGCCACGAAGCGGGCGAAGGTGACGGTGCCGATGAAGGCCAGCCCGGTCAGCGCGAGCATCACCGGCCCGGCCCAGGTGGCGCGGGACTGCGCGGCGTACAGCGCCATGCCCATCACCACCAGGGTGACCAGCGAGTCGCTCGAGAGCGCCCGATCCAGGATGGTGGGGCCCACGATCATCCGGTACACCACGCCCAGCGCGGCGGCGGCGAGCACCGCGGCGTACACCACCAGCACGATCTCGAAGGGGGTCATCGCAGTCCCGCCTCCTCGAGCACCTCGCGGCGGCCGAGCGCCCACAGCAGCCGCTCCTCCTGGGCGCGCACGTCCTGCCGCGCCCTCTCCACGGCCTCGGGGGTGCCGGCGTTGAAGGTGTGCAGGAACAGCAGCCCGGTGGCGCGCTGCGCCTCGACCACCACGGAGCCGGGGATCAGCGTGCACAGCACCCCGGTGAACGTGAGGAAGAAGTCGGAGCGGGAGGCCATCTTCACCGCGATGACGGAGCTGGGCGGCTGCGGGCCGGGCCGCAGCGCGAAGTAGCCCACCTGGACGGCGGAGATGGTGCAGTCGGCGAGGAAGCGGAGCACGAACAGGGTGAAGCGCACCGGCCGCAGCGTGAGCTCGTGCCCGGTGGGCGGCATCGGGAACAGGACGAACACCACCAGCGCCACGACGATCCCGCCGAGCACGTTCTTCAGGTCGACGCCGCCCCACAGCAGGCACCACAGCGCCACGGAGCACAGCATCCACAGCCACGAGTGGCGCAGCTCCCCGAAGCGTCGGACGGTCCTCATGGCTGGACCTCCTGTCCCTCGCCGTCGAGGCGGTGGCCGGCGTCGTCGATGCGGTACTGCAGATCCTGCGCCGCCTCGTCGCCGAGCACCGCGCTCACGTACGGGACGCGCTCGAGCACCGAGCTGGCCGCCTCGTCGGCGTAGGTCATCAGCGGGCCGGCGAGGACGGTCAGCACCAGGGAGAACGCGATCATCGCGGTGGTCGCCCCGCCCATCACCTTCGGCAGCGGCACGTCCCGGGCGATGATCTCCTCGCTCGGCTCCTGCCAGAAGGCGCGGTTCCAGATCTTCGCGATCGCGTACAGGGTCAGCAGGCTGGTGATCACGCTGATGCCGATGAGGATCCAGCCGGAGGTGCGGTCGTACTGGATGCCGGCCTCGATGAGGCCCACCTTGCCGATGAAGCCGGAGAACGGCGGGATGCCGGCGAGGTTCATCGCGGGGATGAAGAACAGCACCGCGATGACCGGGGCGAGCTTCTGCAGCCCGCCGAGCTTGATGAGGTTCGTGGTCCCGCCGCGGTGCTCGATCAGCCCGGCGGCGAGGAACAGCGTGGACTGCACGGTGATGTGGTGGGCGACGTAGTAGATCGTCGCGGCCATCCCCATCTGCGTGGTCATGCCGATGCCGAACAGCATGTAGCCCATGTGGGAGACGAGCGTGAAGGACAGCACGCGCTTGAGGTCCGTCTGCGCGACGGCGCCGAAGATGCCGATGAGGAGGCTCAGCGCCGCGGCGGCCAGCAGCAGGTTCGAGATCTGCGAGGCGGGGAACAGCAGGGTCTCCAGGCGCAGGATCGCGTAGATGCCCACCTTGGTGAGCAGCCCCGCGAACACGGCCGTCACCGGGGCGGGAGCCGTGGGATAGGAGTCCGGCAGCCAGGCGCTCAGCGGGAAGATCGCGGCCTTGATCCCGAAGGCGACCAGCAGCATCAGCTCGAGGATCATGCGGGTGCCGGGCTCGATCCCGTCCAGCCGCACCGCCATCTCGGCGAGGTTCACGGTGCCCACCGCGGAGTACACCGCCGCCACCGCGGCCAGGAAGATCACCGAGCTCAGCAGGGAGACGATCACATAGGTGGTCGCGGCGCGGACCCGGCTCGCGGAGCCGCCGAGGGTGAGCAGCACGTAGCTGGCCGCCAGCAGCACCTCGAAGCCGACGTAGAGGTTGAACAGGTCCCCGGCGAGGAACGCCATCGACACCCCGGCCACCAGCGCCAGATAGGTGGGGTGGTAGATCGCCACCGGGGTGCGCTCGATGTTCTCGGAGACGGTCTGCGCGCTGGAGTACACCAGCACCGCGAGGGTGACCACGCTGGAGACCAGCAGCATCAGCGCGGTGAGCCGGTCGGCGACCAGCACGATCCCCAGCTGCGGGGTCCAGTTGCCGATCTGGAGCACGAGCACGCCGTGCTGGATGACGTGGTAGCCGAGCACGAGGGCGACGGTGACGATCGCGACCAGGGTGAGGATCGCGACCCAGAGCTGGAGGCGCGCGTAGTGGCGCAGGAGCAGGGTGAAGGCGGCGCCGCCCAGCGGCAGCATCACCGGCAGGGCCAGGAGGAGCTCGATCGTCATCCCTCACCCCGTCCATCAGTGTG